>Ga0075365_10000309_pt1 | contig 17103 bp, 14 predicted proteins | sample EndMetdeltDD1765_FD_71387 | JGI IMG/M metagenome (GOLD analysis project Ga0075365, IMG submission 71387) | Populus endosphere microbial communities from Tennessee, USA - Endosphere MetaG P. deltoides DD176-5 | ecosystem: Host-associated > Plants > Roots > Endosphere | place: USA: Tennessee... | reverse complement strand
GGGCTGACCCGGCCGCCTACACGCAGATGCTCAAGGCGGTGTATCCGGCGATCAAGGCGGCCGATCCCAAGGCGACGGTCCTTGTCGGTGGTTTGAGCCCGCTGCCGCATGCGCAGGGAATGATGAGTCCCGTCGACTACCTCAAGGGCATGTATGCGGCCGGCGCCAAGGGGTATTTCGATGCACTGGCCTACCACCCGTACGCGACGACGACATTCTCGCAGAGCTACTACACCAGTGGCGGCGCGCTGAATGTACTGGTGAAGCTGCGGCAGGTGATGGTCGCCAAGGGCGACAGCAAGCTGATCTGGGCCACCGAGTACGGAATGCCAACGGGCCCCGGCCTCCTCACCGAGGCGCAGCAAGCCGAATACATCAGGAACTTCCTGTCCAAGTGGCGTACCTACTCCTACTTGGGGCCCTCGTACATCTACACGACGCGCGACAGCACCTTGAACGCGGGCACGTTCGGCGTCTGGCGCTCGAATTGGATTCCCAAGCCCGCGGTCGCGGTGATTCTGAGCTTCACGGGCGGCCCGATCCAGACGGTGCAGAGGCTGGCCATGGCGATGATGGCCGGATCCGAATCCAGCCCACCGGCGTTGCCCCGGTTGTTGTCTGCCGCGATTGACGGCGGCATGAAGACCGCGCAGACCGTCGTCGGGGCGGGTGCGGCGCTGACGTCGTGGGCGATGGGAACCGTAGCGGCCACGGCTCAAACGTTCACCGCGGGGCTTTCGGGTGTGGCGCAGCAGACGGTGTCACCGAGTGCCGAGGACGCGTCGACGTCCACCCTGTCGGCGACGTTGGATGAGCGCCGCACCGCGGCAGCGGATTCGCTTTCAGCGCAGCAGGACTCGGCCACACCCGGGTCGAACCACAAGGAGTCGACCACCGAGGAGCCGGCGACGACTGAGGTCGTGACGGTCGACGAGAAGACCGAGACGACGAAGCCGCAGGAGACGGTCGAGGACGAGACAACCAAGGCCGAGACGGTCAAGGACGAGACGACGAAAACCGAGACGACGAAAACCGAGACGACCAAGACCGAGACGACCAAGACCGAGACGACCAAGACCGACGAGAATAGGGCCGACAAGTCAGACGCCGACAGCGGAAGCGGCGAGGACACGGCGGCTTAACCAGGGGTTCGGGTCCACAGGCAGTATCCGCTCAGCTCGACCGAGAAGAGGCTGGGCAACAACTGCAGCGAAAGCGGTTGTCCGGGCCTGCCTTCCGATAACTGCGGTGCACTCTTTACCCCAGGGCTTACGACTGTCTGCTGTTCGGCCCGGCACTGACTGCCAGGTTCCTGCGGTGTGGCGATCCATTGCCCCGATGCGACGTTGGGGTTGCGCATCCCTTCGCCGTGCAGTGTGATCGTCGGCCCGACGCTCAACCACTGACCGTTGGGCGGTTGGGGCGACGTGACCTCTTGCCAGCGTTCGTCGACGCACACCAGGGGCGTCAATGCGTCTGCCGGCCAGGTCATTACCCCGGACAGGTCGGATGTGCACGGTGTATCGGCCTGTGGCGCAGGGGGATCCGCGGACGCGACGGGCACGGCGCCCAGCGCGGCCGTCAACACCGCGATGGCGAGCGCCGTCTTTCGCATGCGGGCTACACCTTCGTCAGGTCGGTGCGCATCAGCATCACGTTGTACTGGGACCACAGTGACAGGTTCCAATACAGGTCGGTTCCCGTCCCCATCGTGGACGGCGACCACGGATGCATCATCGGCGCGTAGATGCCGCCGTTCTGCTGCGTCAGAATGGTTTTCGCGGTGGACCACGTGCCCTGCGGAGTGTCGGATGTGCGGATCACGATGTTGTTGAACTGGTCGCCGTAGAGCACCACGTACTTGTTGAGCGACTTGTTGTACTGCACCGACATCTCGCTGACGGTGTTGCCCGCGCTGGCGACTCCGCAGGCCCCGCCTTCCTTCCCGAAGACCGGCGTGGCCTTACCGGGGTCGTTCTTGTACCACCCGGCTGGTGTGCTCGAGAACCAGCTCTTCGTGCCCTTGTTGTAGTACTCGTACTTCGTCGTGTCCAAGATGTCCTTAGGCAGCACGCGGGACACATATGCGGCGCCCTGACGGCCGTTCGGTGTGCCGTACGCGTAGACGTAACCGTCGTTGCCCATGACGAACGCCGACTGCTGGAAGTTCTTGTTACCGCTCCACGACTGGTTGTACCGGACGGATGTCGGTGCAACGGTCCAGTTCTCACCGTTGTCGGTCGAGTAGGCGATCGCGGAATAGTTCGTCGTCCAACTGCCCGGCGAGCCCCACTGCTTGACCGACATGAAGCTCATGTACTGGGTGGCCCCGAACCGAGTGCCGGGCGTCGGGAGGCTGATCCCTGCCGTCGGGATCAGTGTCACCCCCGCGGGCAGGTTGCCAGGGAAGATGACCTGCCGGGCGGTGGTCGGACTCGACAACGGCGCCCCACCGAACATGTTGCCGTTGAACCATTCCCCGTCGCGGATCGACATTCCGTCGACCAGGAAGACGTCGGCGCTGCGCAGAATCGTGTTGGATCGCCAGTCGCCCGTCATGTTGGCGCCACTGAACGTATCGCCGACGGCGATGAGCACCTGGTGTTCGTTATATGGCGTGCTCGGATCGTCGGGAATGCCGTTGTCCCACATCGTCCCGACGTCGGTGCCCCAGATCGAGAATCGCTGGGAGGTGTTGTTGGGCAGGAAGTTTCCAGTCACCCAGTCGACGAAGTTCGTCGACGTGGACAGCTGCTGACCTGGCGTTGGGAAGGCAGGCCGAGGCGGAATGGGGTTGATCGCGGCCAGCGCGAGGCTGGTCAGCCGCGCAACCGGAGAGGCCGTCTCGGTCGAGCCGCCGGTCAATGCCGCAAAGAAATTGTCGAATTCCTTGCGCGCGAACGCGAGCAGGCTCCAGATCAGCGGGGGCTGCGCCGGCGTCGTCGGCATGTTGCTCGCCAACGGGTTCAGCACGAAGCCAATGACATTGGACACCAGCTTGGTGACGGCCGTCAGCGGATTCTCGGGTGTGGCGGCGACGGTCGGCTGCGCTGTGCCGACCGACGTGACCTGCGCCGCCATCATCGGCGCCATCATCGTCGGCGAGGCGGCGGCGAGCGTGCGCGCATCGGCGAACACCGCGACGGGGTCGGCCGATTGAAGCGCCGCTGTCGGGTCTGCGACGGACTGGACCGTGCGAGACGCGACCGAACTGTTTGACTCCTCGGCGGTCTTGGTCGACGCCTTCTTGTCGTTGGTCGGCTTCGCCTTCGGAGTCTCTTCGGGCTCAGACGGCTTCGTGGGTTCCTCGGGTGTCTGCGTCGGCTCCGGGGTCGCCGTTTCGGTCGGCTCGGCCGATGGTTCAGCGGCCTGCGTCGGTTCCGTCGTGGTCCCGGTTGTCCCGGTGTTGGTCTGGGCGCTCACCACGGTCCCGTCCTTGACGGTGGTCGTCGTGGTGCCTGCCGCTGTGGTGGTCGTGTCCGGTTCCGGTGTCGACGGCTCGGTCGAGGTCTTGGTGTCGGTGGTGGTTTTGGTGTCGGTCGAGCCGCTGCTGGTCGTTGTGTCAGATGATTCAGACGACGGGGGATTCGCAGCGGCGTCGTCGGCTGCTGCGACGCCATATCCCGTGGCGATCGCCGTCCCGACGCCCAACGCGACCGCCAACCCCCCGACGCGTCCGATATACGCTGCCGCTCCCATGCGATGCCTCCATAAAGCTTCTCCCCCGTCAATTAGCAATATGGGCAATTAAATCGAATCGAGGAGCCGGCCACAGCAAAAGGGACAAACGTCCCAGGAACAACAGCCGTCGCTGTGGTTCTGATCTTGTTGGGCTTTTGGGGCGATTCTTGCTTTTGGAGCTATGCCGCACTACGGGTACAGGCCCGCCTTGCGGAGCGCTTGTTCATAGAGGTTGCTGGCCTCGGCGATGCCGTCGCCGACCCAGGCATCGACGACGCCTACCCTGTCGGCGACCAGCTGGACGCGGTTGACCCAGACCTGGAAGTCGTCGTCGTGGCGCAACACGTCGACCTGCTCCTGCGTGCCCTGAATCAGGAAGAAGCCGCCGAGTTCCGTGGTTTGCGGCCGGAGAATCGCGATGTCGAACCGCTCGATCTGGCCACCCTGCGCGAGGCGCTCGAGGTAGGCCCTCGACTCGGTGAGTAAGTCGAGGGCTTGTTTCTCCCGCCCCTGCGTGGGTAGCCCCCATGCAACCCAGAACCCGGTTTCGGCCATGGCCCCGACCCTAAACTGAGTCTCGGTCTATTCGGGGAAATGTAGGAGTTCACTCATGACAGACCGAATCGCTCGCTTTCTGCATGTTGCTGCTATCGCGATCCTGACGATTGGGACGCTGCTCGGCGTACAAATCCCGGCGGCATCGGCTCAGCCGTGCCCGGATGTCGAAGTGGTCTTCGCGCGGGGCACCGGTGAACCACCCGGGGTTGGCGGGGTCGGACAGGTGTTTGTCGACACCCTCCGCTCGCAGGTTGGCGCGAGATCGATGGATGTGTATCCGGTCAACTACGTCGCCAGCGGCGACTTCGGCGACCGCATCGGGTTCGCGAGAACCGTCGTCGACGGGATCAGGGATGCCGGCGCTCATGTGGAGGCGACGGCTGCGAACTGTCCCAACACCAGGATCGTCATCGCGGGATATTCCCAGGGCGCCGTCGTGGCGGGCTATGTGACCGCTGCGGTCATACCGGATGGAATCCCAGCCGAGTACCGGTCGTTCATCCCCAATCCGATGCCGCCTGACGTCGCGAACCACGTCGCCGCGGTCGTTCTGTTCGGCAAGCCGTCGGCTCAGTGGCTGAGCGAAGCCGGCGCCCCGCCCGTCGTCATCGGTCCGCTGTACGTGCCGAAGACCCTCGATCTGTGCGCTGACGGTGACACGATCTGCAACGGTGCGCCGTTGGGCGGACCCACGATCGCGCACGCGATGTATCCGATGAACGGCATGGTCAACCAGGGCGCAGAGTTCGCGGCCGGTCGGCTCTAACCGATCACGCAGCCTTCCTCGAGCGCCTGCTCCGCCTCCTGAAGGACAACGGACTGCGCCAGGTCGTAGAGGCGCGTGGCGTCCTCGGGCGTGTCTCCGACCGCGGTCAGGCCGACGCGACCGCACTCGGTGAGACAGCTGATCATGTGGAATACGACGCCCGTCCGCCGTGCCTGATCGAAATGCAGACCATGGCGGACGACAACGTCGAACAGCTCCCGCACGGTGAGCGCCTTGAGCCGGTCGTCCTCGAAGTGGTCGGTGGCGACCAGATGCTTTTCGCTGCCGCTGGGTGTCAGGAACACCCCGCGGGCGCCGTCATAGGTGCCGTCGGTGAGGAACTGCAGGGTCAGGAACGGGTGTGTGGTGCCACCCTTGCGGAGGTTCAACTCAATCGCGTACGGCGTCCACGCGCCCGTGTTGTCCTGCACCACAACAAAATCCACCGCGAACCTGCCGAGCGTGCCGAGCTCTGCGAGGCGTCTGCCGATCACCATGGCGGGCTCGGCGATGGCGGCGGCGTAGTCGGGATTGGCGGGGAAGACGCAGCCCAGATACTTCTGGCCGCTCTTGCCGCCGAGCAGCTGGTCGTGGGTGGACAACAGCTCGACGGTGCCGTCGGGCAGGGCCCGCATCTGCACGCTCGGGCTTTCCAGCGCTTGTCCGGTGATCCGCTCCTCGACGATGCCGCCGTTCTTCTCGAACGCGGTCAGATAGGCGTCGACGGAAAGGGTTTCGGCCTCCGGCTGCATGTTCATGATGCGGTCCTTGATGACGGACGCCACGTCCTGCGCATCGGGGGCGGGCAGGTTGGTCAGGTCCACCATGGCGTTGCCTGCACCGGACACGCCCTCGTTGAGCTTGACGATCGCTTGGCTCAGCGACGGCCGTCGCGCCCGCATGCTCTGCACGCCCGCGACGATGTCGTCGACCGTGCGGAGGTCCTCGGCGCCCACCGGGCATCGCACCCCGAGTTCCTCGAACATCCTGCGGCAGCCGGTCTTGCTGCCGAGATCCTCGAGCCGGGGGTCCGCGCCGTACATCGGGATTCGCAGGCTCAGCGCGACGTCCCGTTCGAGCGGTGTGGTGTTGTATGGGATCAGATGGCTGCGGTCGGGGTCGGGTATCAGCGACCTGATTTCCCGCAGAAGTCGCGGCCGGGCAAGCAGTTTCGCGCTCAGCGGGTCCGTCGATGCGTCGCCGACGGGGACCAGCGTGAGCCGTGCGCGGGCGTGACTGGGGATCACGCCGGGCAGCAACCCGAGGTAGTACTCGATGATCGCTTCCGAGATCGGCTGCGAGGTCACGTAGATCATCTGCAGCCGAGGCTGGCGCAGCAGCAGCAACAGGAACAGCGCACGCTCCTCCATCGCCTGCATGACTGTGCCGCTGCCGGGCGTGGTGCGCGCGATGCTGATCGATGGGACCACCACGACCGATTCACCCTCCAGGTCGCGCCTCATCGACTCCCAGACTCCGGGCATCGTCAGCTGTAATTCGTCGAAGTAGCGGTAACGCTTGTCCTCGTCGAGCTCCGACAGTTTCTGGCTGGGTGACATGTTTCCCCCTACTTCTCTTTGAGCGCGCTGATGTTGTGCACCCGCACCTTGCGGCTGAATCCCTTGGGCTGCACGTCCCCAACCATTTCCGAGACGCAGATGTCTTCGGTGGCTGCGAGCACGCGGTCGGTGACCAACACCTGCCACGGCCCGGCGTCCGAACACAGCCGGGCAGCCAGATTGGTGACGCTGCCGATCGCGGCGTAGTCGAACCGGCCCTCGAAGCCGATCCGACCGAGTGTCGCGTGGTTTTGCGCGATACCGATACCCACGGCGAGCTCATAGCCTCTGCGGTGCCAGCCGTCGGCGAGATCGCGCACGGCATCGCGGATCTCCAATGCCATCCGCACCGCTCGCTCCGCCGGGTCATCGCATTGGACCGGGTCGTTGAAGAACACCATGATCCCGTCGCCAGTGAACCGTTCCAGCGTGCCTTCGTACGCGTGGACGAGCGCGCCGATGGCGTGGTGATACTCGGCGAGGACACCCATCACCTCTTCGGGCTCGCTGGTTTCCGCGAACGGGGTGAAGTTCCGCAGATCGGTGAAGAGGACCACGATTTCGCGGCGGTGGCTGGCGAGCAGGCTCTCGTCGCCGACGACGAGGTCGGCGAGCTGGGGGGACAGGAAGCGGCGTAACCGGTTGGTGCGCTCCAGTTCCGAAACTTGGTGAGCGACCCGGTTTTCGAGTTCGGTGTTCCATTGGGCCAACTCATCGGCCTGGCGGCGGATGGTGTCGTGATAACGCTTGATCCGCGTCAGCGACGCCACCCGTGCCAGCAGCTCGCTCTTGTCGAAGGGTTTGGTGACGAAGTCGTCGGCGCCCGCCTCGAGTGCCGCCAGCCGTTGTTCACTGCCGCTGGCGGTGATCATCACGACCGGAAGGAATTCCGTTGCGGGAGTTGATCGTATTCGTCGGCAGACTTCGTAGCCGTCCATCTCCGGCATCAGGATGTCGAGCAGAACGATGTCGATGTCCTCGGTCTCGAGCAGCGCCAGCGCTTCGGCCCCCGATTGCGCGACCAGCACCCGGTGCCCGCGCGGGGTGAGGACCGCGTCGAGCAACTTCAGGTTGGTCTGCTGATCGTCGACAGCCAGTACCGTCGCCGTGATGTCCATCAGTCCGCCTGTCCGCCGAGGAACGCTTCGATCTGGCCGGGTAGCGCGCGCACGCTGATCGGTTTCTCGATGTAGCCGTCAAAACCGGCGCGCGATGCCTGTTCCTTGTCCTCCGCCATCGCGAAGGCCGTCACCGCGACGACCGGAACATCCGGGCCGAGGGTGTCCCGCCGCAGCCTGTGCAGCGTCTCGGTGCCGTCGATGCCTGGCAACTGGAGGTCCATCAGCACCAGGTCCGGGGGAGTCTTCTGTGCGGCGAGCAGGCCTTCCTCACCGGATTGCGCCTCGATGACGTCGTAGCCGGCGAAGCTCAGAACGTCGCGAACCAGCTTGAGGTTCAACGGATTATCTTCGACTACGAGGATGCGGCGCGCCATCACAGGGCTCCCACTTGCTTCAAGGCGTCAATCAGCTCCTCGCGTCCAATTGGCTTGCGCAGGTAGGCATCCGCACCGAGGGCGAGCCCGCGGGCGCGATCATCGACGTCGGTCGCGATCACCACCGGGATCGTGGCGGTGGCGGGGTCGCCCTTGAGTTCGGCCACCACCTGCCAGCCGTCCCGCTTGGGCAACCCGATTTCAAGTACGACGGCGGCCGGTCGCTCCTTGCGCGCCACCTCGAGTGCCTCGACGCCGTCTCTGGCACGCAGCACCCGCGTCGGCGAACCATCCAGGTATGCCGAGTTGAGATCCAGCGACGCCCTGTCGTCGTCGACAAGAAGGATGGCTGGAAGATCTTCTGGTCCAACCTCATCGTCCTTCAGCACCCCAGGGATGGAGAAGCCGAACGTGCTGCCCTTGCCAGGGGTGCTCTCGAGCCACATGTGTCCGCCCCACAACCAGACGAAGCGCCGGGACAGTGTCAGGCCAAGGCCGGTGCCCTCTTCTTTCGGGGCGCCGCGGCGGCCCTGTTGGAAGGACTCGAAGATTCGTTCCTGGTCTTCGACCGGCACGCCGACGCCCGTGTCGGTCACTGTCACCAACAGGTCGCTGTCCTCGCGGTAGGCGTGAACGGACACAGAGCCGCCATCGGGGGTGAACTTGACGGCGTTGGACACCAGGTTGAGCACGACCTGCTTGAACTTTCGCTCATCGGCATCGATCGTTGCGATCTCGTCGGCGACGTCGACGCCGACCGTGATGGCGTGCGCAGTGGCGCGTTCCCGCAGCATGGCCACGCAGTAGTCGACAGCGGTGGCTACGTTGAATGTGCTTGGTTCGAGGACCATTTGGCCCGCTTCGACCTTGGATAGGTCGAGGATCTCGTTCAGCAGCTCCAGCAAGTGCTTGCCGGAGTTCCAGATGTCGCGCAGATATTCGTCCTGACGCTCGTTGAGCTCGCCGAACATCCGGTCCAGCAAGACTTCTGAGAAGCCGATCACCGCGTTGAGCGGGGTGCGCAGCTCGTGGGACATGCTCGCCAGGAACTCCGACTTGTGGTGGCTGGCGACCTCGAGTTCTCTCGTCTTGGTCTGCAGTTCACCGAACAGGCGCGCGTTGACGATGGCAAGCGCCGACTGGCCTGCGAAGGTCTCGAGCAGTTCGACATGGGGCCCGAACGAGCCCGTGCTGCGGCGCCGGATCACCAGCACGCCGAGGATCCGCTCGCCCCGCAGAATGGGGACGGCGAGCACGGACCGCCAGCCGTCGCGGAACAACGCATCCAGGTGGGGGTCGAGCTTGACCGTGGCGAGGTTTTCTACCGCGACAGTCTTGCGGTCGGTTGCGGCCCGCCCGACCAGCGTCGTTTTGCGATCAATCGTGATGGCGCGCAGTTCCTTTAGCAGTTCCTGGCTGCTGCCGGATGCGGCGCGGACGTGGAAGGCATCGCTCGACTCGTCGTACTCCATGATGGAGCCGCCGTCGGTTTCGGTGAGGCGCACGGCGTTGCTGACGATCTGGTCGAGAACTTCGTCGAGGTCGAGGGTCGAGCCGACGGCGTCACCAACCTCTCCTAGGACCTCCAGCTGCTCGACCTTGCTGGCCAACGCCCGCCGCAACGCGTCTTGACGCATGACGATCGCACCCTGGACGGCGAACTCCTCGAGGAGCTCGCATTCGCGGGTGTTGAAGGGCGAGACGTTGGTGCGCCACATGGACAAGACGCCGACGACCTCGTTCTGCAGGATCATCGGCGTGGATAGCAGCGTGCGAAAGCCGGCCAGGCTTTGCAGATCGCTGCGCCCATACTCCGCATCGTTGAGCGCGTCGGCGATCTGGATGGTCCGCATTTCTTCGGCCGCGCGACCGACGGTGGACGACCGGTTCTTTGCGAGCGGCTGGTCGAGCACCTGCCTGCGAAACTCGTCCGGGATCTTGCCGGAGTCGCGGGACAGCAGAAACGCGTCGCCGTCTGGGATGTACAACGTTGCAGCTTGCGCGCGGCAGAGGCGAGTGGCGTGCTCGAGGATCGTGTCCAGGATGTCCCCTGGGTCGGCGCCCGCGCGGCCCAGCGCGGCGAGGATCTCGCGGCTCGCCGCCGCCTGCTCGCGGGCGTCGCGCAACTGCCGATTCAGCTCGCTCGAAGCGCGCGATACTCGGGTCGTGCGTTCGCTTCGCTCGCCCACTGCTGCCTCCCCGGACCCGTCTAAGTCTGCTGGTCACACAGCGAATTGACAGCGAATTGGTCGTGACAGTTTCGTCAATTTCCTCACACGGTTGTGATATGCGGTCGCCGTTCGGCGGCGGTTACGCTGAGCCCAACGACGGCGAAAGGTTGCCGATGGGCCACTACAAAGCCAATGTGCGAGACCTAGAGTTCAACCTTTTCGAGGTGCTGGATCTCGAGAAGGTGCTGGCTACAGGTGAATTCGGTGACCTCGACGGCGCGACCGTTCGGGACATGCTGCACGAGGCCGCGCGGCTGGCGGAGGGTCCATTGGCCGAATCGTTCGCCGAGGGCGACCGCAACCCACCCACTCTCGACCCGCAGACCCACGACGTTGCGCTGCCCGACGCGTTCAAGGAGTCGGTGCGCGCCTGGAATGACGCCGGTTGGGTGCGGGTGGGGCTGCACGAAGAGATCGGCGGCCTGCGTGCACCCGCCAGCGTCGGCTGCGCGATCAACGAATTCCTGTTCGGCGGCCAACCCGCGGCGTTCTTCTATCTCGTCGGCCCGCCGATGTTCGACGTGCTGTACCACGTCGGCAACGCGCAACAGCGGCACTGGGCGGCGCTGGGCATGGACCGCAATTGGGGTTCGACGATGGTGCTCACCGAACCCGATGCCGGATCCGACGTCGGGGCCGCGCGCACGAAGGCGGTCGATCAGGGCGATGGCACGTGGCACCTCGAGGGTGTCAAGCGGTTCATCACCTCGGGGGACTCCGACGACCTCTTCGAGAACATCGTGCACCTGGTGCTGGCCCGGCCCGTCGGCGCCGAGCCCGGCACAAAGGGTTTGAGCATGTTCTTCGTGCCGAAGTACCTGCCGGACCTCCAGACCGGCGAGCCCGGCGAACGCAACGGTGTTTTCGCCACCGGCCTCGAACACAAGATGGGTCTGACCGCATCGGCCACGTGCGAGCTGACCTTCGGTCAGCACGGTGTGCCCGCCGTCGGCTGGTTGGTGGGGGACAGCCACAACGGCATCGCGCAGATGTTCAAGATCATGGAGTTCGCGCGAATGATGGTGGGCATCAAGGGCGTCGCCACGTTGTCCACCGGCTATCTGAACGCCCTCGAATACGCCAAGACACGGGTCCAGGGCGCCGATCTCACACTGATGACGGACAAGAGTGCGCCGCGCATCGCGATCATCGGGCACCCGGATGTCCGGCGATCGCTTTTGACGCAGAAGGCTTATGCCGAAGGGCTGCGCGCGCTGTATCTCTACACCGCAGCGCACCTGGACGACGTCGCCGCACAACTTGTGTCGGGGGCCGACCCTGAGATGGCGGCGCGAGTCAGCGGCCTGCTGCTGCCCGTCGTCAAGGGGGCCGGATCGGAGCGGTCTTACCAGTACCTCACCGAATCGCTGCAGACACTCGGTGGTTCGGGCTATCTGAACGACTATCCGATCGAGCAGTACATCCGCGACGCCAAGATCGATTCGCTGTACGAAGGCACCACCGCCATACAGGCTCAGGATTTGGTGTTCCGCAAGATCATTCGTGATCAGCGCGGCGCACTGGACCATCTCCTTTCGCAGATTCGGGCATATCTCGACAGTGGTGCCGTGCACCCGAGTCTGCACGACGGCGCTGCGCGCCTAGCCACCGCGGTCGCCGATATCGACGCCATCGTTGCCACGTTCACCGACCTGCTTGTGAAGTCGAGCAGCGAGCCTCGGTACGTCTACCGGATCGGGTTGCAGGCGGTGCCATTCCTGCTCGGTCTGGCCGACCTGCTGATCGGTTGGCTGCTGCTGCGCCAGGCCGACATCGCGCTTCGCACACTCGATCAGCAACCGTCGTCGCGGGATCAGGCGTTCTACCGCGGGAAGGTCCTGGCCGCAAAGTTTTTCGCTTCGACAGTGCTTCCTCGGCTGACCGCGCTGCGTCGGACGATCGAGACGGACGATCTCACGATCATGGAGGTCAGCGAAGACGCCTTCTGATGCGTCGGCTTGTCACCACGCGACGGGCAGCGCTTTCATGCCGTAGATGTCCGATTCACCTTTGAACTTGAGCTCATCGGGGGCAGCCGCCAATCGCAGCCCTGGCAGGCGACGGGCCAGTGTGGCGAACGCGACCTGCATCTCGACTCGGGCGAGGTTCTGCCCGATGCATTGGTGTACGCCGTAGCCGAATCCCAAGTGTCCGCGCGCGTTTCGCTCGACATCCAACGTCTCGGGATTGTCGACGAACTCGGTGTCCCAGTTTCCGGCCGGCAGGTTCATCACGAGCATGTCGCCTGCCTGAATCAGCTGCCCGCCGATGGTGAGGTCTTCGGTCGCTATCCGGTCCACCTGGCTGTGCACAATGGTGAGGTAGCGCATCAGCTCTTCGACGATGTTACCGATGACGGCTCGGTCATCGGTAGTGCCGAGCCGCTCGAACACCTCGGGATGCTCAAGCAGCGCAACGGTTCCCAGCGAGATCATGTTGGCTGTCGTCTCGTGGCCGGCCTGCATCATGATCACGCCGTTCATGGCAGTGGTCTCGCGGGTGACTTGGTCGGTCGCGACGTATTCGGAGACAAGATGGCTGATCAAGTCGTCACCGGGTTCGCGTTCTTTGCGGTCAATCAACTCCAAAAGGTAGACGTACATGACCGCGAAGGCCTCGGCCTTCTGCTCGTCGGTGGAGTTCATGTCCATTCCACGGGACGTGTTGCTTTGGAAGAACTCGAGGTCTGCCGGCGGCACCCCGAGCAGATGCGCGATCACCAGTGACGGAACCGGCAAGGCGAAGTCGCGCACGAGCTCCGCGGGCGGCCCCTTGGCGATCATCGCGTTCAGGTGTTCGTCGACGAGATCCTGGATCTGAGGCCGCATCGCGTCCGTGCGTCTGAAGGTGAAGACACTGGTCATCATTCTTCGCAACCGATGATGCTCGGGATCGTCTGTCCTGGCGAACATCACAGGGATGTGGGTGTCCTCGGACTCCGGTATCAGATAGTCCGGAATGGTTTGCGCGGACAGGCGCGGGTCGACAAGAGCGGCCCGGATGTCCTGGTAGCGGCTCACCACCCAGGCCGGTTGGCCCCGGTACATCGCCCGTCTCAGCCCGGGGTCCGACCGCCATCGGGTGAATTCGGCGGGCGGATGCAACGGACAGTGCGCGGCACGTGGGGCGGGGATGACGGGAAGGTCCGTCTCAGGGGCTAGATCGGAAGTCGTTGATACCACCGGCGTTTCCCGTTAAGTGTCAGATGTCTGCCAATTAGTTCGAGCCTAGGCCCCGCTTTAATGACAGTCAACTGTCAGTTACGCTGAGCGGGTGACAACGATTGCCGACCGGCCGTTGCGGGCCGATGCAGTCCGCAATGCGGAGCGCATCCTGCGCGCCGCGCGGGAGGTCTACGGCCAGCTGGGGCCGGATGCGCAACTCGAGGCGATCGCGCGTCACGCGGGTGTCGGCGAGCGCACGCTCTACCGAAGGTTTCCCACCAAGGGTGATCTGATCAGGGCCGCGCTGGATCAAAGCATCGCGGAAGATCTCACCCCGGCGATCGAGAAGGCCCGCAGAGCCGACGACCCGGTACGCGGGCTCGCGCACCTGATCGAGGCGGCGATCTCGCTGGGCGCCCGGGAACACAACCTATTGACCGCCGCGCTGAGGACCGGTTCGTTGAGCACAGACATCTCGGCGCCGCTGTATGACGCGCTCGCTGACCTTGCCCTGCGAGGCCAACGGGCCGGCCTCGTCCGCGCCGACCTGGTCACCGACGACCTACCGCGCCTGATCGCGATGCTCTACACGGTGTTGTTCACGATGGATTCGGGCAGCAACGGCTGGCGGCGCTACGTCGCCCTCATTCTCGACGCGATAACGGTGAATGACCGCGGGCCGCTTCCTCGTGCAGCCGCGCTTCGCTTCACACCGTCATCGAGCGGCTGGCCGATGTGACACGGTTCGGGTCAGTGCCCGAAGTGCTCGATGAGTAGCACCTGCAGCTCGCCCACCACGCCGCCGAGGACGCCGCCGACCACGACCATCAACGGTTCGTCGTCCTTGAAGACCGGGCGCAGGATCGACTCGTACTGTTCGTTGGTGAGCTGATTCATCTTCTCGACAATGGTGTTCTCGAGGTCGATCGCACTGGTCGCGTAGTCCTGGGCTTCGAGCAACGTCGACGGAAAACGTTCGATCACGAGCTGCACCACTCGGTCCTTGAGTGCGCGATAGCGTTTCGTGCCAACCGCAAGGGCGACAATGGGTCCCGCGATCCCCGTCTGCGAGTCGATGGCTGCTTCGACTTCCTTGGCGGCCAGCGCGAAGAGCTTGTCCGAACCGGGGCCCTTGATGATGCCGTCGAACAGGATCTCCGGAGCGAAAAGGTCGTCGGCGAGGATCTTGGCATAGTCGCGCGTGATCTTGTCGCGTTGGGCGTGCAGCAGGCCTTGGAAAGGAATGAAGCCGAGTATCTTCTTCGGCTGCACCGGCCGGAACAACATGTTGAGCGCGATGTAGTCGCTCAAGAAGCCGACTGCGAAGCCGAACGCCGGCATGATCCATGGGTTTTTGAACAATGCCCACGCGACCATCTGCACGAGACCGATCACGAGGCCGAAGTAGATTCCGCTGCGCCGGACGAATGCCATCGCGTCGTCGCTCAGGCCGCGCATCAGCTTGATCAGCTTGTCCTTGTTGCGCACCAATGTGGTGACGGACAGGAACTGGAGATCGACATAGCGACCCAGGTCCGCCTTCATCTCGTTGAGCATGTTCTCGGTGACCCGCGGCGCTTGGGCGTGGATCCGGTCTTGAACCGCTCGTCGTGCGGCGTCGGGCAGTGAGTCCCAAAGCCCTGGCCGAATTTCCTCGGCGAGATCACGGGATATCTCGTCGACTGCCTGCACCAGCGGGGCACGAAGCGCCTCAACGGCTTCCGCCGCGTCGATCCGTTCCAACAACTCCTCGGGCTTGAGCAGGTTCGAGGTCAGCAACTCGATGGTCTTGGAACCGACCTTGCCCGCCCGTCTTGGCACAATGCCCTGCCAGCCGATCGGCCCGATGCCCTTGAACTCGAGTGGCCGGTAAATCATCTCCAGCGCAACGATTTTCGTGCTCCAGCCGACGAACGCTGCGACGAACGGCATCGACAGGTAGATCAGCCAGTTGGCGCCGAAGTCGTGTTTGATTTCCTCCCAGGATTGGAGGGCGACGACAAGGTCGGTCACGGCCCGCCCTGTTGCATCGTTGCGGCCCACAGCGCCTGCCCGAGGCCGGACAGGGTCAGCGTGAGCTTGTCGACTTTCGCGGCCAGTGGGCCGCGCGACGCGGTCTTGATGGCTTGCAGCACCGATGCCTCCGCCATCAGCACCTCGTAGTCGTCCTTCAGGTCAGGGTCCTCGGGGCCGACCTCCACCAGGCCGAGGGAGAGTAGATGGCTGACGTAGGAGGGGACCATTTGAGGCAATGCGACGTTGGCGGTGCGTCCGATCAACGACGCATTCTCCAGGACGGCCCGGCCCTGTACGCGGCGACGTGTCCAGTCGTGGATGCTCACCAGAGGCGACGACGAGCCATCGGAAAGCGCGCTGATGATCCGCGCCTCGTCGGCGACCAGCTGGTCGAGGATGTGGTGGAACAGTTCCATCTGACTACTGCTGGTGCTGTGGTCCAGGGCCCGATCGAGCAGCCCGCGCATCTTCGAGCCCAACGCGTCGGTGTCCGTCGACTCGGCCTGCGGCGGGCGAGGCGGCTCCTCGGGCTCGTCGGGCTTCTCGCCGAGCAGTCCGATCAGCTGTTCCTGGGTTCGGATCGACGTCCGAAGCCAGAACTTGGCGACGCCCGACGCCATTCCGACGAGCCCGAACGGATCTTGCGAGTTCCCCACGGGTGAACCGTAGCGGCTATGGCCGCAGCTCACGGCGTCCGGCCTAAACTTGCGTGATGCCATTTGGGAGCGGCTGAGTCGTGTCGATCAGCCCGGGGTTGGGGGTGCAACGGCGAGTCGATGTGGCCGCCGGTTCGATCGCCTATCGCGAGTGCGGTACTGGAACGCCCATCGTGTTCGTCCATGGTGTCGCCGTCAACGGTGACCTCTGGCGCGGTGTGGTTCCAAAGCTGGCGGAGCGCTTCCGCTGCATCACGCCCGACCTGCCGTGGGGTTCGCACTCGATCCCGCTGAAACCCGACTCCGATCTGTCACTGCCAGGGATGGCGCGGATCGTTGCGGATTTTCTCGAGGCACTCGACCTGGAGCGTGTCGTGATCGTCGCGAACGACACCGGTGGCGCCGTTGCGCAGGCGCTCGTCGGTCGCCATCCCGAGCGGATCTCTCGCCTTGTTCTCACCTCATGCGACGCATTCGAGAAGTTCCCGCCGACGCCGCAGAAATATCTGGTGCTGATGGCCCGCTCGCGGATGCTGACCTGGATGGTTGCCTACACAGCGAAATTCAAGCTGATCCAACGGCTTCCGACTGCATACGGGTACGTGACGTCGCGGCCGATGCCGACAGACATCATGCGGTCCTACACCGGCCCGGTGCGGCTGAACGCAGGCGTCAGGTGTGACTTCCGGCGGATGCTGCGAGCCGTCGACACGAAGTACACCTTCGACGCGGCTGATCGGCTCGGCACATTCGACAAGCCCGCGTTGGTGTTGTGGGCCGAGGACGACAAGATTTTTCCCCGTGAGCACGGCCAACGACTCGCAGAGCTACTGCCCCGAGGCGAATTCGCGCTGATGCCCGACAGCCGCACGTTCATCCCCGAAGACCAACCTCAACTGCTTGCCACCGCGATCGAGGATTTCCTTTCGCGATAGGCGATCGTCAGCTGTACACGCGAGTTGACGTCGAGCTTTCGG
>Ga0075365_10000308_pt1 | contig 17115 bp, 28 predicted proteins | sample EndMetdeltDD1765_FD_71387 | JGI IMG/M metagenome (GOLD analysis project Ga0075365, IMG submission 71387) | Populus endosphere microbial communities from Tennessee, USA - Endosphere MetaG P. deltoides DD176-5 | ecosystem: Host-associated > Plants > Roots > Endosphere | place: USA: Tennessee... | reverse complement strand
CAGATAGAATAAAGCTGGGTCAGGGTCTTGCTACCCAGAACCTCGGCTCCTATATGCAGCGGCTTATGGGTATTGCTGGGCTTGGACAAAACAGTGCAGTCTCGCTCGGTCAATTTGGTGCACAGAATGTAACCAACCAGAGTAATGCCTTGATGGGAGCCGCTGATGCTTCTGCGCAAGGAAGCATCAATACGGCCAACGCCTATAGCAACGCCATCAATGGTGTGGTTCAGGGCTACGGTAATCTTCAGGCTGGCCGGCAATCCCAGTACGCAGCCCCACAGCAGGGTAATCAGCAGTGGGGTAACTTTGCCCCTACGCAGCCCCAAGCCCAATATGGGAACCTCGGTCCTAGCAATGGCACTAACTGGAACTTCGGCTAATGGCAGAGCTTAATTTCCCAAACTTCGCAGATGCCTACGCTCGCGGTACAGCACAAGGCGCTGATCGTCGTAATGATAGGCAGCAACAGGACGACCGGGCAAGCCTGAGAGGGCTAGCTCCCAGTGTTATTGCGGGCGATCCGAACGCCTTACAAGCCGCCGCCGTCATCAATCCGGAAGCCGCCCAGCAATATCAAGGGGTAGGCGATGCACAGTTGCGCAGACTAAAGGGCGCGATTGACTACATGGACAACGCCAAAAAGACCGGAAACATGCAGGCTGTAGAGGCTGCATGGAGACAGGTGCGTCCCTATTTAAGCCAGAACTCTCCTGCGGGGATGGAACCACCAGAGACGTTTGCGGAAGCTGAGCCGAAGATGGAGGAGGCCCGCGTAAAGATTGCAATGGCGACTCAGGGTGGAGCTAACACACCAGTTCAATCCACCCGAGTTGGTGCTGACGGGTTCTATTACACCGTAGACCGCATGGGCAACTGGACGAATTCAGGTGTTAAAGCCGATCCCAAGACCCAGTTCCGCGATCAGCCGGGAATGGCTCCCGGTATCGTGGACTTGCGCGCCGGCACGATCAGTCCAGTTACTGAGGTTGGCTCAGCTCCTCCGGTCAATGACGCGCCACCGATGGGCGCTCCTCGTCTTGGCACCGTTGACGATAGCGATCCTGTCGCCGCGCGACTGATGGCTTTCAGCCAGAAGTTGCAGCAGATGGGGCTTACCCCTGAACAACAACAGGCATTGCTGACTGAATTTGAGGGTCAACAGAATGTGGTTAGCGTTCCCGACAATCAGCCTGCCCAATCTGGACTTGCTGCTGCCCGTCCCTTGATGACGCCCGCTCAAGAGCAGCAGATGCAGCTTTCCCAGCAGGCCAACACGCGCGCCGAGGAAGCGAACCAGAGGGCCGCACAAGCTGCTCAGCAGTCCCAGCGCGGCAATGCTCCTGCCGGGTTCCGCTTCAAGCCTGACGACACGCTAGAGCCGATTCCCGGCGGTCCGAAGCCTGCCGGTACGGTAGCGACGGAGGGCGAGCGTAAATCAGCAACTTTGCTGGCTCGCTTGACGGGTTCTCTGGCCCAGTTAGAGCAGGCCGTCGCGGAAGACCCGAGTGCTGCCTCCCCGAATCTCCTTGCTGCTGGCGTAGGTTCTGTTCTTGGCGGAACGGCTGCAAACGCGATCACGCCGGCAAATCGTCAGCGGGTCGAAGCCGCTCAGCTCGACATCTTGGATGCTGCTCTGACCTTGGGCACTGGCGCTGCTTACACACGCGAGCAGCTTGAGGGCTACCGGAAGTCCTATTTCCCACAGATCGGAGACAGCCCTTCCACGATTGCCGATAAGCAGGCTCGGCTTAACAACGTGATTGCGGCGGCTCGAATCGCGGCTGGTCGTGCCGCACCTGCACAACAGGACGCTTCTCAACGCCAGATCAAGCGCACCGGCACTCTGAATGGCCGCAAGGTAGTCCAGTACACGGACGGAACGACTGAATATGCCGATTGACTCCGCTCTTGTTCAGTGGGACGCCGAGCCAGCCAGCGGGCCTATTGCCGTGGATCAGGTGCAATGGGATGCCGCGCCGGTACAGGACATGGCCCCTGTGCGCGCCACTCTTTCGCCCGCTGACGATCCGAGAGGCTTTATCCCTCCCAGAGAGGTTCCGACTGACGGCAAGATGCTATTGGGCGTGGTTCGCCAGTTCTATCCAGAATGGGATGACAAGAAAGCCGCCCGAGAGGTAGCCGCCTATTACGAAAAGCAGGGCATCCCGAAAACTGACTTCTATCGCACTTCCGGGCTGGATAAAGAACTTCTTGGCTATGAGATTGGTCGTGATCCTGATCCGACCGAAGGCATGTCTTTTGGACAACGCTTTGCGGCGGGTGTAGGAAAGGCTATTTCCGACACTGGCTCTGGTCTTAAGCAGTTCGGCACAGAAGCCGCTAGAGAGCTTCTCGGCGACCGCACGGGCCTGACCGAAGGCATTGCACAGGAATCGCTGGGACGGACGATTGAGGCTCAGAGGGAAGCGACGGCAGAGACCCGTAGGCTAGACGCCCCTTTGATGGATACCGGCGCGGGACTGGCCGGGAACATCACCGGCAACGTGGGACTGCTCGTAGCCCCTGGCGCTGCGCTAAAAGGAGCTGCTGCGGTTCCTCAGTTGGCACGGGCGGCACCTGCGCTTGATGCGGCTGCTTCCGCCATGTTGCCGACAACTGTCCGTGGCGCTGCTGTCTCTGGCGGTGCTTTAGGGGCGCTACAGCCCACGGAAACCGACCAAGAGCGCGCGGGGAACATCGCCCTAGGCACAGTGGCAGGCGGGGCGGGTGCGGCCATTCCTCGTGTCGTAGGAGCCGGCATAGGGGCTGCACGCCGCCTTTCCCCTGCACTGACCGCAGGTCAGCAGGAAAGGGCTGCGGCCGGGGTTATCGAGAATTTCGCCCAAGACCCGGATGCGCTCAGGGCGTCTCTAGCAAAACAGAACATTTTGGTTCCCGGCTCCCTGCCTACGACTGCTGAAGCCTCTGAAGACCTTGGCTTGTTTGGACTGAATAGGACGCTTGCCAACACGCCGGACTATGGGGCGGAAGTCGGGCGGCGTGGGATTGCCAACAATCAGGCCCGTATTGCTGCGCTTGAAAGCGAGTTTGGTCTTCGCCCCGGCGTTTTGGATGAGGCAATAGCGGATAGAAATCTTGCTGCCAAGCAGACGCTAAAACCAATCGCCAGCATTTCGCTACAGGACACCAAGCCGGTAGCTAATGCGGTAGACCGCCTGTTGGTCAAGAATGCCGCTTCTCCGACTGTCTCGGGAGTCCTTGAGCAGGTTAAGGCCATGATTCCGAACATCAAAACGGTTCAAGACGCCCATTTGGTGCGCCAAGAACTGGGAAGCCTGATGAGCGGTAGCATTGAGGGGAAGGCCAACGGAAAGCTAGCCCAGCGCGAATTGATGGTGATTCGCGACGTTCTGGACCGGCAGATGCGTCAAGCCTTCCCGGAGTGGGGAAAGTTCCTGAAGGAGTATAAAGGCGCTTCCAGAGAGATTGGGCAGATTCAGACCGGTGAAGCGCTGCTAGAGCGCGGTGGGGCAGTGCGTGATTCTCTTGGCAATAACATCCTTACCCCAGCTTCCTTTAGTCGGGCTGCTAATGACTTGGATCGGACTGTAGCTCAGGCGACAGGATTCAAGAAGGCGACCGCAGCCGGAACATTGACTGCTGAGCAGATGGGGGCGGTAGAGTCCGTTCGGCAGGATTTGGAGCGGTTCGCCCGCTCGCAGACTCAGGGACGTGCGGTAGGCTCCAATACCATGCAAAACCTCATCGGCGGAAACACGCTTCAAAGCGCTGTGGGTCCGGTGGGTGCTGCTGCTATTGAGCCAATTTCTGGTATCGCTTTGCTGGGCCTCAATGGCCTGCGCAAGAGCTATGGGGAGAAGGTAGCGGCAATCGTAGAGGAAGCGATGCTTGATCCACAGCGGGCCGCTGAAATCCTCGCCAAACTTCCACCCAAGAGTCGCCGAATGCTGACGAAGCAGTTTGTAGAGCTAATGAACCAGACGGGTTCTGCGAGTGGCCGTGCTGCGGTTCCATCCACGAAATAGGTAGGATTTAATTGTGCATTCGGGGAGGATGCGATACAGACACCATACAATGAATCGAGCACTGAGCCACAACAACGCAATGATCGTAATCCCGATGTACGGCTTGAGTATCAAAGCAATTAACCAAGGAATCATGTAATGGCCGCCTTCCGAATTTTGGGACAGTTTACCCAGTTCTTCCTGGACTCGGGTCAAGTCAACGCGGGCGGCTCAATAACCACCTACGATACTGACCTCACGACTCCGAAGCTGACCTACAGTGATCCGGAGCTGTCTGTCCCCAACCCGTTCATCATCCCCTTGGATGCAGCAGGAAGGAATGAGGTTGACGTTTGGGGCGATGGCGCTTACGGCGCAATAATGAAGGATGCGCTGGGAACCACAATCCAGACCCTCAACAACATCCAATCCGACTCTCCGGTGGTTGACCAAATCCCCGCACTGGTCGCAGGCCAGTACCTGACTAACAATGGCTCCGTGCTTCTGTGGGGAGCCATTCTTCAGGTTCCTGATCCCACAGGACTAGCTAACTACACGCTCACCTCTGATGGTGATAACGCCGTCTGGACCCCGCCTGCGGATGCTCCTGACCAAACCACAATCACCATAAACACTAATGAAGTGTCCTTTAGTGATGGGACTAACACATTCTCGACGCAGTACGGCACCAGTTCTGCCCCTGCTTCCGGAAATCGGAATACGCAAGTAGCAGTGGTCTATCCCAAAGCCTTCACGACTGCTAAGGGTGCCCCCAAGATAACCCAGACCAATGATGGCGTGACCTCTAACGGCTCCGTTCCTACGCAGACCGTGACCGCTTATAGCGTTACCGGTTTCACTGTCAGATTCAATATCTTTGATGACGACAGCAACCCACCGTGGGATATCATTGATCCCGTTACGTTTGCCTGGGAAGCGTCGGGCGTTTACCCGACTCCGTAATGGTCGATCTGCGCCTACCACGTGCAAATCAAGGACTCATCAACCTAAAGGATGGGCCGCAAGGTAATGCTGGTACTGCTACACGTCAGTTCTACGATTGGATGCGTCAGATCGCCACCCAATCGGACAATGCGGGACTTCAGGAACAGATCGATGCAATATTGGTGATTATTGAGGAAATAGAGAGTGGCGCTAACTTTCTGATTCAAGGCTCATACTCGGTACGCGTCACAGGAACTCCGCAAAGCGGTCTGGTTTCCCTGTATCTACAAGGCGATACAGCACTTCCTGGGGTGTCCCAATACTATGGAACGAATGATCTAGGAGTTAAGGGATGGAACCCCCTACCTAATTTCGATTCAGCCGTTCCATATTTCATCCCTGTCACTGATACTTATACCGTCAGTCTCTACAAGCAGGCATTGTTCAGCATGATAATTGACGTTGAAGGAACTTTGACGGTGGATGGTTTTTTAATAGAGGTAAATTGAATGTCTGGCATTAAGCTAACTCAAGTAGATGAAGCCACTATTCCTACTCCTGAAACAGGAAAGGACACAATCTTCATTGATTTGGCTACCGGCGAGCCATCCTATAAGGATGATACTGGGGCTGTCACCAGCTTGCAGGGTCCAGCAGGGCCAGGAGTTCCTATAGGTGGAACAGCAGGGCAAGTCCTTGAAAAGATAGATGGCACTGACTACAACACGCAATGGGCAGCGCCTTCCGCTGGAACGCCTGCCGGATCAAACACTCAAATCCAATACAACAATTCAGGGTCTTTTGGTGCGGAAGCGGCTTTTACCTATGACGCAAGCACTAATACGCTCGCGGCTGATAATGTAACCGTTGGAGTTCTAGCGCTAACGGCTGCTTCTTCAACATCCAGTGCCGGGCTTAGATTGCCTCATGGCGTAGCTCCTACTAGTCCTGTAAATGGGGATGCATGGACTACACCGGCGGGTATCTATGTATTCATCAATGGGGTAACTGTAGGCCCGCTTTCGGCGGCAAATTATCGATCAACCGTTTCTGCATTATCAACTTCTGGTAGTGTGGCAATTGACTATGCGCTTGGCGATTACTTCACTCTTGCGCTTGCTGGCAATGTATCAGGACTGACTTTTAGCAATCTCCCTGGATCAGGGAACGGCGCGTCGCTTATGATCCAGATCACTCAGGACAGTACGCCTCGCACATTAGCGTGGCCTGCTTCATTCAAATGGGCAGGAGGTACGGTTCCCTCCATTTCAACCGGATCAGGTGCTATAGACGTATTAGCGATTACTACGTTCGACAATGGAAGCACTTGGAAGGCTACTCTGGCTAAGGATTGGGTCTAATGAGCGGCATTAAGGGGCATATTGGCCTATTAATGGGTAGCTCTACGGCACCGCCCGTCTCATTAGCGGTTGCATCATATGCAAAAAGCAATAGTTCTACTCCGCAAAGTTCTCAGGTAATGACCACACCGACTGGACTATCGGCAGGCGATCTAATCATCGCGTTCCTAGGCTACAACGGAAATGACACCGCCGTCCCGCCTGCCGGGTTCACATTGGTCGCCACAGGGTACGACTCCACTAGTAACTTTCGGTCTGCGGTGTTCCAGAAGGTTGCCACCGGCAGTGAAGGCTCCACGCTCACCTTTACATCTCCAGGCCCGAACAAGTGGAACGGAGTGGTGTTTCGGATAGTGGGATCAGATACAGCAGTTGCTGCTGAGTCAGCGTATACGAGCATGACATCTTCCTCTCCTCAGACTCCCCCGTCACTCACCCCTTCTTGGGGGGCTACCGCGAGCTTGTGGCTTTCATTGGCTATGGGCTATTTCAACAACACCATGACGGGGTTTGCGTTTACAGACGATCAGGATCAGACGCTAACTTCTATTGGCGAGCCAAATATGTTCATGAGCACAGAAGTAATAAATACTGGAACAGTAATGCCAGGAAACCTTACATGGTCAGGCGGTGGCGTTTACGGGAACCTATTTACTGTGGGTGTAAAGCCGCTGTAGCGAACCGCGCCCATCACCCCGCCTCCCGGCCTGGGAGCGTTGTGGTCTGGCCTTTTATCCATCGGCGAATTTTCAGTTCGCAGCCGGAAACCAGGGCAATTCCGTTCGCCATACCCATGTGTGTAGCCCGCTGGCGACAACCGCACTGACAGCGACGCCGAGACGTGGACTTGACCGGCTCCGCATAGCGGACGTGATCGGTTGATGATCCGTACTCACCCCACGCAGCAGTGCCCCCACGCATCGCAGCAGACCTTGCCGATCGGCTCAGCTTTGACAGGTCAACCATCAGACCCGCCTCTCGCCCCGTGGAGGGCGTCTTCGTGCTTGGTGTAGACCGGGATGGTGTATCCCTTTTCAGTAGCCCAGTCAGAGCGCTCCCACATTTCAGCGCTCATGAAGTCTCCGTAGGCGTCCAAGTAACCGACGAGCACCTCACCGCCCCCAGCGCGGGAAGGGGTGGAGGCTGGGTCTGGCTCCTTCCAGTTGGTGTCCTTCAATGCTCTTGCGTAGCCGGCCTCTTCTGCGCGGCGCAACGCCACGGCATGCTCACCCGCCTGTCGGTGCATCAGGCGATGAATAGGTCCATCCTCTTCCTGATAATGCTGTAGTAGAAACTCCATTTCCCGCAGCTTTTCCGGGGTAATCAGGCATGCGGCGTCGGTGTAGCTGCGTGGGCCGTAGTCGCCGAAATGAAGCGCGGCGGCCTCGCGATCCGTGAACGTTTCGCCGCAATGGAAGCATTGCCAGGACTCCATCTCCCTCCCCGCCAGGGCTTCGGCGTCAACCTGTTCGGCCAACTTGCGGATCGTGTTCAATCCACGGTTCTCGCGGATCGCTTCAAGTAGCTGCACCAGCGGCGTGGTCATTCTGCGAATCCTCCGCCACTCGGGCGATCATCGTCATCAGGTGGGAAGGCAATCGAAATCACCAGGAAAAACATCGCCGCCAGAAACAGCACGATCAGGCCAAGCGCGAACGCTGGAATCCACTGCGGGTTCATCATCCACCCTCCGCCGAACCGGGCGCGGCTGCGATCAACGCTTTTTCCCAAACGTCTTCAGGAGAAATAGCCCAGCGAATGGCGTAGATAATCGCTTCGGTCGGCTCCCTCGGCACCACCGCCATGCCATCGGGGATTGCGGTGGGTGCGGCGGTGTAGAGAGGGACGGTGAAAGGCTCGCGCTGCGTCAGGCGCACGATCACACGATGCTGCGGAACGGTATTGTCGATCAGCCTGCACGCATCGAGCAGCCCCGGCTTTATCCACATATCCGCCTCACCCACGCGCTGATTGGAAAGGGCGGCGGTGTCAAATAACTGGCTAAACCCGCGATAGGGCACATTTTCTCCGTACATTTCTTGAAGTAATTCATCAGGCTTCTTGCGCCCATCCCCATCAGGGGCGTCAGGGACCGGGGTGGTGGCTGACTTGGCGGCGTCTTCATCCATGTAAGCGCCGCAACGCAGGCACGGAACGAACTCACGCTTGTCCTGAGTCTCCACACTTGTCGGACAGTTTGGGCAGTGCAGAACCCGCATGTTCACCCCTTCTCCCTGCGATCCGGCAAGGGCGGCACGCTCGCGGCGTTCCTGTTGATGGTATTCGTATTCACGCTGAGCGCGCTCGATCACCGTTTCCCACTTCACCCCCACACCGAACGTTGTTGACCGAATGGTTGCGGGCTTGTCGAGCTTCGGAACCTCAACCTCTTGTGACCCATCAATTGAGGCTACCAATGGCGTGATGCGATGCGCGTCCTGCGCTTCCTTGTTTAGCCAGAACTTAGGCGATGAAGCGTTGTATATGGCGCTATCTACAACGTAGCGGAGCGGCGAGTACGGCTCGCTGTTTCCGTCCAGTCGCTCTATCAGCCATGCCTGAACTTTCGGCTTCCCCTTCCCGGCCTGGATGGCGCGGGCGGATTCGGCTGGCTCGTAGGTCGCGGAGAATATGTCGGGCTTGCAGGGATAGAACTCGCCTTGCACGCCTTTGATAATCCAGTCGCCATTCATGGCTGTCATCTGGCCTTCCAGTGTGTTGATATAGAACCAGCACCTGTTTGGGTCATTGTCCTCGCAGCTTCCATTGAATGCGCCACCGGCTCCACCAACAAACCTGATCGCAGCCTCCCACGCTTCGTGAGTTCCATCCAGTTGGATTGCCTCAATGACAACGGGGCGCTTCCGATATTTAGCAGCATCACCCGCCGGCTGCGGGGTGGGTTGGGTGGTCATAGTTGAGATTCCTTGGCAATAGCTCGGTTGCGATCCTTCACCCATGCGCGTGCGGCGGACAACAGATCACGTGGAACTGGGCGAAGTTTCGGGGCGGTGCGATGATGCGTGCTGGAATAGGTCCGCCAGAATCCAGAAGACCTCGTTAGGCAGGGCTTGCGAGAAGTGGCGATCATTTCTTCACCGCCTCAGTTGGGGTTTGGGTTAGGACGCGAAGGTGTGCAGCGCAGCGTCGTTTCTCTGCTATGCGCCCCTCTTTGTATTTGGTGTAGTTGTATCCTTCGCCTCCGGAGGCATCACGCTCCCACTCATCAGCCAACGCCCGCACCTGGGCGAGCAGATCAATGTAAAGTTGCTCGGGGACGAGCTTTGTTCCCAAAGGAAACGGGTTCTCTACGTCACCTATCCATTGCGGGATAAGCAATCCAGTGCCAAGAGCATCAACCACCTCAGCAACTGCACGACCGGCTGACTCGCTCATGGCTGCGGCCTCAGTTCGGTGTAATTGATCTGGAAGACGCCACCTTGCAAGTTCTGCGCGGCCACATGAATCTGGCTGTCTGGAACCTGCTTCCAAGTGGAGTTCAGCGCCTTCTGTTTGGCCTGCTTCGGACTGGTGGCGGCGACCCACTTCACTGTCCTGGAAACCTTGACCTCGACTTCCCATATTTGCGTGATGGTGACGCGGTAGAGTTTTGCGGTCATTTCAATTCCCCCTCACTGGCCTCAGAGCGGACGGCTTGGGCGGCGAGCTTTATACGTTCTCTGTATTTCCGCATCCGTTCCTTTGCAGCCACGGTTTCGCAGACCTTGCACTCCCTTTGGGTTCCCCTGAGAACCCTCACATTTTCTTCGGTCATTGGATGGCCTCGTTTGCAGTGGGTCTTGGACATTCCATTCAGTCGCCCCTTTGCGCTGGCGTCCCGAATGTTTTCTCTTTGAGTCCCGGCGAACAGGTGGCTCGGGTTCACGCAGGCTGGTGTATCGCACTTGTGACAGACGCACATGCCTTTGGGGATATGACCATTGAAGGCTTGGTATGCCGCCCTGTGCGCCAGCTTCGGTAATCCTTTGATACCCACCTGTCCGTAGCCCTTGCTGTTCGTGCTTCCAAGCCACAACCAACAGCCAGCCTCCGGAACGGGCACAACCCTGGCCTCAATGATTTCCTGGTATTGAGAGGAAATATTCATTTGCCATCATCCGTAACAACAGACTCCGGCAGATTGGGGGTGTCGCCTTTCTCTTTATTCGTCATTTCATTTCTCCCCAGTGAGAGTTAATCGTAATCTACAAGGATCGGCTTTAGTTGACCGTTTGTCGGAAACTCAGGCCGCAATTCCGATGATATGACCGGCTATTTCGAGAACACGGGCTTTCAGGTCTTCCCGTAGCTGCTCAATCTCCCAGCCCCGGTTATAGAGGCCGACGAAATGTGAAGGATTTCCGATGATCGGGCTAAAGGAGGTTGACGAACGCACCAGCACCTTGCCTGAATCGTCCACGGTCACCAGCACCAATCCGCCATGAAACCGGGTATCACGATAGATGCGCCTAGCGGCCTCTTCGTATCCGAGCAGTAGGACGTTTCCTATCTCGGGGCTACGCCTGCGCATCGGCTACCACAACCAATTTCTGGCGCTCTCCGGCGCGCTTCAGGGCGGATCGAATCTTGCTGCCGAGCTGCGTCCAAAGGGCTATCTTTTCCTCTGAGCCTAATCCTTCCTTTTCGATTGCGTGCCAAGCGTCAGATTCCTTGTCTTCCTTGGCCCGGTCTTCCTCGCTTTCGATCAGGTCTGTAACCTTAGCTGCGAGCTTCAATAGTGCTTTCTGAGTCTCGGGGTCCATAGCCTCCCAAGCGCCATCCGTGGGCCGCCCAATTTGCGGCTTCTCAAACTCATAGCCGCCTTCGGACTCATTGGAGATTTCTATAGCCTTCGCCAGTCGTTCGTTCTGATCGGTGTACGGCCACGTCTTCCTAGCGCGCTTAATAACGGCCTTCCGGCACATTTCCGGGAAGTAGGACTCCCACGGACCCTTGCTGCCTACAGCGCCCTTGGTGAAGGCCGTAGAGGCATCCCGAATCTTCAAGATTGCGGCAAGATCCATGACTTCCGTCAGGATATCTCCATCAACCGTCTTGGCGATGCAGTAAGCGCCTATAATCGGGCCACGGTCACGGAACGGGTTTGTCTGGATTGTTGGCGCAGCAGCAGGACCGTAGTAGGTGAAGTCGTCCTGCTCATGGACGCATTCAGCCCGAACCCACTTGATAGAGCCGGCATCGGTCGCGATCTTGATTAGGCCCTTGTAGCTGATATCCAGCACAATCGCCCGGTCACGTGGTACGAGGTAGGCATAGCCCATCGCTGGGTTCAGGGTCAGCCCAGTAGAGGCCACGTTAATCATGGCGAACTGCACAGAACGCGGGTTTTCGTTCGCGGTCTTGAGCGAGAATGGATGCTTCGTAAGCATCTGAATGGCGAATATTTCCTCATCGCCATAGCTCAGATTGGCCGGGGCAAGCTTCTGGAAGTCCTCTTTCGCGCTGATAATGCCGTCTTCATACGGCGGGATAGTTGCGACTTCCTGGTTCATTGCTTGCGTTCCTTTGTGGGTACGACAACCCTGTTATTGACCATCTTAGCTGACACCACGAACTGTTCGTCCCTTTGCGGGAGCAATAGCTTAGCCACGCCATCATCGGGGAATGACATTCTCGGGACGGTGTTCATCGCGGCCACCATGCAACTACGTTCGCAAAGATCAGCCCGAACAGGATAATCAGATCCAAGGAAAGATCGGTAGTCATCCAGTTAGTCATTTTGTAGCGGTCCATAGCTCTGCGGTTCATTGATTCGCTCCGGGGGAAGCGTGGGTGGAGTTACGGGGCCAAACAGTGCGGCAAAGTCTCGATCAAGGCGCTTCATGGTTTCGGTTGGGCGGTCGGTCACTTTACTTCTTCCAGATCGCGCAAAGGGATGGTGAAGAACGGGTACTCTCCATCCTTATCAAGAGTCACGCTTTTGTGCTCTACTCCTGTCGCCCGGTAATCGTCGCTAGCACAACCATAGTCGTAGTATTTTGCGTCATAGACGATATCCCCAGCGCTAGCCATTCTTTCGCTAAGGTCGCGGTCTTTAAGAACCTTGTATTTCCGGATCATGCACCCTCTCCCTTGCAGCGGGCGAGGCAGTCATCCGCAACATCGGCGGCATCTCTGCAATCCTCTTTGATGCAAGATCCGTCGCAATCTGCGCTGTCATAACGGACAATTACTTCTTCTGCGTGCTCACCTACGATTGGTCCGGCAATTCTCAGCATCTCGCTGGCCCTTTCCAATGCAGCCATTGAGTCGCGAACGATTCCACGAACGCATTTCAGGTGACCATGCTCAGAGCCACTCGCGCGAGCTATGGCAAGATCAATCACCGCCAGCACATCGACCGCGCTCATGCCGCACGCTCCGACTGCATTTCCCGCAGGCTCTTTTCCAGCATCCGACGAGTGTGTTTCTCAAACTGGCGACCGACATACAGCCAATCACCGGACTGAGCCGCATAGGCCAGTGCCTCGGCCAGCCAGTCGCAGGCGATTTCATGGGTCTGTAGAAGATCTGCGATATCCGATTCTTCCTCAGTGGCGTAAAGCGGGATTTCTATGCTCATTTCGTTCCCCGGTTGTTGTTGGCAGGATTGAAGCTTAGAATAGTCGCATTCGGCGCGTCAATGGTCGGGACATATAATCCGACGAACGGTCAATTATACGCCGCTTATCGGAAAATGCTTGCATTATTTCCACCATATCGGACTATAGATAAATGACACCTTCCGAAGCCGCAACCAGTTTACGAAAGACCAATCTCACGGACGGCGACATAGCCGCCCTGGTTGGCTCTACTCAATCCACAGTCAGCAAGATTCGGCGTGGCGTCATCGTCCCTAACTACTTCGTTGGGAAAGCCCTTGTAGACCTTGCCAAGAGGAAATCGAAATGATCGACCGTAACGACCACTGGAAGCCGGCGACCTTGACGGAAACCAACCTACCTAACGACGCGCTGCCCTTTGTCCTCACTCCCGCAGACCGAACAAAGGTAGCTATTGTGCAGTGCGACATTGAGAGGATGCAGAGGCGCTATAGGGAGCCGGAAGGTCTGGAAGTTGGAACCGCGACAGAAGCTGAATTTGAGTCCGCGCGCGCTGAGTTTCGGAGGACGCTATGACTACAGTCCGTAATGAGTCTATGCCATTGGTCCGTCTGCGCTGGATGGGGATGGAGTGGCCGGAGGGAATGACGAAAGGCCAAATAGTGGACCAATGGGATTTAGCTGAAGAAATGATGGAGACGGAACGGGGCCGCGAGTGGGCGCAGACCCAAATAGGCGATGTTCCTGTCCGAACAACTTGGCTTGACCGTATGGCCGAAAAAGACCCTGATTTAGCGTTAGCCTTCGCGCTATTCCAAGGTCAGGAGCCGGTGCGTGACTACTTCGGAGAAACCGTGCCGATAGATAGTCTTGGGAGAAACCATGATGGCTGACCTTTTCGTATGCGGTCCTGACGGTTATTGGCGTCGGTTTAAACCATCCGACATTACACCCTACGAATCGCTATACAAGTCTGCGCAAAGCCGCCTCCTGGCCGACCGCCTCATAGGTAGGTCCGTGGCCCAGCTACGCGACAGACAGGCTCAGGAGCGCGAAAACGTGGACTTTGAGCATTGGCAGAGAGAAACGGAATTTCCGCAGTACATAGACCAACTAACCACCACCATCGGGGAGAGTGTGAAGTGAATAGCAAATCAATCGTTAAGTTAAACGCTCAATTGAAAACTCAGATGACGGCCTTAGCCAAACTCCGCGACAAGCTTGACGACACCATAGACACTGCGGAAATGCTCAAGGCCGACTGTGAGGAAGCCTACGACGACTTGCAGAACGCGCGTGATGCGCTGAGTCGGCTTGTATGAGCGCCCTACTAGAAGCCCGCGCCAAAGGTCAGGCCGGAGCCGAGCAAGCCGCCAACAACTGCGGGCCGGAATGGATGGAATCGGCGCTTACGTGTGTCCGCTGGTTCAGCAAGGTTATGCAGCGCAAGGATGACTACTACTGGACGATTGAGGAATGCCGGCTTTGGAGCTATGCCCATGATCTGCCTGTAGCGGCCAGCGAGCGGGCTTGGGGCCAAGTTGCCAGGATTGCTATGCGAGAGGGTCTGATTGAGCCTACAGGCGGTTATGCCCCCACTATCGCAAGCCGAGGCAGCGTCCGGGCGCTTTATCGGAAGGCTTGACAGGACGTAACCGGAAGGCGCAGGATTCCGGCACCGATGTGGCAATCGGGATACAGTGAGCATCAGACCCCAGAGTATTTAGAGGGGCGGTGTAATGAAAGGGTGACTCACTGCATCCCGACATTGCCTCGCCAAAGGCCCGCCCCTCTAAGCACTTTGGGGTTTTTCTATGGCGAATCGCTTGGCTGGGACGACTTGGGCCAGGACGATGCAAGCACAAGGGTCATGCAATCGGTGGCCGTTAGCGCAATCCAGTTGACCGACAGGGGTGTCCTTAAAGACCCTAAGAACTGGGACCATTGGCTGTTTAAGCAGACCTGTGGCTTTGTACCGACGCATGGCTCCGTAGAGCAGCAAGGACAAGGAGCAGAGAGACCCTAGGCATAGGGTTAGCTTTGCTTCGCCCTCAACATTTTCCATAGAGCAGCAGTAAATGGCTAAAGACTTAAGAGGTTTCTGGAAACCGCCTTTAGGCAGTGAACAAGCTAGGAAGGCTGAGGAAAAGTTCGTCAGGGCTAAGATTAAGCGACGCAAGAAATTCAAGCCTTCAACGCAGCCAAAGATCCAGAAGTCCGATAAGTTCTACGAATCACTGAACTGGCGTCAAATTAGAATGGTTGTTCTAAAGAACTGCGATGGCCGCTGCATGTGCTGCGGTGCATCAGCAAAGGACGGAATCAGAATCCACGTCGATCACATTAAGCCCCGCTCAACCCACCCACACCTAGAACTAGACTTGAATAATCTTCAAGTCTTATGTGAAGACTGTAACCTAGGTAAGGGCGGATGGGACGATACGGACTGGCGAGTAAAGATGTAAGAAACCGACGAACGGTAAAAATTGGGTCTGATTTAGGTTTAGCATTAGGCTTGAAGCGGCGGCGTTGAGAATCGAAGAAACGCAAAGTCGATAAGCGGAGACAGAAAACAGCGCTTGTAGGCAGGAATGCGGCCGAGCAGACCTGAGAGCGCCAGTACGGGCCAGACTGCAAACACATCGCCGGGGTAGCGTCCGGCCCGCTTCACTTCCAATCACTGGGGAAATTAATGGGATACACAATCACTATTGGCGAGCTAGAGATAATCAAGCATCCTGACGATGGGATTGATTCAAAATGCCTATCCTTCGGCGCAAAAGGAGTTCACCGTGCCGACGCTCCCGCATTCGGCGACCCTACCGACTACACCAATTCACGCTGGCCTTCCTATGGCGTATGGCCTGATGCGTTGCGCCAGTTCGGCCTGTATGAAGTGTTCTATACCGAGTCCGGTCATTTAATTGGCGGTCACCCTGGCGTCAGGCTAGTGACCAAAGAACTGGCAGATAAGGTGTTCCTTGCATTGTATGAGTGGCGCAAAGATCACCCAGACGTAAAGCCTGAGCACAATGCTGGAGAAGAGGCAAGTAACCTTGTTCGCCTCGAATGGCTGCACTATTGGCTTCGATGGGCGCTGGAAAACTGCGAGACGCCGGTAGTCGTCAACTCATGATCGACCTATTTGAATCCCAAGAGGTCACCATTCCCGAGCTTCTACGCCGCATAGAGGCGTTAGAGCAGATGGTCTTTGCCAACGCCCCCAGAGAGCCGCACAGACGCCTTGTAGCCCCGCCTGCGCTGCAACTGGCCTGGGCGCGGTGGTGCAGCTACCGCAAGACTCAAAAGGGCTGGACGGCAGACGCTCAGTCGGTGAACTTGAATAAGCTGATGGAACTGGCTGGGCTTGACGGCGGCGAGGCGGCTAACGCCATCGTGGCGCAATCCATAGAGCGTGGCTGGACCGGCCTGTTCCCGCTGAAAGGCGACAAGCCCGCCAGCAGCATCCCGCAAACCAAGACCGTCAAACAGGCACTTGCTCCGTCAGAGTCGAAATATGACCAGCAAGTCGCCTACATTCGCCACCAATGCGAGCTTGGGGCGATGACCAAACCGGAAGCACAGGCCGCGATTGCGGCATTGGAGGGGTGATGTACCAGAGTATTGTTCAGGAACGCGGTTCAATCCAGTTCCCAGAGTTCACCGGGGAGCGGGTCTACATGCTTCCGTTCCGTCAGTCCGAAGGCTTACCGCCTGAGCTGGCCCGCTGGCAGCCATCCGTGGATTCCATGCTGTCCGGAATTTCAACTGATCGGGATATCTTCCTGATGATAGACCAAAGCCAGGTAAGGGCTGGGAGTCCTCAGAGACGACCCGGCTTGCATGTTGACGGCTATTGGCACCTGGCCTATTCCTGCCACGACACAAGCGGTCATGCTGGCAATGAGCCTAAAGATCCTGAGCCGATTCCTGGTGAATGGCGTATTCCCGGCGACTCAGGCCGCTGGAAGATGACAGGCGGCAAGCATGGCGGTGGGCACCGTGGAAGCATTGACGGCGACGGCTGGACCCGCTGTGACTTCACCGCACCAGAAGCGATCATGCTGGCGTCAAGCATTACTGCCGCCCGTGCCTTTTCTGGTGAGTTTTCCGGAAGCATCGGTGAAGGCGGGGATTGCTCAACAATTAAACCGGACGGAATGAGGAAGGTCGTGTTGCGCTGCGGCATGGTCTACGCTGGCAATGTTGCCATGTTGCACGAATCGTTGCCGGTAACTGAGGACTGCTACCGCACAC
>Ga0075365_10000307_pt1 | contig 17163 bp, 18 predicted proteins | sample EndMetdeltDD1765_FD_71387 | JGI IMG/M metagenome (GOLD analysis project Ga0075365, IMG submission 71387) | Populus endosphere microbial communities from Tennessee, USA - Endosphere MetaG P. deltoides DD176-5 | ecosystem: Host-associated > Plants > Roots > Endosphere | place: USA: Tennessee... | reverse complement strand
GGTGCTGCTGTCGTTCGGGATCTCCGAGATCTACTTCAACGACGGAAACATCGGGGTCAGCGTGCCGCTCGCGTACCCGCCGCTCCTCTACCTGCTGGCGCGCATGATCTGGGTGGGCTTCCGCGGGGCGGGAGAGGGGCTTCGGCCGTCCGCGCCGACGGCCTGGCTTGCGATCGGCGGGGCGTTCCTCCTGGGCTTTCGCATCGCCCTCAACATCGTCGACTCGGGCGTCATCGACGTCGGCTACGCCGGCGTGATCGGGGCTGATCACCTAACGCATGGGCAGGCGATCTGGAACAACTTCCCCGACGACAACAGCTTCGGGGACACCTACGGGCCGTTCAACTACTTCGCGTACGTCCCCTTCGAGCTCGTCCTCCCGTGGAGTGGGCAGTGGGACAACCTGCCGGCCGCGCACGCGGCGGCGATCTTCTTCGACCTCGCGACGGTCGGCGGCCTGTTCATGCTCGGCCGGCGCCTGCGGCCGGGTCCCGATGGCACCCGGCTCGGCGTGATCCTCGGCTTCGCCTGGGCCGCGTATCCCTTCACCGACTACGCGCTGCAGTCGAACTCCAACGACGCGCTGGTCGCCGCCCTGTTGGTCTGGGCGCTCGTGCTGTTCGCCTCGCCGGTCGGTCGGGCGGTCATGCTCGCGCTCTCGGTCGCCACGAAGTTCGCGCCGTTGCCGCTCGCACCGCTGTTCGCAGCGGGTGAGACAGGCCTGCTGTCCCGCTCGCCCGAGACTCCGACGTTGCGCCGGCGGCTGCGCCCGGTGCTGCTGTTCACGGCTGCCTTCGCCGTCGTGATCGGGCTCATGCTGATCCTCCCGGTCGTCGATCCCGGCATCAGCACGTTCTATGACCGCACGATCAAGAGCCAGATCGACCGCACCTCGCCGTTCAGCGTCTGGGGACAGGCCAACTCGCTCGAATGGCTTCAGACGGCGGTCAAGGTCTTCGCGGTGGGGCTCGCGCTACTGGTCGCGTTCCTGCCGCGCCGGCGCACGCTTCCTCAGGTCGCCGCTCTGGCGGCAGCGGTCGTGATCGCGGTGGAGCTCACCGCCGATCACTGGTTCTATCTCTACATCCCCTGGTTCTTCGCGTTGGCGCTTGCCGGGCTGACGGCCGCGACGAGGGCATCGAGCTCCGCGACGGTCTCCGAGAGCTCGGTGGCGAGCGCGCCCGGCATCCGCCGGGAGAAGATCCCGGCCAGCGCGCGGTAGTAGGCGAGCACCTGGTCGCGCTCTGCGTTGAAGCGCTCCCAAAGCGCCTCGCCGAGGTCGCGGTAATCGACCACGATCGTCCGCACGTTGTGGAGCTTGTCCGCGAGCGAGACGTGGAGGGCCGGCTCGCTCGCCTCCTCCTCGAGGTGCTCCAGGTAGGCGCGCTTTCGCTCCTGCCACGGCGGCTTGGGCTCACCGAGGCTGTCGCTGCACGACTCGACGATCTCCGCGACCGGCTCGCCGAACTCCGCGCGGATTCGCTCCAGGGTCTCTCGACCGCCCTGGTCCTCGGCGGCGTCGTGCAGGAGCGCCGCGATCGCCTCGTCCTCTGAGGCGCCGGTCTCGATCACGATCGACGTGACGCCAAGAAGATGGCCGAAGTACGGGACGCCGGATCCCTTGCGTGTCTGCCCGGCGTGAAGCTCGAAGGCCAGGTTCAGGGCTCGCGTGAACCGCTCGCCCAGCGGTGGAGTGGTCGGCGCGTCGATGGACGCGATGCTAGTTCGCGGGAGCCATCGCAGGAGGCAGCTCGGGGAGCCTCGTGCCGGTTGCCATCTCCGCGTGCCGGACCAGGATCGCCTCCGCGGCGGCGCTGTCGATCGCCGGGTGGGCGATGACGACCTGGAGCCCGAGGCCGTCCTCCAACCCCACGAGACCGCGGGCGATCGTCAGGGCATCCGCTGCGAGCTCGAAGGCGCCCGTTCGCGCTCCGGCGTCGAGGATCGACTCGTACAGAACCGCCTGCCGGTCGAAGTACGAGGCGCTCAGGATTTCGAAGGCGGGACTCGCGCCGGTGAAGGCGTCCAGCTCGTACAGGATCCGGCTGTCGGTGTCGTCCGGGCCTGAGGGAACGCCCAGGTGGATCGCCAGACGGAGCTGCTCGCCGGCGCCGTCCAGCCGCCGCACCGCGTCCGCCCGCCGCTCGGTGAAGCGCTCGATCGCGCCGCGGGAAACCTCGATCAGGAGCTCGTCCAGGCTCGGGTAGTAGTAGAGGACGGAGCTCGGGGCAAGTCCCGCCCTCTCGGCGACGTCCTTGACGCGCACTCCCACCGCGCCCCGCTCCAGGAGCACCTCGCGCGCGGCTCGCACGAGCTGCTGCCGCCGCTCGCCCTGGTTCTTGCGCCGCATGGTTCGAATGGTATTCGGACTATGCGATGCTCCATTCCTCGAGCTCGGTCGCGCACCTCGCCGCCTGGGCTGCACCTCGGGTCGCCGCTGAGCGCCCGATCCACCATCGGTGTATTCTTCGAATGGCGTTCGAAGAATGATTCGCCGAACGACAGGACCGGGAGAGAGGCGCGAGGGTGCTGCGCGTGCGCGACTGAGCGCCGCGACGGTCGGCGCGCTGTGCGCCGCGACCCTCGCCGCGGGCTGCGGCGGCTCCGGCGGGATCGACTCGGGCAACGCGCAGTCCGGCGAGCCGGTGGACGCGTCGGGCCCGGTCGAGGGCAAGCTCACGATCTCGCAGTGGCCGCTCTACATCGACCCGGGGAAGAACGGGACGGTCAAGGAGTTCGAGCAGAAGACCGGTGTCCAGGTGGACTACATCGAGGACATCAACGACAACAACGAGTTCTTCGGCAAGCTCCAGCCGCAGCTGGCAAAGGGCGAGTCGGGGGGCCGTGACCTGATCACCCTCAGCGACTGGCTCGCGAAGCAGATGTACGACGCGGGCTACATCCAGAAGCTCGACTACGCGGAGCTGCCGAACGTCAAGAAGAACCTGATTCCGCAGCTGACCCATCCGGCCGCCGATCCCAACCGCGAGTACACGGTGCCGTGGCAGAGCGGCATGACCGGGCTCATCGTCAACACGGATCTGGCTCCCGAGGTCAACTCGATCTGCGATCTCTTCGACCCGAAGTACAAGGGCAAGGTCGACATGCTCACCGAGCTCCGGGACTCCGTGCCGATGACCCTGAAGTGCATGGGCATCGACCCGGACCACGCCACGACCGACCAGTGGCTTTCGGCGGTCGACAAGATCAAGGAGGCCGCCGACTCCGGGCAGATCCGCCGCTTCACCGGCAACGACTACATCCGTGATCTCAGCTCCGGAGACGTCGACTTCGTCCTCGGCTGGTCCGGCGACGCGATCCAGCTTCAGGCAGACAACCCGGCGATCAAGTTCGTCATGCCCAAGGAGGGGTGCATGCTCTGGTCGACGAGCATGGAGATTCCGGCCGGAGCGCCGAATCCCGCTGCGGCGGAGGCCTGGATCAACTTCGTCTACGACCCCCGGGTCCAGGCCGATATCGCCGAGTACGTCAACTACGTCACGCCGGTGAAGGGCGTCAAGGAGATCCTTGCGAAGCGCGACCCGCAGCTCGCCAAGAACAAGCTCATCTTCCCGACCGAGTCGTACACCAAGAACTGCACCTTTGAGCCCGTGTTGGACGGCGAGCAGGGGCGCGAGGTGACGCAGGCCTTCAACGCCGTCATCAACGGCTGATCGAGTGCGACCGCTCTCGCTCGCCGCGCTCCAGACGTCGCCCGTCGCGCGGAATCCCGAGGCAACGCTGGGGCATCTCCCCGAGCGCCTTCGAGCTGTCAAAGCGGCGGTGCCGCACGTTGAGCTCGTGCTGCTCCCCGAGCTCCATCTGTCGGCGACGCCGCCGATCCTCGAGGAGCATTCCGGATATGCGGAGGAGGTGGCGGTGGCCATCCCCGGCCCCGTCACCGAGTCGCTCGCCCACCTCGCTCGAGAGACGGGCGTCTGGCTCGTCCCCGGATCGCTCTACGAGCGAGGGGACGAGGGGCGGATCCACAACACGGCGCTCGCCTTCGCTCCCGACGGCGAGCTCGTGGCGCGATACCGCAAGGTCTTCCCCTGGCAACCGCACGAAACCTCGGCTGCGGGCGCCGCGTTCGTCACGTTCGAGATCCCCGACGTGGGCACGATCGGTCTCGCGATCTGTTACGACGGCAGCTTCCCGGAGACGTTTCGCCAGCTCGCGTGGATGGGCGCCGAGGTGGTCCTCCAGGTGAACCTCACCGCCACCAGCGATCGCGAGCAGGAGCTCGTCATGGCGCGCGCGAACGCGATCTTCAATCAGCTCTACGTCGTGTCGCTGAACGCCTCCGAGCCGGCGGGCGTCGGCCGGAGCGTGATCGTCGACCCCGAGGGGCTGGTCCGGGTCTCGGCCGGGAGCGGCGAGGAGCTCCTCACGGACGTGCTGGACCTCGACGCCGTTACGCGAGTCCGGCGGTACGGCACCGCCGGGGTCTCCCGGATGTGGGAGCAGGTGGTGCGGGAGGGGCCGGGCATTCCCTTCCCGATGTACGCAGGATCCGTTCCCGACTCGCTCGCCGCCGAGGCCACGAACGACTGACGGCCGCCCAGAGGACGGCCGTCGTCACGCCGGAGCTCCGACCCGTTCTCAGCGATCGGGATCGAGGCGTCCAGCGCGCCGGTGGTCCTTACCCGCACCGGCAAGCTCGCGTTCCGCGTTCCTCGCCCGCTCCTCGGCCTCGGCGTGCTCGCGCTGGGCTCGGGCGCGCTGCTCGGCCGCGGTGGCATGTTCCTTCTTCGCGTGCGTCTCGCGAGCGGCCGCGCGGTCGCGAAGCTCACGCGCCTCAACACGGCGCTTCTCCTGCCGTCGCGGCCTCGTGACGATGGCGGCCACGATCAGGGCCAGGATCACGGCCCCGGCAACGATGGCGATGATGGCGATGGTGCTCACGTGTCTCTCCTCCTCCGTGTGAAACGGCGTTCCGTGCCGTATTCCGATACCCCGGCGACCGTCGAGCAACCGAAACGGACCATTCGCCGACGTGTCAGCTGGTACTGGCCGTGTGGCCAACCCGCGTCGGGCTAATGGCCTGGGACCAGGACCTGCTCGATCGACTCCGCGAGCCCGTCGTCGCGGATCCCGACCACCACGCCGTTGACCCAGACGTCCTCGTCCGCGGTGTCGAACTTCACGGGCATCTGGGTCCGGAAGGCCTCGAGCGCCTGCTCGCGCCTGACGCCGATGACGCCGGCGCGCGAACCGGTCATGCCCACGTCGCAGATGAACGCGGTGCCGCCCGGCAGCACCCGCGCGTCGGCGGTCGGCACGTGGGTGTGAGTCCCCAGGACCGCCGCCACGCGCCCGTCGAGGTGCCAGCCCATCGCGACCTTCTCGCTCGTGACCTCGGCGTGGAAGTCGACGACGATCGCGTCCGCGTCGCGCGCGACCCGGTCCACGAGCGAGTCGGCCTCGGGGAAGGGGGATCTCCCTGTGCGCAGCTGGACGGAGCCGCTCAGGTTGATCACGGCGACGCGACGGTCCCCCGCCGAGACAACCGTATGCCCGCGCCCCGGATTCGAGGCCATGTAGTTCGCCGGGCGGATCACGCGGTCGGTCCGGTCTAGGAACTCGTAGACCTCCTTGTGGCGGTAGACGTGGTTGCCGGTCGTGATGACGTCCACGCCCATGTCGAAGAGCTCCTCGGCGGTCTTCTGGGTGATGCCGAGCCCGCCGGCCATGTTCTCGCCATTGGCGATGATCAGGTCGGGGGCGTGTCGCTCCCGCAGGTCGGGCATGACGCTCGCGAGCCCGGCGCGCCCGGGGCGGCCGACGATGTCACCGATGAAGAGAACGCGCAGAGGCACCGGCAGGAGAGCCTATTCGGGCGCACTCGCCCCGCCATCGCGGGCCGCCGGGCTCAGACGGCGCGCGTGCGATGCCCGGACGCGACCTCGAGCTCGCGCCGGATGAGGTCGGCGAGATCCTCGGACGTGTCGGCGCCGCTGCTCGGCCAGCTCGCAGCGACCGCGAGGTACAGCCGATCGGGGTCGTCGCCGTCGCAGTCCGCCGATAGCGCGGCGCTGGACCCCCGGAACCGGCGGGACGGTAGCCAGGCGCTCAGGACCCAGCCTTGGCCGATCAACAGCTGGACGGGCTTGAGAACGGAGGCGACCGGTCCGGCCTGGTCTCCGTCGGCAGCTGCCTGGAGGTGTCGCACCTGGAAGGCGGCCGTCATACGGATCTCGGTCGAGGCGTAGCTACCGGCCGCCGGAAAGCGCCGTGGGGTTGCGAGGTCGCGCGCCATGCGCTGAGTCAGCATCCCGTCGCAGACCCGGTTCAACGCCCCGAGGGCACGGGCCGTGTGGAGCTCGGAATGGTGGATGTCCACCCAGCGGACCCCGGGCGCGATCTCGAGCTCGGCCAGCGACATCGAGCTCGGCTCCATGCCCGGCACCCACGCGCTCGCGCGGCGGACGAGCCCCGAATCCGAGCGTTCATCCGAGCTCGCGCTGCGGCCGTTTCGAGTTCCTGCCGAGATCAAACGTTGGTCCTTCCTGCCCCTGTTGCCATTAAACCCGCAGACCGCCCCAAGTAGTGGTGGCCGATCCGCTGAAATTCACAAAGCCGGCTGGCCGAACCGTCCTACGACCGATGCCCTCGACGTGGGCGCACCGGCCGGGCCGACATGGCGCGTCCACTAGCTTTCCCGGCGTGAGCGGGCAGGAGGATGGCGAGTTCGTCATCGAGACGCGCGGGCTCGCCAAGGCCTTTGGCGACCGCCAGGCCCTGCGCGGCGTGAACTTCGGCGCCCGGCGCGGCGAGCTGCTGGCCGTCATCGGCCCGAACGGAGCCGGCAAGACCACGCTGCTCTCGATCCTGGCCGGAATCCGCAAGCCCGACTCGGGCACGGTCAGCCGCCCGCCCGGCGAGATCGGCTGGGTGCCGCAGCAGGCGGCGCTCTATCGGCGGCTCACGGTGGCCGAGAACCTGCGCCTGTTCGCCCGCCTCGAGAAGGTCTCGGATCCTGAAGCCTCAGTGGAGGAGATGCTCGAGCAGACCGCGCTGGGCGAGCGCCGCGACGACCAGGCGGGAACCCTCTCGGGCGGCAACCAGCAGCGGATCAACATCGCCATCGGCCTCCTCGCGAGGCCTGCGGTGCTGCTGCTCGACGAACCCAGCGCCGGGCTCGACCCGCGTCAGCGGGAGCGCCTCTGGGATTTCGTCCTCGCGCTGGCGGGCGGGGGGACCACCGTCATCTTCTCGACGCACGATCTGGCCGAGGCGGAGCGCTATGGGCGCCGCCTCCTCGTGTTGGCCGACGGTGAGAACCTGTTCGACGGCACGGCCCCTGAGCTCCACGCGGCCGTACCGGAGTCGGGCGCCCGGGACTTCGAGCAGGCGTTCGTGGCCTTCCTTCGCGAGCGGGGCCACTGATGCGCTGGCTGTTCGTCAAGGACCTCCAGATCATGCGCCGGTCGCCGCTCCTCACGGCGATCCTCGTCATCTACCCGATCGCGATCGCGGTGCTGATCGGGTTCGCGCTGTCGCGCGGACCGGCAAAGCCACAGGTTGCGTTCTTCAACGAGATTCCCGAGGGGACGCCTCTGGTGATCGGCGGGCGTCAGCTCGACATCACCGGAGCGCGCGGGGAGCTGTGCTCGAGGATCGACTGCATCGACGTCTCAAGCGAGGAGGAGGCGCGGCAGATGGTCGAGTCGGGCGACGTCCTCGCCGCGCTGATCCTGCCGAAGGACTTCATCACCGACATCGAGTCGCTCGCCTCGCTCACGCCGTCGCAACCCACCGTGCGCGTGCTCGTCAACGAGGAGGACCCGATCAAGGCGGGCCTTGTGAACGACCGTATCGACGCGCTGATAACGCAGGCGAACCTGAGGCTGTCGGAGAAGGTGACGCGGCTCGCCGCGAACTACCTGACCCTGCTCCTGCGCGGCGGCCAGCTGAACCTGCTCGGCCAGACGCTCGACGTGCTCGGCCTCCAGAACACGCAGAGCATCCTGGAGGCGATCCAGCCGGAGATCCCGAAGGACAGCCCGTTCGCCGGCGCGCTTCAGCGGGTGATCACCTTCGCCAGGCTCGCCCGGCAGAACCTGGACCTCGCGAAGCCGCTGCTCTCGTCGATCGCGCACCCGATCGAGGTCGACAAGGAGGTCGTCTCCGGCTCGCCGCCCAGCCTCGACGCCTTCGCGATCGCCGTCGCGGCCACGGTGACGCTGATGTTCGCGACGGTCCTGCTCGTGGCCGGTTCGCTCGCGCTCGAGCGAGAGGAGAACGCCTTCACCCGGCTGACCCGCGGCCTCGTGGCCAAATGGGCGCTCCTGACCGAGAAGATCGCGCTCGGGATCGCGCTCTCGATTGTCGTGACCCTCCTGATGCTCGCCGGGCTATCCCTGTTCGTGGACATCGCGTGGGGCCGGTTCCCGCTGATCCTGGCGGCGATCGTGGCCGGCGGCGCGGCCTTCGCCGCGTTCGGCGCGGCCATCGGCGGGGCGGCGAAGGAGGTCCGGGCGAGCTCGCTCCTCGCTTTCATGATCTCGCTGCCGATCGCGTTCATCTCACTCATCGAGTCAGGCACCGTGAGCCCGGCGCTGTACGACGTGATCAAGGTGGTCCGCGCGGTCTTCCCGTTCGGCCCGGCGCTCGACGCGATGTCGGGCGGGCTCGATGCAGCAGGCCCCGCGCTGGGCCTGCCGATCCTGCACCTGGCGATCCTGGCCGTCGCGTACGGCGTGCTGGCGAGAATTGCAATCCGCCGCTTCGTTTGAGGCCAGCCCGCGCGTTGGCGCCGCCGGTCGAGGGCAACCGAGTCACGTCAATCCAGTCTCGGTTTCCGCAACAGGATTGACTTGACCCGCCCCTTCCAGTTGGCCGCCTAAGATTGCCTTGTGAGCTTTCCCGCCACTCGCATGCGGCGCATGCGGCGCACGAAGGCGCTTCGCGACCTGGTGCGCGAGACAGAGCTCTCGCCTCACCACCTGGTCCAGCCGCTGTTCGTCGTCGCGGGCGAGGGCGTGCGCGAGGAGGTTCCGTCGATGCCCGGGGTCGAGCGGCTCTCGATCTCGGAGGTCGTCGCCGAGGCGACCGAGCTTCAGGCCGCTGGCATCGAGGCGGTGATCCTGTTCGGGATCCCGAGCGAGAAGGACGAGGCCGGGTCCGGGGCTTACGACCCGGAGGGCGTCGTGCAGCTCGCGACCCGGGCGCTCAAGGAGGCGCATCCGGATCTCGTCGTGATCGCCGACGTGTGCCTGTGCGAGTACACCTCGCACGGCCATTGCGGCATCGTCCGCGACGGCGAGGTCGACAACGACATGACGCTCGAGCTCCTCGCGAAGACCGCGATCTCCCTCGCCGACGCCGGGGCGGACGCCGTCGCTCCCAGCGACATGATGGACGGGCGCGTCGGGGCGATCCGCTCGCAGCTCGACGAGGAGGGCCACCCGAACGTCCCGATCATCGCCTACAGCGCGAAGTACGCATCCGCCTTCTACGGCCCCTTCCGGGAGGCGGCCGAGTCCACTCCCGAGTTCGGCGACCGGCGCGGCTACCAGATGGATCCGGCCAACGTCCTCGAGGGGGTCCGGGAGGCGGAGCTGGATCTCGCTGAGGGCGCCGACGTCCTGATGGTGAAGCCGGCGACGCCGTACCTCGACGTGATCCGGCGCGTGAAGGACGCGACCGGCGCGCCGGTCGCCGCCTTCCACGTCTCGGGCGAGTACGCGATGCTCAAGGCGGCCGCTCAAAACGGCTGGATCGACGAGGAGCGCGCGGCTCTCGAGACGCTGACGGCGATTCGCAGGGCGGGCGCGGACCTCGTGTTCACCTACTACGCCAAGGACGCCGCGGCTTGGCTGTGACCCCCGCTGGCGCGGCGGCGGGCGCGCGCCCCAAGGTCCGATCGCGCAAGGGCGGCGCCGCCGTGCCGCTGGACGACGACGACAAGCGCCTCATGAACGCGCTGCAGTCGAAGTTCCCGATCCACCCGGAACCGTTTACGGGGGTCGCGCGCGAGCTCGAGATGCCGGAGGACGAGGTCAAGGCCCGCACTCAGCGCCTCCTGCACGAGCGGATCATCCGCGAGATCACCCCGATCTTCGATACCCGGGCGCTCGGCTACGCGTCGATGCTCGTCGCCGCCAAGGTGGACTCGGAGAACCCGCACCGCGCCGCCCGGATCATCAACGGGCACCCCGGCGTCTCCCACAACTACCTGCGAACCCACGAGTTCAACCTCTGGTTCACGATCGCGACGCCGCCCGACTCCAAGCTCGGGCTCGAGGGCACGCTGGAGGTGCTTCAGCGCGAGACCGGCGCGGAGTCGATCCGCCAGCTCCCCACGCTCACGCTCTTCAAGATCAACATGAACCTGGAGATGGAGCAGGGGACCGATGCGCTCGCCGCGGCCGTTGACGCGACGCCGCCACGAGAGCTGGAGGCGCAGCCCTACGACGACGTCGACGTGGCGGTGATCCGGGCGCTCCAGGGGCCGATGGAGGTCACCGACCGGCCGTACGACGCGGCGGCGGCCGAGGTCGGGATGACGACCGAGGGTTTCCTGGGCCACCTCGAGGGGATGGTCGACCGCAAGCTCCTGCGGCGAGTCGCCGCGATCCTCTTCCACCGCCGCGCCGGGTTCTCCGCCAACGGGATGGGCGTCTGGCGCGTGCCGGAGGACCAGGTGCTGGAGGTCGGCCGGCGCATGGCCGCCGTCCGAGGGATCTCCCACTGCTACCAGCGCCCGACCTACCCCGACTGGCCCTACTCGGTGTTCACCATGGCGCACGGCCGGTCCAAGGAGGAATGCGACGCGATTCTCGACCGGATCGCCGACGACCACGGCCTCCACGGCGACGACCGGGCGATCCTCTACTCGTCGACGGAGTTCAAGAAGATCCGCCTCCACTACTTCACCGAGGACTACGCCGCCTGGGAACGTGAGCACGCAGGTGTCTGAGATGAGTGGGCTTCAGCCCACGAAAATGGCTGGGTGCCGTCGCTGATGTCTGAGATGAGTGGGCTTCAGCCCACGAAAATGGCTGGGTGCCGTCGCTGATGTCCGAGCCCGCTCGCCGCTAGGCAGTTGGCCACCTCTCAAGAGCGCTCCGCCGAGCTGTACGAGCGTGCGCGCGGGCTCATGCCCGGTGGTGTGAACTCCCCGGTGCGCGCCATGCAGTCGATCGGGCGCGACCACCCGATCTTCATCGCGCGGGGCGAGGGTGCCGAGCTCGTCGACGTCGACGGCAACCGCTACGTCGACTGGGTCTGCTCCTGGGGCCCGCTGATTCTCGGACACGCCCACCCCGCAGTCGTGGCCGCGGTGCGCGATGCCGCCGGGCGCGGGACCAGCTACGGCGCGCCCACCGAGGGCGAGGTCGATCTGGCGGTTGAGGTGATCGATCGCTTCGCCCCTGTGGAGATGATCCGGATGGTCAACTCCGGGACCGAGGCCTCGATGAGCGCCGTCCGGCTGGCCCGGGCGGTAACGGGCCGCGACACCATCGTCAAGTTCGCCGGGGGCTACCACGGCCACGTCGACGGCCTGCTTGCCCAGGGAGGCTCCGGGCTGGCCACACAGGGGATCCCCTCCAGCCCGGGTGTGACCCGTGCCCAGGCCGCGGACACCGTGGTCGTCCCGTGGAACGACCCGCGGGCAGTCGCCGCGGCCGCGGCCGAGCACGCGCCGGCAGCGATCCTGGCCGAGCCAGTCCCCGCAAACATGGGCGTCGTACCGCCGGACGACGGCTTCCTCGAGTCGGTTCGCAACTGCGCGGACGGGGCCGGAGCGCTGCTGATCCTGGACGAGGTGATCACCGGCTTTCGCGTGGCGCGTGGCGGCGCACAGGAGCTCTACGGCGTGGACGCGGACCTCGTGATCATGGGAAAGGTCCTCGGTGGCGGGCTGCCCGCGGCCGCCTATGGCGGCCGTCGCGACCTGATGGAGCGCGTGGCGCCCGCCGGGGACGTCTACCAGGCGGGAACGCTGTCGGGAAACCCCCTCGCGGTGGCCGCCGGTCTCGCAACGCTGCGTGAGCTGGACGGCGCCGCATACCGGCGGCTCGGCGAGCTCACGGACCGACTCGCGAGCGGCCTGCGCGACGCCGCCGGCGGGGGCCCGGTTCAGGTCGTCTCCGTACCCGGCCTCGTGACTCCGTTCTTCAGCGGTCAGCCGGTTCGCAACTTCGAGGACGCCTCCGCCTGCGATCTCGACGCCTACGGCCGGTTCTGCCGCTCGCTCCTCGACGGGGGCATCTACCCGCCGGCCTCCCAGTTCGAGGCGTGGTTCGTCTCGCTCGCACACGACGAGGCGGCGATCGACCGCACGGTCGAGGTTGCCGCCGAGGCGTTCGCCGCCGCCTTCACGTGAACGACGCAGCGATTGCTCCGCAGTCGGAGCTGGTTCCGCAGCCGGCGAGCGGACGGAGCTTCGAACGCGAGGTCGTACCGGGGCTCGCGGATGCAACCGGCTCGGGCCGTGTGCGGCTGGACGCCGTCGCCCGCTGGCTCCAGGACGTCGCCTATGCCGACGTCGTCGACGCGGGTCTGGCCGGCCGAAGCGCGTGGGTGGTGCGCCGGACGCGCCTGCGTGTGGAGTCCTTCCCGCGATTCGGCGAGCCCGTCACGGTTCGCACCTTCTGCAGCGCCGCCGGGCGCATCGCGGCGGAGCGGCGGACCAGCATCTCCGGTGGGGGAGCCGATGTCGAGGCCGTGGCGATTTGGATTCATGTCGACACCGAGAGCCTTCGCCCCCTGAGGCTCGGCGAGGACTTCCAGGCCGTCTACGGGGAGAGCGCCGGCGGGCGCAAGGCGGACTTCCGGTTGCGCCACCCCGAGCCTCCCGAGGGTGCGGAGCGGGAGCCGTGGCGATTCAGGGTCGCCGATCTCGACGTCGCGGGGCACGTCAACAACGCCGCTTACTGGGAGCCGGTGGAGGAGGCGCTCTGGCCGGCTGAGGAGCCCGCCGCCGCTGACCTGGAGATCGAGTATCGCGATCCCGCCCAAGCCGGAGAAGCGGCGATCCTCACCGCCGGATCTGTGATGTGGGTCACGGATACGGCTGGGGCCGTGCACGCGTCGATCGTCGGGCTTCCCGGCGGGTAATCTCGCGGCGTGCCCACGCCCGCCGAGGCCCTGAACGAGTTGGCCGGCCGCCTGCGCGCCGAGGAATCGGTGATCTCTCCACACGTCGGCGACCCCGACGGGCAGGTGCCGTCGCTTGGAATGCTCGTCGCCGAGGGACCCCGGGCCGCGGTGGCGCCAACCGAGTACGCGATCCTGTTCGAGTCGATTCGCGAGGGCTACCTCCTCCATTACGCGCGGCCTCGCGTCGTGAACGGGGCTGATGAGGATCTGGCGCTCCTCGCCGGCGACTACCTCTACGCGCGCGGCCTGGAGCGGCTGGCCGGGCTGGGCGATCTGGAGGCAGTGCGGGAGCTCTCCGACCTGATCTCGCTCGTGGCGCAGCTCCACGCCGGCACGGACGGCCCCGCCGCGGCCGATCACGGCGCCCCAGCGCTGTGGCTGGCCTCCGCGATCACCGTCGCCGCGGGCGCCCCCGCCGGGCACGGCGAGGCCAAGGCGGCCCTCCGCGAGGGCAACCCGGAGGCGCCGGCGAGGCTATGGGAGGGCGCGACCGTCACGGCCGCCCAGGCGGGGCTTGGCGAGCGATTGGGCGCCGCAGCCGAGTCGATAGGCTTCCGGCCCGCTTCTTAAGTCGTGAGCGCTGGGTGCGAACCACGGAAATGGATCTGGGCGTAGCGCGAGTTCCATCAGAGCCTGAAATTGGCTGACGCCGCCGACAAGACGAACGGCCGGACCGGCGAGGAGTTACCGCAGCCGGACCCCGCGGGCTACTTCGAGGGCGAGTCGATGAGCCGGCGGCGCGCCCTGACGGTCGCGGGTCAGGCCGTCGGGGGGATCGCCGGAGCAATCATCGTGCTCCCAGCGGTGGGCTTCGCCCTCGCTCCGATCTTCAAGAAGCCGGACGAGCTCTGGGAGGCAGTTGGCCCTACGAGCCGGTTCACCCCCGACACCTACAAGCCGGTCGTCTTCACGCTCGTCGAGGGAATCGGCGAGGCCGGCAAGACCACCGCGTTCGTCCGTCAGGGATCGCCGAAATACGGTGAGAAGTCCACGGACTACGTCGCGATCACCACCCGCTGCGCGCACCTGGGCTGCCCGGTGAACTTCGTCGCCGCCGCCAAGAGCTTCGTCTGCCCGTGCCACGGCGGCGTCTACGACTTCGAGGGCAAGGTATTGGGCGGACCGCCGGTGCGCCCCCTCGACCGCTTCCAGACTCGCGTGGTGAAGGGCCAGGTGCAGATCGGGCCCCGCTACAGCGTCACGTCGCAGCTCGAGCCGGTGCGCTATCGCGATCCGGGCGAGTACACCGGCGGGATCTGGAACTACATCTATCCGCCGCGGCCGGATACGCCGCCGGCGCCGTAGGGAGCGCGGATGAAGATCCCCGACGTCCTCATTCCCCCGCCGCTCAAGAAGCCCCACAGGCCTGGTCAGGAAGGCCCGAACGGCGGCGATCCGCTCGGGCCCGTCAAGGAGGCGCCCGCCGACCTCGTCGGCTGGCTCGATGAGCGCACCGGTGGCGCGAGCTTCCTCACCGGGATGCTCTACCGGAAGGTCCCGAAGGGGACCAACTGGTTCTACACCCTGGGCTCCGCGACCCTGTTCGCGTTCGTCGTCCAGGCGACGACCGGGGTGTTCCTGGCGATGTACTACGACCCATCGCCCACGCAGGCGTACGCCTCCGTCACCCACCTGACGAACGACGTCTTCCTCGGTGAGTTCGTCCGCGGGATGCACAAGTGGGGCGCCAGCGTGATGATCATCCTGATCTATCTCCACATGGCGCGGACGTTCGTCTTCGGCGCCTACAAATACCCGCGGGAGCTCAACTGGATCATCGGCGTGACCCTTCTGATCCTGACGATGATCATGGGCTTCACGGGGTACCTGCTGCCATTCGACCAGCGCTCCTTCTGGGCCACGGTCGTCGGTGTGAACATCAACGGAACGGGCCCGTTCGTCGGGCCGTACCTCAGCGACTTCCTGCGCGGGGGCGCCGAGTTCGGTCCCGCGACGCTCACGCGGTTCTACTCGATCCACATGTTGCTCGTGCCCGGGCTCATCATCGCCCTGATCGGTGCCCATCTCTATCTGGTGGTCAAGCTCGGCACGACCGCACCGCCCTGGCTGCATCCGAAGCGGACCAAGGCGACCGTCCGCGAGGAGCGCGTATGAACCGCGCGGAGAAGGAGGCCTACCTCCGCGACTACGAGCTGCTGAAGAAGCAGGGAAAGCCGTTCTTCCCGTACGCGGTGATGAAGGACTCGACGATGGCGCTCATCGTCGTGCTGGTGATCGTCCTGCTTTCGATCATGCTCGGCGCGGAGCAGGGGCCGAAGGCGGACCCGACCACGACGACCTACACGCCGCGACCGGACTGGTACTTCTTCTTCCTGTTCGAGGTGCTGCGGGTGCTGAAGCCGCCGTACCTCGTCCCGCTCGCCACGATCGGGATCCCGACGATCGCGATGGTCCTGCTCTTCCTCCTGCCGTTCTACGATCGGGGACCCGAGCGCCGCCCGGAACGGCGGCCGATAGCGATGACGGCGATGGGCATGACCATCGTGGTCATGGCCTACCTGACCTACGCGGGCGCGAACGCGGGTCCGCCGACGCAACTCGAGATGAAGGTGCCACCCCGATACCAGGCCGGCGCGGACGTCGTCACCCAGTCCGCATGTCTTGCCTGCCACAAGATCGGCGACAGCGGGAACGGGACGCTCGCACCCGACCTGACGCACATCGGCTCACGCATCCCGCGCGAGGCGATCCTGCGCTCGCTCGTGGCCGGCCCGAGCATCATGCCGTCCTTCAAGAGCCTCGGCCAAGAGAAGCTGAACGAGGTCGCCAACTTCCTCTCGTACCTGAAGTAGCCAGACTGCACGCTGACACCGGCTGATCAGCGGTCATGGCCACCACCCAGACGTCACTTCCCAATCGCGAATCCGGCGACTTCGCCGTGCAGGTGCGGAGCATGTTCGACCGCATCGCCGGCGTGTACGACCTCATGAACACGGCGATGACGGCGGGAATGCACCACCGATGGCGTGAGCGGGCCGCCGACATGGCCGAGCTCGAGCCCGGGGGATCGGCGCTGGACGTCTGCTGCGGCACGGGCGACCTGGCTCTGGAGTTGACCCGGAGGGTCGGGGCGGAGGGAACGGTTGTCGGCTGCGACTTCTCCGAGCGGATGCTCGATCTCGCGCGGGCAAAGGCCGAGCGCCGCGGCGCCGCCGGCGTTCGCTTCGAGTGGGCGGACGCGCTGGAGCTCCCCTACCCCGACGGGTCGTTCGACGCGGCGACGATCGGATTCGGTGCGCGGAACCTCGCCGACCTGGATCGCGGCCTCGCCGAGCTCAGGCGGGTCGTGCGGCCCGGGGGACGCCTGGTGATCCTCGAGATCACTCAGCCAACACGCCCGCCGCTGTCGGCCTTCTACTCGCTTTGGTTCGACCGGATCGTGCCGCTGCTGGGCAGCGTGGCGGGAGACCGCAGCGCCTACACATACCTCCCGGAGTCGGTGAAGCGATTCCCATCGCCGCAGGGGCTCGCGGAGCGCATGGCGACGGCCGGCTTTCCGCGCGTCCGGTACCTCGTGCTGGCGGGCGGCATCATCACGATTCACGCCGGCGCCGCGGGGACCTGAGGCACGTCGGGGAGGGATCGGCGAGCATGAGTGACATGGGAGGAGCGACGTGAATCGCACGGCCGTGCCGCCGCCGGTCACGATGGTTCTGGACGCCGCCGACGCGTGGCTCCCGACCCGCATGGAGGCGGTCGAGGAGCGGCTTCGCCGGCTGGTCGAGGGCCATGGCGATGAACTGTCGGCAGACGCCGGCTCAACTCTTGCCGCGGGCGGCAAGCGGCTGCGGCCCATGCTGGTGCTGCTGTGCGCCGGCCCGGGGGCCGGGGAAGCGGCCATCCGCGCAGCCGCGGCGATCGAGCTCGTCCACATGGCGACCCTGGTCCACGACGACGTCCTCGATGCGGCCCCCCTTCGGCGCGGCCGGCCGACCGTGGTCGCGCGGTCAGGGCGTGAGCGGGCGCTCGCGGTCGGCGACCTGCTCTTCTCGCGTGCGTTCGCGGAGCTCGGGCAGGACGGCAGCGAGCGCC
>Ga0075365_10000305_pt1 | contig 17199 bp, 12 predicted proteins | sample EndMetdeltDD1765_FD_71387 | JGI IMG/M metagenome (GOLD analysis project Ga0075365, IMG submission 71387) | Populus endosphere microbial communities from Tennessee, USA - Endosphere MetaG P. deltoides DD176-5 | ecosystem: Host-associated > Plants > Roots > Endosphere | place: USA: Tennessee... | reverse complement strand
GCTCCGGCAAGCGGGTGGTCGTGTTCTTCATGGACCTCGATGGGTTCAAGTTGGTCAACGACCGCTTCGGTCATGAGGCCGGCGATCAGTTCCTCAAGGTGATGGCCGAGCGCCTGCGCGGCGCGGTTCGCCCGCAGGACACCGTCGCCCGCATCGGCGGCGACGAGTTCGTGATCATCTGCGAAGGCTTCAACGGCCACGACTTCGAATGGCAACCGCTCCAGCGGCGTCTCATCGCGGCCGTCGAGATCCCGATGGAGATCGCCGGTCACGCAGTTCGAGTGAGCGCCAGCATCGGGCTCGCAGTCGGCGGCCGGGAGTGCGATCCCGAATCGATGCTGCGCGACGCCGACCTGGCGATGTACGCGATGAAGCGCTCGCGCTGACTCGTTTGATCAGCCGGACGCGAGAGGGGTCGTTCAGCGCTGCTGGTTGAGGAACTGCGCTGTGCTGCCGGCGACGGGCTGGGACGGCATGCCCAACTTCTTGTGGTCCCACGAACGGATCCGGTCGACATCGACACGGACGGCGACCCGCTTGTTGAGCATCACTTCCACGAACGGGCGCACCTCCTCGGTGTACGGCCCGTTGTAGCGCTCCCACACGCTGACGCCGACCTTCCACAGCACGTCGGGATCATCGATGACCTCGGCAGTGCCGTCGAGCGATACACCGCGCAGGGTGTCGTAGGTGTGGCCGTCCTCGATCATGCACGTGATGCGGTTGTCGCGCAGGAGGTTCTTCACCTTCTGGGCGCGACCTTTGGTCTCGAACCAGATCTTCCCGTCGATCACGGCGTACCACATCGCGACGAGGTGGGGCCGGCCGTCGGGGCCGATCGTCCCCATCGTCGCGATCCGGCTCTGTTCGATGAACGTCGCCACCTCGTCATCGCTCATCGTGATCTGTGATCGCTGGTTGGTGCCCATGTGCGTGTCTCCGGTTCGTCGCGTTGGAGTTGGTCGCGGTCGTGGGCCATTGTTGCCCGTGGCGCGGGCCGGCGCCCAACGGAGCGCACGGCCCCGGCCCACGTAACGGAACTAGCATGGCCGCAGTCAATACCGTGTGAGAGCGGCGAGTTCTGCAGGGAGGTTGTTGCGAATGCGAGCGGAACTCGACCGCACCGGCCTCCCCCTGGTCGGCCGCGCTCGCGAGCTTGACGCGATCGGTGCATCCCTGGAGGCAGCCCGTGGCGGGAACGGCGGACTGCTCTGCATCATCGGCGACGCCGGCATCGGCAAGACCCGCCTCGCCGCGGAAGCGATGCGCCTCGCCCGGTCGGCGGGCTTCACCTGCGCGTGGGGCTCGGGCTGGAGCGAGGGCGGCTCACCACCGCTGTGGCCGTGGCCGAGCATCGTCGAGCAACTCGGCCAGCGCGCCGAGCCAGGGAGCCTGCTCAGCGGCGTGACCCCCGGTGACGTCGATGCCGAGCGGTTCGCCCAGTTCCGGTCCGTCTCCCGAGCGATCGCGAGGGCTACCGAGCTCAACCCGGTGATGATCGTCATCGACAACGCGCAGACCGCCGATGCCGGCGCTCTGCTGCTGGCCCGCTTCGTGATCAAGTCGTTGCCGGCATCCGATGTGTTCTTCGTGATCACCGCCCGGACACCACACGTCGACTCGCCCGACGAAGCCGCGATCGCCGAGATCGCGCGGGAAGGGGTGGTGCTGCGCCCCGCACCGCTCACCGTCGGCGTCGTGCGCGACATGCTGCGCGAGCTCGGCTGGACCGATTCCGATCGACGGATCGAAGAGGTGCACCGGCTCACCGGCGGAAACCCGCTGCTCGTCAACGAGCTGGTGGCATCGACCGAACCGGGGCACCCGATCGAAGCCCGCTCTGTCCGCGCGATCATGGAGCTGCGCACGCGTGAGCTCGATCCGGACGAGCAGCACATCCTCCGCGTCGTCGCCATCCTCGGTGCGCTGGCCCACGTGCCGCTCATCGCTTCGGTCGCCGACGTCGGCCACGACGATGCCGAAGCGGCACTGCTCTCGGCCGTCGCGACCGGCGTCATCCGGCGCAACGACACGGGCACCTACGTCTTCGCCCACGATCTGATGGCCGAGGCAGCTCTGGCCGGTTGCTCCCCGACCGAGCGCGCGTCGTTGCACGAACGCGCGGTCCGCTCGCTCCTGGTCGGTGCCAACGCGAACGTGGATCGCGCCTCGGCCGCTGCGCATCACCATCTCACCCTGGCTCGGCTGCGCAGCGACGTCGCCAGCATCTCTGCCGCCGGCTCCAGCTGCCGGTTGGCTGCCGACCTGCTCGTCGAGCGCTTCGCCTACGAGGCGGCCGCGCGCCTGCTGGCCGAGTCGATCGAGTTGCACGACCATGCGGGCGTACCGGTCGACCCCGACATGCTGCTCGGTGTCGCCCGAGCCGAGCTCGCCGCCGGCAACCTACGCGGCGCGCGCCCGTGGTTCTGGCGCGCGGCCGAGCACGCCGACACACCGGCGCGGCTGGCCCAGGCCGCACTCGGCCTCGGCGGCATCTGGGTCGACGAGCATCGCAACGCGATCGACCACGCGTCGTTCATGGCCCTCATCGAGCGAGCCATCGAGGGGCTCGACGCCGCCGCGGCCGCCGACGGTCCCGATGCCGGCCGGCCCGACCTGCGCGCGCGGCTGGAGGTACGTCAGGCCGCGGAGCGCGTGTACCTCGGGCTCGACGCGCCGGCCACGGTCGCAGCGGCGGTCGAACGGGCCCGCGCCGTCGGCGATCCGCTGGTGTTGGCCGAGGTGTTGTCGCTGCAGTTGCACACGATGCTCGGCCCGGCTTCAGCCGAACGACGCGAAGCGCTCGCCGAGGAGATCGTCACGGCGGCCACGATGGCGGGCGACGAAGTGCTCGCCGTGATGGGCGTCTTGTGGCGCACGGTGCACAGGATCCTCCAGGGCGACCCGCGTGCCGAGCGCTCGCTCAACGAATTGCGCGAGCGCGCCGACGCGCTGCAGATCGCCGCAGTGCTGTTCGTTGTCGCGGCGATCGACGTGATGCGCCTGTTGCGCAAGGGTTTGATCGTCGAGGCCGAGCTGGCGGTGCAGCAGTGCTTCGAGCTCGGCACGAGCATCGGCGATGCTGACGCGGTCGCGTACTACGGCGCGCACCTGATGAACATCCGGTGGTTGCAGGGCGACGCCGGTGCGATCCTGCCCCTCGCTCGCGAGGTGGCGAACTCGCCGACCCTCGTCGAGGGCGACATCACGTACACGACGGCGGTCGCCGCGTTGGCCGCGATGGCGGGCGAGGTCGACGAAGCGCGCGCTTCTCTGGCGCGGGTGTTGGACGGTCCTGTGCTGCGTGCCGCGGCGACGTCGAGCAACTGGATGATCTGGATGTTCTGCATCATCGAGGCCGCCGCCGTCCTGGGCGACGCCGAGATCTCCCGCACGGTGTACGGCATGTTGCTGCCGTATCGAGATCGACCCCTCGTCGGATCGCTCGGGGTGGCGTGCTTCGGGTCAGCGGAGCGGACGCTCGGGGTCGCGGCGCGCACCTTCGGCGACCTCGATCTGGCGATCGAGCATCTCGAGCTGGCGATCGAGGCCAACCATCAACTCGGCAACGCGGTTCTCGGCGCGATCGCCACCGGCGACCTCGGCTGCGCGCTCACCGAGCGGGCCCTCGGAACCGACCGAGCGCGTGGGCGGGTGTTGCTGGAATCGGCGATCGCGACGCTCGCCGAGATGGGCCTCCCAGGTCGCGTCGAGCCGTTGCGCGCCTACGCAGACGCGAACTCGTCCGACCCGACGGGCCACGTCAGCCTCGACGAGGGGACATGGCACATCCGTCTCGGCGACGACGACGTCGAATTGGCCGACTCGATCGGCGTGCGCCGCCTGGCCCAGCTGTTGGAACGACCCTTCGTCGATGTTCCTGTCGCCGATCTGGTCGGTGGTCTCGATCAGGCAACTCGGCAGGAGCTGATGGATTCGGCCGCGCTGCGCTCGTATCGCGACCGGATCTCGGAACTGCACGCCGAGATCGACGAAGCCGAGGACAACAACGACCTCGTCCGTGCCGAGCGCTCGCGCACCGAGCTCGACACGCTGCTCGAGCACATCACCGCGAGCGCAGCACTCGGCCAGCGCAGCCGTCAGTTCACGAACTCCCAGGAGCGTGCGCGCGTCGCCGTGCGCAAGTCGTTGAGCCGGGTTTTCGACGACATCAGCGCGCAGGCACCGCGTCTGGGCAGCCTGCTCAGCCAATGCATCCGCACCGGCAACGTCTGCCGCTTCGAGCCCGCCGACCCGCTCCCCGCGGTCTGGCACCGCTCGTAGCGTCAACCCGCCACTTTCCCTGAGGGTTCTGCGACCCGGTCGCTAGCGTGAGCCGTCATGAGCACACCCATTCGCATCGGCGTCCAGATCCAGCCCCAGCATGCCGATTACCGGCACATGCGCGACGCGGTCAGCGCCGCGGAAGCCGCCGGCGTCGACGTCATCTTCACGTGGGACCACTTCTTCCCGCTGTACGGCGACCCCGACGGCAAGCACTTCGAGTGCTGGACCACGCTCGCCGCGTGGGCCGAGGCAACCGAGCGCGTCGAGATCGGCGCGCTCGTCACCTGCAACACCTATCGCAACCCCGATCTGCTCGCCGACATGGCGCGCACGGTCGATCACATCAGCGACGGGCGCTTGATCCTCGGCATCGGCGCCGGATGGTTCGAGCGTGACTACGAGGAGTTCGGGTACGACTTCGGCACGGCAGGCAGCCGCCTGGCCGACCTCGATGCCGCGATGCCGCGCATCAAGGCTCGCTGGGCCAAGTCGAACCCGGTGCCGACTCGAGACATCCCGATCCTGATCGGAGGCGGCGGCGAGAAGAAGACCCTGCGCATCGTGGGCGAGCACGGCGACATGTGGCATGCGTTCGGCGACGCCGCAACGATCGGGCGCAAGTCGCAGATCCTCGACGAGTGGTGCGCCAAGGCCGGCCGCCCGGCGTCGGCGGTCGTGCGTTCGACCGGCGTCGACAAGGCGCCCGAACAGCAGGCCCAGGCACTCCTCGACGTCGGCGTCAGCCTGTTCACCATCGGTGTCAACGGCCCCGACTACGACCTCGGCTTGGTGAAGGATTGGGTCGCCTTCCGCGACCAGACCAACGCCTGAATCGCGTCAGCTGTAGCCCGCCGTCTGGGCGAGGTTCCACCAGTACTCGCCGTTGTGCACCGGTGGGTACGCGGGCGGGCGAGCCTCGCTGACGAACTCGGCGAGCGGCTCGACGACGCAGTGGAAGTCGGGGTTCATGAACAGCGCGACGATGTACCGGTCGATCGTCGAGCGGTTGACGACGCGATGCGGCGTCGACACGAACTCGCCGTTGGTCCAGCTCATCATCGAGTCGCCGATGTTGACGATGAACGCGCCCGTGAGCACCGGCGCCTCGATCCACCGGCCGCTGCGGTCGCGCACCTCGAGGCCTGGCACGTCGTCCTGCATCAGCAGCGTGAACCCGCCGGTGTCGCGATGCTCGCCGACCCCGAGCTCCTTGGTGCCCGCCGCGTCGGGCGACTGGCCGCGGTAGTGCGCCGGCTGCAGGTTGATCAACGGCTTGGTGAAGAACGGTTCGAACCGGTCGGCGGGCAGGCCCAGCGACAGCGCGAACACCTCGCGAAGGTCGGCTGCGAGCCGCATGCTCCCGGCGAGGAACGCCTCCATCGCGACGCGGAAATCGGGCAGATCGGCCGGCCACCGGTTGGGGCCGTAGAGCGGTGTGCCGGCGACGACATCCGGATCCTCCGGCCCGAGATCGAGCATCGCCCGGAACGCCTCCATCGAGCCGCCCTGGATGTCTTCGCGCTCGGTGATGTTGCGCGGCGGGAAGTAACCGCGGTACTGCTCGGTCGTCGCGGCGAGCTCCATCTTCGTCGCGAACGGTTCGGCGAAGAAGCTGCGGATCTGCACGAACGTCTCGTCGATCAACCGCTGAGCGATCCCGTGACCGGTGAGGTAGAAGAAGCCGATCTCCCGGCACGCCCGCCCGACCTCGTCGATCACCCGCTGCCGGGCCTCTGCCTCGCCGGTCGACCATCCCGTGAAGTCGATGATCGCCAGCTCGTCGGTCGACACCTGATCGGCGGCCTCGAACTCGGCCCGGATGTGAATCGACTCTGCAACCATCCGTCCGAAGCTACAACCGTTGCGGTTCGCTCGGCTGCCGCCGAAGCGGCTGCTCACACAGAGCTTCTGTGTGCGCAACTACATCGAAGTCTGAGGTAGTTGCGCGCACAGAAAGCGCGGATCGTCCGCCATCGTCTGGAGTCAGGCGATCCAGAGGTAGTGGCCGGGGACGAGCGTGTCACCGACGTGCAGGTTGCGATCCTGATCGATCCAGCGCAGCTCGCCGTCGTGCATCGACGCGCTGAGCGGCACGACCGGCAAGACGATGTCTCGCTCGGGCACCGGGGCGAAGGTGTCGGTGGAGAAGGCAGTCAAGGTCGGCGTGGCACCGAGTGCGTACACGACACCGTCCTGAACGCCCGCGAGTTCGGCGACGACCGGAACGCTGACGACCGCCGTGGCGACCAGACCTTCATCGGTGATCTGGTAGCGATACAGCGCAGCTTCGGTGGGGCTGGACACGAGCACGACGATGTTGGCGTCGTCGAGCCACTCGATGTCGAGCACCTGAGCGCCGGCGGTCTCGATCGAGATGTCGTGCGGGCCACTGAGGTCGAGGTGGGACACGATCACGGCATCGACCGTGACCGCGGCCAGCTGCGTCTGATCGGGGCTGATGACGGGCGCGTGGCCGAAGCTGCCCGTCTCGATCGGGGGATTGGTGCCGCTGGAGATGATCAGCCAACCGGGTGCGGGTTCGCAGCAGGTGCCGACGATCCTGATGCCGAGATCGTTGGTGACCGCGACGCCGGACACGTACTCGACCGGGCCTTCGTCGGGCAGCGGATCGTCTGGGCCGGTGCCGTTGTGGAGCAGCGTGGTCGAGCCGTCGCCGGCCACGAGCACGGCATCGCCGTTGGCGTCGACGGCAGCGATCGGATCGGTGCTGACGGGTGGAGGCGGAACCGTCGCCGGTGTGGTCGCCAGTGTCGGCGGCGGCTGCGACGGTGTCGCTGGCGTCGTCTCCACCGGCGCAACTGGCGTGGAGTCGGTTGCTGCGATGACCGGCACGGTCGGGAGTTCTGTCCCAACCGTCGCAACCGTCGCAACCGTCGCAACCGTGGCAACGGTGACCGGTGGGACCGTCTGCGTCGTGGTCGACTCCACCGGAGCAACCGTCGGGGCTGTCGAGGCTGCCGTCGCGGAGGAGCTCTCTGCGGCCACTCCCGGCGTGAGCGCGGTGCGGCCGGATGAACCGCAACTCGCGAGCACGGCGAGCGATGCTGCAGTGAACGTCAGCCGGATGGACTTCTTGATCGTCTTCGAAATCGTGAGCGTGGTCATGGCGGGTCCTTTGCAACGTGGGTGGATGCCGAGGGGACGCTCGCCGTGCCCAGACCTTGCACCTCTTTGGCGAACTTCTTCGCGAATTGTTTTGACGAATTCCTCGACGGCGCTCTGCGACACTTGCCAGGTGGAACGCCCGATGCCGTACTCGCCGCCAGCAGACCCGTCGTCGCCGGCGGTGTACGTGTGGCCGAACAGCGCCGTCGCCGGTGAGGAAGTGCTCGTCCATGCCCGTGGGCCACGCGGCGCGGCATGGATCGACGTCGTGCGAATCGGGGCGGAGCGAACGCTCGTCGTCCGCGCCGCGGTCGAGTTGGAGCCGCAGGAGCTGCCGCCTGACGCGGACGCGTTCGGATGTGACTGGCCCGTCTCCGTCGCGCTCACGGTCGATGCCGCGTGGCCCTCCGGCTACTACGAGACCGTGCTCCACATCGACGATGGCAGCGAGGCCGGAGCGGAGGTCGTCGGCTTCTTCGTCGTTCGCGCCGGCGCACCGGATCCGACTCGCCCGTTGCTCGTGCTGTCGACCAACACGTGGAACGCGTACAACGACGTTGCCGGCACCAACCTGTACACGGGCGGCACCCATGCCGCGTTCCAGCGCCCGTTCGCGCCGGGCTTCCTGCGCAAGCCCGATGGTCCCGGCAGCCGGGTGACCGTGCTCGGGCCACCCGACCCGAGGATGCGCACCCACGTCGGGCACATCCGTGCCAACGGGTTGTCGGGATGGTCCGGTTCTGCCGGGTGGCCGTCGTGGGAAGAGCCGTTCGTGCGATGGGCCGAGGCGACCGGTCTCGGACTCGACTACGCCGTGAACGCGGATCTGCAGTTCGTGCCCGATCTGCTCGACGGGCGGCGGCTGTACCTCAGCGTCGGCCACGACGAGTACTGGTCGTGGGAGATGCGCGACGCGGTCGAGGCGTTCATCGGTGCCGGCGGGAACGCGGCCTTCCTCAGCGGCAACGTGTGCTTCTGGCAGGTGCGGCTGGAGGATGGCGGCCGGACGATGGTTGGGTACAAGCAACGCTTTGCCGACGACCCGGTGCACGGCACCGATCGCCAGGAGCGGCTGACGAGCATCTGGTCCGACCGGCTCATCGGGCGGCCCGAGACCGAGATGAACCTGCTCACCTTCAACCACGGCGGCTACCACCGCATCGGGCAGTCGGTCGGTGGGGGAGCCGGCGGATACACGGTCCACCGTCCCGAGCACTGGTTGTTCGAGGGCACCGGCGTGTACCGCGGCGATCTGCTCGGTGCGGCGAGCACGGTCGTCGGTTACGAGTGCGATGGGTGCGAACTGCGGTTGGTCGACGGCGTGCCGGAACCAACGGGTTCGGACGGATGCCCGCCGGGAACGGTCGTGCTCGCCACCGCTCCGGCCTCGCCGTTCACGCGTGCGACCGCACAACGACCCGTTCCCGATGACGCGTTGTCGGAGGTCGAGTTCCACGCGTGGCGGGTCCTCGGCAGCCACGACGCCGCAACCGCTCGCCGCCTCGAGGCCGGTCACGCCGTGTTCGCCGTGCGCGACGGCGACGGAGGGCGGGGGACCGTCGTGTCGAGCGGTTGCACCGATTGGGCGTGGGGCCTCACCGGGGCCGACCCGGCGATCGAGCAGATCACGCGCAACCTCGTCAATCGATTGACGGTCTGATGGTCAGACCGAGATACATTGCCCCAGTGATGAATCCGATCCGCCGAGTCGCCGTTGCCGCGGCAGCCGTGGGGATGATCGCGGGCGCCTGCAGCAGCGAATCGAAGTCGACCGACACGACGAGTGCCCCAGCGGCGGTCACCGTCGCGCCGGCCACGACGGCGTCCGCCGCGCCGACGACGAGCGATGCGCCGGAGACGACCGTGCCGGAGACGACCGTGCCGGAGACGACCGCGCCGGACACCACCGACGCGCCGATGGCAACCGATGCGCCCGACACGACAGGGGCGGAGCCCACCACCGACGCTCCCGAGACGACCGAGGCTGTCGCCACCGCCCCGTTCGCGACGACGACGGTGACGCAGACGTTCGTGGACCCGTCACGGCCGACGCCTGCCACGCCGTCGTCGGCCGAGCTACCGACGCGCACGATCGCGACGACGATCGTGTACCCCGAAGCCCCCGGTCCGTTCCCGCTGATCGTGCTCAACCACGGCCTCACCGGGCTGCCGTCGAAGCTCTCGCGCATCTCCACCGCGTGGGCGTCGGCGGGTTACGTGGTCGCGATGCCGGCCTTTCCGCTCACGAACGGCTCGGTCACCGACGCATCGGGGAACGTCAACGACGTGGTCAACCAGCCCGGCGACGACTCGTTCGTGATCGACAGCATGTTGGCGCTCTCCGCCGACGATTCCTCGCCGCTGTACGGGCGGGTCGACGGCGAGCACATCGGCGTCGCCGGGCACTCGCTCGGCTCGGCAACGACCTACGGTGTCGCGCTGAACAGCTGTTGTCTCGACGAGCGCATCGACGCGATCGTGATCATGGCTGGTTTCGTGTTCATCGCCTCCGCCGACAACGACTACTCGCGGCCGCTGCCGGTGATGATCGTTCACGGCGACGCGGATCCGGTGTTGAACATCAGCCTCGATCAGGACGTCTACACCCAGCTCGCGGGGCCCAAGTGGTTCGTCACGCTGATCGGCGGCACGCACTCGACCGGCATCGAAGACGTCGGCACGGCCTATGACCCCGTCGTCGACAGTTCGACGACCGACTTCTGGAACGCCTACCTGTCCGGCGACACCGGAGCGGAGGGTGCGTTGCGGACAGATGCGGTCGTTGCCGGCGTGAGCACCTTGCAGTCCGGCGCATGACCGACATCTCGGCCGCGGCGCACGTCGGCGCCGCCGCAGCAGCGATCGGCGCAGGGATGGTGAACGCGATCGCGGGTGGCGGCACGTTGATCTCGTTCCCGGTCTTGACCGCGATCGGTGTGCCGTCGGTGCGGGCCAACGCGACCAACACGCTCTCGTTGCTTCCCGGCTACGTCGGTGGCGTGGTCGCGCAGAGCAAGGACCTGCGCGGGCTCAGCCGTTCGGTGCGCCCGCAGCTGATCGCCGCCGCGATCGGCGGGCTGCTGGGGTCCGTCCTCCTGATCGTCACCAGCGAGTCCGTGTTCCGGCAGCTCGTTCCCTTCCTGATCCTGTCGTCGGCGATTCTGATGGCCACGCAGGATCGCCTGCGCGCGTGGATCTTCAACCCCGACAAGCCGCACCAGACCCACGCGGTCGCCCAGGTGCTGTGCGTCGGGCTGGCCGGGGTGTACGGCGGCTACTTCGGCGCGGGCCTCGGCATCATGCTCCTGGCCGTGCTCGGCCTGTTCTCCGACATGGCGTTCAACAAGCTGAACGCGGTCAAGTTGTTGCTGGCGTTCGTGGTCAACCTGTTCGCGGCGATGTTCCTGTCGTTCTCCGGCAAGATCGAGTGGACCCTGGTCGCGGTGATGGCGCCGGCCGCCCTGCTCGGCGGCAACCTCGGTGGTCGGCTGGCATCGGCGCTGCCGGCGAAGAAGCTGCGCGCCTTCGTCGTCGGCTTCGGCGTGCTGGTTTCGATCGTCTACTTCGTCAAGTGAGGGGTGCGATCTGGCATTAGCCTTGTCATCCAGCGTTCGTTCTGCGTCGGAGATACAGGTATGGGAATCACTCTTCAGAAATTCGAGGAACAAGGCGGTCGGCTGAAGACCGACGACATCGACTTCGAGAGCTTCCGCACGCAGCCGCTCTCGCCCGACGTGCTGCGGTGCATCTCGTACATGCACGACATCGAGTACCAGACCGTGCTCTACACGCGCGAGTTGCTGATGATGCCGTCGTACAAGGACCCGCAGTTCACCGGGTTCCTGACGTTGTGGAACTACGAGGAGTACTGGCACGGCAACGCGCTCGGCCGCATCCTCGCCATGCACGACTGGCCCGCCCACGACGTGCGCCTCACCGACATGCGCAGCTTCAACAAGCGCTACCTGTTCTGGAGCCCTGCCATCTTCTGGCTGCTCGGGTACGGGGTGCGCAAGTTCCCGGCCGTGCACATGACATGGGGCGCGATCAACGAGTGGACCGCCAACGCGGCGTACAACCGGCTCGGCACGATCGCCGACCATCCGGTCCTCAGCGAGCTGCTGACGCGCATCATGCGCCAAGAGGGTCGCCATGCCGGCTACTACGCGAGCCACGCTCGCGACATGCTCGCCGACGACCGCAAGGCACAGAAGGTGACCTCGTGGTTCCTCCGCCACCAGTGGGCCCCGGTCGGCAACGGCGACGTGCCCAAGATCGAGACCTCGTTCGCGACCGCGTACCTGTTCGGGTCGGGCGACGGCATGGAGCTGATCGACCGCATCGAGGATCGCATCGATCTCCTGCCGGGCCTGAAGGGCCTCAACCTGGTGCGCACCGGCATCGCCAACGCCCGCGACCACGTCATCGCCGAAGAAGGCTTCCTGCCCCCGCCCCCGGTGCGCGTCGGTGGCGAGCGCAAATCGGCTGCCGACAACGAGACGGTGCTCCAGGGTCTCTGATCGTGCCCGCCGCCCTCAGGGCGCGTCGAACAGGAAGCGCAGCGAGCGCGACAGGTTCAGCAACGGGACCGTGATGTGGAACTCGCCGGGTAGCACGACGCTGTCGATGACGAGGCCGGGGTGGTTGCGGCTGCGCAGCTGGGCGACCATCCGCTCGGAGTCGGCCACCATGTCGATGTAGCGCAGTCCGGCGATCGCGGCAACGTCGGGAGGAAGCCGGCTGGCCTCGCGCTGGCGTCCCTCGTGCGTCTCGTGCTCGCCGACGGCGACGAACACGCGGGCGGGCAGATCGTCGTGCCGTTGCGCGTACGCCGCCTCGACGTCGAACATCATGTCGTCGTGCCACCACAGCGAAGGACTGCCGATCCCGTAGCCGGCGAACGTCCGTGGCTCGGTGAGCAGCACGTAGGTGCCGAACAAGCCGCCCAGCGAATGACCGAAGTACATCGAGGTGCCGGCCTCGACGCCGAAGCGCTCGCCCACCCACGGTTGCAGCTCGTCGCGGATGAACGCCAGGAACTGTGGCGCGCCGCCCATCATCGTGTGCGCCGGCGACATCCGTTGGAAGTCCGGATCGAAGGTCGGCGTGAGGTCGCGGGCGCGGACGACGACGGTGTCCGCGATCGGGCCCATCCTGTAGCCGATGCCCACGACGAGGATCGGCGGGAGATGGGCGGACAACTGCATCAGCCGGATCAGATCCACCGCTCCGGCGAACAGGCCGTTGGCATCGGTGATGTAGACGACGGCCGGTGGTGCATCGGTGGTGTCGCCGCAGTGGCCGATGAAGATCTTGAACACGTCGCCGACGTGGTTCGATGGCAGGTGGTGCACCTCGGTGGCGGCCAGCGGCGAGAAGTCGTCTGCGCTGTCGCCAGTCGTCGCCGGCGTTGCCGTCATGGCAGGTCGAGCAGCCGGGTTGCCATCGCCAACAGGACGCTCTTGGTCGCCTCCAACGAGAGCCCGGCGTTGCGACGCAGCTCCATGAACGACTCGACACTGGTGATGAGGTGCAGCGCGGCAACGGCCTCAGCCGGCTTGAGGCCGTTGAGCCGATCGATGCGCTTGAGTCCCTTGACGATGTGGTCCATCGACTGGCGCTGGTCTTCGCGCTGCTCGTCGATGAGCACGACGACGCCGGGTTCCAGCTCGGCCACCGCCTTCAGCGTCAGCAGGATGTGCCCTTGTCGTTCCCAGTGGTTGCAGCCGGCGACGATCACGGCGCGCACGGCCTCGATCGGGTCGTCGAGAGCGACGGCCGCCCGGATCGCGCGCATCTCCGGCCCGCCGGCGCAGCGCACCGACAGCTCCTGCAGGACACCGAGCTTCGACCCGAAGCGGCTGAACACGGTTGCTCGCGAGACGCCGGCCAGGTCGGCCAGCTCCGTCACGGTGGCCTGCGCGAAGGCGCCCTTCAGGATCAGATCTTCAGCGGCCTCGAGGACTCGGTCGCGGCTGACGCTCGGATCGATGCCCCGGCGCCGGCTACCCACTGCGGTGAACCCCATCGGCTCACCCTAACAGCCTCTTGCGATCTTCAGTCCAGACTATTAGTCTGTACTTATGGTCCAATCATCTGCAGTGCTCGCCTCCATCCACGAACTGCCCGCGGCGCTGCGGGAGATCATCGAGCAACATCGCGATCAGGCCGACGCCGACCGGCGGCTGCCCAGCGAGCTGACCGAGGCGCTGCGCGCGGCCGGTGCCTTCCGGTTGCTGACGCCCAGGACGAACGGCGGTTTCGAGGCATCGCTCGCCGACGCGGCCCGCCTGTACGAAGCGTTCGGGTACATCGACGCACCGGTGGCGTGGAACATCTGGAACGGCAACTGCGGCTTCGCTGCAGCGTTGCTCGGCGATCGCGCGATCGACGAGATCTGGGGAGGTGACGCCGATCCGATCATCGCCAACTCGGCTCGCATCGCGGGCGCAGCAACGGTCGCGGACGACGGCTTCGTGCTCTCCGGCCGTTGGGACATCGTCAGTGCCATCGACATCGCCGACTGGGTCGCCCTGTTCGGTCTCGTCATGGATGGCGACGGCCCGCGGATGTTGCCGATCGGCGCGCCGGATGTGCGCGTGTTCTTCGTACGTCGCGTGGAGATCGAGGTGCTCGACACGTGGCACACCACAGGCATGCGAGCTACCGGCAGCAACACGGTCATCGCCGACTCCGTTCGCGTTCCATCGTGCAGGGCGATCAGTCCGTTCAGTCCGCCGCGCGACGACGCCGGCGCCGTCTATCGGATCCCAGCGTTCACCCTCGCGTCGCACGGCGCGGCGTCGATCGTCGTCGGCGCGGCACAGGCCGCGATCGATGCGGTGATCGCGATGGCACCGACCAAGGCCACGGACAACGGGACGCTCGCCACCAGGGCGCACGCGCAATCGCAGATCGCCGCGGCGCAGATGAACGTGCACGCGGCCCGACTGCTGCTTCGCGATGCCGCAACCGATATCGATGCCGCCGCACTGGCCGGCGAACCGGTCGGGGAGTTGCTCCGCGCCCGCCTGCGTGCGGCCATGAGTCACGCTGCAATCGTCAGCCGGGAGGCGCTCGGCACGTGCCAGCGACTGGCCAGCTCGAGTGCCGTCTACGCCGGTACGCCGGTCGAACGGATCGTCCGCGACGGCATCGCCGCGGCCCAGCACATGATCCTGTCCGAGACCCACCTCGACATCCTCGGCCGCATCCTGTTCGGCGTCGACCCGGGAACCCCGATCATCTGACGAGACGCCGCCCGGCGCATCTCTGTCGCATTCACCGGTCCACGACCTGCGAATGCAACGCGGTTCAGCCGCCGGCGCCGCCCGGTATGCGCGACTCGGCCCAGCCGATCACGACGTTGCCGAGGCGCCACACGAGGGGCAGCAGCACGCCGGTGGCGCCGACGACGACGGCCATCATGATCAACGTCCCGCTCGGCGGATCGCTGAGGGCGAAGTAGTCCCGCAGCGGGTCGAACAGCAGCGCCAGCGCGAGGAAGGCGGCCATCGCCGCGATCAGCATGACCTTCCACATCGCCAGCGGGCGGGCGACGCGGGCGAGGATCAACACGGCGCAGGCCGCCAGCACAACTGTCGCGACCGTGCGCTCCTGGGCGAGCGACACGCCGCCCGTGTGGCGGGCGATCGTGTAGGCGAGGTACGTCGCCAACGACGCCAGCGCGCCGCCGGGTATGGCGATGCGCAGGACACGGCCCAAGAACCCGGCCCGCACCGGTGTGTCGTTTGGTGCCAGGGCGAGGAAGAACGCCGGCACACCGATCGTGAACGTGCCAACGAGGGTCAGGTGGCGGGGGAGGAACGGTGCGTCTGCGCCGCTGATGACTGTGGCGATCGCGAAGAACAGCGCGTAGCACGTCTTGACGAGGAACAGGCTGGCCACGCGCTCGATGTTGTTGATCACCCGCCGTCCCTCGGACAGCACCATCGGCAGCGACGAGAACGTGCTGTCGAGCAGCACCAGCTGGGCGACGGCTCGTGTCGCCTCCGAGCCGCTCGCCATCGCGATCCCGCAATCGGAGTCCTTCAGCGCGAGCACATCGTTCACGCCGTCGCCGGTCATCGCGACCACGTGGCCGCGCGACTGCAGCGCTCTCACCATCGCCCGCTTCTGGTGGGGGTTGACGCGACCGAAGACCGTCGACCCGACGACAGCGTCGGCGAGCGCCTCCTGCTCCGACGGGAGGTCGCGGGCGTCGATCAGCGCGTCGGCGCCACCGAGTCCGACCCGCTTGCCGACCGCGCCGACGGTGCGCGGGTTGTCGCCGGAGATCACCTTGAGCGTGACTCCCTGGGCCGCGAAGAAGTCGAGCGTCTCGTGCGCATCGGGGCGGACCTGATCCTCGAGCAGCACGAGCGCGGAGGCCCGCAGATCGGGTGGCAGGCCCTCCCCGCTGAGGGCATGGTCGCAGTTGGCGAGCAGCAGCACGCGGTTGCCGGCGTCGGCAGCGGCTTCCACCTGCTCGGCGATCGAGGTGTAGGCGTCGCCCGTCATCATCATCTCCGGCGCCCCGAACACCCAGGTGCCGTTGTCCTCGAACGACGATGCGCTCCACTTGCGTGCCGAGGAGAAGGCGACGGAGCCGGACGAGACCCAGTCGGAGTTGTTCTCGTACCGTCCCTGCAGCGCCTTCTGCGTCGCGTTCGGGTTCGGGTCTGACCACGCCAACGCCGTGAGCGCGGCCTCGACGTGGTCGGCCGCGAAGTCGTCGAGCACGACGACGTCGGCGAGATCCATCGAGCCCGACGTGATGGTGCCCGTCTTGTCGATGCAGATCACGTCGACGCGGGCGAGCACCTCGATCGCGGGCAGCTCCTGCACGAGTGTGCGCCGCCGCGCCAGACGGACGACGCCGACCGTGAAGGCGACGCTCGTCAGCAGGATCAAACCCTCCGGCACCATCGCCACGACGAGCCCGACAGAGCTGACCAACCCGTCGCGAACGCTGTCGGACCCGGCCAGGCGGCGGATGAACAGGGCGATCCCCGTTGGCACCAGCGCATACGTGACCAACGTGACGATGCGGTCGATCGCGCTGCGCAGCTCGCTGTGCACGAGCGTGAACTTGCGCGCCTCTTCTGCCAGCTGGGCCGCGTAGGCGTCGGCGCCGACCTTGCTGACCTCGGCGCGGGCGTTGCCGGCGACGACGAAGCTGCCCGACAGCAGCTCGTCGCCGGGCTGCTTGACGATCGGATCGGCCTCGCCCGTGAGCAGCGATTCGTCGACCTCGAGGTTGGACGCGGTGAGAACGGTCGAGTCGGCCACGATCTGCTGGCCCGGCAGGAGATCCATCACGTCGCCGAGCACCAGCGCGTTGACGGCCATGTGCTCGGGTTTGCCATCGCGGATCGCGGTGACCTTGGGGGCGTTGATGACGGTGAGCTTGTCGAGCGTGCGCTTGGCGCGCACCTCCTGGATGATGCCGATCAAGGTGTTGGCCACGATGACGCCGCCGAACAACCCGTCGCGGTAGGCCCCACACGCCATCACGATCGCGAACAGCGCACCGATCAGGGCGTTGAACCTCGTGAACAGGTTGGCCCGGATGATCTCGGTGATCGTGCGGGACGGAGCGTCCGGGACGTCGTTGACCTCGCCCCGGGCGACGCGCTCGGCGACCTCGGCGGCCGTCAGCCCGGTGGCGGCGCGATCGGAGGTCGCACTGGTGGCACGGGTCGCACTGGTCTCGGTCACCCGGCGAGCGTACCCGCGGTCACCGGACCGATAGCGTGAACGCATGCGGTTCGGGTCCTTGTCTGG
>Ga0075365_10000304_pt1 | contig 17216 bp, 13 predicted proteins | sample EndMetdeltDD1765_FD_71387 | JGI IMG/M metagenome (GOLD analysis project Ga0075365, IMG submission 71387) | Populus endosphere microbial communities from Tennessee, USA - Endosphere MetaG P. deltoides DD176-5 | ecosystem: Host-associated > Plants > Roots > Endosphere | place: USA: Tennessee... | reverse complement strand
CGGATCGCCGCAGATAACCCGGCAGGACCAGCCCCCACGATCACAACGTCGAACTCCATTGCCTCTCGTTCAGGCAGATCCTGGATGCTTTCCACATCCATTTCAGACACGTTCCAGCGCGATGGTGATGCCCTGGCTGACGCCGATGCACATCGTGGCAAGCGCCTCCAATGGATCGCAAGAGCGAAGGCGGCGAAGGAAGGCTTCGGCAAAGGCCCTGCCGCCGCCAAGCATCCGTTCATCAAACGCCTTTCGCGACTGCTGGACGAACGCGGCGTGCTGACGCGTACGATGGGAACGATACAGCTGGTTCCTCCGCTGATCGCGTCGGAAGCCGATCTGGTGCGAGTGATCGCTGCAATAGACGAAAGTCTCGGCATCGCCGAATCTGAACAGCTTTATCAACTCTGAGGCCGCGTTCACTCACCGATGACCCCAGATACTCGAGTGTCTCCGGACTTGGCCGGGCGTAGTGCACGACCAAGTCCGGAGATAATTTGATCGCCAGGATCGGAGTGGCGGCATTTTTGCAAAGGACAATGAATGAACGGTTTTCGCGTGCGCAAGCGTGAGCGCAAGGTCGGCCCGGAATGGGTCGAAGCTTTTCGCTCGCTCCCGGTTGCAAATGTCAGCGATGTCATGGGACGCATGACTGCCGGCGCCGCCGCGCTGCGTCCATACTACGACGGCGCGAGGATGGTTGGTCCCGCGATTACCGTCAAGGCGCGTCCCGGCGACAATCTCATGGTCCACAAGGCACTCGACATTGCCGAGCCTGGCGATATCGTGGTCGTTGATGCTGGCGGCGACCTTTCAAATGCCATCATCGGCGAACTCATGGTGGCGCATGCTATTCAACGCGGTCTGGGCGGCATCGTTATCTATGGCGCGATCCGTGACAGCGCCGAACTCTCCGTTGGCGGTTTCCCGGTCTTTGCCGCGGGTATCACCCATCGCGGACCTTACAAGGATGGGCCGGGCGAGGTGAACGTGCCGATTTCGATTGCAGGCATGGTCATCAATCCGGGCGATCTCATGTGCGGTGACGCCGATGGATTGCTGTGCGTTAGCATAGAAGATGTCGAAGCCGTTCATGCAGGTGCCACATACAGACATGAGTTCGAAAACAAGCGGATGGCCAGAATAAGAGACGGGACGAGTGACAGAGATTGGGTCGACTCAGCGCTCAGAAAGCTAGGTTGCCACGGCGTTTAGGAAAAGCTGGTATCCGCCCGCGCATTTAATTTCCCATCCTGTGTGATCTTCAGGATGAACCGACCGACATCGGACGAGCAATCTCTATGCTGAAATCGATGTTGCGGAAGATCCGGCAAAAGACCACGTCAGCTCCGGGCGGAATGTCCCTATCGCTGCGCCCGAAGCAGCATGCCAAAAAGATCGCGTGGCTCATCCGGATCCGCGAGCAGATCGAGATTTTCGAAGAACATGCCGCCAACCAGCTTGTCCCAGACATATCTGAGCGCCGAAAAATCCTCCGTCGCAAAGCCGACGGAATCAAACAGAGTGATCTGTCGGTCGTCGCCGCGGCCGCTCCGGCGTCCGGCGATGACTTCCCACAATTCGTTGACCGGGTGGTCGTCCGGCAGCTGCTGGATTTCGCCTTCGATCCGGGTCTGCGGCGGATATTCGACAAAAATCTCGGACCGCAGCAGGATATCCCGATGCAGTTCCGTCTTGCCCGGGCAATCGCCGCCGACGGCGTTGATATGGACGCCGGGGCCGACCATGTTGTCGGTCAAGATCGTGCTGTATTGCTTGTCGGCCGTTACCGTGGTGATGATCCCAGCCCCTTCGACCGCCTGCTGCGCCGTCGCGCAGCTGGTCACAGACAGACCCAGGCCGGCGAGATTGCGCTGGCATTTTTCCGTGGCAGAGGGATCGATGTCGTAGAGGCGCAGGTTCTCGATGCCGAGAACCGCCTTGAACGCTAGAGCCTGGAATTCGCACTGGGCGCCATTGCCGATGATCGCCATGGTTTTGGCGCCCGTCGGCGCGAGATATTTGGCGGCGACTGCCGATGTTGCGGCGGTGCGCAGCGCCGTCAGGATGGTCATTTCCGACAGCAGCATCGGATAGCCGTTGCCGACGTCGGACAGCACGCCGAAAGCGGTCACCGTCTGGCGGCCATCCCTCATGTTCTTGGGATGGCCATTGACGTATTTGAAGCCGTAGAGCGTGCCGTCGCTGGTCGGCATCAGTTCGATCACGCCGTCATCGGAATGCGACGCCACCCGCGGCGTCTTGTCAAACACCTCCCAGCGGCAAAAGTCCTCCTCTATATAGCCGGCTAGCTCCGTGAGGAAGGTTTCGATGCCGATCGACAGGACGAGCTTCATCATGTGGTCGACGCTGACGAAGGGAACGATATTGAGAGGCGCGTGAATGGTCATGGTTCGATACTTTCGGGTAATCCGGATGAGGCGTGCGGCGGCGGCGCGAGCTAGGCCGGCCGCACGTCGATGACCAGCTTGCCGATATGCCGGCCGCTTTCCATGTAGCGATGCGCATCGACGATGTCGTCGAGACCGAAGCGCCGATCGATCACAGGCTGCACCGCACCTGTGTCCACCAGCGGCCAGATATCGGCCTTGACGCCGGCGACGATGCGCTGTTTGGCGGCCGCGGGTCGGTCGCGCAGCGAGGTGGTGAACAGCGAGGCGCGCTTCTTCATCATGACCCCGAGCGATATCTGCGCCTCTCGGCCGCTCTGCAGGCCGATCATCGAGATTCGCCCGTCGAAGGCCAGAGCCTCGATATTGCCAGGCAAATACGCCGCTCCCATGACGTCGAGGATCACATCCACGCCTTTGCCCCCTGTCGCGTCGAGAGTGGCCGCGACAAAATCCTCGTCGCGGTAGTGAATGCCGCGGCGCACCCCCAGCGCGGCGGTGAAATCGAGTTTCTCCGGCGATCCGGCGGTGCAAAACACCTCGGCGCCGAGCCCGACCGCGACCTGGATGGCCAGGCTGCCGACGCCGCCGCCGCCGCCATGCACGAGAAAGGTTTCACCGGCCGTCAGGCCGGCGAGATCGACAATGTTCGACCAGACGGTGCAGGCCGCTTCCGGCAGCACCGCGGCATCGCGCAGCGCAACGCCCTTGGGGACGGGCAGCACATGCCCGGCCGAGACCACGGCATATTCCGCATAGCCGCCACCATTGAGCAGCGCGCAGACGTCATCTCCGACCTGCCAGGTTTCCACCCCCGCGCCCAGCGCCGAAATCCGTCCCGCGCATTCCAGTCCGAGGATCGGATTGAGATTGGCGTGGTTGGAATAATTGCCCTGGCGCTGCAGCAGGTCGGCGAAATTCATCGCCGTGGCGACGATCTCGATCTGCACCTCGCCCGGACCGGGCAGCGGCACGGGTCGATCGGCGTGCTTGAGAACCTCAGGCCCGCCGACGGCATCGAACAGGACCGCCTTCATCAGCGCCGTCATGCCGTGACTGCCGCCGCTTCGCAGGCCTCGTAGTGATCCGCCAGATCGACGCCGCGGGCGATCCAGACATCGTCATACTGGCGGACATGGGTGAGGAACTGGTCGAGAATGCGGATCCGCATCGGCCGGCCGGTGACCTGCGGATGCATGACCATGGTGGTGACGCCACCCCATTCGCGCGTCTGGTCGAACTCGTCGCGCCAGATCGCCAGAACTTCCTCGCGCCCGAACATGGCGCGCGGGCTGGTGCGATGCGTCAGGCCGTAGCTCCAGTCGTCAAAGCTGTAGTTGACCGGTATCTCGACGGCGCCGGGGCCGGACGGCAGCACATGGCGATAGGGACGGATATCGTCGCGGAACGAGCTGGAATAGCGGATGCCGCGCTCCTTCATCAACTCAAGCTGCTCGATGCAGGTTTCGCCCCAAGGCGCGCGATAGCCGACCGGAACGATGCCCAGCACCCGTTTCATCGCCTCGATGCCACGGTCCATTTCATCGACCAGCGTGGCCTGGTCGGCGGTGTCGGGGCGCAGGTGCATATAGCCGTGATGGCCGATCTCGTGGCCGTCGGCCAGAATCGCCTCGCAGGTCGCCGGATGCGCGTCGATCGACCAACCGGTGACGAAGAACGTGGCTTTGACTTCGTGACGGCGCAGAGTTTCCAGAATTTTCGGGATGCCGACGCGGGCCTCGTAGCCGCCATAGGAGCGGGTGATCAGGCGGCGGGCATTTTGCGGATCGGCCCCGAGCCAGGGGTCAGAACAAGAGCAGTTCGAAATCGTACGCTAAGCCCGAACGAAGCGTGAACAATGCCATAGCTCGGGTTTTAGGCATTCGATCTCTGTGGATTGCCATCGACATGCGCCAGTTTTGATTTCGCTGTCCGGCCCGACTCGACGACGCTCAGCGCAGATTGGTCATGGATGGAGTCAGGCAATGGCAAAGCGCAAGCTTCTCAAAGATCAAGATCGTCGAAAGCTTATCGACATACCAGTCGACGAGGACAGCCTGATCCGACACTATTCGTTGTCATTGGCGGATCGCCTGGAGATCGAACTGCGGAGACGTAATCACAACCGGCTCGGCTTTGCCATTCAGCTATGTCTGATGCGATACCCGGGTCGAGTGCTGGGGGCAGAAGAAATTCCGCCACGCGCCATGCTTAAATATGTTGCTGATCAGATCGGCGCCGCCCCGGAAGCATTTTCGCTCTATGCACGCCGTGAAGAAACCCGTCGGGATCACACAGCACGGCTAATGATGTATCTGGATACGAGAAGCGCGACGCTACAAGATCGCCGCGCCGCGCTATTGTCTGCAATTCAGGGGGCGGCGGCGTCCGACGACGGTGCTGCGATAGTCAGTTCAGTTGTCGCCGCGTTTCGTGAACGCGGCGCTCTTCTACCGGCGATCGACACGATCGAACGGATTGGCCTTGCCGGCCGTGCGATAGCTCGCCGTTGGGCAGAGACAACTCTGATTAAAGACATCCCGCTCGATACGTTCCGATCATTGGACCGGCTGTTAGAAGTGGACCCGTCGATCGGCCAGACGCGCTTCCATTGGCTACGCTCAGCGCCAGAAGCACCAAGTGCGTCGAATCTGGTCGGGCTGACAGAGCGGATAGCCTTTCTGCGGCGGCTGGAGATCGATCCGACGTTACAGGCGCGCATATCAGCAGGACGGTGGGACCAGATGATCCGGGAGGGTAACGCAACCCCGGCCTGGCTTGCCAACGACTTCAATGCCAGCCGTCGCCACGCTCTGATTGTGGCTCAAGTCATCAAGCTTTGCCAGAAGCTCACGGACGATGCGGTGACGATGTTCATCAAACTAATGGGTAAGTTGTTCTCGCAAGCCAACAACCGAAAGAAGCAGCGGCAAATGGACTGCAGAGCGAACACCGCCAAAGCGCTGCGCATGTTCCTCGATACCATCTCCGCGCTGCAGTCCGCCAACGACCATGGTCGGAATGCATTGGCTGTTCTCGACCAAAGAGTCGGCTGGGACCGACTGCTTCAGATGAAACCTGAACTGGAGTCGATGGTCGACGACAACGAGGCGCCGTCGTTGACCGTAGCAGCCGAGCAATATGCGACCGTCCACAAATACACTGGTGCATTCCTTCAGGCATTCACGTTCCGCTCGGCGCGTCGCCACGATCCACTTTTAGCGGCAATTGGACTGCTTAAACGGCTTTATGCCGAAAAGCGGCGGCCACTCCCTGATCGCGTCCCGCTCACCCACCTTAGCCAAACTGAGCGCCGGCTCATCTTCGAACGGGAAAAACCTGATCGCCGTCTCTACGAGATCGCAACGCTCGCTTCTTTGCGAGACCGGCTTCGATCTGCGGAGATCTGGGTCAATGGCAGCCGATCTTTCCGGCCCATTGATGAGCATCTGATGCCGCGAACAACATTCATCACGATGAAGGAAGAAGATCGTCTCGGTTTGGGGGTCCAGAGCGACGGCGCGCAGTGGCTTGCCGAAGCGAGTCAGATGCTCGAGTTCAACCTGCAGCGTCTGGCGCACAGGGCACGATCCGGAAAGCTCGAAGGAGTTCGTCTTGAGGCCGGAACCTTGATCATCATACCAACTGCCAGCGAAATCCCTGCGGCCGCCGAGGCACTGAATGCCGAGATCAGCGATATGTATCCGTTGGTCGAGGTTCCCGACCTGTTAAGGGAAGTGCATGATTGGACCGGCTTTGCGGATCACTTCACGCATGTTCGGACCGGCGACGTCCCAAAAAATCTTTCTGCAATGCTGGCTGGTGTATTGGCCGATGCTACGAACCTTGGCCCCAAACGAATGGCGGGTGCCTCCAAGGGGATTAGCGCTCACCAGATTGGGTGGATGCGCACATTCCACGCCCGATCGGAGACATACCGCACGGCTCAAGCGTGCATCACCGATGCCCACACCCAGCATCCGCATTCGCGCCTTTGGGGCAATGGCACAACGTCATCGTCCGATGGCCAATTCTTCCGTGCGAGCGACCGGGCTGCAAAGCGCGGCGACGTCAATTTGCATTACGGTAGCGAGCCCGGATCGAAATTCTATAGCCATCTGTCAGATCAATACGGCTACTTCAGCATTTTGCCCATCAGTCCCACCGAGAGCGAGGCGGCCTATGTGCTCGATGGGCTATTCGATCAGGACACTGTCCTCGACATCCATGAACACTTTACCGACACAGGCGGCGCGAGTGATCATATCTTCGGGCTGTTCGCCTTGATCGGAAAGCGGTTCTCACCGCGACTGCGCAATCTCAAAGACCGGAAGTTCCACACGCTAGAAAAGAGCGGTGCATATCCGGCGCTGTCGAACCACATCGGGGCGCCGATCAATACCAGTCTGATCCTCGATCATTGGGACGATCTGCTCCATCTCGCGGCGTCGATCACGACGCGGTCCGTGGTGCCGTCTACGATACTCAAGAGGCTGTCCGCGTCTCCGAAGCAAAGCCATCTTGCGAGGGCGCTCCGCGAGCTCGGCCGTATCGAAAGGTCGCTCTTCATGATCGAATGGTACTCAAGTCCGGCACTACGGCGGAGATGCCAAGCCGGTCTCAACAAGGGCGAGGCCGCCCATAAGATGAAACGGGCTGTGTTCTTCCACGAGCGGGGCGAGATCCGTGATCGGTCGTTCGAGAGCCAAGCATTCCGCGCTTCAGGGCTCAATCTCGTTGTCAGTGCAATCGTGCACTGGAATACGGTCTATCTTGATCGCGCGGTCACACAGCTGAAACGAGCGGGACGAGACATTCCTGATACTCTGTTGAAGCACATCTCGCCGCTGAGTTGGGAACATATCAACCTTACAGGCATCTACACCTGGGATGCCGAACATCAGATGCCCAACGGATTTCGAGCGCTCCGTCTGCCAGTCGGGCTACGCCGGGTCGCATAAGTTCTCACTCCGTTCGCCCTTAGCGTACGATTTTGCACTGCTCTTGTTCTGACCCCGAATTGACTGGGAAAAAGTTTTCAGATCATGAGCGCCAAACTGGTTGGTGAGGACGGTGCCGGGTGCATGGATACGCTGCTCCCATTGATGCCATTCCGACCCGGGATTGACCATATGCACCCCAATTCACTTTTTCTGTCGCCCTGCTCCGTGCATCTCGTCGTTCATTTTTCTGGCACCAGCACGGGGCCTATAATGTGCTAGCACCGATGCCGTGAACTTCAGACAGACAGTGGCTCGCCATCCATTCGCTTCCAATTCGCTACGGCCCGAACGGCCTTGATGTAGCTGAAATCATCTCTCTCTCCATCTGCATATTCGACATAGAAACTGCGCGTTGCTCGCTTCTCGGCCATATTCCAGTCTCGGAAGTACCTTTCAGGTTGCCCGGGCATCTGCCAGTTCGTTGCCGCGCAATAGTCTCTGAAGAGAACATCCACCGCCGCTGCATCGTCGTTGCTCAAATAAGCCCCGAGTTCCCCTTTGTTCAGTATTTCTCGATAAAATGCGTTGGCATTTCCGGCTTGATCGAACTCGAGCCCATTCGTGAGTTTTACAGGCTTGGCTGGCATGAAGTTTCTCCACGAGGAAAAGGCGAAAGCCGTCACACAGTGATCGGCAGAGCGATTTCAGGTTGGATTGACACGAGTGAAGTGTACTCAGCGAGAATAGTTGAAAACAGATCCGCGTGCTTGGGTGCTTCGAGGGTTACGACCAGTGCGTAAGCGATCGGGCGAGCCCGACTGGTGGGACCGGCGTCTTGTCTGGCAATATAGTGGATATCGAACACCGGATCGCGAAGCGACTTGCCAAGCATAGATTGCTCGGCATGCAGAACGGTCTCCCACTTCCCAGAGTCCGATCGGCGTTCCTGCTCTGAGGCAAATTTCTGCAAATTTAGGAACGATCGAGGCTCAGCATTGGCCTTGCCATCCTTGCGCCGGCCGTCATTCGGTCGAAAGACCACCTCCAGCCCCGATCGCGTGTAAGCACCTGAATGGTGTGGGTCAGTCGGGGTCGAATAGCAGAAGGTCGCTTTCACCTTCACCTTTCCCGTCAGCCCTTCCTTTGGGACGGGCAGTGGAGCTCGCAAATATTTTCCTGGACGGAGCTCGCCTTGATAGACGACACGCGCCACGCCATCGCCGCAAGTGATGACGCTTGCAAGCTTGTCTGCCACGCATCCCCAGCCGACCTCTGCCTGTGGCAAGTCATTCTGCGTGGCGCTATGAACGAGAAGAGCCTTGATCGCCAGGACACTGAGGTCGTTGCCCAAAATCGCCCGTATGCCAACCGCGCTTCGAAGGAGATTAGGAGCAGCGAAACTCGTTCCGAGTTGGGGAGAGAGCGATGGGCGCCTACCGGGTGTTAGCGCGTGAAAATATTCACCCGCACTACCCCCAAAGGCCATGAGGTCCGGCTTCACAAAACCGGGGCTTCTGCCGGGTCCAACAGCACTGTAGGGCGCGCGTTCCCAATCTTCCTTGGTCGAATCGGTGGCTCCAACCGCAACGACGTTGACGCAGTCGCCTGGAACTTGGACGCGATTAAGCTGAAGCTCCGCGTCTTCGTTGCCGTTGTTGCCAACGGCCACCGTGACGAAAGTGCGACCGTTGCTTAGACGCTCGTCGATCAGCGACGTCCAGCCATGGGGATCTCCGTCATCGACGATTTCATCCGGGCCGAGGCTCAGGTTTATGAATTCGTATTGCCTCGACAGTAAGACCTCGTCGATCAGGCCGAGAGTGCGATAAAGTTGTGCGGGATGTTCCTGATTGATACCCTCATCGACAACTCGAAGATGGTCGACATAGGAATATGGGCGACCTGCCGAGCCATTGGGCTCAATTGGGCCAAACAGAAAAGCAGAGGTGACCGCGAGGCCGTGTTCAGGACCGTCCGCGTGATCGTTCGCATCCGGATCCATGAGCTCATAGTTGCGCATCCAAGGTCCGATCGGATGATGATCGGGCAACCCTCCGTCCAGGATCGCCACGCGGGGCTGGGATGATAGAGGCTGGGCCGTCGGCAGGCTGCACGTGATTTTTACGCTTCCCGAAGGTGCCGGCATGGGCCGCATACTTCTGAGCGCAGGCATTGGCCGGATCACGCGTACAAGCGAAAATTCGCTAAGCTGATGGATGCCGTCACGGCTTCCGCGCACTGGCAGGAACCAAAGGTTACCCACGATAAAGCCCAACTTGTCCATGAGCTCGACACCGGCCTGCTCAGCAAACTTCGCAAAGGCTGACTGAACCTCTTCGGAGTCGACGTCGTCAGAGAGAAGATGGACACCGACCTCGTAGACCGCGTCCTTGTGGCCGCGAACAACTGCCTTCACTTTTTCTTCAGGGTCAGTCGCTGAGAACGCTTCGATATGTGTGAGGTCAAGAGCTGCTTGCTCATCGTCGCCAAGGGATCTCGCTAGTTCGGGGAGTGAGCGAAAGCTTTTGCGCCGCCCTGCGACGAACAGCTCAGTCGTCGGAACCTTTTCTGGCATGCCCTGTCGCGCCCATCGCTTTGGCGTCACGTGCACGGTTCTGCTGCCGACGGCCTCAAGCCCTGCTTCCTTGAGCAAGCTCGATGGGAAGTACGACCGGGCGATGAAACTCGGATTGATAAGAACCTTTCCAACCGCAATGTCCTTCGGCAGCGCTGCGGCCGGCGTTCTATCGAAGACCTCCATGGCCTGCGTAAACTGCGGTACCAGAGATTGCCGAGCTTCGTTCAGCGTATAGACGCTCCGCTCTGACGGCTTGCGCCGCGGCGGTGGAACCTGATGCGTCAGAAGCTCTCCACGACCGATAAGAAAATTAGTCGCCATGGGTTACGTGCTCCTGTTTCTGATATTTACGAATTGTATCGCGGCTGACCCCTGTGATGTCGCTGACCTTGTGCTGCGACAGACGCGTTAGGTCGGTCAGCTTTCTCGCGAGATCCTGCCGGGATTCACGGTCGAGTAAAGCGGCATGCCGACGCGCCAACCCCTCAACCAATTCCTCGATCGTAGCTGTTTTGAGCGTTGTAGCTTTTCTGAATTGTCGGGCGGTACGTTCGATATCGCTAAAGGAATATCCTTCTAGAAGCATCGCCATAGTCGGAACCCACCGATCAAATTGCTGCCCTTCACTGGCCGTAAGTTTCCTCAACAACTCTTCAACGCGTCGTTTGTCAGGCTGAGGAAACTCCACTGTCTGATCAAAGCGCCGCCATAGGGCAGGGTCTATCAACTCGGCGTGATTCGTCGCCGCCAATAAGAGGCTGGTAGATGGCCATGCGTCGATCTCTTGCAGGATTACCGTGACGAGGCGTTTTAATTCACCAACGTCAGACATGTCGCCTCGACGCTTTGCGATCGCATCGATCTCGTCGAGTAGAAGCACGCACGGAATCGACTTGGCATAATTGAGCACGGCGCGCAGGTTATTACCCGTTCGCCCGAGATAACTGCTCATAATCGCGGTGAGATCCAAGACCAAGAGCGGCAGGCCGAGCTCGGCCGCAATCCACTTGGCGGTCATGGTCTTGCCAACGCCAGGCGGCCCAACAAAAACGGCTGAGCGCATAGGCTCTAATCCCAGGCTCTGCAGTTTTTTGATTTGGCGACGCTCGGCCAAAAGCTGCTGGACCGGCAGCCTCACCGTCTCAGACAGAAGCGGCTCAACCGCGCCAGCGGTGTCAATTCGAAGCAGCGCGAGCTCTTCCGCATCGTCATTTTCAGCAGCAACTTCTTGGTCCGCTTTCGGCAACGTTTTTTTCCGCATCGGCGATGCCACCGGTGCGGCCTGCAGATACTCATCGATCTGCCTCGAAAGGTCGGGCGCCGACTGTCGGTATTTGCGAACCAACTTAGCCGCGAAAAGCCGCATCCCGTCGACCTCACTCTTCAGACCGAGGCGAATGGACTGGGCTAAATCCGTCGATATATCTATAATTTCTCCCACATTTCCCTCAGACATTTGATTTCAAATAACTATTTTTGCCGCTTGATTGGCATAGTTATTTATGACACATCTATTTTGTGATTGGAAGGACTATTCGGGAGGTTTGATGCAAGTTGTTTTCGTCCACGGGGTGAACAACAGAGATCTCGGCGACGGCGTTTACGAGCAGATGACGTCTGGCCGCGCGGAAAGGTTCAATCGCCTGACTTTCGATCAGACGGCGACGATCAGGTTTCCCTACTGGGGGAAATTTGGGCTCGCCGAGAAGTCATTGCTCTCACTTCCGACGTCCAGGGGCGAGACAATGGCGCTCGGGACTTCGGTAGCTCCTGCTGCATGGGCTGATAGCGCCTCCATCGTCGCGGCTGCAAAAGTGGACTTTCCGGCAATCGTTGCGTCGCTGTCGGTCAAAGCTCTTGACGACGTATCGAACAGCAAGTTGGACGCTGAGCGCCACAAAGTTGAAGATTTTTGGATGGCTGCCGCGCGCTACGCTGACGCCCGTCCCGTACCAAGCTGGCTGAGCAGCCTTCGTTCCGATACCGAATTGGGCGAGAGGCTTGCTGGCGAAGTGGGCGCTTTGCGCAGAATTGAATCGCTTGGCGGGGGGTGGATGCCTAAACTGCCGAAGTTCGATCCTGTTGCCATTGCTGCTGGAAAGGCACGTGATATTGCCGCGCCGTATTTAGCGCAGTTCCTGGGCGACGCGATGATGTTCTTCGCTCGTCGAGACCAAAGCAACCAGGTCCGCGCCGAAATCAACGAGGCGATCCTGGAGGCCGCGCAGGCGGCAGGCGACAACAATGAGCCGCTCGTGTTGATCGGACACAGCATGGGGGGATCCATCCTCCACGAATTGCTGACCGACGCAGATAATATCGACTCGCTCGAAGAGCAGCTGAAGCGGCCATTGAAGATCGACCTTTTCCTCGGAGTGGGAACCCAGGTCGGCCTGTTTGCCGAACTTAAGCAGTTTACGGCACCGAAGAGCGGCGGCCCGCTGGGCGTAGCCGTCGATCGCTATTGGAATATCTATGACTACGCTGATACGCTCGCATTTCTGAGCGCGCCGACGATCGACGGCGTCGTCGACTTGGAGATCAGCACGTCCGCCGGTCTATCGACGGCACATAATGCATACTTCGATAACGCCTTTTTCTTCAGCCGGATCAACAAGCGACTGAAGGAAGCGGGGCTGCTTGCTTGACGCTGCTCTATGAAGCCCAGATCGATGGCCCTGTAACCCATGCCTTCATCATGGGCTGCGGTCGCTATCCCTACTTGCAAGCCAATCATGCAGCAGACCGTCGTGCGCCGGTGGCCGGCGCAATCGCTCTTGCCAAAATGTTGCTCGACGATCGCGACCGACTGGTCGCACCGCTCGGCTCGCTCGAGATGCTCCTGTCCGATCCCAACGTCAATGATGGCTCAGTGGATATCGGCAACGTCTTGGGCGGTGACGTTGTAACGACGGTAGTCGAGGCAGCAGACGAGCAACACTTTCGTGATCGTGGGGATGATTGGCTCGGTCGTATTCGGCCAGGTGATGCGGTCGTTTTCTATTTTTCGGGACACGGCATTGCAGATCGCCAGGGTGGAGCGGTCGGGCTGCTGGAAGATATAAAGTCCAAAACCAATCGCCCCTGGGCTCAATCATTCAGCGCGAGCAATCTGTCTCAGGCCTTGCAGACCCTCCACCCAGCAAGCGCCTGGGTCTTTTTCGACGGCTGCCAAGAGATCGTCGCCGAGTTTGCCGACCGCTTGTGGGAAGTCAAAAATATAGACCTCAAAGAAGTGAGTTTGGCTGACATAACGGGAGACGTGTGCGAGCCTTTGGCTATAGCGGGTTCGCGAACCGGTCATCTGGCTTGGGCGCCGGCCGACTTTGAGCCACCTTTTTTTACGCAAGTCCTCATCAAGGGTCTCAGTGGTTGCTGTGTGGAAAGAACGCAAAGCCACGGATGGGCGGTTACGGGCAGGATGCTCCTTTTCGGTCTGAGGCAATTGGGCGAGACAATGTTCGACCACATCATCGTGAAGCCTCAGCCAATCTTGCCTTACTCGGAAATGCACTCCCTGATGACAGTCGAGCAACCGTTTATGCACCTCGCTGTCCGCTCGATTCCCGAAGTTCATCTAACGCAGATGGCGTCCGTCCAGCTAAAGCACCAGGACTTGGAGATCATGTCGAGTGTCGCTGCTGAGTTCGTGTGGCGGGTAGACGTCAACCTCGAAGACCGAGATCTGACTGTAGAATGCGTATGTCAGCAAGGAGCGGCCCCGCTTGTGTCGCAGACTTTCCGGCAGCAAGCGCCGAGCTTTCTAGTGACCTTAAGACCAGCGGGGGATGCAGCATGAAACATCGCGTTACGTTTGCAACCGCGTCAAAGGCGGCCATACGCGTTACGGTCCAGGGCAAGGCACCGACCGACGTCAACCGCTTCCTGCTAACCGGCCACGGAGATGAGAAGGACATCGAGTTCGACGTCGGTTCCTACGTCGCCGATGTCAGAAATCTTGGAAGCGGCGACGCTTACGAGTATCCGTTCCGCATCGATGCCTCTTCTGAACACATGGTCCATACCGTTGGCCGAATATCGGACGAACATAGCGCTTGGCGATCCATAGCTGTTCACCATAAATCGCCATTGACCGAGAAGGACGAGACGCTTATCCACTCAACGGCATCCCACGACGTTTCGAACTTGCGCATGCGAGCGCCGCATCAAAAGCAGTGGCGTCAGTTCTCTGGATCGAGGCTCGCTAGCGTCGATCAGCCGAAAATCACGAAAATTGTTCGAGCCGGAAACTGGGCTGAGTATCCCGTCGTGCGCCATCAATTTGCTGACGGTGTGGGAAATGCCTGGCACTCATATGTCCCGTTATTCAGCGGGGGAACCCTTCTTTGTTACCACGAGCAGGGGGCAGGCTTTCCCGTCATCCGACCCTACGAATCCAAATCCGAAGCAATGGTTGGAAGCCTTACTCACTCTACGCGTGACGAGGTGTCGGAAATTGTCCGATGGGCAGCGGGAAGCGACGAGGCCGATGCCATCCGATCGATTCAACATTCGCGCGATGACCCCTGGGCCGCAGCAGCCGCTGCCTTGCTATTGATACGGGCGGGTCGCGGAAGGGATTTGGGGTCTTATGCGGCACGTTTTGCACAGCGACACACCTGGATGGCTGACGCGGGAATTATCGCTGCGTGGTGGCAGGCCTCTCGCGCAGAAGAGACGGGGTGCCTGACGCAGCTCACCAGTGCCCGGGAAAACGGGCAGATCTATTACTGGCACAGCCTTACCGCAGCAGAGCAGCTGCTCAGTGCGCTTGGAAGTGGCTCTAAATCGATACCGTTGCGTGCAGCGGCGAGAAAGGAATTAGGTCGTTGGAAGCGAAAGCGTTCGGGTGCCATCAACTCTGGAGCTTTCGCGGTTTGGCCCTCGGGAGACCATACTGGCGATCCTTCCTGCTAGCATTTTCCGCTCTGGAAGATCGCTTGCCATGCCGCCCCTTGTCATTCTACTGATCCGCCCTTCAATTTGCGAACGACGTCGATCGTGGGCGATGGCACGCCGACATCGATGAGATTGACGGGCTTCTTGTATTTCATGGCGAGCGAACAAAGACCCTCATCGCGGTCTCGGAAGAACAGTAGCCGTTCCTTGTGTTTAGCCTGATATTGATTTGCGAGCTTCGCACGCTGGCGTTCGAGCTTGAACCTCTTCCACGCCCCATCGCGTCGCCAGTCCAGCCGAAGAATAACGTCCGGGCGCAAGGGAAACGGTATGACCGCGAACGGATGGCCCAAACCAAAGCCGTGGCCTGGTGGGTCCGCCGGGCCGCCGCCTTTTACCCAAAATACGGGGTTATCGCTAGTGGCCAGTTGCTGGTTCTCAGTGATCTCGTAACTCCAGTTCATCTGAGACATCAGGTGCATCAAGGTCTCGGCCTGTTGAAACGCGATGAGCCCTACCCGCCGATCAACATCCATTGTGAAAAGTTCGTTATCGTGCAGTATCTTCTGCATGGCCTCATCTGCAGCCGAAACTTCGCCCAGTGCCTTCTTCTGGCGGAACTCGCGGTCCGCCTCATGCCTGCCACCCCACAAGGCCATTTGGCCCATGGTCTGAGCGAACTGACGAAGCTGAGCGGGACTGCGTGTAAACATGGTGGCGAGAAACGCCGCGAAGTCGAGCTTTGCAACGGGGTCGAGAGCCCTGAAAGCCAACAGATCTGGATAGATAGTTGCGGCCTGCGATTCTATCGTTGCAAGCGTATCCTCGATCAGCTCCATACGCGCGCCATCCTCCCCGATCGGCGTGTAGATGTTGGTTTCGAATGCCGTCTTTTCCGGTGTTGTTTTGCGAACAGACCCAGTTACACAATCATGCGTCCAAAGCTCGCCGTCAGGCTGGGTGAAATGCCTCAGATAGAACCTGGGCACTATATGCTGTCGTTTGGTCCGATCGCTCATAGCTTCACCAATATCCTTGCACTGCCAGCTCGCCCTATAAGATACCCCATGCCCGAAACCTCCCCCTCCCCGTCATCTCTCTGAGGCCCAGATCCAAAACAATCCGCCGCGCCGCCTGCGGCGTCACATCCAGCGTCGTCGCCACCATCTTGGCCGAGACCAATGGTTTCGCCATCACCAGCTCGACCAGTTCTGGCAGCTTTGAAGACGTCCGGCGGCCATCCAGCCTCCGCTCAATCAGGGTTCGCGCCAGCGCCAGCCGGTCATGTTCCTTCATGCCGATCTCGGCGGCCGCGAACAGGCCATGAGCGATGGCCAGCAACCGGGTTTCCCGATCGCGATGCCGGCGCCGATCGACTGGGATGGTTTTGAGGCCAAGGTTGATGGCGGCCAGATGCGCGCCCGACGTGACGCCTGCCTGGCGCAAGATCGAGGCGGCGAACAGCCGACCAAGCCACGGCGCATGCTGCAGCACCGACAATTCGTTCCAGACATCCAGAGCGACGATGGCCTGCAACACCGCCGGCAAATTTTCTGCCTGACGCAACACGCCGCGCCATTCGTCGAGCCTAGCGTCCTCGTCCCAATCGAGATCGTAGACCAGCGGATCTTTGGCCGGAGCCCGGCCGGGCGTCTTTGCGGCTTCGATCGCCGCCCCTGATCGGGCGAGCACGGCATCGATGGCGGCATAGTCGACGCCGGGGAGATATTCGACGTCGTCCCCCTCCCCTTCCCGCTCAATCACCTCCACGCGTTTTGCTCCAATCGTCGCCACGTCGGCGTCCTTGCTATCTGATGCTCCAGGCCACGCCTGGCGCAGCGTGCGAACGCCGACCGGCGACAGCGCCCAGTCGGGGGATTGGGCGGCGATGCGCCGGCGGGTGCGCAACACGTCGCGGGCGATTGTCAATTCGTGGGTGGGTGTGCGAATATCCTTCGTGGCGTCGTGGAGCACGAGGTCTTCGAGATGCACCAATTCGCCGTCGATCCACAGCGAAGCGCAGGCATCGGTGAATTGGGATCGTTCGAGGAAGCCCGCGCCGACGGGCGAGCGGGCGATGCGCTCGTCCAAGCGCGTCAGAGCGATACCGGCGTCGAAAGCCGGCCGCATCAAGGTCGTCATGCTGATTTTCGTGAGATCGTAAGCCATTGAAATCATGGTAAATGATTTCTTATACGAACTCTACCTGAATATTACAGTTCCTCACATTGTACGATTGCGGGTTGGGGTTCTAACCATCGATACGTAACCCTTATCGATGGTAGTTGATTTCGCGGCGCAAATCGCCGAAAATCGTGGCAAATCACGGTGCCAGCGGCCGCCGAAACCCGCGATTCTGGAGCCTATCGTGACAAAACCTAAGAC
>Ga0075365_10000303_pt1 | contig 17220 bp, 9 predicted proteins | sample EndMetdeltDD1765_FD_71387 | JGI IMG/M metagenome (GOLD analysis project Ga0075365, IMG submission 71387) | Populus endosphere microbial communities from Tennessee, USA - Endosphere MetaG P. deltoides DD176-5 | ecosystem: Host-associated > Plants > Roots > Endosphere | place: USA: Tennessee... | reverse complement strand
GGATCTGGATGAAGCCCCAGCCGCTGCCGGCCCAGGTCTGAGACACGCGCACGAAACAGGACGAGTTCTGGTCCTTCTTGCCGAGGCGGTCCCAGTGGAATTGCACCTTCACCCGCGCATATTTGTCGGTGAATATCTCTTCGCCCGAAGGGCCGACCACCGTTGCCGTCTGCGGGCCGCGCATGATCGGTCTGGGCGTGATGCGCGGTGGCCGATAGGGCAATTTCGTGGGCGCTACGCCCAGCACCACCTTGAAATTCTCGATGTGGGCTTCGTTCTGGGTCCGGTAGCCCGGATCGAACAGGCGGTATTCGGCGCTCACAACCAGATATTCCGTATTCTGGTCGTCGCGCGGAAAGCTTTCGAGCGTGAACTTGCAGCCGGAAAAAAGGCCGCGCACCGTACCGACGGCGGTGTTGCGATGGTGCACTGCCTGAAGTTCCTCGCGGCGGATCCCCGCGATCGTGTCGCCGCGCCCGACATCGAGATGCGCTCCGGGCTGGCGGTAGTTTTCGCCCGAAGCCTCCTTGTGGCTGAAGGGCTGGGCGGACTTCGCCATCAGATCAGCACCGGGCTTCTCGAAGTCATAGTCCGTATGGGCGTAGGCGCCTGGCCGCACCGCACTGCCCGGGATCCATTCGGTGATGTATTCTACGTCGCGTCGCGAGCCATAGCCCTCGAAATTATAAAGCACCTTCTCGTAGCCTGGAGCCGGCTTCAGCTTGCTCATCGCATCGCACAGCACGAGCGTGTGCTTGTCCTCATCATGCTCGAAGAAATAGAAAATGCCTTCGTGCTCGAACAACCGCTGCACGAAATCGAGATCACTCTCGTCATACTGGACACAGTATTCGCGCGATGGATACGAGCCCTGCAGGCGCTTCTCGAATTTTGCGATGCCGTATTTCGAAAAGATCTTTTCGACGATCTCCACAGCCGTCATGTTCTGGAAAATGCGGCAATCGGTGGTATTTCCGAGGAACCAGAGCCACGGTCTGACGGTGGCCTCGTAGTAGGCCAGCCGGTCTTCTATGCGCGTAAGCTTGAAATCCGACACCAGGCCGCTGAACCAACGCTTTGGATCGGATTCACCTTCGACCGAAACGACGCCGCCCAGCATCTTCAGCGGATCGACGTCTCGGCTCTTGCTGACGAACCCGACGGTATAGGCAAAACTTCGGCTGATCTCGTCACGACCGACGAGATGGGTGAAGGTCAGCACATCGGCGCCAACCGGCGTGTGTACAACCGTGGCACGTTCGTTCGCCATGGGGCGTGCCCCTCCTCGACGCAGCCGCCAGTGTGATGGATTGAAGCCCCCGCTCCGTAAATTGCATCACGCACGGGAGGTTTTCGAATTCACCGCATCGGACCTCTGCAAGCCTAGCATATGTTTGATGGAGGCCAAACAGAAGCAATGTCTAAACCGTGGCGTGCATTCATGTGAAGCGCACCTCTCCCACTGCGCTGGCAAGATGCTAGAATGCCTAGGATTTCAGGTTTGCCAGTGGCGTCGAATGTTCATTTCGCTCCAGATCAGCAATGTTGACAGACTGCCGCCAGGCATTGCGACGAGCTATGCCGCCCGCGACCGCAGCTTCGAAATCGGGCGCGAAAATTGCGACTGGACACTTACCGACCCCGACAAGTTCATCTCAGGCCGGCATTGCGAAGTCCATTATCAGGCGGGCGCGTTCTGGCTTCATGACGTCTCGCGCAACGGCACTTTCGTCAACGGCTCCAGCCAGCGCATGAATGCGCCGCATCGGCTGACCCAAGGCGACCGGCTGCTGATCGGCCGCTATGTCGTCGCCGTTTCGGTCGACGAAGAGCGCGCCGCCACCGGCCATCCGCAAGCCAGGACCGGTTCAACGCAACGCGAGTTGCCGCCCTCGACGGGAAGGCCGCTGGAACTTGGCAGCGCGCCATTCCACAATCCAGCGGGGCAGCGCCCGGCCGGGTCAACGCCGGTGCCGACGTCTTCGGCGCTGCAGCCCGGCCCCGCTGTCCCGGTCAAGCAGTCGGCGGAAGCGGACGGGATACTGCGCGATATCGCCAGGGCGGCCGGCTTATCGCCGGAGCTGTTGCAGTCGCGCGACCCGCATGACGTCGCTGCGGAGATCGGTGCGGTGCTGAGAACCACGGTCGAGCAGCTGTCCTTGCTGCTCAAGGCGCGGGCGGCGGCCAAGGTGCTCGCCAAAAGCGCGCACCGCACCATGATCGGCGCAGAGGACAACAACCCGCTGAAATTCGTGCCGGGCACCGACGACATACTCGAGATCATGTTTGCCAAGCGCCGGGCCGGCTATCTCGATGCCAGGCACAGCATCGAGGATGCGTTCCGCGACCTGAAGACCCACGAAATCGCAACCTACGCCGCCATGCAGGCCGCGCTCTCGCGGCTCCTCGACGACCTGTCGCCGGAGGCGATCGCCAAAAGAATCCCGCCTGCGTCCTTTTCGTCCAGGAAAAGCCAGGCCTGGGACGCGCTCGTCGCAACGTGGCGGACGATGGAAGACAAGCACGAAAACGGCATGCTGGATGTCTTCCTCGCCTATTTCGCCGAAGCCTACGCCAAGGCAGGCAAGCAGAAATAGCCGCGCTCGGCAAATGTCGTCAGCAACGCTCTTACGGGCTGTGTGAGGGACCCCGTGGAAGAAGCCGCTTCCTTGATCATCCTGCTTTCCGATTTCAATCGGCTTGCCGTGCGACTAGGATAGCGCATGGGCGCTTGCCTGGCTGGCAAAGCGGTGTGGCTTGGGGCGTGTGCAGGAATGTCATGTTTCGGCAAGATCAGTCTTTCCATCCGGCTCGCTGTTGATACCCAGCCTGGTACGCGCACCTCGACGGTGGTGCGCCGATGAGCTCGAAGGACGATCCCTCCGAGCCGCCGGATAAAACCGTCATCCGCGCACCACGGCCAAGACAAAAGCCGCGCGTGGCTCCCGATCGTTCCGGTGCGCCATCACCCGCCAGGGAATCGACAGTGTTCGACCCCGGCCTCGGCCGACAAATGCCCCCCGGCTGGTCGTCCGGAACCGTGGTCTTTCAGGAAGCCGGCCACGGGGCTGAGCCCGCGGCGGCACCGGCGTTGCAGCAGGACGCCTTGCTCGACGCCACAGCTGGCGTGAAGTATGCCGCGACAAATCCTATCCTATCCGCCGCAGCCCCATTGCTCATGCTGTTCGGTCAGCTGCGGCTGATACCGGTCGAACGGCAAGCCGCGGCCTTGGCGGAGCACATCGCAGACGCCATCGAGACCTTCGACCACACCATCGCCAAAGCCGGCATTGGGGAAGAAGACGCACGGATCGCGAAATTCGCGCTTTGCGAAACCGCCGACGATCTCGTCGGCAACCTGCCCTGGCCGAACAAGGAAACCTGGCTTCAGCACAGTCTGGTGGCGCGGTTCTTCCACACACGACCGACAGGCACCGGCTTCTATGAAGCGCTGAACAACCTCCTCGCCAAGCCTGAAGCGCATTACGACCTGCTCGAATTGATGCATGCCTGCCTGTCGCTGGGGTTCGAGGGCCAGTATCGGGGATTGTCCAGCGAACGGAACACACTCGAGCGCGTCCGGCGCGACGTCTACGACACGCTGCGCTATTTCAGGCCGCGCGCCGCCGAGGACATTTCGCCCCGGTGGCAAGGCATGGCGGCGGCAATGACCAGGCCAGGAGGGCGGCTGCCTCTATGGGCGATCGCAGCCGCCGCGGCGACCCTGGTGACGGCGGCTTTTTTCGGGCTACGGATCCTGATCACCGATGAAGGCGATGCAACCGCCGGCGCGCTGCTGGCGCTCAATCCTTCCACCCCGGTCACCATTGAACGCGCCAGCGTGACGGCACCCGCCGAACCGGTGCAAGCCAACCCGCCGCCACCCTCTCCCCCGGACACCACGCAGATCGACCGCATCCGCGCGGCACTCGCCCAGGAGATCGCCGCTGGCGGACTGAACGTCGGTACGAAGGGCGACTTCATCGTCGTCGAGATCAGCAACCAGCTTCTGTTCGCATCCGGCCAGGCTGATTTGAAGGCACAGTTCCAGCCGATCGCGGCCGATATCGCCACGGCGCTCGACGCCGAAGCCGGACCGATCAAGATCGTCGGCCACACCGACAATGTGAAGCCGAAGAAGTCGAGCACGTTCAAATCGAACTTCGATCTCTCGGTCGCCCGCGCGAAGGCCGTGCAGGCGATGATCGCCAGGCAATTGAAGGATCCGTCGCGTCTGAGCGTGGACGGCAAGGGCGAAGACGAACCCATCGCCGACAACGCGACGGCGGACGGCCGCGCCAAGAACCGCCGCGTCGACGTGATGATCCCGAAACAGGAGACCTTGCAGACCGGCTCGGCGGAGAACGGCAACTGATGGGCTGGGTGCTGCGGATATTCAGCGTGCTCGCCCTGGCCGGCTTCTCGGCCGCCGTCTGGTATGCCGGACCGCTGATCCGCTTCGCCGATACCCGCCCGCTCGGATCCGTGTGGCTCAGGGCGGTCATCATCGGGGTAACGGTGGCCGTGCTGGCGTTGTTCTACGGCATCGGCTTCTGGCAAAGGCGCAAGGCGCAAAGGGCGCTCGAAGCGGCCATCGTGCGCAGCGACGAGCGCAACGACGATGCACAGGTGCTCGAAGCGCGCATGAGCGAGGCCATCGCGACGCTGAAGCGGACGAGCGGCAAGCGCAACTTCCTCTATGATATTCCCTGGTACATCATCATCGGCCCGCCAGGCGCCGGGAAGACGACGGCTCTGGTCAATTCCGGGCTGAAATTTCCGCTTGCGGGCTCCGGCAATGCCCAGCCGGTGGCCGGCGTCGGCGGCACGCGGTCATGCGACTGGTGGTTTACCGATGAGGCGGTGCTGATCGACACGGCCGGCCGCTACACGACGCAGGAATCGGACCGCGAGCGCGACAAGGCAAGCTGGCTTGCTTTCCTCGGATTGCTCAAGAAAAACCGCGTAAGGCAGCCGATCAACGGCGTGATCCTGGCCATCAGCCTCGCCGATCTCATTGGCCTCGACGACCAGCAAATCGAGGCGCATGTGACCGAGATAAGAAGCCGCCTGCGCGAATTGCACGAGACGCTGAAGATCCAGTTTCCCGTCTATCTGCTTTTCACCAAGGCCGATCTCGTCTCCGGCTTCATGGATTATTTCGGCCAATTCGACGAAGCAGGCAGGCGCAAGGTGTGGGGCGCGACGTTCCAGACCGCCGATCGCACAAGGAACATGGCCGGCGAGGCGCCGGCCGAATTCGACGGGCTGGCGAAGCGCTTGGCGGAAGAAGTTGTCGATCGCTTGCAGGAGGAGGCCGACCCGGTGGCGCGCATCGCCATCTTCGGCTTCCCGGCACAGTTCGGTGCGCTGGGGAACCGGATAGCGCATTTTATCGGTAGCTTGTTCGATGCCTCTCGATCGCATGTCAATGTCAGCCTGCGGGGCCTCTATTTCTCCTCTGGTACTCAGGAAGGAACCCCGTTCGACCAGGTGCTGGGCACGATCGGCCGCAGCTTCGGCAGCACCTCGCAGGCGCATCTTTCCGGCATCGGCAAGAGCTTCTTCCTGCACGATCTGCTGACCAATGTGATCTTCCCGGAATCGGGCTGGGTATCCTTCGACCGAGCGGCCGAACGGCGCGCCAGGCTCGCGAGATTTGGCGGCCTCGCCGCCATTGCGCTGGCGGCCTTGGCGGCTCTCGGCGTGCTTGGCCTCAGCTTCTTCGCCAACAAGTCGCTGATCGCCTCCACCCGGCAGGCGATGGCACAGTATCGCGACAGCGCCGATTCACTGCTGAAGAGCACGACGGTGACCGACGTTGATCTCGAAAACGTCATCGGCCCGCTCGACCAGTTGCGCAACCTGCCGGCTGGCTACGAGAACGGCGACCAGGCAAAGCCGATCGAGGAGACGTTCGGGCTCAGCCAGCGCGAGAGGCTGCTGTCGGCCTCCAGGACCGCCTACCGACAAGCGCTCGAGCGGACATTCCGCTCCCGGCTGCTGGTGCAGGCCGAGCGCACCATCCAGGCCAAGATGGCCGATCCGATCGCGCTTTACGAACCGCTGAAGATCTACCTGATGCTGGGCGGCAAGGCTCCGAAGGTCGATGACGAGTTGATTGTCTCCTGGATGAGGCAGGATTGGGAAGAGAACCGCTATCCCGGCGAGAACAACCGCGAGGGCCGCGCGCAGCTCGAAAAGCATCTGCGTGCGATGCTCGCGCTCGACGACGCCTACGATCCCGTCTTTGAGCTCAACCAGCCACTGATCGAAGCCGCGCAACGCTCGCTTGGGCGCATGAGCCTTGCCGACCGCGCTTCGGCGCTGATCAGGTCGGCCGTCTACGCCGCAAGGCTGGAGGACCTCTCCGTCGCCGCGAAAGCCGGTCCCGAGACGCAGCTGCTGTTCGAACGCATGGATGGCAGCGACCTCGCCGATCTCAACGTTCCTGGACTTTACACGCGCGCCGGCTTCAACCGCTTCTTCCTGCCGCAGCTCTCGCGCATCGCGCAAATGCTCGTCAACGACCAGTGGGTGCTCGGCGGAGGCGGCGAACAGGGCGGCATCGACCAGGACCTGCCCAAGCTCGGCCCCGAACTGATCGACCGCTACGGCAAGGAATTCTCTTCCGCATGGAACCGCGTGCTCGACCAGCTCAAGTTCAAGGCGTTGCTCAAGGACAAGCCGCAATATCTCGCGCTTTCCGCCCTCGCCGCGCCGGACTCGCCTCTCGATCAGCTGTTCACCGCGATCGCCGATGAGACCGCATTGACGAAGCAGAACACCACGGCCGAGGGCGAGAGCGCAGCGCAAGAAGACCCCGCCAGCATGGCCAAAGGTCTGGCACGCATCGGCCTGCAGATCGCTGGCGGCAAGTCGCAGAGCCGAGCCGGATTGGACCCGGCTGTCGCGCAGAATGCCGGTGCGAGCGTCGAGGCACAGTTTCGACCGTTCCAGGCCCTGGTCAGCGGCGCCAGTGGACGGCGGCCGCTCGATGCGTTGACGCGGAATTTCCGCGACATCTTTCAAAGCCTCAAGCTTTCGGCCGATGTCCCTTCCCAGACCGAACGCGTCAACGCCAACCTGCAGCTGCAGATCTCCACGCTGCGCGCAAACGCCTCGCGCCTTCCGAAGCCGCTTGCGCGCATGGTCAACGCGGCAGCGGACGAGTTTGAAGGCAATGTCGCGGAAGCTTCGGTGGCCAACCTCAACCAGAACCTCGACCAGACGGTCACACGAGCCTGCGAAGAGGCGGTCAACGGTCGCTATCCCTTCGTCAGTGACGGCACCGAAGAGATCTCGATAGCGGATTTCGCCAAGCTCTTCGCGCCGGGCGGGCTGATGGACCGCTTCTTCGCGCAGAACCTTGCGCCGCTGATCGACATGACCGGCCAGGAATGGACCTGGAGACAGGACGCCCGCTCCAGCCGCGACCTGGCGAAGTCGACCTTGAAATCATTTCAGGCGGCCGCCGAAATCCGCAGCGCCTTCTTCCCTTCCGGCGGCTCGGTGCCGTCGGTTTCGATCACCATCACGCCTTTTTCGCTGAATAGCGACGCAGACAACGCGGTTCTCGACATTGACGGCCAGACCGTCCAGGGCAGCCAGACGGGGAACGCGCCAAGCACAGTGACCTGGCCGAACAGCACTGCCTCTGGTTCCGCCAGCCTAAGCCTGATGCCGGAAATGCCAGGCCGCGACTCCGCTCTCAAATTCGAAGGACCGTGGGCCTTGAAGCGTCTGTTGGACAAGGCGACCATCACCGCCAATGGCGCCAACACCGAAGCTCGCTTCGTGATCGGCGGACGAGACGTCGCTTACACGATGCAGACCGGACCGGGGGCCAATCCATTCCTGCTGCCGGCCCTATCCGGCTTCAGCTGTCCAAAGGCGTTCTGACATGGCTGTGTTCCAGCGCGCCGCCGGCCGCAGCCCTCATTTCGGTACTCTAACGTATGCGCTTGTGGCAAAGTGGCATCGGCACGCCGCCCATGATTGGTCACAGAGGACGCTCGCGAAGCGCTTGGTGGCAAATTGAGTTCTGTCGCCCTTCCCATCGAAAGCTTCGGCGTAAGCCATAAGGGCTGCGTGCGCGACCACAATGAGGACAACTACCTGATAGAGCCGCAGACCGGCCTGTGGGTGGTGGCCGATGGCATGGGCGGGCACGAGGCCGGCGAGGTCGCATCGGCCAGCATCGTCGATCATCTGGCGACGATCGGCATTGCAAGCTCGGCGCCGGACCTTCGCGCGCGCTTCGAAGACCGGCTGAGCCGCGCCAATTCCGAAATCCGCGACATCTCGCGATCCCGCGGCATCACCATCGGGTCCACCTTCGCGGCCTTGCTTGCAATGGACGGACGCTTCGCTGGCCTGTGGGCCGGCGACAGCCGCATCTATCTGGTCCGCAACGGTGTGATCTTTCAGGTCTCGAAGGATCACACCGAGGTCCAGGAACTGCTGGACCGCGGCATGATAAGCCCGGAGGAAGCGCTTACCTGGCCGCGCCGCCATGTCATCACCCATGCCGTCGGCGTCAGCGATGAGCTCGAGATCGATTTCCAGCAGGGCGAGCTGATGCCGGGGGATGTTTTCGTCCTGAGCACCGACGGACTGACGGCGCATGTCAGCGACGCCGAGATCGAAGCCGCAGTGATATCCGCAACGCCGCAAGCGGCGTGCCGAAGCCTGCTGGAGACGGTGCTGGCGCGCGGCGGAACCGACAATGTGACCATCGTACTCGTGAAGATCGGCGGCGGTCGCAACGGCGCGCTCCATTCGGATCGGTCCGGAGCGGAGAGCCTGGCGAGATGAGCGACGACGACAAGACCCGGATATCGACGAACGACATCTATGCCGGCGTCGGCACGCAGCTCAGCGGCATTTACGAACTCGACGAGAGGATCGCCTCCGGCGGCATGGGAGAGGTCTATCGCGGCCACAACATCCAAACCGGCGACCATGTGGCGATCAAGATCGTATTGCCCGAATTCGCCCGCGATCAGACGATCCTGTCGCTGTTCCGCAAGGAAGCGTCGATCCTCAATCACCTGTCGCATGACGCAGTGGTGCGCTATCACGTCTTCACCATCGATCCGAGGATCGGCCGCCCCTATCTGGCGATGGAGTTCGTGGACGGCCAGTCGCTATTCGACGTGATGCGTCGCGGACCGATGCCGGCGGAAGAAGTGCGGCGACTTTGCCATCGCCTGACGTCGGGGCTCGCCGCCGTGCACCGGGCGGGCGCGGTTCACCGCGACCTCTCGCCGGACAACATCATCCTGCCTGGCGGGCAGGTGGAAAGCGCCAAGATCATCGATTTCGGCATAGCCCGGTCGGCGACCGCAGGCGGTGAAACGCTGATCGGCGGGAAGTTCGCCGGCAAATACAATTACGTCTCGCCCGAACAGCTCGGTCTCTATGGCGGTGAGGTCAGCGAGCAGTCCGATATCTATAGTCTCGGACTGGTGCTCGCCGCGGCATTGCGCGGAAAGCCGCTCGATATGAGCGGCTCGCAATACGAGGTGATCGAGAAACGCCGGACCGTGCCGGACCTGTCTGACATCGACCCCGATTTCCAAGAGCTCATTGCCGCGATGCTGCAGCCGGATCCGCGGGATCGGCCTGCCAGCATGGCCGAGATCGCCAGGGCAACGCGTGGCGAGGATGTCGACGTGACATTGCCGCCGGCATCGTATGGTCCGCGTGACCGCGCGGGCTTGCCGCGCGCCGGCTGGACGGCGCTGTCCGACACCGGGCCGCAGCCTTCGACGTCCGCGGGCGAAAAGCACTTTGTTGAACATGTGCGACCGGCGCATCTGTCACAACCACGGCCTGCGCCAGCGCCCGCGCCGGCCAGCACGCCCATGCCGGCTGCGCCGCGAAAATTGTCGCGGATGCCGGCTGTCGCCGGCGGCCTCGTGACGCTGGCGGTCCTGTTGGGCGGCGGCCTTTACTTCAGCGGCATCCTGGCGCCTCCGCCTGCCGAAGAGAAACTCAAACCGTTGACACCGAAGCCGGTGCCCAAACCCGTTGTTGAAGCCCCCAAGCCGGTGGCTCAAACGCCGCAGCCGGAAGCATCGAACCCTCAGCCGCCGATGCAGCCTCAGCCGGAGCCTTCAAAACCCGAAAATGCCGCCACTATCGAGACGGTGAACCCACCTGCCCTACCGGATGCACAGGTGAAGACCCCAGTGCCGGCCGAGAACCAGGCGGACGCTACGGGCCAGCAGAAACCGGAGGCGGCCAAGCCTACCGAAATCCCCATGCCGACCACCAGGCCCGAGGTGCCGCCGGCAACAGAAGCACGGCAACCCGCTGAGCAGGCGCCGGTAGCGCGGCCCGTCGGCAAGCCAGCGCCGTCCGAAACCACGGCCAACAGTCAGGCGCAAGCGCCCCCGGTCGAGACCAAGCCTGCCCAAAACCCGACCGCTAACCCACCGAAGACGTCCACGCCAAGCCAGGCGGAGGCAGAGAGCAAGCCGGCGCAGCAGGCAAACCCGCCGGCGACAGAACCCAGCGCAACGGACCTGGTCGAGATTCTTTCCAAGCTGGCCAAGCCGGAGGCTTCCTCGCCACCGACCTCGGAGAGCCGGTTGCCGGCGCAGCCGACCAGCCCGCCGGCTAAACCGGTGGCCCCGCCCCCGGCCGCCAGCGAGCCGACACCACCAACCTCGCCCCAAGAGCCGACACAGGCAGCGCAGCCGTCCCAGCAACCGCAGCCGCCGGTAACCACACAGCCCGAAAATACCGAAGTCGCGATCAATGTGCCAAAGCCGGCGGTTCCGCCGGCGAAGCCGGTCGACGAGGCGGCGCAACGCGCCTCATGGGTGCGCGACTTCAGCGGCGGCGACTGTTTCTATGCGTCGCTGACATCGCAAACCGCCAGCTCCGCCGCCATCGAAGGCCTCGCAACAGCCGTGCAGCCCTTCGAGCAGATGCTCAATGATTTTCGCTCGAGGTTCCATCTCGAGCCGGACATCAATGTCCGTCTCATCGAACAGCCCCAGTGTGAAGTGACCAACTTCCTGCGCGTCCTCGACCGGAACCGTGTGGAAAGTCCGCGGCTCGTTCTCGACCGGACATCGGTGCCGGATGGCGCGCCGATCAGCGGCACTCTGGTAACGCGTGGCGGGTTGGTTTCCAACGTCATGTTAATCGACCACAGGGGCATCGCCTTCAACCTCGATGATCGCATCGTGGCGCAGACCGACAAGGCGACCTTCAACATCCCGATCGGTCTAGGCGCCGCCGACAAGGCGGCCGGCAAACCCCTGCCGCAGATCATGCTGGTGATCACCGGACCAAAGGACATTCAGGCCGCGATGTTCTCGAGACCGACACCGGTCTCCGAGCTTTTGCCAAAGATCCTCGAGGAGATCGGCGCCGACGGCCCGCAGTTCTCCGCCACCGCCAAATATTTCCAGCTCGGCGGATAGATATGAACGCCGATGGACCTTCGCCCCTCGCATTCATTTTGCCAGCCTTCGTCACGCACAAAGCGTAGCTGGTTTCGATTATTGGCGGACTTCTCCGACCGCTTGGCATTTTCCGCGCTGTTCGGCGCGGCGCTGCTCGTTATCTTCTCGACCAGAAGCGCGCATGCCGAATTCACCGTCTGCAACCAGACGCTCGACGTCGTCAACCTCGCCGTCGGACAGAAGGTCGACAATGCCGACCAGACCGATGGCTGGTGGACCATCGGCGCCAACCAATGCGTGAACGTCATCCGCGAGGAACTGGCCAACCGCTACATCTACCTCTACGCGACCGACGTGTTCGGCCATGCGATCCTCAACGGATCGACCGAGATGTGCGTTGATCGGCGCCGCTTCTCCATCCGTGGCATCGAGGAGTGCTGGCAGCGCGGTCATATCGCGGCGCGTTTCGTCGAGGTCGACACGCTGGAGCAGGTGCGCTGGACCTATTTCCTGACCGGAAACAGCCCGTGACGCACAGCATCGACACGAGCTTCAAACAGAAGAAGCTGGCACGCCTGGCCGAGCGCAGACGCAAACTCTGGCGCCGCGTTCTTGCTGGCGTTGCAACGCTCACCGTCATCGCGATCGCCACCGGCTTCTATCTTACGAAGGACAACTGGTCGTTCGGCGACGAGGATGAGGAACTGCATCCCGTCGAAGGCATGGAGGACGTGCCGCCCGACGCCTCGGTCTATGTGCCGGCCATCATCGACCTTGCCGGTGATCCGATGTGGATCACGCTGGCGCCCGATGCGGACACCGCCACGAAGGGCCACACGGTTGCGCGCCCGGCCGAACTCGACAGTTCCGGGGCCTCGCCGCAGATCGAGATTCTGTCCGACGTGATGCTGAGCGCCAGCGAGAAGTTCATGACGACGATCCCGTCGACGCAGGAGGATTTTGCCTTCTTCAAGGCGCAGCGGCAGCCTTCAACCGCAGCACCAGACGATCAGCAACCGACCTCGCCCGCACCTGCTGCGGCGCCCAACGACCAACCGGGCGATCTGGCGAACGACCTGCAGGCGCCGCCGGACGCGGGCGAGCCCCCCGCCGGTTCGGCGCCCAAGGCCGACGCAGACGACCCCGAGGCCGGCTGGGGGGAGACCATCGACCAGGGCGAGGCAGCGCTGCCCGCCTTCAAGAAAACCGCGATCGAGAACAACACCACCGTCGCGACCGTCACCAGCGAATATCAGCGCTTCGCGGCGACAGAGGACACTTTCGTGAAAATCCTCAACGACCGCAGCCTGGATAGCGTGGCGCTCGACGCGCATTTCTCAGCGGACGACGCCAGGCTTGCGGGCGAGGCGCTGAAAGCGCTGTTCAAGCGCGACGGGCTCGAGGCCGGTTTCGTGGTCGCCATGCGCGGCTTCCGGCCGAATCGCGAGACGACGACCATGTCGCTGATGCAGGTCTCGGTCTACGCAAGGAACGTCTATGTCGGCACGCTGACGCGCAACGCAGCGGGCGCCTTCGTTTCCGGCGTCGACCCCTGGGTTCGCGAGGACCTCTTCAACTATTCGGGTGCCTCCGACCAGGGCGGACCCAAGCGGCAGTACCGGCTGCTCGACGCAATCTACTCGACCGCGGCGCGCAACAAGGTGCCGACCAGCGTGATCGGCGAAGCGATCATGTATCTGTCGAGGGGACAGGATCTCGACGCTTTCGCCAGCGAGGACCAGCGCCTCGTGATGATCTACTCGCAGACGCCGCGCGACCAGGGCGAGATCTCCGGACGGGTGCTTTACGTCGGCGTCCTGGGTAAGGACAAGAACCTCGACTGCTTCGTCTTCCAGCAAAGTGACGGCCAGTATGCCTGCGTGACCGGCGATGATCAGGTTCGCTCGCTGAACGTCACCAACGGCATGGTCACGCCGGTCGCCGGGGTGATGACGTCGACCTTCGGCCCGCGCAAGCATCCGATCCTCGGCACGGTTCGGATCCACAAGGGTGTCGACTGGGCGGCTCCGGTCGGGACGCCGGTCATGGCGGCCTTCGACGGCGAGATTTCCTTCCAGGGCGATGGCGGCAGCTACGGCAATCTGGTGAAGATCACGCATGCCAACGGCCGCGAGACGCGCTACGCGCATATGCAAAAATTCGCCATCGCCAGCGGTGTCGGCACCAAGGTGAAGGCCGGCGACGTCATCGGCTATATCGGCACCACGGGGCTTTCGACCGGCCCGCATCTGCATTTCGAGCTCTACGAGAACGGCGAGGCGATCGACCCGCTCGGGACAGTCACCACCGTCGCCACCGCCGTTTCCGTCAGTTCCGGCGGGCCCGGCGATTCCGCGGTAGAGACGCTGACCGACCGGATCGTCCATGTCGAAAGCGGCGGCAGCGCCCGCGCCAAGAACCCCAACTCGTCGGCAACCGGCGCCGGCCAGTTCATCACCAAGACCTGGATCCGGATGATGAACACCTATCGTCCCGACCTTGCCCGATCGCTTTCGACCGCCGACCTGCTCGCGCTTCGCTATGACGCGACGCTGTCACGCGAAATGGTGCGCAACCTGGCGCGCGAAGGCGAGGCCTATCTGCGCGCCCGCGGCCACCAGATAACCGCCGGTCGCCTGTATCTTTGCCATTTCCTCGGCATGGAGGGGGCACACCAGGTGCTGGCCGCGTCCGGCTCGTCGCAATTGAGCGCTGTTCTGGGCGCAGCCGTGATCCAGGCCAACCCGTTCCTGACCGGCAAGACCGTCGGCTACGTCATCGATTGGGCCGAGCGGAAAATGGGGCAGAAAGTGCCGCGCGTGGTGACCGATCAGAGCCAGCCGGCGACAACCACGACCGAGGTCCGGCAGACGTCGCCGGAGTTCGAGAAATACAAGCAGGCGATAACCGCGTTGCTCAATTCAATCCAAGAGACGCTTGAGCCGGGCTGAGCAATTCCAGGAAAAGTGTGAACAGAACGGCTCACCATTTCCGTGAAACGGTGAACGGTTCTAGTGGCCGTCCCGGCTCAAAGGCGGCACGATCGCCTGGTCGATCGGTTTCGACAAATATCTGCGGAAGCCGGGGGATCCGGTGAACCTAAGCTGTCGTCGGGGCTACACAAGCCTGAGAGCCATTTTTGGCCGAAGCGACTTCGTCGCTGACGAATTGAGCATGCGCAGAGATCCATAGCGTGCCCCGATGGGCAGGAGGGCTGATCCATGAAACTGTTTGCCATCCTTTTGAGCGGAGTTGTCCTTTCCATCCTTGCCGCCTTCGGCGTCCAGGCCGCAACAGCCGAGAGCAAGCGTGTCGCGCTGGTCATCGGCAACAGCAAATATGTCAACGCCGTTGCCTTGCCCAACCCGGCGAACGATGCCCACCTGATTGCGTCGACGTTGCGCAACGCCGGCTTCGACGTGATCGAAGGTGTCGACCAGGACAATGCCGGTATGCATGGCCTGATCAGCAAATTCACCGAAGAATCCTACAACGCCGACCTCGCGGTCATCTTCTATGCCGGCCACGGCATGCAGGTCGACGGCAAGAACTATCTCATACCGGTCGATGCCGACCTGACCTCGCCCGCCTATCTCAAGACCCGCACGGTTCAGATCGACGAGTTCATGGCGGCGCTGCCTGCCGATCCCGCCGTTGGCATCATCATTCTCGATGCCTGCCGCGACAATCCGCTGGGTCGTACCCTGGCTGCGGCTCTGCCCAAGAGCCGCTCGCTTGGCGCCGGCCTCGCGCCGGTGGATGCAAAGGCAGACGGCGTCGGCACCGGCGGTGTCTTGATCGCCTACGCAACCGATCCCGGCGCTATCGCTTTCGACGGCGACGGCGTCGACAGCCCCTACTCCCTGGCGTTGGCCAAGCACCTGACCGAACCCGGTGTCGAGATTCAGAGCGCGCTGACGCGCGTGCGCGGCGACGTGACGGAAGCCACGCAGGGCCGGCAGCGCCCATGGCACAACGCATCGCTGGGACGCGAGGTTTTCCTTGGCAAGCCGTCGGCACAGGCCGCGGGGGCGCCGATCGCCGATGCAGCCAGGACGACGGCCTCGCCCGCCCCCGCGCCGATCGCAAGCGATCCGCCGTCCTGGCAGGTTGAGCAGCGGCTTTGGGACGAGGCTTCGAAAAAGAATGCCATTCCCTATTACGAGGCCTATCTCGACCAGTTTCCAAGCGGCCGCTTCGCCACGGTGGCAAGGCTCGACATCGACCAGTTGAAGGGCCCCGAGGCGGGCAAGCAGGTCGCGTCGCTCGACACGAACGATGCGAACGCGAATCCCGGCTCGGCCGTTCGCACCTCGGCCGCCGACCAGGTCCGCACCGCACCACCGAAGAAACAGGTCGTGCACAAGACCCGCACGCTGAAACCGATGGCGCAGCGGAAACCGCGAAGACAGCAGATCGTCGAGCGCTGGCGCAACAGGGAGATTGTGATGCGCGACGAGCCGCCGCGGAGAGACAACAATGACTTCCTGACCAAGGCGCTGATTTTCGGCAGCGGCGTCGTGATCGGCGGTGCGATGAGATATTGATCATAGTCAGCCAAAGGGAACCCGCGTTGGACGAGTTCCCTTTTGCCGCTATCGCTGTTGCCGGATCGGCCTGGCGGCGACCGCTTACTCGGTCCTGATGCGCATTTCCACGCGCCGGTTGACCGGATCGTAAGGATTGGCGACCCGCGGGTGCGACTTGCCCAGGCCGATCGCTTCGAGCCGCGCCGATTCAACGCCGTTCGCTTCGAGGAAAGCGGCCACCGACTGGGCCCTGCGCTGCGACAGGTCCTGGTTGTAGCGATCGGGGCCGGTTGCATCGGTATGACCTTCAACGACAAAGCTGAACGTGCTCAGCCGATTGTCCTTCAGCGCCTTGGCGAACTCGTCGAGTTCGGTGCGCGCCGTCTGGTCGAGTTGCGCGGAATCAAGGGCGAAATTGATCATCATGTCGAGACCGGTCTTTTGTGCAGCTGAGCCAGTCTTCTCGGCCTTGCTCTTGCACTCTTCCTCGGTGCCGACGCAGATGCCGCGCGCGGCACCCAGATTGCCGGACTGTCCGGCGAAGAACTTGACGATGTCTTCTGATTTCTGAAGCGGATCGGCAAAGACGTGCGTTGCAAGAAGCATGGCCGCCAATGCCAAGGCTGAACTGCCCCATCGCATGACCGTCACTCCTGTCTAAGAGGATTTCGCTGGCGCGCATCATATCAAATCGGGAAGCGATTGTCTGTGAACAAACGCATGCCGCTCGTGGCCGCCATCTGCCAACGACTGACGCTTGACCGGCGCTCGGCCACAGGCTTGAGTGCTGTTCTGGTGGTTCTTGGGGTGTGGCAGCCATGGCCAATGAACTCGGATACAGAACGGCACGGGATCTGTTTCTTGCTTGTCCCGCCATCGCCAGGGACATGAAATCGCTGGCCACGGGCCAGCCGCCGCTTGATTTTTGCCGAGCCCTGCTTGCCGGGCGCGTGCCGGAAGAAGCAGTCACGTTCTGTGCCTACCTTCTGCCCGAGCGAGCCGCCGTCTGGTGGGGACATGAGTGCCTGAGCAATCTCGCCGAGCTCCTCGCGGACCGGGATCTCGAATTGCTGGCGCTTGTCCATGACCGCGTCGGCGAACCTGACAATCCCCACCATCAAGCCGTCCTGAGCAATTCCCTTGACCTGCCGCCGGCAACACCGGCCGCCTGGATCGCTCTGGCAGCGGTGTGGCGCGACCCGACCCTCGACATGGTGTCGACCGGATTTCCTGCCGCTCATGCCGTCAATGCCGGAATTCTGGCCGGG
>Ga0075365_10000302_pt1 | contig 17227 bp, 15 predicted proteins | sample EndMetdeltDD1765_FD_71387 | JGI IMG/M metagenome (GOLD analysis project Ga0075365, IMG submission 71387) | Populus endosphere microbial communities from Tennessee, USA - Endosphere MetaG P. deltoides DD176-5 | ecosystem: Host-associated > Plants > Roots > Endosphere | place: USA: Tennessee... | reverse complement strand
GCTCGGCGATGCCGGGCTTTTTGCGCAGGCCGCGCTCGGCTTCGAGAACAACGGCTGGCGCATCAGCGGTCCGGGCGAACAGGCGGCGGCCTTGCTCGAAGAAGCGCTGGCCGCCGCCGACCGCTTCGATGCCGCGCTGCGCGTCGACCTGCTCGCCGCGCTGTGCCGTGCCTGCATCTTCTGCGGCCGGCAGCCTGAGGCCAATGCGGCGCAGCGCAGCGCGGTGGCACTGGCGCGCGAACTGGCGATGCCGCGGCCGCTGTTCAAGGCCCTGGCCGCGATCCTGCCCGCGCGCGGCGATCCCGGGCAGCTCGACGAGCGCCTGCGCTGCGCGCGCGAAGCCTTCGACGTGGCAGAACGCGCCGGACGTCTCGAATGGGTCGACTCGCTCACGGGCTGGTACTTTGGCGACCTGGTCGAGAAAGGCGCGCTCGACGCGGCGCGCTCGCTGGCGCAGGTGCACGCGCGGGTGGCGGACGCGATCCGCCAGCCCTTCATGCAGGCCATGGGCCTGGCCAGCCTCACCCTGCTTGCCGCGTACGAAGGCCGCTTCGCGGATTCCGAACGGCTGGCCGGCGAGACCTTCACGCTCGGGCAGCGCTTTTTGTCCGGCAATGCGCAGGGTGCCTACAGCCTGCAGATCTTCGTGCTGCGGCGTCAGCAAGGCCGGCTCGGCGAAGTACTGCCGGTACTGCGCGGGCTGGTCGGCCGCGTGCCGCGCAACAGCCTTTGGCAGCCCGGCCTCGCGCTGATCTGCGCCGAGCTCGATCTGCACGAGCCCGCCCGCGAGGCCTACGAAGCGCTGGCGGCCGACGGCTTCGCGGGCATTGCGCGCGACGGCATGTGGCTGACCAACATCGTCTTTGCCGCCGAGGTCTGCGCCCGCCTGGGCGACCTGCCGCGGGCGGCAACGCTCTACCGGCTGCTCGAGCCCTATGCCGGGCGCAACGTGGTCACCGGCACCAACATTGCGTGCTTCGGCGCCGTGGACCGCTACCGCGGCATGCTGGCCGCGCTGGCGGGAGACGACGAGAGCGCCCCGCTCCATTTCGCAGCCGCAGCCGCACTCGACGAGCAAGGCGGCAGCCGGCCCTGGCTCGCGCACAGCCGCTTCGAATGGGCACGGTGGCTGGCCCGGCGCGGCGGCGACGAGGCGGCCGCGAGGTCGCAGCTCGACGCGGCGCTCGCGATCGGCCGCGAACTCGGCATGGCCGGCCTCGCCCGGCGCTGCGACGCGCTGCAGCGCGAACTCGAAGGCGCCACCGCGGCTTCACCCGCAGCGCCCGAAGGCCTGAGCCGGCGCGAAGTCGACGTGCTGCGGCTGCTCATCGCCGGGCACAGCAACCAGGCCATCGCCGAGCGCCTGTTCATCAGCCCGCACACGGTGGCGCACCATGTGCGCCACATCCTCTCCAAGACCGACTGCCGCAGCCGTACCGAGGCCGCGGCCTGGGCGCACCGCCATCGCGTCGCGTCCGAAGGCTCGACGGCGTCCGCTGGCCGGTAGCCACCGGCCCCGCAGGGCCGAAATGGTCAATTCGGGCGATGTGCGGCAACGCGGGCCGTCCTATGGTCTGTCCCAGGCCCGGCGCCGCCAGGTCGGCAACCAGAAGGAGTGCTTCGTATGCCCGCAACCCTCTATGAACGACTCGGCGGCGAGGAGCGCATCCAGCGGCTCGTGACCGACGTTGTCGAGAACCACTACAACAACCCGCTGATTCGTGCCCGCTTCGTGAACAGCAACCGCCCCGAGGTGGAGCGCCACGTGGTCGAGTTCCTCTGCGCCGGCAGCGGCGGCCCGCAGTGCTACACCGGCAAGGACCTGGTGACGGCGCACAAGGGCATGAACATCAACGAGCAGGAACTGGTCGCCGCAATCGACGACATCCTGGCGGCGATGTCCAAGAACGGCTACGACCAGGCCGAAAAGAACGAGGTGGTCGCCATTCTTTATTCATTGAAGGGCGACGTGGTGCGGCTGTAGAGAAAGCCCTGCCTCCCGCTCTCGCCCCGGCGGCGCTCGCCGGTGAACCGGAAAGGAAAGACCATGACACGCCAACCATTTGCTGCCTGGGCGATCGGTGCCACCCTGATAGCGGCCATCGCGACGAGTTGGGCCCAGACCGCCGACCACCGGATGATTTCGCCCGCCGACTTGAAATGGGCCGACGTTCCCTCGCTGCCCCCAGGCGCAAAGCTCGCGGTGCTCGAAGGACCGATGAGCGAGGCCGTGCCCTTCACGGTGCGCATCAGGGTGCCGGCCAACTACCGGATTCCGCCGCACTGGCATCCGGCCGTCGAGCGGGTGACCGTGCTCTCGGGCACCTTCCACATGGGCCTGGGCGACAAGCTCGACATGCAGAAGTCGATGCCCGTGGCCACGGGCGGCATGATGATCCTGCAGCCCAAGACGCCGCACTTTGCATGGACCCAGGAGGAAACCGTGGTGCAGCTTCACGGCACCGGCCCGTGGGGCGTCACCTACCTCAATCCGGCGGACGACCCGCGGTCGAAATAGCCGGAAGAGCCAACGAGCGACGCACGGCCGCTCGCTGCCGGTTCAAGCGACGGCAGCCTCGGCCTGCACCGCCGGCGGACGCAGCTCGTCGACCTCGATCACCACGTCGGCCGGCAGCCCGTTGCGTTGCGCTGCCTCGCGAATCATCTCTGCGCTGGGCGCCTCGTACAGGCAGTAGGTCTTCTTCTTGTCGGCGCTCAAGAACGAATACAGCCAGCGGACTCCGACATCGTCGTTGATGCGCATGATGCTGGCCGCGCCCTCGGGCGAGACCTCGAGTGCATCGGCAAAGGTGCGTTCGATCAGGTAGAGAGGCATGGCAACTCCTTCGTTCGGATGAGGCTGCCATCGTAGGGCGGGCAGGCGCCGGGCGTTGCATGTGTTTCCCCCGCCTGGCCGTTCGTACTACCCTGCCATCTACCCATGCTTCGCGCCAAAAGCAAAAAGCCGTACGGCGCTTTGGGCACCGTCCGGCTTTTTGTTGTTGCTGGGGCAAGCGGCGTGTTGCCGCTGTTCCCGTGCCTGCCCTGATTACAGGCCGGCCTGGCGCGTGAAGCTGCGAGCTTGCGAAGGGATCACGCTGTCTGCGAAGGCTTCGCGGCGCAGGTTCTGGCCGGGCGCGTGCGCAGCGGCAACGGCTTCATTGCGAACTTCAGCGCGGTCGGCCGAAGCCAGCACGGGAGCCACGACGGCCGAAGCAGCGTCGCTGTAAGCGTTGCCTTCGCGGGCGGCGGCCGCGGCTTGCGGTGCCACGTCGGCACGGCTGTAGCCGGCGCTGAGGGGCTGCACGCCTTCGTAGGTTTCTGCGTGGGCGCCAGCGGCGGCGAGCAGGGAGAGAGCGGCGGCGGCGAGGATGTTCGAGGTCTTCATTTCAATTTCCTTCTTGATCGGGCTTTGGATGCCTCGAAGTTTGCATCGCAATTACCAGGGAAAACCCTATCCAATCGAATCGCAGTGTTCATGAAATTGAAACAATGACGGGGAACTTTCTGGCGAGAGGGCGAAACCGCACATCTCGTATAAGAAATTCGACCCACTCCGCGCGTTACCCCGCGTATTTTTGCTCCAACTCGTCGAGCCCGGGCTTGCCGACCAGGCGCTGCCGTTCGGCAAACGAAACCACGAGCGAGGGGTCTTCGTCGAGGCGGCGAGTATCGCGCAGCACGGTCAACGCACGTTGCATGCCAGCCACCGCGCCCTGCAATGCGGCGTTGGCGTACAGCACCAGCCCATAGCCCAGCGCACCGAGTTCTTCGGCGCCGAAAGTCGGCGTCTTGCCGCCGATCACCATGTTCATGAGCTGTGGCTTGCCCAGGCGCCGCGGCAAGGCGCGCACCTCGTCGGCCAAGGTCACGGCCTCGACGAAGAGGATGTCGGCACCGGCCTCGCTGAACTGCTGCGCGCGTTCGATGGCCGCCTCGAAGCCGTGCACGGCCGCTGCATCGGTGCGGGCCATGACGAGCATGTCGGCATCGGTGCGCGCATCGACCGCCGCCTTGATCTTGCCCAGCATCTCGGCCGTGTCGATCACCGCCTTGCCCGCGAAATGGCCGCAGCGCTTGGGGCTGACCTGGTCTTCGAGCTGGATGCAGTCGGCCCCTGCCCGCTCCAGCATGCGCACCGCGTGCCGCACGTTGAGCGCATTGCCAAAGCCCGTGTCGGCATCGACCAGCAGCGGGAGCGTCACCGCATCGCGGATGCGCGCGGTGTGCTCCGCGATGTCGTGCAGCCCCATGAAGGCCTGGTCGGGCAGCCCGAAGTGCATGTTGGTGACCCCGGCGCCGGTCACGTAGATGGCTTCGAAGCCGAGGTCTTCGATCACGCGGGCCGACAGCGCATTGAATGCGCCCGGCACCAGCACGCCGCGGCGCGCCTCGGCCAGGCGGCGCAGGGTCTTCTTCGGCGACTCGTTGTTGGTTCGCATCGGGTCACGCGGCGGCATAGAGGTCGACGTACTCGTGCACCGGCATGGCCTCGAGCTTCTTCGCATCGAGTGACACATCGAGGATGGCCTGCTGCTGCTTGTGTGCGAAGCGGCGTGCCAGGTTGGTGCGGAACTTGGCTTCGAGCAGCGGAATGCCATCCGTCCGGCGGCGCTTGTGGCCGATGGGGTATTCGACCACCACCTCGGCAAAGCTGGTGCCGTCCTTGAACTCCACGGTCAGCGCGTTGGCGATGCTGCGCTTCTCGGGGTCGTGATAGTCGGCCGTGAAGCGCGGGTCTTCCACGCACTCGATCTTGCCCCGCAGCGCATCGATGCGCGGGTCACTCGCCACGCCGTCCTCGTAGTCGGCGGCCGTGAGGCGGCCGAAGATCATCGGTACCGCGACCATGTACTGGATGCAGTGGTCGCGATCGGCCGGGTTGTCGAGCGGCCCCTTCTTGTCGATGATGCGAATGCAGGCTTCGTGGGTGCGGATGGTCACCTTCCTGATGTCGTCCACCGTCTTGCCGCTCTTGTGCAATTGCGCATGCAGCGCCATGCCCGCCTCCACCGCCGTCTGGCTGTGGAACTCGGCGGGGAAACTGATCTTGAACAACACGTTCTCCATCACGTAGGTGCCGTACGGCCGCTGGAACTTGAAGGGCTGGCCCTTGAACAGCACGTCGTAAAAGCCCCAGGTCCTGGCGGTGAGCACGCTCGGGTAGCCCATCTCGCCGGTCTTCGCAATCAACGCCAGGCGCACCGCGCGGCTGGTGGCATCGCCCGCGGCCCAGCTCTTGCGGCTGCCGGTGTTGGGCGCGTGGCGGTAGGTGCGCAGGCTCTGCCCGTCGACCCATGCGAGCGACACGGCATTGACGATCTCGTCGCGCGAAAGGCCCATCAGGCGCGCCACCACTGCGGTCGAGGCGACCTTGACCAGCACCACGTGGTCGAGCCCCACCTTGTTGAACGAGTTTTCCAGCGCCAGGCAGCCCTGGATCTCGTGCGCCTGGATCAGCGCCGTGAGCACGTCGCGCATCACGAGCGGCTTGCGTCCCGCCGCCACCGCGTTGCGGCTGAGCCAGTCGGCCGTGGCGAGGATGCCGCCGAGGTTGTCGCTCGGATGGCCCCATTCCGCCGCGAGCCAGGTGTCGTTGAAATCGAGCCAGCGGATCATCGTGCCGATGTTGAAGGCGGCCTGGATCGGGTCGAGCTGGTGCGGCGTGCCGGGCACCTTGGCGCCGTGCGGCACCACCGTGCCGGGCACGACCGGGCCGAGCAGCTTGGTGCAGGCCGGGTATTCGAGCGCCTCGAGGCCGCAACCGAGCGTGTCGATCAGGCAATGGCGCGCGGTTTCATAGGCGAGCGCACTGGTGATCTGCTGGTGCGCGAGCACGTAGTCGACGATGTCGACCAGCACCTGGTCGGGTTCGGGGCGGACGTTGCTGATGTGAGCTGACATGATTTTTCTATGACGGTGGACAGGAGGGATTTTTCAGCGGCGATCGGAAATCGGCACGAAGATCAGGTCTTCCGGGCCGGTGTAGTTGGCGCTGGGCCGAATGATCTTGTTGTCCTGCCGCTGCTCGATGATGTGCGCGGCCCAGCCGCTGGTGCGCGCGATCACGAAGAGCGGCGTGAACATTGCCGTGGGCACGCCGAGCATGTGATAGCTCACGGCGCTGAACCAGTCGAGGTTCGGGAACATCTTCTTCGCGTCCCACATCACGGCCTCGAGCCGCTCGGCAATGTCGTACATGCGGGTGGAGCCGGCCTCGTCGGAGAGCTTTTTCGCCACGCGCTTGATGACCACGTTGCGCGGGTCCGACACGGTGTAGACCGGGTGGCCGAAGCCGATGACGACTTCCTTCGCTTCCACGCGGCGGCGGATGTCCGCCTCGGCTTCGTCGGGCGTGTCGTAGCGCTTCTGGATCTCGAAGGCCACCTCGTTGGCGCCGCCGTGCTTCGGTCCGCGCAGCGCGCCGATGGCGCCGGTGATGGCCGAATACACATCGGAGCCCGTGCCCGCCACCACGCGCGCGGTGAAGGTCGATGCGTTGAACTCGTGCTCCGCATAGAGATTGAGCGAGGTGTGCATCGCGCGCTCCCAGCTCGCAGACGGCGCGCAGCCATGCAGCAGGTGCAGGAAGTGCGCGCCGATCGAATCGTCGTCGGTCTCGACCTCGATGCGCCGCCCCTGCGTGGACCAGTGGTACCAGTAGAGCAGCATCGAACCGAGCGAGGCCATCAGCCGGTCGGCGATGTCGCGCGCGCCCGGCAGCGAATGGTCGTCCTTCTCGGGCAGCACGCAGCCCAGCGCCGAGACGCCGGTGCGCATCACGTCCATGGGGTGGGCGCTGGCGGGCAGGCGCTCCAGCGCCTCCTTCACGCTTGCGGGCAGGCCGCGCATCGCCTTGAGGCGGCTCTTGTAGGCGCGCAGCTCGGGGGCATTGGGCAGCTTGCCATGCACCAGCAGGTGCGCGATTTCCTCGAACTCGCAGACATCGGCAATGTCGAGGATGTCGTAGCCGCGGTAGTGCAGGTCGTTGCCAGTGCGCCCCACGGTGCACAGCGCGGTGTTGCCCGCGGTCACGCCCGAAAGCGCGACGGATTTCTTCGGCCTGAAGCCGGCGGCGGGCGCGTTCTCTGTCGTCAGTGTCATACGGTCTCCTCGAATGTCTGTTCATGAAGGTGCGGCGGCATCCACCGCCACCATCTCGAATTCGCCGCAGCGCCGCGTGCGTTTTGCATGATTCGCAATTTACGCAACATCGCGCCCATAATGAAGGCCTGAATTGGCGAATCATTGCAAATGGGTCGCTCGCGATTTGCGAATCTTGCGAATAATGGATCAACGATGAAGAAGACCTTCATGGGCGTGCGCCTGCGCAGCCTGCGCGAGGAGCGCGGCCTGAGCCAGCTTGCGCTCGCGCAGCAGCTCGGCCTGTCGCCCAGCTACCTGAACCAGATCGAGCAGAACCAGCGTCCGCTCACGGTGCCGGTGCTGCTGCGCCTGCATGCCACGCTGGGGGTCGACATCCAGGCCTTCTCGGAAGACGAAGAGGCCCGCCTCGTGGCCAGCCTGCGCGAGGCGCTGGCCGACAACCCGGGCGGCGATGCCGTCGCGCTCGCCGAGCTGCGCGAAGTGGCCACGCAGATGCCGGCCGTGGGCCGCGCCCTGGTGGCGCTGCACCAGCGGCACCGCGATGCGATGGAACGGCTCGAAGCGCTGGCAGCCGAGCTTGGTGACGGCCGCGGCGATCTCGCGCGCATGCCGCAGACGCGGCCGATGCCTTTCGAAGAGGTGCGCGACTTTTTCTTTGCGCACCAGAACCACATCGCGCCGCTCGACGATGCCGCCGAGGCCTTCTGCGCGCAATGGCGGCTGCGCGAGGGCAACCCGGGCGACCGGCTCGCGCACCGGCTTCTCGAAGCGCATGGCGTGCGGGTGATACCGGCCGAAGACGACGAAGGCGGTGCGCAACGCCGCTACGACCCGGCCACGCGGGTGCTGCGGCTCTCGCGCTACCTGGAGCCGGGCCAGCACGCTTTCCAGCTCGCAACGCAGCTCGCGTTCCTCGAACTCGGCGACATGATCGACCAGCTCGTCGCCGAGGCTCCGCTGTCGAGCGACACCGCGCGTTCGCTCGCACGCATCGGCCTGGCCAACTACTTCGCTGCCGCCCTGCTCTTGCCCTACGGTGTCTTTCTCGAAGCGGCCGAGCAGCTTCGCTACGACATCGACCAGCTCGCGCGGCGCTTCGGCGTGGGCTTCGAGACCATCTGCCACCGCCTGAGCTCGCTGCAGCGGCCGGAGGCGCGCGGCGTGCCCTTCTTCCTCATTCGCGTCGACCGGGCGGGCAACATTTCCAAGCGGCAGTCGGCCACGCACTTCCACTTCTCGAAGACCGGCGGCACCTGTCCGCTGTGGAACGTGTACGAAGCCTTTGCACAGCCCGGCCGCGTGCTCACTCAATTGGCGCGCATGCCCGACGGCCGCGCCTACCTCTGGATCGCGCGCACCGTGTCGCACGGCTACCGCGGCTATGGTTCTCCCAACAAGACTTTCTCCATCGGCCTCGGCTGCGACATCAGCCACGCGACGCGGCTCGTCTACTCCAAGGGCATGGACCTGCGCGACCCCGACGTGCCGACACCCATCGGCGCGGGCTGCAAGGTGTGCGAGCGAGAGGCCTGCCCGCAGCGCGCCTTTCCGTTCGTTGGCCGGCCGCTCGACGTGGACGAGAACCAGAGCCGCTTCATGCCCTATGCCGTGGCGCCCGGCAAGTACGGTGCTGCGCGCGCCACGCTCAAGAGCGCGGCCAGCCGCGCACCAGCGTCCGGATCGCCACGGCGCCGCTTGCCTTGACCTCGGCGCGGTAGCTGCCCACCAATGCTTCGCGCTCGGCCGCCGCCTGCGCATCGTTGCGCCAGGCCAGCAAGGCGGCCACGTCCGCATCCGGCAGGGCAGCGAGCAGCGCTTGCGTGACCTGCTTTTCGAATTCGCGCGCCACGATCAGCAGGTTGCGCGGGCGCGGCGACGTGACGCCGCGCGACCACAGCGTGTCGACGGCCATGTCGAGCGTGCGGTCGGGCAAGGAAGTGAACTGGCTCGAGTTGCCACGCGCCAGCTGCTTGACGACGGAGCTCAGCAGCAGCTGGCTCGAAAAATCGACTTCGCGCACGTCAGCCACGGCCATGCGCTCGAGCAGTTCGGTGCGTGCGGGATCGGCCGGCTTCGCGCGCTCGCGGTTGAAGAACTCCAGCTTGCCCGCGTCGTCCATCGCGGCGTAGTCGGCGCGCAGCTTCGAGAACCGGGCCACCGCGGCCTGCACCTGCGGGCTCGGCGCCGCGCCGCCCTTGCCGGCAGCCGCCACTTCCTGCTGGATTGCGGCAACGGATGCGGCCACATCGAACGACCGCGCAGCAGCCGCGTCCAGCGACTGGAGCGCCTTGCCGGCAATGGCCTGGTCAGAGGGCTCCAGCAGCTGGCGCGCATCGCGCGACACGGCGCCCGGCGCATAGGCCGCCTGGTAGCGCGCCTGCACGCCCTCGAACTGCAGCAGGGCCTGGGCACGGTCTTGCGCCCAGCCCATGACGGGTGCGAGCAACAACGACAGGAGAAGAACGGGAGCGAGGAAGAAGCGTCTCGGTGAAACTGAAAAGGCGAGCATGCGCCATTATTGATTGGCGCTTTCCATGGCCGCCCTCTCCCGCCCCGGGCTTCTGGCGGCCGCCAATTCCTTGCGCAGCAGCTTCGCGGCCACCACCATGTTCGACAGCGCGGCTTCCGTCTCGGGCCAGCCGCGGGTCTTCAGCCCGCAATCGGGGTTGATCCAGAGGTTCTCGAGCGGCACCACGCCGGCAGCCTTGCGCATCAGGCGCACGATCTCGTCCACCGAGGGAACGCGCGGCGAGTGGATGTCGTACACGCCGGGGCCGATCTCGTTCGGGTAGCGGAAGCCGCCCGCATCGTTCTCGCCACCCAATCCGCCGAACGCGCGCAGCAACTCCATGTCGGAACGGCTGGTCTCGATGGTGATCACGTCGGCATCCATGGCCGCGATCTCCGGCAGGATGTCGTTGAACTCCGAATAGCACATGTGGGTGTGGATCTGCGTCTCGTCGTGCACGCCCGAGGCGCTGATGCGGAAGGCCCGCGTGGCCGACTTCAGGTAGGCTGGCCAGCCGGCTCGGCGCAGCGGCAGGCCTTCACGGATCGCCGGCTCGTCGATCTGGATGATGCCGATACCGACGGCCTCGAGGTCCACCACCTCGTCGCGGATCGCCCAGGCAATCTGCTCGCAAGTCGTGCTGCGCGGCTGGTCGTCGCGCACGAAGGACCATTGCAGGATGGTGACCGGCCCGGTCAGCATGCCCTTCATCGGCCGTTGGGTGAGGCTCTGGGCATAGGCGGTCCACTCGACGGTCATGGGCGCGGGGCGCGCCACGTCGCCGAAGATGACCGGCGGCTTGACGCAGCGCGAGCCGTACGACTGCACCCAGCCGTTGGCGGTGAAGGCAAAGCCGTCGAGCTGTTCGCCGAAGTACTCGACCATGTCGTTGCGCTCGGCCTCGCCGTGCACCAGCACGTCGATGCCCAGTTCTTCCTGCTTGCGCACGGCCAGTGCAATCTCGGCACGCATCTTCTCGCGGTAGCCTGCTGCATCGAGCTCGCCGCGCTTGAAGGCGGCACGCGCGGCGCGGATCTCCTTGGTCTGCGGGAACGATCCGATGGTGGTGGTGGGCAGCGCGGGGAATGCGAAGCGCGCACGCTGCACCAGCTGCCGCTGACCGAATGCGGACGTGCGCTGGTCATCCCCGGCCACGCTGCGTGCCAGCCGCAGTGCCACGTCGACGCGGTGCACCCGCGGGCTGCTGCGCCGTGCGGCCACTGCCGCGCGCGCGGCCTTGAGTTCTTCGGCCACCGAGCCTTCGCGGCCGTCGAGCACGGCGCGCAGAACGCGCAGCTCGTCGAGCTTCTCGACCGCAAAGGCGAGCCAGGACTTGAGTTCCGCATCGAGCTTGTTTTCGGCCGCGAGGCTGAGCGGCACATGCAGCAGCGAGCAGGACGGCGCGATCCACAGCTCGCCGCGGTTCTTGTCGACCACGGGGCGCAGCGTGGCCAGCGCCGCGTCGGGGTCGGTGCGCCAGATGTTGCGGCCGTCGACGATGCCGACGGACAGCACTTTGTGGGCCGAGAGCCAGTCGGCCACGCCGGTCAGATCCTGCGGCGCGCGCACGGCGTCCACGTGCAGGCCGGCCACGGGCAGCTGGCAGGCCAGGCGCAGGTTGTCCGAGAGCGGCGAGAAGTACGTGGCCAGCAGCAGCTTGGGCGCGCTGCGAGCCAGTTGCCAGTAGGCGCGCTCGAAAGCGTTGCGCCAGGCATCGGGCAGGTCCAGGCCGAGGATGGGCTCGTCGATCTGCACCCATTCCACGCCCTGCTGCTTGAGGCGGTTCAGCACCTCTTCATACACGGGCAGCAATGCGTCGAGCAGCGAGAAGCGGTCGAAGCCGGCTTCTTTTTCCTTGCCCAGGTACAGGAAGCTCAGCGGCCCGAGCACTACGGCCTTGACCGCATGCCCGGCCTGCTGCGCCTGTGCCACTTCGTCGAACAGCCGCGTCGATGCGAGCTTGAACTGCGTGGCCGCGGTGAACTCCGGCACGAGGTAGTGGTAGTTGCTGTCGAACCACTTGGTCATCTCGAGCGCGAAGGTGCCTTCGTGGCCGTGGTTGCAGTTGGCATCGTGCACGTGGCCGGCCTCGTCTTCCACGCCGCGCGCCATCTTGAAGTAGCGCGACAGCTCGGGCTCGTCGCCCTTGAAGCCGAAGCGCTCCGGTTCGCAGCCCAGCAGCTGGATGTGGTTGGCCACATGGTCGTAGCAGGCAAAGTCGCCCACGGTCACGTAGTCGAGCCCCGCGTCGCGCTGGGCCTGCCAGTGGCGCGCGCGCAGCTGATCGCCCACGGCCTCGAGCGCAGCGCGGTCGATCTCGCCGCGCCAGTGCTTTTCGAGTGCGAACTTGAGTTCCCGGTTGGCGCCCATGCGCGGAAAGCCGAGGATGTGGATGCGGGTGGTCATTGCAGGTATTCCGGTCGCTGTATCTTGAGAATCCGCAATGGTCGGGCTTTGAGGCATATGATTCAAACGAAACGTTTTGCCCTTTCACTTGAAATTCATTCATGTTGCAGTCGATCCTCGAGATACGCCACCTGCGCACGCTCGTTGCGCTGCGCGACACCGGCAGCCTGGTGCGCGCGGCGCAATTGCTCAACCTCACGCAATCGGCGCTGTCGCACCAGATCAAGCTGCTGGAAGACCGCTACGGCGCACAGCTCTTCGAGCGCAAGTCGGTGCCGCCGCAGTTCAGCACCACCGGGCTGCGGCTTTTGCAGCTGGCCGATACCGCGCTGCCGCTGGTGGAAGAAGCCGAGCGCGACGTTGCGCGGCTTGCCCTGGGACGCAGCGGGCAGCTGCGCATCGTGGTCGAGTGCCACACCTGCTTCGACTGGCTGATGCCGGCCATGGACGCCTTCCGCCAGCGCTGGCCGGAGATCGAGCTCGACATCGTCTCGGGCTTTCACCCCGACCCGATCGCGCTGGTGATGCAGGACCGCGCCGAAGTGGCCATCGTCTCCGAGCAGGACCCCGACGAGACGGTGGACTACCACGCGCTGTTCCGCTTCGAGATCGTCGCGCTGCTCGCCAACGACCACGCGCTCGCGGCCAAGACGCATCTCACGGCACGTCACTTTGCCGACCAGACGCTCATCACCTACCCCGTGCCCGACGAGATGCTCGACATCGTGCGGCAGGTGCTGGCACCGGCCGGCGTGGAGCCCGCGCACCGGCGCACGACCGAACTCACGGTGGCGATGCTGCAGCTGGTGGCAAGCGGCCGCGGCGTGGCGACCCTGCCGCTGTGGGCAGTGCAGAACTATCTGGACCGCGGCTACGTGACGGCGCGGCGCGTGGGCAGCAAGGGCCTGACGGGGCGGCTCTACATGGCCTGCACGCAGGGCACTTCCGCCCAGCCGTGGCTTGCCGATTTCGTGCGCATCACGCGCGAAAGTTGCTTCAAGAGCCTGCCCGGGATCGAGCTGCTTTGAGCGGCGTTTTCTTGCGCGGCTTGGCCGCTTTTCTGTTGGACTCGCCGACGATCCATTCGCGAAAAGCCAAGACCTTGGGCCGGTCACGGCTCGTTTCCGGGTAGACGAGGTAGTAGGCAAAGTCTTCGAGCCAGCTCACGTCCGAAAGCTGGACCAATCGGCCCTCGGCCACGTCGTCGGCCACCACGGCAGAAGGCAGCAAGGCCGCGCCCTGCCCCGTGAGCACGGCCTTCAGCAGCAGGCCCGAATCGTCGAAGGACGGGCCGCGCGCCGGCCCCGCGTCTTCGATGCCCTGCGCCTGGAACCACAGGTGCCAGGCTTTGCGCTCGGCATCGTTCACGCGCGGCCAGCGCCGGAGTTCGGCCGGCGCCGCCGGCATGCCGAGGCGCTCGACCAGCGCGGGCGCTGCGACGGGAACGATCTCCACCGTCAGCACGCGATGGCTGCTCAAGCCCGGATAGCGGCCAAGGCCGTGGCGAATGGCAACGTCCACGCCATCGCGCGAGAAGTCGGCCAGCGCGCTGCTGGTCAGCACCTGCAGATCGATGTCGGGATGCGCATCCTGAAAACTCTTGAGGCGCGGCACCAGCCATGCGGACGCGAAGAACGGGGTGGCGCTCACCGTGAGGATGCCGGTCTCCGCAGGCACGGCGATGCGGCGCGTGGCATCGCTGATCTGCCGGAACGCATTGCGCACCGGCGGCAGATAGGCCTGGCCCGCATCGCTGAGAAAAATGCCGCGGTTCGCGCGGCGGAAGAGCGGGATGCCGAGATGCAGTTCCAGCGACTTGACCAGCTGGCTCACGGCACCGGCGGTCACGCACAGCTCGTTGGCCGCGTTTTTTACCGACAGGTGCCGGGCGGTCGCCTCGAAGGCGCGGAGTGCATTGAGCGGTGGAAGCTGATGTTCCATTGTTTAGTCAATCTGATCTGAATGCTTCAGAAAATCCGGTTTGCGAGGCCGTACACGAAGGACGATCATTCTGTTTCAACGCATGACAAGCAATCATCCCGTTGCACTGAAACCGATTCTCCACCCATTAGATATTCTGAGTAAACCATGTCAAATCGGCCCTTCACACCCATCTTCCGCGGCTGGTTCGTGGTGGCAGGCGCCTTCGCCGTGACCTTCGTCGGCTTCGGTAGCGCCTACACCTTCGGCGCCTTCCTCGAATCGCTGCAGAAGGATTTCGGCGCCTCGCGCGGATCGGCATCGCTGGTGTTCTCGATCGCGGGTTTTCTCTATTTCGGGCTGGGCGTGGTCAGCGGCCCGCTTGCGGACCGATGGGGCTCGCGGCGGCTCGCGGTCGCGGGCATGCTGCTGCTCGGCCTGGGACTGGCGGCGGCGGGACGAGCCCAAAGCCTCACGCAGATCTACCTCGCATACGGACTCGGCGTCGGCCTTGGGGTCGGCGCATCCTACGTGCCGGCGCTGGGTGCGGTGCAGCGCTGGTTCATGAGGCGCCGCGGGTTCGCCTCGGGGCTGGCGGTGAGCGGCATTGGTATGGGCACGCTGGTGATGCCGCCGTTCGCGTCGTTCCTTGTCGAGACCTTCGGATGGCGCGATGCCTATCTGGCGCTCGGTGCGCTGGCCGTGGTGGTGGGCGTGGGCATGGCACTGCTGATCGAGAACGATCCGCGCGACCGCGGGCTCGGGCCCGATGGCGATCCCGCGCTACCGCAGGCTTCGTCGGCCGTGCCCGCAGGCTCCACGGTGCGCGACGCGGTCAAATCGCGCCGCTTCGCCGGTCTCTATGCGGCGTGCCTGATCAGTTCGTTCGGGCTCTTCGTGCCCTTTGTCCACCTGGTTCCCTACGCACTCGACCATGGCCTGCCGGCCGGTTCGGCCGTGCTGCTGCTGGGAGCAATCGGCATCGGCAGCACGGCGGGACGCTTTTTTCTCGGTGGGCTGGCCGATCGACTGGGGCGCGAGCTTGCATTGCCACTGATGTCCACGGGCATGGCGCTTTCGCTGGTCGTATGGGCGACATCCAGCGGGTTCTGGGGGCTGGCCGCCTTCGCGTTCGCCTATGGCGTGTTCTACGGCGGGTTCGTCGCGCTGCTGCCTGCCCTGGTCATGGACTATTTCGGCGGCCGCAGCATCGGCGCGATTCTGGGCGTGCTGTACACCAGCGTGGCCTTCGGCACCTTGATCGGCCCGAGCGCGGCGGGCTTTGCCTTCGACATCAGCCGCAGCTATATGCTGCCGATCCTGGCCAGTATCGGTGCCAATCTCGTCGCCGCCGGGGTGCTGGTCGCCATGTCGAAGACGCGCGCCGCGGCAAAGCGGGCGCCGCAAGGTACAGTCGGGAATGAACCCACACCCGCCCAGCGCCCCTAGTCCGCCCGAAACGGCTCCCGCCGAGGTCACGGAGACCCAGGCGTTCACACGCGCATGGGTCGTGTTTCTGCTGCTGTTCGTGGGCGTGCTGGCCCTTCTGTGGGCCAACGACGCCTTGTTCGGCTAAAGGCTAGGAAACCTTCTGCACCAGCTTCAGCACGCTTGAAAAATCGAGCGCGCCATGGCCCGCGAGGCTGTGCGCCGCATAGAGGCTGCGCGCCAGCCCGCCGAGCGGCGTGGCTGCACGCACGGCCGTGGCGTTTTCCTGCGCGAGGCCGAGGTCCTTGAGCATCAGGTCGGTGCCGAATCCGCCCGCGTAGCTCTTCGATGCGGGCGCAGTTTCCATCACGCCAGGCATCGGGTTGTACTTTTCGAGCACCCAGTTGCCGCCGGAGCTGCGCCGCATGATTTCGGACAGCACCTTGGGATCGAGCCCGTTGGCAACACCCAGCGCCAGCGCCTCGGAAGTGCCGATCATCAGGATGCCGAGCAGCATGTTGTTGCAGATCTTCGCGGTCTGGCCCGCGCCGATGCCGCCTGCGTGGAAGATGTTGGCACCCATCTTCTCGAGCACCGGACGCGCGCGGTCGAGGTCGTCGGTTTCGCCGCCGACCATGAAGGTCAGCGTGCCGGCAATCGCGCCGCCCGTGCCGCCGGAAACCGGCGCATCGATCATTGCAATGCCCTTGGCGGCGGCCGCTTCGGCCACCTTGCGCGACGTGGCGGCCGCGATGGTGCTGCTGTCGATCACGAGCGCGCCGGCGCGAATGCTGTCGAGCAGCGCCGGCTTGCCCGCGCTGCCGAGAAACAGGCCTTCCACGTGCACGCTGGCCGGGAGCATGCTGATGACCACGTCCGCATCGGCCACCGATTCGGCAGCCGATGCGGCGATGGGCAGGCCTTCGGCAGCGTATTTCTTGCAGGCCTCGCCCGAGAGGTCGAAGGCCTTGACCGCGTAACCCGCCTTGCGCAGGTTCAGCGCCATGGGGCCGCCCATGTTGCCGAGTCCGATGAATGCGATTTTCATTTGCTTGTCTCCGTTGTATTTGTAGAAGAGGCTCAGGCCAGCGCAGCCAGTTCCGCGGGCATCTCTCCACGCGGACGCAGGTGGTCTTCGATGAACGCGGGCGTGATCTCCTCGATGGTGGCGGGGTTCCAGCGTGGATTGCGGTCCTTGTCGATCAGCACCGCGCGGATGCCCTCGGCAAAGTCCTTGTGCGCGCAAAAGCCCAGCGAGGCCCAGTATTCGAGCCGGAACACCTCGGCCAGCGACATGCGGTGCACGCGCTGCCAAAGCTCGAAGCTCAGCGCGGCCGAGCTCGGGGCGCCCTTCATGAAGGTCTTGGATGCGGACTGCAGCCACGGGTCGTCGCTCTGCAGGTTGCGCAGGCGCTTCGCGATGTCGAGCAGGTCGTCGCCGGCCATCAGCGCGTTGATGGTGTCGTAGTGCTCGCGCACCTTCGAGGGCGGCATCGCGGCGCCCTCGCCGGCGCGCGCAAGAATGCGCGAGAGTTCGGCGCGGTCGGTCTTCTGGTCGCCGCTCCAGCGCGCGGCCGCAATCGCTTCGAGCACCTGGCCTTTGCGCTCGTGCGGCACCAGCACGTCGGCCAATCCGCAGAAGATGGCATCGGCGGCATTGAGGTTGGCAGCCGTCAGCGCCAGGAAGAGGCCCGTGCGGCCGGGCGTGCGCCGGAGGAACCAGCTGCCGCCCACATCGGGGTACAGGCCGATGGCGATTTCGGGCATGGCGATGCGGCTTTGCGTCGTCACCACGCGATGCGAGCAGCCCGACATCAGACCCACGCCACCGCCCATCACGATGCCGTGGCCCCAGCA
>Ga0075365_10000301_pt1 | contig 17249 bp, 10 predicted proteins | sample EndMetdeltDD1765_FD_71387 | JGI IMG/M metagenome (GOLD analysis project Ga0075365, IMG submission 71387) | Populus endosphere microbial communities from Tennessee, USA - Endosphere MetaG P. deltoides DD176-5 | ecosystem: Host-associated > Plants > Roots > Endosphere | place: USA: Tennessee... | reverse complement strand
GCTGTGGCAGAAGATGGCCACGCGCCTCGGCCTCACCACCGAATTCCTCGCCTGGTCCGGCAAGGACGAGCAGCTGCCCGCCGCGCCCAGCTGGCGCCGCGGCGTGCAGGCCGACCTCATCGAGGCGCGCCTGCGCAAGGACACCGAAAAGAAGATCAAGGCCGTGTGCGTGGTGCACAACGAAACCTCCACCGGCGTCACCTCGGACATCGCCTCGGTGCGCCGCGCCATCGATGCGGCGGGCCACCCCGCGCTGCTGATGGTCGACAGCATCTCGGGTCTCGCGAGCGCTGATTTCCGGCACGACGAATGGGGCGTGGACGTCACCATCAGCGGCTCGCAGAAGGGCCTGATGCTGCCGCCGGGCATCAGCTTCAACGCGCTCTCGCCGCGCGCGCTCGAGGCCTCGAAGAGCGCGAAGCTGCCGCGTGCGTTCTGGGCCTGGGACGAGATCGTGGAGATGAACAAGGACGGCTACTGGCCGTACACGCCCAACACCAACCTGCTCTACGGCCTGTCGGAGTCGCTCGACATGCTGCTCGGCGAGGGGCTGGACAACGTCTTTGCGCGCCACCTGCGCTGGGCCGCCGGTGTGCGCGCCGCGGTCAATGCCTGGGGCCTGCCGATCCAGTGCGACGACCCGGCCGTGTATTCGCCCGTGCTCACCGGCGTGATCACGCCCGAAGGCGTCGATGCCGATGCGCTGCGCCGGCTCATCCACCAGCGCTTCGACCTGTCGCTGGGCACGGGCCTCGGCAAGCTCAAGGGCCGCATGTTCCGCATGGGCCACCTGGGCGACAGCAACGACCTGACGCTGGTGGCCATGGTCGCCGGCGTCGAAATGGGCATGAAGCTCGCGGGCATCAAGCTGGCGGGCAGCGGTGTGCAGGCCGCCATGGACCATTTCGCGAGCCACGCGGCGGCGCCCGCCAGCCTGCAAAAGGCAGCCTAGCAGCCATCGCAGACACGCACCGGCCGCAGCGCACCGCTCGAACGGGGCGGCGGCCCACTACCTTGCCGGGACCTCGCGCCCGGCACGCATCGGACCCACCACCCCATGGAGACAAAGATGATGCAGAGACGTTCGCTGATCCAGGCCGCCGGTGCCGCGGCCGCCACGCTGGGCGTGCCCCGGCTCTTCGCGCAGGAGTGGCCTTCGGGGCCGGTGCGCATCGTGGTGGGTTTTCCGCCGGGCGGGGGCACCGATGCGCTCGCGCGCGTGGTGGCGCAGAAGCTCACGACGATGTGGAACCAGCAGGTCATCGTCGAGAACAAGGCCGGCGTGGCCGGCGTGCTGGCGGCCGAATACGTCGCCCAGCAGCCCAGCGACGGCAGCACGCTGCTCATGGCGCACATCAACAGCCACGCGCTCGCACCCAGCCTGCAGCCCAAGCTGCGCTACAGCGTGGAGCGCGACTTCGTGCCGATCGTGCTGGTGGGCGTCACGCCCAACCTCCTGATCGCCAGCCCGGCGCAAAAGGCGGTCACGGTGAAAGACATCGTGGCGGCCTGCAAGGCTTCGCCCGGCACGGTGAGCTTCGGCTCCGCGGGCGCGGGCTCGGCGCAGCACCTGGCGCTGGAAATGTTCAAGCTGCAGGCCGGCGTCGATGCGATGCACGTGCCCTACAAGGGCAGCGGCCCGCTGCTGGCCGACCTGATGGGCGGCCAGATCCAGTACAGCTTCGAGACCATGACGGCGGCCACGCCGCACGTGAAGAGCGGCCGCGTGCTGGCCGTGGCGCAAACGCGCACCAAGCGCGCCAAGGGCCACCCCACCGTGCCCACGATGCAGGAGCAGGGCTTTGCGGGTTTCGAGGCCACCACCTGGTACGGCCTTGCAGGGCCGGGCAAGCTGCCGGCGGGCATTGCCGAGAAGGTCAACCGCGACGTCAACGCGGTACTCGCGATGCCGGACGTGCAGGAGCGCCTCGACACCTACGGCGCCGAGGACGGCGGCGGGTCGCAGGACAAGTTCAAGCAGTTCATCTCGACCGAGATCGCCAAGTGGGCCAAGGTGGTGAAGGACGGCAAGGTGCACGTCGACACCTGAATGAGAAGATCGGCCGCATGAATCATTCCCTGCCCACCGCCCTTGCCGATGCGCTCGTTGAAGCGCGCCGCAGCAACCGAACCCTCGATGCCACGCCCTGGCTGGCGACGCTGCAGGATGCAGCGCAAGCCTATGAAGTGCAGGACGCCGTGGCTTCTGCGCTCGGCTGGTTCGAGGCCGGCGCCGTGCCGCGCTGCTGGAAATCCGGCGGTGGCTCGCGCGGCGCAACGCTCACGCATGCGCCGCTGCCCCCGGCCGGCGTGCGCACGAGCCCGGCGGAGTTCGGCGACCTGATGTTCCACGCGCCCGGCATCGAGGCCGAAATTGCGCTGCGGCTCGGCAAGGACGTGACCCCCGCGCAAGCCGCCAAGCTCGACCACGACGACGCGGCTTCGCTGATCGACGCCATGGCGGTCTCGGTGGAGATCGTCGATTCGCGCTGGCACGACCTGCCCGCCACGCCCGCATTGCTTCGGCTGGCCGACTCGCAGGTGCACGGTGCGCTGGTTCTTGGCGAATGGCAGCCCTATGCGGCCGTCGACTGGGCCTCGCAGCGCTGCGAAGCGAAGGTCGGCGATGCGGAAACCGTGGTGCGCGAAGGCACCCATCCGCTGGCCGATCCGGCGTGGCTGCTGCCCATCTGGCTGCGCCACGTCACGCGCCACGGCCAGACCGCGCCGGCCGGCACGGTCGTGACCACCGGCTCGTGGGTCGGCGTGCTGCCCTGCCGCCGCGGCGATCAGGTGACGGCGGAATTCGCCGGCATCGGCGCCGTGCGCTTGATCGTGTAGCGCCCTCCCCCCACGCCCGAGCACGCCACCAGGAAGTCGAGCACCGCGCGCACGCGCGCCGGCAAGGTGCCGGCCTTGCCGATGTACACGGCGTGGATCGGCTCCACCTCGCCGGGGTTGAATTCTTCGAGCAGCGGCACGAGCCGCCCCGCATCGATGTCGTGCTGGATGTGATACAGCGACAGCCGCGCCACGCCCGCGCCCGCAATGGCCAGCTGCCGCAGGGTCTCGCCGTCGCCCGCGCGCACCGGCCCGGCCACGGGCAGCGCGATCATTCGTCCATCCACGCGCAACGGCCAGTCGGGCGCGCTGCGCCGGTAGCTCCAGCCCAGGCGGTTGTGCGCCTCCAGTTCCTGCGGCGTGTGCGGCGTGCCGTATTTGGCAAGGTAGTCGGGCGAGGCCACGATGGCCTGGCTGGTTTCGCCCAGGCGCCGCGCCACCAGGTCGGACGAAGGCAGCTGGCCCCATCGGATGGCGATGTCGGCGCGCTCGTCCATCAAATCGACGACGCGGTCGGTCAGCGCAATGTCGAGCGTGATCTGCGGGTGCAGCTCCAGGAGGCGCGGCACCAGCGGCACCAGCTTGTGATGCCCGAAAGACACGCTCGCATTGATGCTCACGCGCCCGCGGGGCGCGGCACCCGCGGCGGCGCAGCGCTCCGCCTCGTCCATGTCGGCCAGCACGCGCGTGCTGCGTTCGTAGAAGTGCAGGCCCTCGGGCGTGAGCTGCAGCTTGCGCGTGGAGCGGTGCACCAGCTGGATGCCCAGCCGCAGCTCGAGGCGCGCGACCAGCTTGCTGACCGCCGAAGGCGTCATGTCCAGCAGGCGCGCCGCAGCGGAAAAGCCGCCGGACTCGACCACCTGCACGAAGGCTTCCATTTCGCCGGAGCGGTTGACGTCGATGCGTGGCATGTCGGTTCCTGGCGCCTTTTATTGTGAATTCAACTCACAAGTCCATATCCATGCGGCATTCTAGTCATCATAGGAAATAACCCGCACAGTAGAGCCATCATGCCAATCGCTCTACTTGCTCTCACCGCCGGTGCCTTCGGAATAGGCACCACCGAATTCGTCATCATGGGCCTGCTGATGCAGGTCTCGATGGATCTCGAGGTCTCCATCACGGCGGCCGGCCTGCTGATCTCGGGCTATGCGCTCGGGGTCGCGGTCGGGGCGCCGCTGCTCACCATCGCCACCCGCAAGCTGCCGCGCAAGACCGTGCTGCTCGCGCTGATGGCGATCTTCACGCTCGGCAACCTGGCCTGCGCACTCGCGCCCAACTACGAGCTGCTGATGGCCGCGCGGGTGGTCACCTCGCTCGCGCACGGCACCTTCTTCGGCGTGGGTTCGGTGGTGGCCACGAGCCTCGTGGCGCCGGAACGCCGCGCCTCGGCGATCGCGATCATGTTCACCGGGCTCACCGCCGCCACGCTGCTGGGCGTGCCGGCCGGTGCATGGCTCGGGCTGCAGTACGGCTGGCGCGCCACCTTCTGGGCGGTAACGCTGATCGGCGTGCTGGCTTTTGCGGTGCTCGCGCTGTTCGTGCCGCGCGCCCGGACCGAGGCCAAGGCCGCGCCGCTGCGCGACGAGCTCGCGGTGCTTGCACGGCCGCAGGTGCTGCTCGGGCTGGCGATGACGGTGCTCGGCTTTGCAGGCGTGTTCGTCGTGTTCACCTACATCCAGCCCCTGCTGACGCAGGTCACCGGCTTGCCGGAGTCGGCCGTGTCGCCGATCCTGCTGGTGTTCGGCGGCGGTCTGGCCGTGGGCAACGTTCTTGGCGGCAGGCTGGCCGACAAGTCGACCATGCCCGCGGTGCTCGGCACGCTGGTGGCACTCGCCGCCGTGCTCGGCGCGATGCAGTTCACCATCGGGACGCCGTTCACCGCCGTGGTGTTCGTCGGCCTGCTCGGCATCGCGTCTTTCGCGACCGTGGCACCGATGCAGCTGCGCGTGCTGGAGAAGGCTTCGGGCGCGGGCCAGAACCTGGCGTCGAGCCTCAACATCGCGGCCTTCAACCTCGGCAATGCGCTCGGCGCGTGGGCGGGCGGCGTGGTCATCGACCATGGCCCGGGCCTGCGCGCACTCGGCTGGGTGGCTGCGCTGCTCACGCTCGCGGGGCTGGCCATCGCACTCTGGAGCCGTTCGCTCGACCGGCGCGAAGGCCGCGCCTCCCCGGCCGACTGCGCCTCGGTGCAAGCCTGAGCCCCACCTCTTTCAGTGACGACAAGGACAACATCATGGAACAACGCTTTCTCGGCCGCTCCGGCTTCAAGGTCCCCGCTCTCGGCTTCGGCGCCGGCACCTTCGGCGGACAGGGCCCGCTCTTCAGCGCCTGGGGCAACACCGACGTCGAAGGCGCACGCAGCATCGTCGACCTGGCGCTGGATGCCGGCGTGACCCTGTTCGATACGGCCGACGTGTATTCGAACGGCGCTTCGGAATCGATCCTCGGCGCGGCGCTCAAGGGCCGGCGCGACAAGGCCATCATCTCGACCAAGCTGGCGCTGCGCGCCGGCGACGGGCCGAACGACGTCGGCGCCTCGCGCCACCACCTGATCGCCGCGACCGACGCGGCGCTGAAGCGCCTGGGCACCGACTACATCGACATCCTGCAGCTGCATGCCTTCGATGCGATGACACCGGTCGAGATGGTGCTCGACACGCTCGATGACCTGGTGCGCGCCGGCAAGGTGCGGCTCATCGGCGCGTCCAACTTCTCGGGCTGGCAGCTGATGAAATCGCTCGCGGCCTCCGACCGGCTCGGGCTGCAGCGCTTCGTCGCCAACCAGACCTACTACTCGCTGATCGGCCGCGACTACGAATTCGAACTGATGCCGCTGGGCATGGACCAAGGCGTGGGCGCCATCGTGTGGAGCCCGCTGGGCTGGGGCCGCCTGACCGGCAAGGTGCGCCGCGGCCAGCCGCTGCCCGCCGGAAGCCGGCTGCATGAAACCGCCGGCTTCGCGCCGCCGGTGGACGACGAGCGCCTGTACCGCGTGATCGATGCCATGGACCAGGTGGCCGAGGAAACCGGCAAGACGCTGCCGCAGATCGCGCTCAACTGGCTGCTGCAGCGGCCCACCGTGTCGAGCGTGCTGATCGGCGCGCGCAACGAAGAGCAGCTCCGGCAGAACCTGGGCGCGCTCGGCTGGCAGCTCAGCGCAGGCCAGATCGAGCGGCTCGATGCGGCCAGCGCCGTGACCCCGCCCTACCCCTACTACCCGTACTGGAACGGGCAGTTCGCCGAGCGCAGCCCGGTGGCGGTGCTGCCTTAGCTCTCGTTGAGCACGCCGAAGTCGCTGTCGCCCTGCTGCACCGCGTTGACCAGCTGCACGCGGTTGCGCGCGGCAAAGCGGCGGCGCAACTGGCGCATGTGGTAGTCCACGGTGTGGGCCGACATGTCGAGGCGGTTGGCGATCTCCTTGTCGCTGCGCCCCTGCAGCAGGTGCTGGAGGATGTACTGCTGCGTGGGCGAGATCTCGATGCGCGCCGCCGCGCTCGCTTCGCTCGGCATGCGCGAATGGCGCAGCAGGTACTCATGAACGCTCAAGCCCAGCGTCAGGGCCTGGCCGACGACCTCGTCGGTGATCCAGCGACGGCCCGGCTCGCTCGACTGCAGGCTGATGACGGTGTACTGGTTCACCTGCGTCGGCGACGCGAGGCGGAACATCAACCCGCTGCGAATGCCGCTGGCGCGCAGGTCGTCGACAAAGCGCTGCCGCCGTCCCTCCGCGTCCTCGGTCACAGAGGTGGCTGCGGACAATGGCGAAGCCTCGATCTGCTCGACGTCCCACACCAGCGGGAGACTGGAAGCCGGTACGCCCGGCTGCCGCAAATCGATTTCGTAGAGGCGATGCGAAAAGTAGCGCTGCGTCCACTCGGGGTTTGCGTGCGCGGTGAAGAAGCTCAAGGGCCACCAGCGGCCGCGCAGGAAAGTGATCGTGCCGTAGCCAAGCCAATCGAAGCCCAGCGCATTCAACATGGCCTGGATGAGATCGCGGCGCTCCTTGGTGCCTGAAGCGTTCAGCAGATCGCCGACGATGCCCGGCACGCCTTCCGCACGCCGGTCCGCCGATTGCGGGAGATAGAGCTGCTCTTCCGAATAGAGCTGCGGAAACGGCCCTTCGAGCGGCGGCTCGGAGTCGTTTCCATACGTGTTCGAGGGCGGCGGTGAATCGAATTCGCGCGGATCCGGCAGCGCTACCGCTCCGGCGTGTTGCAAGAAAGTACCAACAATCATGAGAGGCCTGATGGAAGTGCCGCATGCATCGGTGGACGCTGCGGCGTTGGAGCCAAACTACCAAAGGGCGGTTGTGCCGCCTTGTAAATTCTTAGCTTCGGGCACATTCGGCGGCGCCGGCGGGCGTTGGAATCTCGCGCCAGCGCACAACTGAATACCTTCGGGTGAATGCCCGCGGAGGCAAGGCAAGCTTTGGCATGCCGATTGCTCTTTTTCAACAAAACCAAGACTTCCGGGGAACCCTGCTTGTCGATGGAACTCCTGGCTTCCCGCTACTGGCGAGATGCTGATCTCACAGGTCTTCAACTGACCGCCAACACGCTGTTGCATCACGATATGCGGCCGCACAGGCACGTCGGATTCACGCTCTCGGTGTCCAACACCGAACTGCACGTGCGCACCTGCAACCGCGTGACGGTGGTACCGCCGGGCGCCCTGCTGCGCATCGCGCCGCAGGTCTGGCACTCGGTGCAAGCATGCGGCGTTCCGTGGCGCGAGGACGCGATGTACTGCAGCTGCGCCGTTGCCCGCTGCATCAGCGCGGCGCACGAGAGCACGCATCTGGCCCGCGTGGAAGACGATACAGGCGTCTCGGTTTTTCTCGATGCATCCGAGGCCTTCGACTTTCTCGAGTGCCACCGGCTCCTGTATGAACCCACGAGCGCGGGCCTGGGCAATGAAGAAGACAACGCCGTGGGCCGCGCCCTGCTGCGCCAGCGCCTGGCCCGGTGGATTCCGTTGCGCGCGCCGCCCGCGCGCGTTGTCGACAGCGGCGATGACCGCATGAACAGGCTGTATGAACTGATCGCGTCCGGCTTTCATCAGCGCATGACGCTCGACAGCCTGGCCGATGCGGCCGGCCTGCATCCGGTACACGTACAGCGGCGCTTCAAGGGCGCGATGGGATTCACGCCGCACGAGATGGTGGTGGGCCACCGCATCGAATACGCACGCGACCTCCTTGCCGGCGGCGCGCGCGTCACCTACGCGGCGCATGCCGCCGGTTTCACCGACCAGAGCCATCTGCACAAGACTTTTCTTGGCACCTATGCGGTGTTGCCCGGCGAGTACCGCAGGCTTTCCGCGTTCGACGCCCTGCAGCCGCCCTCGGCCAGGAACGGCATTGCCGGTTAGAAGGTATCGGCGCTGCCGCATCGCCGGCTACTCCCTCCCCAGTTGCAGCCGCACGTGCGCCGCCACCGCGCCGATGGTGGCTTCGATGCAGCGCTCAAGCGCTGCGAATCCGTCGTTCGGCTCGCGCGTGGTCTCGTTCATGTACAGCGGCCGGCGGATTTCGATCTGCAGGCTGTGGCGCTTCCTCGCCGGATTGCCGATTTCGGCGATCAGTGCCACGCCCTTGTACGGATCGTTGCGCGCCACCGTATAGCCGTGAGCTCGCACCGTGGCTTCCACCACCTCCAGCAGTTCGGGGCCGCAGGTGGTGCCTTCGCGGTCGCCAAGCACGAAGTCCGCAAGCGGACGGGTCGATTGGATGCGCAGCTTCTCATAGGCGTTGCCGGGCATCGAGTGCAGGTTGAGGTGCCAAAGGGCGCCGAAGTCCGTCACCGCACGCTTGACCGCTGCGAACAGCGCCACGTGATATGGCTTCCAGCATTTCTCGATGCGCGACTGCACCGCGGAGGCCTGCAGCGGCCGGTCGTACAAGGGGTCGTCGGCCGCGATGCGGCTCCAGACCAGGCCGTAGCCCAGGCGTGATTTCTCGCCCGGGTTCAGCGGCAGCGGCCAGGGTCCATCGAGCAATTCGGGGTCCAGGTCGTCGATGGCCCGGTTGGGATCGATGTAGGCGCGCGGAAACTGTGCGGCCAGCAACGTGGCGCCATGGCGCGGCGCGGCAGCCCAGAGCGTGTCGATATGGGTGTCCTCGGCCTGACGCAACTGCGCGAAGGGAACGCGGGTGACAAAGTCTGCCGGGTAGCGCGTGCCGCTGTGCGGCGAATCGCACACCAGCGGCAGCCGGGCCACGCCGGGCGGCGGATCGGCGACAACGACGGCCGGGTCGCTGCTCTGCATGCTGCGCGCGCTCACAGCTTGATGTTCGCCACCTTGGCGATGCGCGCGTATTTGTCCATCATTTCGCGGATCTGCTGCGCGAACTGCGCCGGTGTGTTGGCCATCGGCACGCCCGAGATGTCGACCGTGCGCTGCTTGAACGCGGGGTCCTGCATGGCCTGGTGCGCGCTGGCCATCAGTTTCTCGATCACTGGTGCCGGCGTGCCGGCAGGTGCAACCAGGCCGAACCAGCCACCCTCGCTCATGGCCTCGAAGCCGAGTTCGCGGTAGGTCGGTACATCGGGCAGCAGCGGCGAGCGTTGCGGCGACAGCACTGCCAGTGCGCGCAACTTGCCCGACTTGATGTGCGGCAGCGACGACGGCAGGTTGTCGGTCATGGCATCGACCGTGCCGGCCAGTGCATCGGCCGCCGCCTGGCCCGCGCCCTTGTACGGCACGTGCGTGAGCCGGATGCCTGCAAGGTCCATGAACTGCTCGACGTTCACATGTCCGAGCGAGCCATTGCCGGGCGATGCGAAAGTGATCTTGCCGGGCTCGGACTTGGCCAGTGCGATGAACTCTTTCATGCTTTTGGCCGGCAGCTTGGGGTTGACCACGAACACGCTCGGAACCGACATCACGTTGGTGATCGGCTGAAAATCTTTCACCGGGTCGTAGCTCAGCTTGGTGTAGACGGCCGGGTTGGCGCCATGCGTGCTCACGGTGGCCATGCCGATCGTGTAGCCGTCCGGCTCGGCCCGCGCCACCGCCGAAATGCCGATGGTGCCGCCCGCTCCGGCGCGGTTGTCGACCACCACCTGCTGCCCGAGGATGAGCGACATCTTCTCGGCCAGGAGCCGCGCGACGAGGTCGGTCGAACCGCCGGGCGGAAACGGCACGATCAGCTTGACCGGCTTGTCCGGATAGGTCGAAGCGCGGGCATCGGCAGCAGCCAGCGGCAGCCCGAAGGCAACGGCGGTGATGGCCAGCAGGAGTTCGCGGCGGTTGTTCATTGTGATTAAGTCGAAAGAAATAACAGGCGGACAACACACGGGAAAGGTGTCCTGAAGTGCGGCGATTATGTGAATCGACCCCGCATGTTTGGGGTGACAATTGCGCCGCTTGCTATGACCCCTGCTCATAGCAAGCCATCCGCTCCACCCATGCGTATCCGTTCACCGTCCCTGCACGAGTTGCACGCTTTTGCCAGCACCGCGCGTCTGGGCAGCTTCTCCAAAGCAGCCGACGAACTGTGCGTGACACAGGGCGCGGTGAGCCGCGCGGTGGCGCGGCTCGAAGAAGAGTTGGGCGTGCGCCTGCTGGACCGGCATGGCCGGCTCACCACGTTGACCGACGCGGGCCGCGCCTACCTGGACAACGTGGGACCTGCGCTACGGCAACTCGAGGCCGCCGCCGAAGCCGCCGGTGCGCCGCACGGACCGCACACGCTGCGCCTGTCGGTACCGCCAACGCTGGCCACCAAGTGGCTGATCCCGCGGCTGCCGGACTTTCGCAAGCGCCATCCCGAAGTAGCCATTTCTTTCGCACCCTATCGCCGCGACGATCCGCTGGACAAGCCCGACATCGACGGCTGGATCCGCGTGCGCACCGGCAATGCGCCGTGGCATCCGGCCGGCATCCAGTCCGACTACCTCGTGGGCCGCGAGATCGTGCCGATCTGCCGGCCCGAAGACCTGCGCGGCCCACTCGCATTGCACCATCCGCAAGACCTGCTGCAGCGCCCACTGCTGTTTCACGCCAACTACCCCGACAACTGGCGCCTGTGGTTCGACACGCAAGGCATCCCCGATGCGAACCCGCGCCCCGCCGCCGACTTCGACCAGGTCGTGATGCTGGTGCAGGGCGTGATCTCGGGCCTCGGCCTCGCGGTGGTGCAGCGCTGCCTGATCGAGGACGAGCTCTCCGCAGGACGCATCGCGATCCCGATCGACCAGGCTGCGCTGACGCCGCGCGGCTACTACGTCTGCGCGCCGAAGGGACGGCGCGAGACGCGGGGCATGCGGGTGTTCAGGGACTGGGTGCTGGCGCAGGCAGTGGGGGCCGCCGCCTCACACCCCCTGCCCTGATCCCGACTCCGGCGCACCTCCGTTCAGTCCGTCCAGCGGATTCGTCCGGGGAGCGCCGCCCAGGTCGAGCAGGTTCATCACTCCCTTGGGAATCTGGCGGGTTGCCGAAGATCCATCCGCCATCCGAAAACGTTCGGCGGTCCCCGGAACGAAACTGCCCCACCGGTCCAGCGCACGTGCGGCGACGACGGCGCTGACGGGAACGCTGCCTGCGCTGTCGGCAGCCGTACCCGTGCCGCGGCTGTCGATGGTGTAAAGGTGGGGGGGCACGACGTTCGAACCGCGGACGGGTTCCGGCAAGTCCTTGATTGCCGCCCATTTGGCCTCGGCCACCGTGTCGTACAGATCGCTCGTCAGTCCGCCTGAGCTGCGCACCGCCTCGGGCTCCGGCCCGAGCGCGAATTGCACGCGGCCTGCCGCAGGCGTATCGGGCGCTTCGCGGTTCGCCGCATTTTGCCGCCCGGTCCGGACCAGCCTGGCGACCACTTCCTTGAAAAGATCCGTGGGCATCGAACTCGTGGCGCTGAGTCCGGCCGGACCGCCGGGATCACTCAAGACCACGTCCCCCGAATGCGCGACCAGAAACTCGGGATCCCACGGGTGCGCCCTGGCGCTCTTCAGGCTGTCCGCAATCGCCCCGGTCTGCGTGGCAGTCCGTTCATTGAGAATCCCGGCCTCCGCCCCCTTGAAGGTCCGCGTGGGGTAGTCCACATGCAAGGAGTTTGTCGACGCCGAGTAGGCATCCATGAAGAGTACCGGGCGACTGCCGATCAGGTACGGCCCTTTGACATCGAGCACTTTCTCAGCGCCGGCGGCGTCGGCAAGCGCCGACAGCGCCTCGGCTTCTTCATGCGCCAGGGTCAGGGCACCGTCCACTCTCGCACCGTCCGGAATCTCTTGCGCAAGCAGCGCGGTCGCGTCCGTGCTCAGCGGGTTGCCCGCCGCATCCAGAGGATGGAACACCTTCACCACCTGGCCCAGGCCGAACGGGTATGCGGCACCGGCCGCGCCGATGCCCAGCGCATCCGGGCCCATCATGCCCAGTGCCTCCGCCCCCGTCATCGGCCGCCGCGTTCCATCCGCTTCACGGACCATCAAGCGGCGCACGGGTAGCTCGCCGCCGGTGTGCGCGTCCCTCATCGTGACGGGCCGGCCTTCCCAGTCGATATCGATCGGCGTTCCCGGACGCATGTCCGTCGGCGTCCCGAATCTGCCGAACCTGTCGATCGTGCGCGCGGCAATCAGCGCTTCGCCGGGAATGGCGCGCGTACCATCCGGCGCCGGACGCGCCGCCAGCGCATCCCGCGCCTTGCCCGCATCCACGGTGTAGATGTGCGGCACCCGCTTCGCCGTGCTGCCATCGGGCGGCGGCACATCGCGCATAGCCGCCCACTTGGCCGCCGCCACCGTGGGGTACAGGCCGCCCGGTGTTTCGCCGGAACCGGCGGGCAGCTTCAATCCCCCCATGCGCCCCACTTCGTCCGGCGCCGGCCCCAGCGCAAACAACGCCTTGTCCGCAGTTTCGGGTGCCGGGCGAAGCGCAGCGTTTTGCCGGCCGGTGCGCGCCATCCGCGTGGCGACGTTGTTGAAGAAGTCAGAGGGAGGCAGGCCCTCGTGGACCCCGGCAGGGTCATGCAGAACCGGCCGCCCCGTCGCGTCGATCAGGAACTGCGGATCCCATGGGTCCTTCCCGGCACGGTGGAGACCGTCCGAGATCGCCGCAACCCCCGTCGCGGTGCGTTCGTTGAGAAGATCGATGCCCGGGCCCGTGTACGTGCGGGTGGCAGTGGCAACCGTCATCGCCGTGCTCGACTCTTCGTAGCGGGGCATCACCGTGACGAGGCGGTTGCCCACCAGGTAAGGTCCCCTGACGTCGATCACGTTCTCCGCGCCCGCGGCATCGGCCAGTTTCCGCAAGGCCGCCACCTCCTCGACCGCCCGCTTCATGCTGCTGTGGATCGTCGCGCCGTCCGGCAGATCGACTTGCAACTCATCCAGCGCCATGCTGAAACGACCGTCACGGATATCGCTGTCGGTGCGCAGGATCTTGATCGCCTGGCCGGCGCCGAACTCGTACACAGTGCCGTTCCCGCCCACACCGATCTGCGGCCCCATCATGGCGACCACCTCGGCCCCGGTCATCGGCCGCCGCGTGCCGTCGGACTCGATCATCGTCAACCGGTGGGCCGAGATCTGGTCTCCGTCGCTCGTCCTCAGCGCCACGGGCTGCCCATCCTCGAAATCGATCCTGGGATGCCGCGCCGCATTCTTGCTCGCATCCACGCCCATGTCCGCCTCGGTGAAGATGCGGTCCAGCGTTCGGCCGGGCATGGCCTCGGCATAGCCCATGTGCATGCCGACGCCTTTCTCGCCCTTGCGCTTGGGGTGCGGAATGTCGGCCAGCCCCTGCTCCTGCGCATAGCGCGCAATGCGCTGGTCGGCCGCGCCGAGCGCGGCACGCAGCCCCGCTTCGTCGATCTGGCCCACGACCGCAGCAGACAGTTCGTCGCCGCCGGTTCGCAGCGGAATGACGGTGGCGCCAGTGGCGGCCAGTTCATCCGCGAACAGCGTGGCCATGGCCTTGAAGTGAACGTTGGCGCGTTCGGCCACGTTGCCCATCGCGTGGTTGAGGCCGCCAAGATTCGCGATGTCGGCGGACACGTAGAAGCCGTTGTCGTCCGAACCGGCCACCAGGTCCTGCAGCCGGAGCACCGTGTCGGCCTTCACGCCGGATTGGCGCGCGTCGTAGAAGCCCGTCACGCTGTCCTTGGCCGCGTTCGCGTAGTGCAGCAGGCCGGTGAACTGTTGCGTGTCGAGGCCGGCGGCGCGGGCCGCATCGGAAAACTCCTGCAGCCTGACCGCGTCCGGATCGATCTTCGCGTGTTCGTGCGAGCCCGTTGCGAAGCGTGTCGGATGGGCCGGCGTCAGGACTTCGGGCTGGTCTGATTCCGGCGCGCCGCGCGCTGGGCCTCCAGCGCGGTCTTCGCGCGCTGGCGCTCCTCGTCCACTTCCTTCTGCAGTTGCTGCAGGCGTTGCTTTCGTTGCTCCGGGCTCAGGCCGGTCAGTCCCAGCCGTTCGTCCCTCGTCTGTTGTGACATGTTGCTTGCTCCTGTCGACGCCTTGGTCGGCCTCGGTAAAGATGTGGTCCAGGGTCTTGTCGGGCGATACCGATGTATACCCGATGTGCAGGCCGACGCCGGCCTGGTCCGCGTGCTTGGGATGCGGAATGTCGGCCAGGCCGTGGTCTTCGGCGTAGCGTGCAACCTGCCGCTGCGTCGCCTCGACGGCGTTTGCGAGCGTGGGTTCGTCAATGCCCACCACCACCACGCCGAGTTCGTCGCCGCCGGTGCGCATCGGCACCACCGTGGCATCGGTCGCGCCCAGCCGCGTGGAGAGGATGTCGGCAAGTCCGCGGAAGTGAACGTTGGCGGCCTCCGCCACATTGTTCATCGCCGCATTCAGCCCGCCCAGGTTGCCGATGTCCGCCGACACGTAGTGAGCCGGGTCGCCGCTCTGCGCGACGTGCGCCTGTGCGCGCGCGACGGTGTCGGCCTTCAGGCTGGACAGCCGGGCATCGTAGAAACCGGTCACCGCATCGCGATGCGCCACGGTCCAGCCGCGCATGGCGTCGGCCTGCGTGGGCGTCAGGCCCAGCTCGGTTGCAAGGGCGTCATAGCTCTGGCGAGCGACGCTGTCCGGATCGATGGCGGGCGTGCTTCGCTGCGGGCCCGTGTCCGCAACCCGGCTCGCGGCGTGGCTCACCGCCGGGCCGGACGCTCCGGTGTCCTGCGCCGCGCCGAGCCACGAGGCCGGGTCGGGATGGCTGTCGATCAGCTTCTGGATGTCGGCGGTCCATTTCTTCCTGCCGGCGCCGTCCGGCAGATACAGCCCGCGGTCCGTCTCGAAGATCAGCACGTAGCGGTCGGCACCGCCAGTCACCGGCGAGCCCTGCTCCAGGCCCACGGCAATGGGGCCTCGCCGCGCCATCGATTCCTGCCCGAACAGGCTCGGGATGTTGGCGTTGACGTGCGGCTCCATCAGCACGAGCGGTCCGCCGCCGTGCACGCGCGCATAGAAGGCCAGCACCTCTTCTCCCCGTCGCCTGCCCTCGGCTGCGGCTTCCTCGATGGTCAGCATCTTGCCGGCCTTGTTGGTGCCCGGCACCTGCTTCGCATCGGCGTTGAGATAGGTCGAGAACTGCCAGACGTCGCCGCGCGCGACCAGGTCTTCGCGCGACACCTCGCCCGCGGGGAACTTGCCGTCGCGGTAGTAAGACGCGGGCAGCGTCTTCACATACTTGCTGTCAACCAGTGCCTCGCGGTGCAGCGCGATGATGCCGAGCGGCTTCTGGCCCAGCGGCGAGCCTTCGGCCGGATAGACGACATACGCCATCCGGGTTCCGGCCTCCATTTCCTGCTGCCACTTGCGCGCCATGCCTTCCGGCCCGAGGTTCTTGAAGTCGGGGCTGACGGCCAGTTGCTTCGTCAGCGACGGCAGCACCGCGGGCGCATTGCGGTCGCTGAACTGCTCCAGCCGCACCACCCTGTCCTCGATGCCCAGCACGAACGGGTCGATCCAGTTGTCGCCGACACGCGCGCCCATGTTGCGCACCTCGGCACCAAGCGGCGCGTCGACGCGTTCGCCCCGGCCGTTGGGCGCGAGCCAGTAGCGTTTCTGCGCATCGAAGTTCTCGTTGGCGTGGGCGCGGCCGGTCGAGACGTCCATCAACGGCAGCTTCGGCTGGGCGCTCACGAAGTCGCCTTCACCGAGTTCGATCTTCTCGCCCAGCCTGATGGTGCCTTCCATGGCATGCACGCGTGCGCCCAGCCTGTCGCCAAGCTGCAATGCGAGCGACTCGGGCACTGGCGCGGCCGGGTCTGCCGTCTCGCCGGCGCGGCAGATGTAGAGCGCGACCTCCTGCCCGTCGGCATAGCCGGCCGCGCGCATGTCGGCGGCCAAGCGCTCGGCGCCCGGCACATTCGCCTCGTCGGCCATCACGAGGAACGCCTTCTCAGGCACCGCCACCTCGATGTCGCGCGCAGGCACCGGGCGGCCGTTGACCGTGGCGTTGCCCTCCAGGTAGTTCAGATCGGCCGGGCGATGCACCAGCGGCCGGCCTTGCCACTCCTGCGCCCCGAGCCATCGGTGCGAGCGCGGGTCGTTGCCGATCTGGGTGTCGATCAGCGAGCGGTACGCCGCCGTGCCGGGACCGTCTTCGGCATAGCGGCTCACCGGCGTTTCGAAGATGGCGACATAGCGCGTCGGCGCTGTTTCTCCCGGCGCATGCGGGCCCTTCTCGTGCACCACGGCCAGCGGGCCGCCGCCGGCCATGCGCTCCTGGCTGACGAGGCTCTTGGCGTTGACGGTCTCCGGCCAGCCCAGTGCGGGCACGGCCTCGGGCGCACCGGCATGCACGCGCGCATAGAAGGCGTCGATAGGTTCGCCCCGGCGTGCCAGCTCCGCCACCGCCAAGTCCATCACCTGCTTCTTCGCGGCCGAGTTGACCACCCCGCCTGGGAACGGCGACTTGCGGTTCCTGGATGAAGCACGGTCGGCGCTGAGGTAGGTCGAGAACTGCCACACCTCGCCCCGGTCAAGCAGCTCCTGCCTGCCCAGCCGGCCCGCCGGCGCCTCGCCCTTGTAGTCGGCGGAATCGCGCGTGCCGATGTAGTTGTCGCCGATCAGCGGTTCCTTGTGCACGGCAATGATGCCGAGCGGCCGGCGCTGGGCCGCGGAGCCGGGCGCGGGATAGATCACGAAGGCCATGCGCGTGCCGGCCTCGATTTCGGCGACCCATTTTTCCGTCATGCCGTCGGCCTTGAGCCGCATGTAGTCGGGGCTGTACTTCAGCTCCTTCGCCAGGTAAGGCAGCACGTCGCGCGCATGCTGCGCGTCGAAGGGCACCAGCTCGACCGCGCGCTCTTCGATGCCCAGGTGCAGCGGATCGATGGTCTGGTCGCCCACCCACGCGCCCTTGTCGAGCACGTTCTGCGCGAACGGCGCCTCGGCCTCCTGCGTGCGGCCGCCCGGCTCGAGCCAGAAGCGCTTCTGCGCATCGAGGTTCGCATCGGC
>Ga0075365_10000300_pt1 | contig 17257 bp, 15 predicted proteins | sample EndMetdeltDD1765_FD_71387 | JGI IMG/M metagenome (GOLD analysis project Ga0075365, IMG submission 71387) | Populus endosphere microbial communities from Tennessee, USA - Endosphere MetaG P. deltoides DD176-5 | ecosystem: Host-associated > Plants > Roots > Endosphere | place: USA: Tennessee... | reverse complement strand
GGAGAGTATCGGTGAGCATGATCCCAGTCTGAAGCGATTTCTTGAAATGTTTGTTTGTGCGAAAGATCCGTTTGATTTGGCATGAAAACCCCAAGAAAAAGACTTACCTTACTTTACCTGTTATATCCAGACAATCAATATAAAAAAACCCCGACTAGCGGGGTTTTTTAAGATGAAATGCTTTCTATTATTGGCCTGTTCTAATACCACATCCAATACCAGCGAAAGTAGAAGTATATTTATCCCCTTCTTTCTTCAACATGAGAGTACCGGAACACGCATTGTCGTCCTTATCAAAGTCAGCCACGGAAACACTAACTTCTGGGACACTGCTGTCTTTAGGAATAAATTTGATTGAATGAAGGTTGCCATTCTTACAAGCCGAGCCACTAAATCCTGCGTAAATAGGAAAAGATGATTTAGCTTCTGTCGTATATCTATGGCAATCCGGAATAACTTTTCCATTCGCATAAGCACTGAAATCAATTCGGCTAAAATATTGATTCCAATTAGCTGGTTTCTCATCGACTCGAAGAGACAGAGCATTTGAAGCTTGTAAAGCCCAAGCGGATGAAAAAGTACTTACAATCAATGCGCTACAAAGAACTAATTGCTTAAATTTCATAAACCCATCTCCTCTAAAAGTCTTAATAATATATCTAGTATACATGACATTTAAATAAAAGCGATAATATGATTAATACTTGCTCACACTTATCATATTGACAAAAAAACTGGCAAATATAGTTTGCATACCCGCGATTAACAAAGTAAATGCAGGGATAATTATTCGCATCATTTCGGAAGGTAACAGCGGCCCAAATGAACTTTGCATCCACAACCAAACGCTATACATTGCGCCCCCCAATCCTACTGAACATACCGTTCCGCCTAGCAATAAACCTTTTTCTATTGTAAATATTTTCATCCATCTTTCTACACTAGGAGATGCTTTTTTGGATATCAGTTTAGCGCATAGAAAAAAGAACACTCCTTGCAAACCAATAATAATAGACATGCTTGCAAACAACATCGTATGCACATCAAAACTATAATGCCCCCACTGCAAGGGGCCTGTGCTTAATAATGTCATGCCTGTCATGCCTAAAAGCACAAGCGCAAATCCGGGATATAAAAACAGCCAGCGGGGACACATAAGCAACAATAATTTCAAATGTCGCCACCCATCTCGCCAAGGCCGTAAATGAGGACGACGTGAACGTCCATCAGGGGACAACGTTGTTGGCACCTCGGTAATTTTTAATTCTTGTAACGTGGCTTGCACGATCATTTCACTGGCAAATTCCATACCCGTGCTTTGTAAATTTAATTGTTGAATCGCGTCGCGTCTAAACCCCCGCAAACCACAATGAAAATCGCCTAATGAGCTCTTAAAAAAAAGCCTGCCCAATAAGGACAAAACAGGATTGCCTAAATATTTATTTAAAAATGGCATAGCTCCGGGTTTAATGCTGCCTTTAAACCGATTACCCATCACTAAGTCATATCCTTCGCGCAACTTAGCAATGAACGGCTTTAGACTAAGGAAATCATAACTGTCATCTGCATCACCCATAATAATGTATTGTCCCGCAGCACCCTGAATACCATGCTGTAATGCGGAACCATAACCACGAATCGGTACATGCACAATACGTGCACCATGCTGTGTAGCAATTTCTTGGGATCCATCAAGACTACCATTATCAGCAATAACTATTTCGCCTGAAATATTTTCTCGTTGCAAAAAAGCTTTGGCTTTATTAATACAGGTGGCGAGCGTTTCTGCTTCATTTAAACAAGGCATTAAAATGGTCAATTCAATCGAATTACAAGCAGAAACAAGAGAGTCTTTCACGTGGCACTATCCTTTAGAAGAAAGGTCACAGCATAGTAACAAGGCTATTCTTTCAGCGTCAATCATATGACTAAAACTTCTTCTTGATTTTCACCCGATTATCCATATGATGGGCGGTCTTTGATTTTTGACACATAATAAGAAACAACTGGGAGTTTTGCATGATAGAATTATATGGTTCACCAACACCGAGCGTTTGTACGATTGCCATTATGTTGGAGGAAATTGATTACAACTATTCCATTTTCCCGATTAATAAAAATAATAATGATCAATTAGAACTCGAATTTCTAAAAGCAACTCCCAATAATATTTTTCCTGTGATTTTAGATCGAGATGGCCCTGAAAACAGACCCTTTGTTGTTTTTGAGCCAGGTGCGATTCTTATGTATCTGGCTGAAAAAAGTGGCAAGTTTATGCCGCAAGCAAGTACAGAACGTTTTGATGTATTGCAGTGGCTATTATTTGAAACGGCTAAAATTGGTCCTACCTTGGGTAACACGAAGCACTTTATGTATCATGCGCCGGAAGAAGTTCCTTATGCAACGAAACGGTTTAATAATGAAGCAAAGCGTATTTTTTCTATTCTTGAAAAGCAATTATCTGAAAATGAGTATTTAGCGGGCGAGTATTCAATTGCTGATATTGCGACGTATCCTTGGGTAAAAGAATATGAGCGGTATGGGATTTCGGCGGAGCAAGTGCCTAATTTATGTGAGTGGTTGACGAAGTTGGGTGAGCGGCCGGCGATTAGTAAGGGGTTTGAGGTGTTGGGGAATTTGAAGGAGTAGAGGAATTGGCCTTCACCTCAACCCATAGACTTTGTTGAATAAATTAATGGGTACTTTTTTGTCATGCCAGCGAAAGCTGGCATGACACCGGTATGACAAATGGGGGACAGCTATTCTTACATGTGTGGAGAAAAATTATCCCGCCCCCTTTTGCCTAATCCTTCAATCGATACTTCGTCGCAGCCGTCAATATCCCCCGCAAAATATTAATCTCCATCTCATCCAACCTAGCCCGATTAAACAATCGTCGTAACCGCGGCACCAACTGTCGGGGCGCATCCGGATTAAGAAAATCAATTTCAACCAACACCTTTTCTAAATGTTTATAAAAACCTTCCATTTCATCTGCCGATGCAAATCGATAATCCCATACATCACTAGCTACACCATCTGCCTCACTAGCAACACGCAACTCATAGGCAATAACCTGTACAGCCGATGCTAAATTTAACGAACAGTAATCTGGATTACTGGGTATATGCAAATGGTAATGACAGCGATGTAGCTCCTCATTTGTTAAACCAGACTGTTCTCGACCAAAGATCACGGCAACCTTATGTTCAACTGACTCTTTAATGGCCTTTTCAGCAAATTCTCGAGGAGACAGCATAGGCCAAGGAATTGATCGCGAGCGTGAACTGGTTCCTACGACCAAGCTACAATCAGCTAATGCTTCATCTAACGTATTCACTACAATAGCATTTTGCAAAATATCAGCAGCATTAGATGCCATTTCGTCCGCTTTAGGATGAGGGAATTGGTGAGGTGCAACTAAATACAATTCTGTTAAGCCCATGGTTTTCATGGCGCGGGCGGTAGAGCCAATATTTCCGGGATGAGAGGTGTTAATTAAAACAATACGTATATTTTTCAATAGCAGAACCACTAATAATTCGAATATTAGACCGTATTATTCCATATTTTTGATTTGATATAAATTCCTATAAGGTTCAGCTGTACCGATGAGGGCATTTTCTGGTATTCTTAGCACCCCTTAATTTTATAATTATTAGAATGCCATGAAACACCCTTTTGTAAATATAGCTGTTCAAGCTGCGCGTGCTGCAGGCAATACGATTGTACGTGCAATGGATCGTCTCGATACCCTTCAAGTATCGCAAAAAAGCACAAATGATTTTGTGACTGAAATCGACCAACAAGTCGAACGCGATATTATTTACTATATTCGCAAAGCCTATCCGAATCACAGCATTTTAGGTGAAGAAAGTGGCGAAACCATTGGCGAGAATGATGAGTATACTTGGATTATTGATCCCATCGATGGCACGCGAAACTTTATTCATGGCTTTCCTCATTTTGCCGTCTCTATTGCCTTAAGCTATAAAGGTGTTATTCAGCACGGTGTGATTTATGATCCTGTACGCCAGGAATTATTTACAGCAAGCCGTGGCAAAGGTGCTCAGCTCAATGAGCGTCGTATTCGTGTTAGCAAACATACTCAATTAGAAGAATGCTTATTGGGAACAGGTTTTCCCTATCATCATTCTGAAGCTCATCAACAAGCTTATGTGCATAGTTTACAAACCTTAATTCCTCAATGTGGCGATATCCGTCGTGCTGGGGCGGCAACCTTAGATTTAGCGTATGTTGCAGCAGGAAGATTAGATGGTTTTTGGGAGCTGGGCTTAAAACCTTGGGATTTAGCGGCTGGAACCTTGTTGATTAAAGAAGCAGGTGGATTAGTTTGCGATATTCATGGTGGTGAAAATTACCTTAAAACAGGTAATATTGTTGCAGCAAGTCCTAAGATTTTAAAATTACTCTTGAAAGCGATTACGCCGCATTTGTCTGGGATTATATAAGCGCACTGCAAAACCGAGCCGCGACGGTTAGGGTCCTTACGGTCGCGGCTCAGTTCTTCAGAGGTAACCTACTGCTTTTACACCTATTTTCGGTCTAGCATTGAGCAGCAACTCTTTTTTTGCTCTAAATCATCCTTGTGGGCAATAAAAAAGTCGCGTAACATAAAATGATCACCTGCTTTAACTAAGAGGATTCTGTTATGAAATTACGCCACTTCTTTATTTCTTCCGCTTCTATTTTTTTAGCATGTTTAGCAGGGCTCCCCACTTTAACAAGAGCAGCGGAAGTAACTTGCCCTACTACATTAGAATGTAAGGGTGATCCACAATGCAAATTTGTTATTCCTAGCGGTTGGATCCAATATACCCACATGATTCCGCTACGAGGAAATCTAGTTTCAGAACCCGTATATCAAGTAGTACTTGGCTCTTCCTTAGAAAAAGGAGTAGATGCAAGATGCTTTTATAAATTTAGAACCACTCAAACTGCCATAGGTTACTATGTAGCCGCTATTGCAAGGCTTGATTTGAATGGGAAGAAAACATTGGAGCAAGGTCAAGGTAAATGGGTTAAATCAATGGGGGACATGTCAGAGTGCAATACTCCGGGTGAGTGTAAGTTAGTTCTTCAATAATAATAGTAGCTCAATCTGCTCTGACAGTAGCGGCTGTCAGAGCAGATTCATTCAATTTATCTAAGATATCAATACATCCGTTAGATCCCGCTACTATACATTCACCTTCCTAAACTCAAAGAATGTTTTTCTTCTTTCGCTTCCTCTTGTTTCAAAGGAACCATAAAATCATGCGCTACCAATAAGGTGCCACTCATTTGTAAATTATCAAAGAAACGTCTTCTACGTATCTTCATAGAAAGTTTATTTGATAGATCATATATCTCTGGCAAGGTCATGGGCGATAAAAATGAAGCGATGGCTAGTAAAAGATGCGGCCTTAATCGCGCCTTGTGTCCTAATGCAATACCTTGTAATAAAACTAGCTGAATGTAAGGCTGTCTCCACCCTCGTAATTGGGAGGAATTTATATTTTCGTTCTTCATTAACTCGAGGTCAGTGCATATATTTGGATTTCTAGGTCTTGTTGAATATTTCAACTCATTTTCTGTGTACTCTACGGGAGCCATAAATTTGTTGGTTACCAATAAGGTTTTACTATTTTTTAAATTATCAAAAAATCGTCTTGGATAAATTTGCATAGCGAATTTATTTGAAAGATCAGAAGCCTCTACTTCGTTCACCGGTAATAAAAATGTAGCGATATGAAAAAAAAGTGAATCTATCAGTTTTCCTTTTAATGCAAAACATTGTAATAAAAATATTGGGGCTTCGGGTTGAATCCACGCTATGGATTGATTGACACTAATTCCTTGATTTTCCATCAATTCCCTACATTTTTTTGTCTGAGGAATAAAGCTTTTTACCTCTTTACGCTCAAGACGTAACGAGTCACGTAAGCACTTATCATATTCCTGGCGCAACTTTAAATTGTCAATCAGCGTTAGTGTTTTCAAAATGACTGCTTCATTAATAAACCTGTAAGTTTTAAATTCAGCCATAACAATGCTGTTCAATACAATGTAAATGCAAGTAGAAGATTCGTCCCTTGCTACATCTAAAAGTGTATAGGCTGCCTTCCTATTTTTATTTTTAACAAAATTAGCTGCTGTTTCACCCAGAAACCTAATCAGATCATTGGGGTACTCTATTTTTATTCGCTTTAACAGTGTAAGAACTTCAGCCTCGTATTCATTGGTACTAAAGCTTACTCCTAAGTCCATTAACGACCGAGTAACTAGGTAAGAATATTTTTCCTCAATAATGGCTAACTTGTCATAAACTTCCTTTTCGTATCCACCTGCAGCAAAGCCACATGCCACATCGCACGTGAGACCAACAAGATCCCCCAGAACATCTCTTTCCACCACATTCAGCAGGCCCTCTACAACTTCCATGTGCCCCCCTAGAGCATAGCCAAATCCTGTTTGCCCTAATACTGTTGTGAGGCAACCTAAATAATCGCTCTCAATTTGTTTTATGAAAGCACTAGCTTCTCGTTTTCTTCCGCTTTCTCCTAATCCCTTTGCTATACGACCCAATATTCGATCCTCTTGATCTGAAGTGAGGTACATCAACTTCATCATATCTAGCATCTCTTGGATTAAGTCTTCGTGTCCACTTAAGGCGAGGCCATATGCTCTTTCAACAAACTGCGCAAAATCATTAAGCTCTTCTTCGTGGCTATTCCTAGCTCTAGCGAAGCCCAATGCCGCGAATCTCTTCACAGAGCTAATTTGAGCAGAATAATTTCTTTGCTCCATTTCTAATAGCTTGTTAACTTCTTCCTGATGTCCGCCTATAGCCAAACCATAAGCTATATAATTCAATATAGACGCTGTCTTATGAGGTTGCTCTGTTTCCACTTTGGCTAGCAGTGCATTTACTTCTTTCTTATGCAGGCCCCGAGCATAGCCAAATGCTACCCATCTCAAGGAAGCGTTAAATTTTATTAAAAATTTAACTGATTCGTTGTCCCTTTCAAAGGCTAATTGAGCAACTGGGGTATTTACACCTTCACTAGCATAAATATCGATCCCTCCAAATGAGAGCGCTTTAATGAGCATTCCTGTATTTCTTTTTTTTGCAGCTCGGTAAATTAATTCATAAGGAGGTAATGTAGGTTTTTCCTCTGGAAAATTTTGAGTTGAAAACAGAGGTTTTTCATCTGGCAAATCTTGAGTTGAAAGCATAGATATTTCCTCATTTTTGCATATACGACGGGGATGTTTGGTCGATTATAAAAATTTGGAAAAGGTAGCTTTTTTAGCTCTACTATAGCAAGCTAAAAAATCACATCTCTTACTATAGTGGACCTATCACATGTCTATTTTAGAAGCACTCTGAGATACCGTCTCCCGACCAGACGGTATTATTAATCCTGGCTTTCGTCCCGCCCACGGTAACGCTTCTTCTAATTGACGTGCCAACTGTAGCAAAGTAGCGTCTTCCCCTACTTTTCCTGCAAATTGAATACCAATAGGCATACCCTTTTTATCCGAATAAAGCGGCACCGACATCGCAGGTTGACCACCAATATTAAATAAAGCGGTATATGCCATAAAAGCAAAATGGGTAGCAGAACCTTTCTGCATAAATTGTCGTAATGTTGGACCAAAAGGCACGTAACGCAATACGTTTAAAACTAACTGTTCATTTCTCTCCAGCTTAAACTCACCGATCTTTGGTGCAGGTAACGGCATGGTTGGTGTTAATATCACATCATATTTTTCATAAAACTCTGCCACTTGACGAGCCGCTTGATCCAAAATTTGTATGGCACACGCATAATCTGCTGAACTAAATTCATCACCTGCATGGCATAGCATAGCTGTCGTTTTTTCAAGCTCATTGGATTTAGGCTTACGCCCTATTGCTTGCACAAGTGCTTTTAATCCCGCACTTGTTTCTGCAATCATCATATTTAGAAAAGCAAAAGCAACATCGTTCTTCAAAGTAAGCGTGGTAGTTTCTACATGATGCCCTAAATCCTGACAAAGCTTAGCCGCTTGCTGAGCTGCTAGAGAATATTCCGGGCTAACAGGTGCAGTAAAAAATGGCTTTTCCAATAGCGCAATACGTAATCGACGCGGTGGCTTATCAATCTGACTTAAAAAAGAATGGGTGGGTTTAGGTAACGCAATTGGTGAACCCACTTCTGGCCCGCACAAAGCATCCAACATAGCCGCGCTATCACGTACTGATCGACTGAGTACATGCTCAACCACCATCCCTAGCCATACTCGCATTAACCTTGGACCGGTGGGTGTTCGACCTCTACTGGGCTTAAATCCAAAAATACCGCAATATGCTGCTGGAATACGTAACGAACCACCACCATCACCCCCATGCGCAATAGGAACAATTCTCGCAGCAACCGCTGCAGCCGAACCGCCACTTGAGCCTCCTGATGAACGCGAAAGATCCCACGGATTCCGAGTGGCTCCAAATACCTCAGGTTCAGTAAAGGGACTTAAACCAAACTCAGGGACATTTGTTTTCCCTAACATTAATACGCCCGATTGCTTTAATCGACGCACAAGCTCGCTATCATATGGTGATACCCAGTGGTTATCGTATGCAAATCGACTACCAAAACAAATAGGAGTACCTTCATAATCCGCCAATAAATCCTTTAATAAAATTGGCACGCCTTTAAACGGACCTGACAATTGAGGAGAGCGAAGAGCAGCTCGTGCTTGATCATACATTTTGTAAATCACAGCATTTAATTGGGGATTGAGTAATTCGATACGCTCAATAGCAGCATTTAGGATTTCTTCAGAGGACAATACGCCACACTGAATTAAATTTGCGAGACCTAATCCATCAAACGATTCATATTCTGGAAATGTAACAGACATGTATTCACCATCCGTGGTTATTGTATTTCTTCCCTATTTAAAGCAGACCCCACTGAATCCCGCGGACAGCCGCGGGACGTAGGGAAGCTTTGGCTTATAGATAGCTTATCAGATTTAAATCAAGGCCGATCATCTAATGCTTCTTTAGAAACCGGCAACAAGTGTTGACGTGTCAAACCTAACGCCAACGAAAGCGAACCAGCAATATAAATAGATGAATATGTACCAACCACAATACCGATAATTAATGCTAAAGAGAAACCATATAGCATTGTTCCGCCAATAAAGAATAAGGCAAGTACAACGATTAATGTCAGTGCGGAGGTCATAATGGTTCGGGATAAAGTTTGATTAATCGATTGATTCATCACTTCGACTGGATCCGCTTTGCGCAACTTACGGAAGTTTTCTCGAACTCGATCAAAAATAACAATCGTGTCATTGAGAGAATAACCAATAACCGTCAAGACTGCGGTCAATGCAATTAAATTAAATTCGACGTTTAAGAAAGAAAAAACACCTAAAATTAAAATAGGATCATGAATAAGTGCTACCGTTGATCCAACCGCAAAGCGCATATCAAACCGAAATGCAATATAGACCATGGTACCCAGTAGCGCGATAACAATAGCCAGCACCCCTTTGGTTGCTAACTCTTTTCCAACTTGCGGCCCAATATAATCCACTTGCTGAATTTTTGCCTCTGGCAATGCATGGGTTATTTTGCTCACAATAGTATCTTTATCGATTGCTTGCATAGCATTCTTCGATGCAATGTTAATCAATACATCTTTAGAGGTACCATAGCTAATAACCGTAGCTTCATGAAAACCTTCTGCTTCGAGCTTTTCACGAATATGATTAATGTTTGCAGTTTCGGCGAAGTTCAATTGAATTTGTGTTCCGCCGGTAAAATCTAATCCCCAATTCAGCCCATGAATAGCCAATGAAGTTAATGATAAAAGAAATAGAACAATAGATAACAACGCTGCCCACTTGCGTTGCGCCATAAAGTCGATTTTTGTATTGTGCTTAAAAAATTCCATGCCGTTTGCCTCTTAGCTTGTCAACCTGCTTATATGCCTATTGAAAGTTTCTTTACGGGTTTCGCTCCATACAGCCAATTTACAATCGCACGTGTACCGGTAATAGCAGTAAACATAGATGTAATTAAACCTATTGTTAAGATAACCGCAAAACCTTTCACCGCTCCGGATCCCAAACTAAACAAGACAACAGCTACTAATAATGTTGTTAAGTTAGCATCAACAATCGTCATAAAGGCTCGATCATACCCCGCGTTAATACTTGCTTGCACGCCTAAACCATTTCGCAGCTCTTCACGAATACGTTCAAATATCAAGACATTCGCATCGACTGCCATACCGACAGTTAACACGATAGCCGCGATACCAGGTAACGTTAAAGTGGCACCCAATAAAGATAAAATGGCTACAATTAAAACGAGGTTCATACCTAACGCAATGTTAGCAATTAACCCCATGACGCGATAATAAAGCGCCATGAATACAACAACTAAAAGAAAGCCAACAATAACGGACATCACGCCCATATGAATATTTTGTTCACCCAGACTTGGGCCAATTTGACGTTCTTCTAAGTAAGTTACCGTAGCTGGTAAAGCACCCGCGCGTAATAATAAGGCTAATGTGCGAGATTCTTCTCCACTAGACAAACCGGTAATTTGAAAACTATTACCCAATGCACTTTGAATGGTTGCAACGCTAATAATGCGGCGTTCTGTTTCATATTCAATTGTTTTCTGACCATTAACTACTTTAGGTGTAGATTTTACTTCTACATAAAGTACGGCCATGGGTTTACCAATGTTTTCTGCCGTTGTTTTGCTAAATAAACTTTCGCTGCCGCCACCTAATCGAACATTAACAGAAGCGCGCCCATCTTCACCAAAAGCAGAGCTTGCATTGGTAATCGCAGAGCCACGAAGAATAGTTTGATTTTTTAATAAAATAGGCTGGTCATTGTAATAGTAGAGCTTGGTATCGGCTGGCGCTATACCACCGATTGCATTTCGTGCATCATGCTCTGTATCAACCATGTGAAATTCAAGTGTCGCTGTTTTACCTAAAATATTCTTTGCTAACGTCGTATCTTGAATACCCGGCAAATCAATAGCAACTCGAGAAGCCCCTTGTTGTTGAACAACCGCTTCCGATACACCTAACTCATTGACACGATTACGCAATGTATTCATGGCTTGTTCTAGCGTTTCTTTACGCGCTATTTCCATGGCTTCAGGTGCAAGAACACCTTGTATTGCTAATGCGTTTCCATCAGGATTTTTAGTCCATTTAAAACTTGGATAATGGAGTTCTAAATATTTGTAAGCTGCATCAAATGCATCTTGAGTACGAAATCCAATCGAAATACCATCCGCACCTTGGCGGGTAATACCAGAATATCGAATATGCTCATTGCGCAATGCTTGACTAACGCCGCTTAAATCACCTTCAATCCGTTGCTTTAAGACAGAGTCAACATCTACTTGAAGTAAGAAATGCACCCCACCCCTTAAATCCAACCCCAATTTCATTGGCATGGCATTGATAGAAGCCAACCAATCCGGTGTAGTAGGAGCTAAATTAAGAGCAACTAAGTAATTGCTACCTAACGCGGCTTGAATCGCTTCCTTCGCTTTTAATTGCTCATCAGTTGATTTAAAACGCAACAACAAACTATGATTTTCATGCTGCAACTTTTGGTAATTCAGGTTGGCACGTTGCAACGTATCATTAATGGTTTTAATGGTTGTCTCATCGATAACAGCGCTAGTACTCGCTCCGGATACTTGCACAGCAGGTACATCGCCGTACAAGTTAGGAGCAGCATAAATAAAACCGACAATAACGACTAAAACGACGAGTAAATTTTTCCACCAGGGGTAGCGATTCAATATCATGCTATTCTTCCGTGTTTTTTAATTAAATCGACTTCAAAGTGCCTTTTGGTAAGACATTTACTATGGATGATTTTTGAATAGTAATTTGGACATTATCAGCCAAACTTAATACCGTGTAGGTATCGCTAACTTTTGCAATCTTGCCTAAGATACCACCTGCTGTTACCACTTCATCACCTGTCGCTAATGAATTTAATAGATCTCGGTGCGCTTTAGCTCGCTTGCTTTGTGGGCGCCACATAGCGAAGTACATAAACAAAACAAATACGGCAAGCATAATCATCATTGAATAGCCACCTTGTTGTTGAGGAGCTGCAGCAGATGCAACAGGGTCCGCATGGGCACTGCTAATAAAAAAGTTCATGATACTATTTAAGATTTCCATACTTATTTCTCTCTTGTAGGCTTGGATAAAAGAGGCTTAATTTACCGCGTTCTGTATGAATGCGCAAACGATCTGATGTCTATTTTAGGCAGAACGATGAAGTGAGAGTTAGGAAAGATGATCATACCCGATTCTGGTCATTTATTTCACCAAACGAACCGGTACGACCTGTTACCCACATAGCATCACCATAACTAAAAAATCGGTATTTTTCGGCTACAGCAATGCGATAGGCGCTCATCACATTTTCATAACCTGCTAAGGCTGCCACTAACATTAATAAAGTCGATCCTGATAAATGGAAGTTCGTTAATAACACATCCACACAGTTAAACTGATAACCTGGATAAATAAAAATATCTGTATCACCTTGGAAAGGCTGTATCTCGCCCGAACGACTTGCTGTTTCTAAACTTCTAGCACTGGTTGTGCCCACAGCAATAACTCTTTTACCATTTGCCTTCGCACGTCGAACTTGTTCGCATAATTCAGCTGTCACTTCTAAATATTCTGAATGCATTCGATGCTGCTGGATTTCCTCTACGCGAACCGGTGCAAATGTACCTGCTCCTACATGTAGTGTCACAAAGCCCATCTCTACACCTTGGGCCCGAAGCGTATCTAACATAGCTTCATCAAAGTGCAAGCCAGCGGTGGGGGCAGCAACAGAACCTTTATGTTCAGCATATACCGTTTGATAACGTTCTTTATCGTTTTCATCGGCTTCGCGACTGAAATAAGGTGGTATAGGAATCTGACCAATCTCTTCAATGATATTTAAAACAGGGCGAGCATCTTCACAACGTAATTCAAATAATTCATCGTGCCGAGCCAATACTGCAAACTTTATATTATTAGCAAATAACAAATAGCTTTGCGGTTTAGGCGATTTACTTGCTCGTACATGAGCAAGTACACGGTGTTGATCTAAAATGCGTTCGACTAATACTTCAATACGACCCCCAGACTCTTTATGTCCTAATAATCTAGCTTCAATTACACGAGTATTGTTAAAAACCAATAAATCACCCGGTGAAATTAAAGTAGGCAAATCCGTAAACTGCCTATGGGTTAGCTCACCCGAGTTTCCATCTAAACAAAGTAATCGACTGGCGCTACGCTTTTCCAGCGGATAAGACGCTATTAACTCTTCGGGTAAATCAAATTGAAAATCACTTAATCGCATACGTGTAAGTTATATCCTAAGATTCTTTCTAGTTTTGGCTGCTATTTTTCTTTTACAGAGCCATTTAAAATAGTTATATAAGCTGGTGTGTCTATGCCTCATTAATACAAGGATGTAGTAATGAAACAAGCCCATGTTATTGATCTACTTGCTTATCGTGAGCAATCCAAAATGAGCGCTCTTCTACCTGAAGGCGCCTGCACAGACGATTTAGTAACAGCCATCCAGAATTTAATCCAACGTTTACGAGAAAAGAATCCCATAAAACAAGCCGATAACATGAGTTGCTATTAAACGACTGAAATTCTGCACATATCAATCAAGCCACTAGGGAACAAACCTAAGGCCAATGCCGCGATGCCATTCACTGAAATAGCGACTTTAACGCTGGGTGATATTGCAATAGCCGTTTGCTCATTTGTACTGGCTGGCTCTTCAAAATACATGTACATCACAACACGTAAATAATAATACGCACCGATAATAGCAAATACTAACGCCAATGCTGCCAACCAAACATAATGGGTTGCAACTAAAGCTTCTAATAACCCTAGTTTGGCAAAGAATCCTACGGTAGGTGGTACACCAGCCATGGAGAACATTAATAACAGCATCATAAATGCGAGCCATGGGTTACGCGCATTTAAACCACGATAATCATCTAATCGATCGAGCTCTACCTCTTTGGTGCTTAACATAGCAATAATAGCAAATGCGCCAGCGGCAACAATAACATACGTTGTAATATAGAACATTGCTGCAGAATACCCTTGAGCAGAAGCAGGTCCCGCAATAAAACCTAATAAGGTATAACCAATATGCGCAATAGAAGAATACGCTAACATACGTTTTATGTTGGTTTGTGCGATTGCCAATACGTTACCGGCAAACATGGACAGGATCGCCACGGCGATTAACACATGCTGCCAATTGACTGAAAGCACAGGTAACGCTTCGACTAAAATACGCATGGTAATTGCAAAAGCAGCGACTTTTGGTGCACTGGTAATGAATAATGTTACGCTAGTTGGTGCGCCTTGATAAACGTCCGGTACCCACATATGGAAAGGTACTGCACCAAATTTGAAGAGAATACCTGCTAAGATAAAGACTAACGCTAAAGCTAGGACGAGTAATTGACTTTGAGTTGCATTCGTTAACAATGCGGCAATAGTTTGAATATCAATTGCACCCGTAGCGCCGTAGACTAATGAAATACCATACAGCAATAATCCAGAAGCAAGTGCTCCCATTACAAAATATTTCATCGCCGCTTCCGTCGCCGCACGGGAATTTTTTTGCATGGCAACCATGGCATACAACGGTAATGTACTTAATTCTAAGCCTAAATAAATGGTTAAAAAGCTATGCGCTGATGCCATCACCTGCATACCAAGCACAGCAAATAATCCTAAGATGTAGTATTCACCTCTAGCGATTTTACGATCTTTGATATAATCATAAGCATAAATAAAGGCAAAAAAACTGACGACAAAAATTACTAGTTTGGTTAATAGCGCTAGCTTGTCTAATATATAATTGCCGCTAAAAGTGATAATGGGACTGGAATAGTCACGGTATTGGAATAATGTCACTGAGAAAGCAACAATGAGAGTTACCTGAGCTAAAATATAGGTAGCAACACGATGGCGTTCTTGGAGAAAGACATCGGTTAATAAGATAATGCCTACCATGCTGAGCACGAAGATCTCTGGTATGGCGACTGAAAAAAGTGGCATTGTAAAATTCATAATTGTTTCCAAAAATCTTAAAAATTTAACTCATATTATGCTAGTTTTGTTTATTAAAGCCCTGAACACTTACTTCACTGTCATGCCAGCGAAAGCTGGCATCCAGTAATGCCCTATACAACTTCCTAAAAGCTTACAACTTTTTTCCTATATTAAGATGGTTCCTGGATGCCAGCTTTCGCTGGCATGACAATATTACATATTGCTGGCGTTTTTTATCAATCAGGCAACTTCACCGCCGCCGGCAAGCTTTGATCTAACAAATGCCCCACCGTAGCATGCAATACATTCAATATAGGCTCAGGATAAAGACCAATAAACAATACCCCGATCCCTAGCAACACATAATTCGTAATTTCAATCCAATTAATATCCTGCATCGCTTCTACATGCTCACTTTCTACAGGACCAAAGAAAACCCGTTTATACATCCACAAAGTATAAGCCGCAGATAAAATTAGCGTTAAAGAAGCCACTAGCGCAATCCAAAAATCTGCTTGGAAAGCACTCATAATCACCATAAATTCGCCAACAAATCCAGCAGTACCAGGTAATCCCACATTAGACATGGCAAATAACATAAAGAATGCTGCAAAAATTGGCATCTTATTTGCAATTCCACCATAATCTTTAATCATGCGACTATGATTATGATAACGATCCGCTAACATACCCACACCTAAAAACATTGCGCCGGAACCAAACGCATGCGAAATCATTTGCACGACAGAACCTTCTAAACTCATATAAGCGTACTTATAGGTTTCAGTGCGATTCATAATGATATACACCATAAAACAACCCAGTGTAGCAAAGCCCATATGTGCGATAGAGGAATACGCAATTAACTTCTTCATATCCGTTTGCACAATAGCAATCAAACCAATATAAACAATTGCAATTAAAGATAGACCAATCATAACCCATGCCATTTCTGCACATGCATCTGGCACAATAGGCATGCTAAAACGTAAGAATCCGTAGATACCCAACTTTAACATTAAAGCTGCCAATACCACGGATCCTCCAGATGGCGCTTCGGTATGTGCATCGGGTAACCATGTATGCACTGGCCACATCGGTACTTTAACTGCAAACGCTAACAAGAATGCAAAAAAGACCATTTTCTGCGTAGATAAATCAAGATTTAATCCATAGAACTTTTGAATCTCAAACACACCTGTATGGTTATATAAAAATAACAGCGCGATTAACATTAAAATCGAGCCCAAGAAGGTATATAAGAAAAACTTAATAGAAGCATAAGAGCGATTCGAACCACCCCACATTCCGATGCTAAGATACATTGGAATCAGCATCCCTTCCCAGAATACATAAAACAAAATCGCATCGGTTGCCGCAAATACCCCAATCATCATACCTTGCATGATTAAGAATGCTGCCATGTATTGTGCAACACGTACTTTAATCGCATTACAACCCGCTAAAATAACTAACAAACCAGTAAAGTTAGTCAAAATAATCATGGCTAAAGAAATACCGTCCACACCTAACGCATAATGAATCTGATAAGCACGAATCCAGAGATTTTCTTCTTGAAACTGCATTGCATAGCTGCTGGGATCAAATCCCAAATATAACGGAATACACAACAATAAGTTAAGCATTGCTGTCACGATGGAAATAACACGTGCAGCATTCGCATTCTTATCTCCACCCGTCATCAATGCTAAAACAGCACCGAGAACAGGCAGCCAGATTAAAATACTTAGCAGTGAAATGTTCAAAAACATAGGTCAGAATCCTAGAGCAATAGCCAAACCATCAAAACGACAACACCGCCAATCATCACGAATGCATAGTCATAAATATAACCCGTTTGCATACGACGTGAGACACGTGCTAACCAAACAATTAATTTACCCGCGCCATCTACAAATACGCCGTCAATTAACCTTAAATCTGTTTGCTTATAGAAGAAATCGCCTAATTTGCGTGTACCGCGCACGAAGACAATTTGATTAAAATCATCAAATCCATATTTGCTTTCAATGATTCTATATAACAAAGCAAAGCGCTTTTTAAGATTTTCAGCGACTTGTGGACGATATAAATTAAATAAC
>Ga0075365_10000298_pt1 | contig 17275 bp, 13 predicted proteins | sample EndMetdeltDD1765_FD_71387 | JGI IMG/M metagenome (GOLD analysis project Ga0075365, IMG submission 71387) | Populus endosphere microbial communities from Tennessee, USA - Endosphere MetaG P. deltoides DD176-5 | ecosystem: Host-associated > Plants > Roots > Endosphere | place: USA: Tennessee... | reverse complement strand
GCCAAGGCCGCCGACATCCACGAGCTGATCGTGCACCTGCGCGACGGCTACCAGACCGAGCTCGGGCCGCATGGCACGGCGCTGTCGGCCGGCCAGCGCCAGCGCATCGGGCTGGCGCGGGCGCTTTATGGCGATCCCTTCCTGGTGGTGCTCGACGAGCCGAACTCCAACCTCGACGCCGAAGGCGAGGAGGCGCTGACCAAGGCGATCGCCAAGGTGCGCGAGCGCGGCGGCATCGTCGTCATCGTCGCCCATCGCCCGAGCGCGCTATCGGCCGTCGACATGGTCGGGCTGGTGCAGAACGGCCGGCTTTCCGCCTTCGGGCCGAAGGACGAGATCATCCAGCCCACCACCAAGGTGCGCCCGCTGGTCGTCGGCAAGACGCCGCCGGCTGCCGGTCGCGACCGGATTGCGAACGCCGCCGAATAGCGGCCCGGCAAGGGACAAGAGCAAGGATAGGAGAGCGTCATGGAGGAAAGACTGATCCTCGGACTGCCGGACGACGGCCAGGCGGCCGTTGCGCCGGCCAACCGGTTCCGGCTTGCCGCCGACAAGGGCGTCGACCGTCGGCTCTACTCGCTGCCTTTGCTGTTCGGGGTGCTCGGCGCCGTGCTCGGCAGCGGCAAGGACAAGCCCGAGCCGCCGCACGACCAGAAGGCTGCCGGCCCGGAGCCGTCCGAGCCGGCGCCCGGTCCCGTCGCCACCAATCTGGCGGCGATCGATGATGTCGCCGCCTTCCTGCGCGACATGACCGACGAGCTGATGGCCAGCACCTCCGGTGTGGTGCGCAAGCGCCATGTCGCCTCGGTGCGGCTGAGCTTCGAGGACCTGCCGCTGCCGCGCAATCCCAACCTTGCCGACACGGTGATGCGGGCCTTCAACGCCAACGACAATGAAGGCCGCATCGGTATCGATGGCGAGAGCTTCCACTTTCCCGAGACGGGCCGGGCGCGCGATGGCGGCGGCGGTGGCCGCGGGCATGATCGTGGTGGCGGCGGCGGTGGCCGCTTTGACGGTCGCGGTGGTGGTCATGATGGGACGCCGGGCGGTCATGGTGGCGGTGACGACGACGATGACGAGACGCGCGCCAACCGGCTGCCGGTGTCGCTCGGCCGCAACGTGCTGGCCAACGGCATGGTCAACCTGTCGATGCTGATCTTCCTCGACGATCTGCTGGCCAAGACCTACGATCCGGACGGCGATCCGCTCAGCGTGCGCAACCTGACGGCCTCGAGCGGGGCGATCACCGCCTATGGCGACGGCGTCTGGCTCTATACGCCGACCCGCGGCGTCAGCGGCCCGGTGACCTTCAGCTACCAGGTGAGCGACGGCAAGGGCAGCATCGTCACGCAGTCGAGCCTGTCGCTCCTGAAGGCGCCGCCGCACGAGATTGCCGGTACGGACGGCGACGACCGGATGCTCGGCACGCCCGACGACGACATCGTCTCGGGCAAGGCCGGCGACGACTTCGTCTATGCCCGCGAGGGCCGCGACGTGGTGTTTGCCGGCGCCGGCAACGACACCGTCTTCGGCGGTGCCGGCAACGACCTGATCCATGGCGAGGCGGGCGACGACCGGTTGTTCGGCGGCACCGGCAACGACGTGCTGTTCGGCGGCGAGGGCAATGACGATCTCTTCGGCGAGGAGGGCAATGACAGCCTGATCGGCGAGGCCGGCAACGACCGTCTGTTCGGCGGTGCCGGCAACGATCACCTGATGGGGGATGACGGCGACGATGAGCTTGCCGGCGAGGCTGGCGACGACCTGCTGGAAGGCGGCGACGGCCATGATGCGTTGACGGGCGGCCTTGGCAAGGACGTGGCGCTCGGCGGGGCCGGTAACGACACCTTCCGGGTCGGGCTCATCAGCGAGGACCTGCGCCAGGAGCCGGTGGCCGGCACGCCGGCGGCTACCGCGGCCCCCGTCTCCGACGGCAACGACACCTATGTCGGCGGCGAGGGCAGCGACACCTATGACGCCGGCGGGGCGACGTCTGCCGTCAGCGTCGATCTTTTGGCCGGCACCGCCACCGGCACCGACATCGGCACTGACAGCCTTGCCGAGATCGAGAACGTCACCGGTAGCGCCCATGACGATACGCTGTGCGGCGATGACGATGACAACCGCCTGGAAGGCGGGGTCGGCAACGACCAGCTGACCGGTGGCGCGGGCGACGACACGGTCTTGGGCGGGGCCGGCGACGATGTCGTCATCGTGCTGGCCGCCCCTGCCGCCGACAGCAATAACAACGACGACAGCAGCAGCGGCCAGGACAGCAGCGGCCAGGACGGCAGCGGCAGCAGCGGCGACGACGGCAGCGGTAGCGGCAGCGGCAATGACGGCAACGACGTCTATGACGGCGGCGCCGGCTATGACACGCTCGACCTGTCGGCCCTGATCAAGGTGGTGATTGCCGACATCGAGGCCGGCTATGCCGAGGGCGAGGAGATCGGCCGCGATACCATTGCCGGCTTCGAGACCATCCATGGCGGCTCCGGTGACGACCGCTTCTCCGGTGGCAGCGGCACCGACATCCTGTATGGCGGGGGTGGTGACGATCAGGTGGCCGGACGCAGCGGCGACGACCACCTGATCGGCGGCGACGGCAACGACTACCTCGACGGTGGCAGCGGCGACGACGTCTTCATCGTGCTGGCCCGCAGCGACAGCAATGGCAGCCCCAATGGCGGCGACGACGGCAACGACCGGATGGAGGGCGGCAGCGGCAGCGACTGCTACGACGCCTCGGCAACCGTGCTCGGCGTCGTCATCGATATCGAGCGCGGCGAGGCCTCCGGTGCGGAGATCGGCGCGGACGAGCTTGTCGATGTCGAGGATGCCAGCGGCGGCGGCGGCGACGACCTCATCGTCGCCTCGGCCAGGATCAACGTGCTCGTCGGTGGCGAAGGCTCCGACATCTTCGTCTTCCAGTCCGTCGCCAGCCTGCAGAACGACGGCTCCGGCCATGACGAGATCCTCGACTTTGCCGTCGGCGACCGCATCGATCTTTCCGCCCTTGGCCAGACCGGCGCGCTCGTCTTCGCCGGCCTGCAGATGGATGGCGACACGCCGCAGATCGGCTCGATCACCTTCTATTACGAGGCGCTCGGCGACGACACCCGCACCGTCGTGCGCACCATCGTCGACCTCGAGCATGACGATGATCTGCAGATCCTATTGCGCGGCCATCACGATCTGACCGCCCAGGACTTCATCCTGGCCGCCCTCGACAGCGGCCAGGCAACGATCGACAGCCAGCCGATGGGACAGGCCTGAGGCCTGTCCCAGGGGAGGCCTTCGGCCTCTCCCGCCCATGGCAGCAAGCATGACCGCAGGACCATGACGACATGACAACAAGGCCAGGCAAGGCTTCAGGGGAATAGCGCAATGATCACCACGACCAACGACAAGAGCCGTGACCGGAACGGCGGCGACAAGAACAAGACCCGGCAGTTCGGCATCACCTCGCGCATCGTCGCCTCCTCGGCGCTGGCAGGCGCGCTGGTCTTCGGCATCGGCGGCTGGGCCGCCCAGGCGAAGCTGTCGGGCGCCGTCATCACCCATGGCCAGGTGGTCGTCTCCGAACAGGTCAAGACCATCCAGCACCGCGACGGCGGCATCATCGCCGCCATCCGCGTCGACAACGGCACCGCCGTCAGGAAGGGTGACGTCCTGCTTGTCCTCGACGACACCCAGACCCGCGTCGAGCTGTCGATCGTCAAGGCGCAGCTGCAGCAGTTCACCGCCGCCCATGCCCGGCTGGTGGCCGAGCGCGACGAGGCCGACGCCGTCGGCTTCGACACGCTCGATCTCTCCCCTGCCGTGATCTCGGGCGAGACGAGGCTGTTTGAGGCCAACCGCCGCATGGTCGCCAACCAGAAGGAGCAGCTGCGCCTGCAGATCGTCCAGCTCGAGGAGCAGGTGCGCGGCTTCCAGGCGCAGAGCCGCTCCAACGACAGCGAGGCCGAGATCGTCGAGCAGGAGCTTGCCAAGACCGAGAAGCTGCTCGCCAACCAGCTGGTGCCGATCTCGCAGAAGCGCGACCTGTTGCGCCAGCGCGCCCGCATCGAGGGCAGCCGCGGCGAGCTCATCGCCCGCGTCGCCGAGGCCGAGGGCGAGATCAGCGAGCTCAACATGAAGCTGATCTCCATCGACCAGACCACCCGCAAGGAGGCGCAGACCGAGATCGTCAACCTGCTCGCCAAGATCGCCGAGCTCAACGAGCGCGAGATCGCCGCCCGCGACCGCCTCACCCGCATGGAGGTGCGCGCCCCCGTCGACGGCTTCGTCTATGACCTGCAGATCCACACCATCGGCGGCATCATCGCGCCCGGCGCCGTCGTCATGTCCGTCGTGCCGAATAGCGGCGACCTCACCATCGAGGTCCGCATTCCCCCCGTCGACATCGACCGCGTCTTTCCCGGCCAGCCCGCCCGCATGCGCTTCACCGCCTTCAACCAGCGCACCACACCCGAACTCCACGGCACCGTCGCCGTCGTCGCCGCCGCAACAACCCTCGACCGCGCAACCGGCCAGCCCTACTACCTCGCCTCCCTCTCGCTTAACGACCAGAAACTCCTCAAGGACAACAAACTCATCCCCGGAATGCCCGTCGAAGTCTTCGTCCAAACCGCAGAACGAACCGCACTCTCATACCTCCTCAAACCATTCTCAGACCAGATGATGAAGGCATTCAGGGAGGAGTAGCGTATCGAACAGTGCAGACCTCGGAGACCGGGGTGGTGCCGACGATCGGGCACCTAGAGCGCTACCGCTGTCATCCGACTGTGGTTCGCAAGCGCGTGCGATGCGCATAATTTCAAATGGGAAGGAGTAGAATGGTGCCGCTTACGTGACTCGAACACGTGACCCCATCATTACGAATGATGTGCTCTACCGACTGAGCTAAAGCGGCAACTCTGTGGCCGAACGATGCGGCCCACGATTTGCATGGCGCTGATACAGGCATTGTTTGAAGATTTCAAGCGCCCTGTCATCTCTTCGGTAAAAAAGAAGGGCGCTGTGGAAATCTGCGGCCAGCCCCTAGAGCGACAGCCGCGTCCGGGCGGCTTTATACTCGGCCTCCAGCCGATCGACAAGCTTGCCGACGGGTTCGATCCCCTTGATGGCACCGATGCCTTGTCCGCTGCCCCAGATGTCCTTCCAGGCCTTGGCGCCGCCGACGGCCTGTTCGAAATCCATTTTCGAGGGATCCGCAACCGGCAGGTTGTCGGGGTCGAGGCCGACGGCCCTGACCGACGGCTTGAGATAATTGCCATGCACCCCGGTGAAGTAGTTAGAATAGACAATGTCGTTCGCCATGCCGTCGACAATCGCCTGCTTGTAGGCTTCCGAGGCGCGCGCCTCTTCGGTGGCGATGAAGGGAGTGCCTACATAGGCCATGTCGGCTCCCATCGCCTGCGCCGCGAGGATGGCGCCGCCATTGGCAATCGCGCCGGCAAGCAGCAGCGGCCCGTCGAACCATTCGCGGATTTCCTGGACAAGCGCAAAGGGCGAAAGCGTGCCGGCATGGCCGCCGGCACCGGCTGCGACGGCGATCAGCCCGTCAGCACCCTTGCGGATGGCCGAGTTCGCATGCCGGTTATTGATGACGTCGTGGAGCACGATCCCGCCGTAGGAATGCACGGCGGCGTTCACCTCCGGTACGGCGCCGAGCGACGAGATGACAACAGGCACCTTGTATTTGACGCAGAGCCTGAGATCGTGCTCCAGCCGTTTATTCGACATGTGGACGATCTGGTTGACAGCAAACGGGGCAGCCGGGCGTCCAGGGTTTGCGGTGTTGTGTGCGGCGAGATCCTCGGTGATCATGGCAAGCCATTCGTCGAGCTGGCTCTCCGGCCGCGCATTCAATGCCGGAAAGGCGCCGACGATTCCGGCCTTGCATTGCGCCAGCGTCAGCGCCGGGTGCGAAATGATGAAGAGCGGCGAGGCGACGACCGGCAATCTGAGATCTTGGGTCAGGATCGGGGGTAGGGCCATGGGACACCATAAGAATTGACGTTTACGAAAACGTCAATGTGATAGCAGAGACTTTGTCGGAGGAAAAGCTCGCTCTATCGATTCCACAAATATCGGCTATTCTTTGCAAGAACATAGGATGGCGTACGGCAACCCTGCGTTTTCCCCCGCCGATGCGGATTGCAGACATGGCGGAGGCTTGCGATTTGCCGTGGCAGCGGTTACCGCATTTACGAAGTGTTAAGGACAGGCCCAGTCTCAGAATAAAGGACCGGACGTGAGCGGATTAGAAACGGCTATCAGAATGGCGCTCAGCAATGCCGATCGCGACAATCCCGAAGTCCGTGCAAAGATTTACCAGTCCGCGCGTCAGGCTCTCGAAGCCGGTCTTCGCAAGCAGGACATCACCGACACGGAAGCGGTTGCCTATCACCGCCACCGGCTCGAAACGACGATTCACATGATCGAAGCGGAGGAGCGCGAGCGTCTTCATCCGCGCCAGGGACCGCCGGAGGTTCCTGTTCCACCCGTGGTGGAAATACACGAGCCTGTTGCCCATGTGGCAGCGGACGAGGCGACGAGCGTTTCGATCGGCGGAGAGACCCGCGAGCATTCGATCACGGACCCACGCTTCGACGACGAATCCAGCCTCGCTGGCGTCCATGCCGGCAGCGGTGATCATCTAGGCGTCGCGCCGGCTGCCGAGGCGCCGGTCGCGGAACGAAAGTCGGCCCAGATGGACTTCCGGCCGGAGCGCGCGGCCGTTCGCCGTAGACCTCGCAAGTTCTTCTCCCGGCTGCTGGTCGCCTGCGTGCTTCTCGCCTTCATCGGCATGGGGGCCTGGTGGGTGTACTCTTCGGGCTTGCTGAAGAGCGCCGCAGAGCGAGATACAAGCGTCGCCAATCCGCCGGCGAGTACCCAGCCGGAAGATTTCAATGGTGCCGACGACGGCAACGGCAATGCTGCCGCAGGTGGCAATGCGGCACCAGTTGCGATCGATCCTCAAAATTCGTTTTCTGCCGACTGGATCGAGGTTTTCACGCCGTCCGACGTGGATAAGATCAAGGCCGGCCCACAATCTCAGATCCAGAAGGTCGCCGAAAACGATGGCCCGGCGGTGCGCCTGATCTCGCAGAGCAGCGGCGCCGACGGCAATGTCGGCATCAGCGTTCCGTCCGATGTGCTACAGCAATTGGCCGGCAAGTCCTCGACGATTGCCATCACGCTGCAATCCACCTCCGATGAGCCGACTCAGATTACGGTGGAATGCGATTTCCAGTCACTCGGCGACTGCTCCCGGCATCGCTTCTCCGTCACCCGGCAGAAGTCGGATGTGTTGCTTCAGGTCCGCTTCGATCGATCGCTGGCGCCGAACTCTGCCGGTAGTCTGATCATCAACAGCGACGTGGACGGCAAGGCGCGCGGCATCAACCTCTACGCCGTGCGGATCCTCCCGGGACAGTAGGCTATTTCAGGAAGCCGGGACCTGAACCGATGATCTTTTCGTCGAGCTTACCGACCGCATCTTTGTCCTTTCCGTCGTAGTCCATCGTTTTCAGCATGTGCCGAATGAGGTTCAGCCGGGCCCGGCGCTTGTCGTTGGCATGAATGACCGTCCATGGTGCGAATTCCGTATGGGTCTCCTTCAGCATCCGGTCGCGTTTCTCGCTATAGTCGCCCCATTTCGTCAGTGCCGCTATATCCATCGACGATAGTTTCCAGACTTTGAGCGGGTCGTGGCGTCGATCGTGGAAGCGCTTCAGCTGCATCTCGCGGCCGATATCGAGGTAGAACTTGAAGAAGAAGATACCCTCGTGGGCAATCACCTTCTCGAGCAGGGGCGCCTGGTTCAGGAAGTCTTCATACTGCTTGGGCGTGCAGAAGCCCATGACGGGCTCGACACCGGCGCGGTTGTACCAGGACCGGTCGAAGAGAACGAATTCTCCGGCTGTCGGGAACTGCGCGATGTAGCGCTGGAAATACCATTGCCCGGCTTCGCGCTCGGTAGGCTTGGTCAAGGCGACGACACGGATAAGACGGGGATTCATGTGCGCTGACGAGGCGGAAATCGCACCGCCCTTGCCGGCCGCGTCTCGCCCCTCGAAAAGCGCCATGACGCGCTTGCCGGTGGCCTGCAGCCAGAACTGCACCTTCACTAGCTCGATCTGCAGCCTCTCCAGTTCCTCAAGGTATTCCTCTTCCTTGAGCTTTTTGTCGTAGGGATAGCCGCCGGATTGCAAAGCGGCCTCGTCAACCCAGTCCGGCAGCACGGGATCGTCGACATCGAAGACGCGCTTCTTTCCGCGGATGTCCAGTTCGACGGCTCTGCTCTCGACATCATCGGCCATGGCGTTCTCCCCGCTCTGAGTTTTGTTGAACACAGGCGACCATATTTCTCGTTAAAAATCAAATGTCTTGCAGTTTGCCGAAATTCCTGTGCGTTCCCAGCATGGCTTTTGCGTCTGCTGGCTGCAGCCGAAAACTTCTGTCATGATTCACGGCTATCAGGCAGAGTTTGAAGATGGAAGTACGAGTCGAAATCGCGAGGGGCAGTTGCAAGACGAGACGCCATGGACACAAAGCCTGATTTTGCGCATTCGGCAGGAGTGCCCCGTCCTGCTCGTGGCGCTACTGATCGCACTGATCGCGCTTGCCGCAGGCGCGAACAAGTGGGTCGTGCTCGGTCTTCTGTTGCTGATGATCGTTACCGCTTTATGGCACTCGGTTCCGATCATCCGGGACGTCACGCCAGAACCTGTTCCCGAGACTATCGACCTCCCCGCCAGCCGCCTGGTCGAAGTTACCGCGACGCTAGCGGCGCTCGATATCCCGGTCATGGTGCTTTCCGATGATGCCTCGGTACTTTACCAGAACCATGCAGCCGAAAAGGCGTTTGGCGAGGCCACGATTGGTGCCCATATTTCCGCGCGCCTGCGCTCGCCTGGCGTCCTCGACATCATCAGTGAAACGATCGCGACCAATGCACCGAACCAGATCGAGCACTCCGAACGCCTGCCATCCGAGCGTGTTTACATCGTCCGCAGCGCGCCTGTGGATCTTGACGGGCAGCAGCCTGCTGATGAGCGTTTCTTCGTGGTTTCTTTTCGGGATATTTCCGAAGTCCGCCGCATCGACCGCATGCGTTCCGACTTCGTCGCTAATGCTAGCCATGAGTTGCGCACGCCGCTTGCGTCCCTGCGCGGCTTTATCGAGACCATTCAGGGACCGGCAAAGAACGACACGAAGGCGCAGGAGCGCTTTCTCGGCATCATGCTGGATCAGGCTACCCGCATGAGCCGCCTCGTGGACGACCTGCTGTCCCTTTCGAGGCTGGAACTGAAGTCTCATATCGCCCCGGACGAAAAAGTCGATCTGGTTCCTTTGCTCGGGCACGTCAGGGATTCGCTGGTGCCTCTTGCAAATGACGTCGGGGTCGAGATCGCTTTGCATCTTCCGCAGGGCAAAGCAGAGGTGCTTGGCGACCGTGATGAGCTGGTTCAGGTCTTTGAAAACCTCATAGAAAATGCCTGCAAATATGGGCAGGAGGGCAAGACCGTTGATGTCTTCCTTAAGAACGGTCAGGGCGAGCCGGTGGAAGTTACCGTGGTCGACAAGGGACCGGGCATTCCAGCCGAGCACGTGCCGCGCCTGACGGAGCGATTCTACCGCGTGAGCATCGAGGATAGCCGCTCGAAGAAGGGCACGGGGTTGGGCCTTGCTATCGTCAAGCACATCCTGACGCGACACCGGGCGCGCCTCATCGTCAAGTCGGAAGTCGGGAAGGGGACGAGCTTCACCGTGCGGTTTTGACATAAAACTGTAAGCGTTTGCTATTGCAATAGAATTTTTATCAATAAATTCAGATCTTTAACCTGTCACAAATGTTTCGTCAAAATGACATAAAAGCTCTAGCCATCAGAGGCTAAAGAGAGCGGGCCGCTGATAGACGGCACCGCCAAGGGCCGCTCAAGGCCGCACTCAGACCGCTATATGCCCGGGAGATTGTTATGAACGCTTTTAAACTCACGGTCGCAGCACTTGCCGCTTCCGCCGCTTTCGCTGGCGCGGCCGTTGCTCGCGACCAGGTTCAGGTTGCTGGCTCGTCCACCGTCCTGCCTTACGCCAAGATCGTTGCCGAAACCTTCGGCGAAACCTTCAAGGACTTCAAGACGCCGGTCGTTGAATCCGGCGGCACGGGCGCTGGCCTCAAGGAATTCTGCAAGGGCGTCGGCCCTGATAGCATCGACGTTGCCAACGCTTCGCGTCCGATCAACGCCAAGGAACTGGACGCCTGCAAGGCAGCCGGCGTAACCGACATCCAGGAAGTCAAGATCGGTTACGACGGTATCGTCTTCGCAACCGACTCGTCCAACCCGGACGTTGCCTACGTCCCGGCCGACATCTACAAGGCTTTGGCCGCTCAGGTTGTCGTTGACGGCAAGCTCGTCAACAACCCGTACAAGAAGTGGTCGGAAGTTAATCCGAAGCTCCCGGCTGTTGACATCGCTGCCTACATCCCGGGCGAAAAGCACGGCACGCGCGAAGTCTTCGAACAGAACGTTCTCGCAGCAGGCTGCAAGGCCTCCGGCGCTCTCGACGTGATCGCCAAGGAAATCACCGACAAGGCTGCTCAGACCAAGGCTTGCGTCGCAGTCCGTAAGGACGGCGCTGCTGTCGACATCGACGGCGACTATCCGGAAACGCTGGCGCGCATCGCTGCCAACAAGACCGGCGTTGGCGTCTTCGGCCTTTCCTTCTATGAAAACAATGCTGACAAGCTGAAGGTTGCGAGCGTCAACGGTATCGTTCCGTCGACCGAAACCATCGCGAACGGCACGTACCCGGTTTCCCGTCCGCTGTTCTTTTACGTCAAGAAGGCACACCTCGGCGTCATCCCGGGTCTCAAGGAATACGTCAACTTCTTCGTTTCCGACCAGATGATCGGCCCCGACGGCCCGCTCGCTGAATACGGCCTCGTTGCTGCTCCGGACGCAGAGCGCGACGCGATCCGCAAGGGCGTTGAAGACGGCAAGACCATGTAATGACCTTTGCCGGCGCGATCACCAGATCGCGCCGGCATTGCCTTGTTCCGCCAGTTGGGGACGGGGTTTGAACTTCTCCAAGTTTGAGAGCCGGATCGGTCCGCCTGCCGTTTCCGCTTTTTGGGGTCAAAGGGCCTGGGGACCTTACGAATGAGCACATCCGTCATACTCCTGTGCCTCGTGGTGCTGGGCGCCGCTGCCTTTCTGGCAGCCCGCAGCCGCGCTACGGCACTTGTCAAAGGCAAGTCCTCTGCGTTGCATTCACGACCGGGTTACTATGGCGCCTATGCGGCGATCTGGACAATCCTGCCGGCACTGATCGTGCTGTGCGCCTGGTTGGCAATCAGCCCTTCGATCATTGAAGCCTCCGTCCGCGGATCGTTTCCGGACGACATCAAGGCGCAGCCCGCTGCGCAGCAGAATTTGAACTACGGCATGGTCAACGCCATTGCGCGCGGCTTGCCGCTGCTCGCTCCGGAGGAGATCAGCGGTGCTGCCAGCGATCCGGCTGGCCTCCAGGCAAAGCTTGCTGCGAAGGGTGTTCCGCTTGCTGGTCAGCCACAGCCCTACATGATCGATGCGGCGCAGATGCTTAACGCGGAATCCGGCTCCAGCCGCCTCGTCATGACGGCGCTGGTTCTCGTTCTTGCCGTTGCTGGCGCATTTTATGCGCTTCGCGAAGTCGCACCGCGGTTCCGTGCGCGAAACCGCGTCGAACGCGTCATGCTCTGGGGCCTGCTTCTGGCGTCGTCGATCGCCATTCTGACGACGATCGGTATCGTTCTGTCGATGCTGACGGAAGCCGCCCACTTCTTCGCGACCGTTCCTGCCGCAGACTTCTTCTTCGGAACGGTCTGGGATCCGCGCTTTGCCGGTGCCGGCAGCTCGTCCTTCGGGCAATTCGGCCTGATCCCGCTGTTGCTCGGCACGCTCTACATTGGCTTCGTGGCGATGCTCGTCGCGGTGCCGGTCGGCTTGTTCGCCGCGATCTACATGGCGGAGTATGCCGCTCCCAAGGTCCGCTCGATTGCAAAGCCGCTGCTCGAAGTTCTCGCCGGTATTCCGACGATCGTCTATGGCTTCTTCGCTCTTGTCACCGTCGGCCCCTTCCTCCGCGACCTTTCCTCGCAGGTCAACGGCCTCCTGACCGGCAACTATGCGAACTTCATTCAGGCGCAGAGCGTTCTGACCGCCGGTATCGTCATGGGCATCATGCTGATCCCGTATGTTTCGTCCCTGTCTGACGATATTATCACCGCAGTCCCGCGCGCCCTGCGGGATGGTTCGCTCGGTCTCGGCGCCACGCGCTCGGAAACGATCAAGAAGGTCGTGCTTCCCGCAGCGCTTCCCGGCATCGTCGGCGCGCTGCTGATGACCGCCTCGCGCGCCGTCGGCGAAACGATGATCGTCGTGCTTGCGGCAGGTGTTGCCGCCCGCATCCAGATCAACCCGTTCGAGCCGATGACGACGGTGACGGTCAAGATCGTCAACCAGCTGACTGGCGACCTCGAATTTACGTCGCCGCAGACGCTTGTTGCCTTTGCTTTGGGCATCACGCTGTTTTTCATCACGCTTTGCCTCAACATCTACGCGCTCTACATCGTGCGCAAATACCGGGAGCAGTACGAATGACGGATATTGTTTCTCCGGTTCAGGGTGTCGTTGTCTCCAAGGCACCCGAACGCCGCGATATCGGCCTCAAGCGCCGCTATGCCGCCGAACGCCGCTTCCGCGCCTATGGCGTCGCGGCAATCTCCTTCGGCCTGATCTTTCTGGCGATCCTGCTCACGAGCGTCATCAGCAAGGGCTACACGGCCTTCCAGCAGACGGCGATCACGCTGCCGATCGAGTTCAGCGAGAAGACGATCGACCCGAACAACAAGCGCGCCACCGATCCGTCGGTGCTGGTTGCCGCCAACTATCCCGTGCTCATCCGTGACGCGATGATCAAGGCGCTGAACCTCAATGCGTCGAGCCGTCCAGAGGTCCGTGACGCGACCGCGATGATTTCCAAGGGAGCGCCCATCCGGTTGCGCGACATGGTCATCGCCGATCCATCGCTGATCGGCAAGACGGTCAATGTGACGCTGCTTGCCGACGCCAACATCGACTCCGCCAACAAGGGTCAGATCGATCTGAAGGTGGACGAGAAGAACCGCAAGGTGAACGACAGGCAGGTTGGCTGGATGAACCGGCTGGCGGAAAGCGGGACGTTGCACAAGACGTTCAACACCGGGCTCTTCGTCAACGGCAACTCCAGCCGTCCCGAGGCCGCCGGTCTCGGCGTCGCCCTGATCGGCTCGCTTTACCTGATGTTGATCGTGCTCGTACTTTCGCTGCCGATCGGTGTTGCCGCTTCGATCTACCTCGAAGAATTTGCACCGAAGAACAAGCTAACGGACCTGATCGAGGTCAACATCAACAACCTCGCAGCCGTTCCCTCGATCGTCTATGGTCTGCTCGGCCTCGCCGTCTTCATCAACTTCGCCGGCCTGCCGCGTTCCGCATCGCTGGTCGGCGGTCTGGTGCTGACGCTGATGACCTTGCCGACGATTATCATCGCGACCCGCGCAGCGCTTCGCGCAGTGCCGCCGTCGATCCGGGCGGCTGCTCTCGGCCTCGGCGCTTCGAAGATGCAGATGGTGTTCCATCATGTGCTGCCGCTGGCCATGCCGGGTATTCTCACCGGCACGATCATCGGCCTGGCGCATGCGCTTGGCGAGACCGCACCGCTGCTCCTCATCGGCATGGTCGCCTTCGTGGCCAATGCACCGAGCACTCCGCTCGATCCGTCGACGGCTCTGCCGGTGCAGGTCTACATGTGGGCCAACGAAGCCGAGCGCGCCTTCGTCGAGCGTACCTCTGGCGCTATCATCGTCCTGCTCCTGTTCCTGATCGTCATGAACCTCGGAGCCATTCTCTTGCGTCGTCGCTTTGAGCGCCGCTGGTAAACGGAGTAGACATTATGAACATGTTGACGGAAGCAGCAGTTGAGAAGGCTCTGGATCAGAAGATGAATACCGTTCCCTATAAGATGATCGGCCAGGACGTCTCGGTTTACTACGGCGAGAAGCGCGCGCTCTTCGACGTGAAGCTGAACATTCGCGAAAACACGGTGACGGCGCTGATCGGCCCGTCAGGTTGCGGCAAGTCTACCTTCCTGCGCAGCCTGAATCGTATGAACGACACGATCGACGGTTGCCGCGTCACCGGCAAGATCACGCTCGATGGTGATGATATCTATGATCCTGACATCGACGTCGTGGAGCTCCGTGCCCGCGTCGGCATGGTGTTCCAGAAGCCGAACCCGTTCCCGAAGACGATCTACGAGAACGTCGCCTACGGCCCGCGCATCCACGGTCTCGCCAAGTCGAAGGCCGACATGGACCAGATCGTCGAACTCAGCCTGCAGCGCGCCGGCCTGTGGAACGAGGTGAAGGATCGCGTTCATGAAGCCGGCACTGGTCTTTCCGGAGGCCAGCAGCAGCGCCTTTGCATCGCCCGCGCTGTTGCGGTGAGCCCTGAAGTGATCCTGATGGACGAGCCATGCTCGGCACTCGATCCGATTGCGACGGCAAAGGTCGAGGAACTGATCCACGAGCTTCGCGAGAACTACACGATCGTCATCGTGACGCACTCGATGCAGCAGGCCGCCCGTGTTTCGCAGCGCACGGCCATGTTCCACCTCGGCAACCTCGTCGAAGAGAACGATACCGACAAGATGTTCACCAACCCGGACGATCCGCGCACCCAGGACTACATCATGGGTCGCTTCGGTTGATCGCCGGCGTCGGCAACCCTCACCATACTCAAGGATGAGCCCTATGGCATCGACACATATCTTTTCTGCCTACGACGACGATCTGAAATTCCTGTCCCGCCGTATTTCGGAAATGGGCGGCCTTGCCGAGCAGATGGTTTCGGATGCCGTTCGCGCTCTCGTCAACGGCGATACGGCCCTGGCCCAGAAGGTCATCTCCGACGACGTGATCCTTGACCACGCTGAACGCGAGATCGGGGACAAGGCGATCGTGACCATCGCCCGTCGCCAGCCGATGGCGGCCGACCTTCGCGAGATCATGGGTTCGATCCGCATTGCGGCCGATCTCGAGCGCGTCGGCGATCTCGGCAAGAACACCGCCAAGCGCGTCATCGCGGTCCAGAGCGCCGGCGTGCCGCGCAAGCTCGCCCGCGGCCTCGAGCACCTTTCCGAACTGGCGCTTGTCCAGCTCAAGGAAGTGCTCGACGTCTATACGAGCCGTGCTGCCGACAAGGCAAAGTCGATCCGTGAGCGCGACGAGGAAATCGACGCGATGTACACCTCGCTGTTCCGCGAGATGCTCACCTACATGATGGAAGATCCGCGCAACATCACCAGCTGCACGCATCTTCTGTTCTGCGCCAAGAACATCGAGCGTATCGGCGACCACGCCACCAACATTGCCGAAACCATCTATTACATGGCCACCGGCGCTCAGCCGGAAGGCGAACGTCCGAAGGACGATACCGCCAACACCGTCGGCGCCGTTACGGAATAATCGTTCCGCGACCGCGCCCCCAGGAGACCGAAACGAATGATACCAAAAGTAGCTGTCGTTGAAGATGAAGAGGCACTGAGCGTGCTTCTTCGCTATAACCTTGAGGCTGAAGGCTTTGAGGTCGACACAATCCTGCGCGGCGACGAGGCCGAGATCCGGCTGCAGGAACGCACGCCGGACCTTCTGATCCTCGATTGGATGCTGCCGGGCGTATCAGGCATCGAGCTCTGCCGTCGCCTGCGCATGCGGCCGGAAACGGAGCGCCTGCCGATCATCATGCTGACAGCCCGCGGCGAGGAGAGTGAGCGTGTTCGCGGCCTCTCCACCGGCGCCGACGACTACGTCGTCAAGCCGTTCTCGACGCCGGAGCTCGTCGCCCGCGTCAAGGCGATGCTTCGTCGTGCCAAGCCGGAGGTACTTTCCACGCTGCTGAAGTGCGGCGACATCGAGCTTGACCGCGAGACACACCGCGTTCATCGCAAGAGCCGCGAAGTCCGCCTCGGTCCGACCGAATTCCGGCTTCTCGAGTTCCTGATGGCATCCCCTGGCCGTGTCTTCTCGCGCTCCCAGCTGCTCGACGGCGTCTGGGGTCATGACATCTATGTCGACGAGCGTACCGTCGACGTTCATGTCGGGCGTCTGCGCAAGGCGCTGAACTTCTCCAACATGCAGGATGTCATCCGCACCGTTCGCGGTGCCGGCTATTCCATGGAAGCCTAAAGCTCTCCTGAGAGGCATCCACACCGTCCAACGAAAAACGGGCCCGCGAGGGCCCGTTTTCTTTGTTCCTTATCCGGCTTCCGGGTCAGGCGACCCGGTTGGCGGCCTTGCGGCGCTCGTTGACCGGCTGATAGGCCATGCGCTGGTGATAGGTGCAGTAAGGGGAGGAGTCTGGGGATTCGCAGCCGCAGAAGTGGAAGTCGTCCTTCAGCGGATCGCCGACCGGCCACTTGCAGGTGCGCTCGGTCAGTTCCGTCAGGCCGAGGCGGCGAGAAATCGGAACGACGACGTTTGCGGCCGGACGGTAGCTGATTTCCGCGATGGCATCGATTTCGATCTCTTCCTTGAGCATCGTCGCACCCTGCTGGCGGGTGACGGTGCGCGTGGTGACGCGAGATGCATAGTTCGGAGCGCGCGGCGCGGATGTCGTGCGCTTGGGCGTTCTGACAGTGGTCGTCGAGCCTCCGGCCTTGGCGCGGCCGGGCAAACTCAAACGGTGGACTTTGCCAATGACGGCGTTACGGCTTACACCGCCAAGTTGCGCTGCGATCTGGCTGGCGCTCAGGCCCTCGGACCACAGCTTCTTCAGTTTTTCAACGCGCTCGTCTGTCCAGTTCATGCCCCTGTCTCCGCCTTATTAGCGTTGGTGTAGGCAGAATCCCTCACCATTGCCCCGGACGTATCCGAGGCAAGAAACGCTTGCTCGATTTTGGTGACTAGTTCCGCCGCATGCAGTCTAGTAATTGAGTTTTAACCTAGTGTGAGGCTGACTCCGTGACAAGAGTCGGTTGAATCTCGGCGAATCGAATTTCAAGTTTTCCCCAACTTGCTGGGCGAGAGAGTCATTTCTGCAACATTAGTTGTTGATAGCTCCAGCGCCTCCGGATGGCGGCTTGACGCATGCAGGAAAACCTCAGTTTTGTTGACATTGCAGTGCGAAAAGTAAATAGTGCTGCTCGCCGCCGAAAGGCGGCATTTTTAATTTTCCGGACC
>Ga0075365_10000297_pt1 | contig 17279 bp, 17 predicted proteins | sample EndMetdeltDD1765_FD_71387 | JGI IMG/M metagenome (GOLD analysis project Ga0075365, IMG submission 71387) | Populus endosphere microbial communities from Tennessee, USA - Endosphere MetaG P. deltoides DD176-5 | ecosystem: Host-associated > Plants > Roots > Endosphere | place: USA: Tennessee... | reverse complement strand
GGCGCCCTGGGCGCGTTCCTGGTCATCGTGGGCCTTCGCCGGATCGCGCACCGCGCCACGCGGCGGTGGGTGCCCCCGGTCAGGAGCGCTCAATGGGTGACGTCTGCGGCACTCGCCTTCAGCCATGGCGCCAACGACGCTCAGAAGTCCGTCGGGGTGATCGCGGCGCTGCTGCTCGCGACCGGGCATGTGCAGACCCTCTCGGCGCCGATCTGGGCGGAGGTCGCCTGCGCGGTCGCCTTGACAGCCGGCACCGCCCTGGGGGGATGGCGGATCATCAAGACCGTGGGACGGCGGATCTATCGCATCTCGGCGATCGAAGGGCTCTCGAGTCAGGCCACCTCCGCGGGCGTCATCCTGGGCGCATCGCTGGTCGGCGGGCCTACATCGACGACGCAGGTGGTCGCGTCCTCGGTGGTCGGCGTTGGCCTGGGACGGAAGCGGCTGCGCCACGTCCATTGGCTGATCGTCCGTGAGATGGGCCTCGCCTGGCTGATCACGATTCCCGCCACCGCCGTGCTGGCGGCCGCCATATACGGAGCGGAGCAATGGCTCGGGTGAGGCGGGGTCACTGGTTCCTGCCGGAGACGCCGGACGTGGTCGCCCTTCTTCGCCGCCAGCTTGAGGTGACCATCGATGGCCTGGAAGCCATGTGCAGATGGTCGAGGGGAGAGCTCGAGGCCGCCGACGAACTCGAGGCCGCCGAGCATCGAGGCGACATCGCCAAGCGCGAACTGATGACAGCGCTTCGTGCGGCCTTCGTCACCCCACTCGAGCCGGAGGACATCTTCTCCCTCTCTCGTGGGATTGACTGGATCCTCGACCATTCCCGGGATCTGGTGAAGGAGGCGCAGGTCCTCCACGCCTCGCCGGATACAGGGCTTGTGGAGATGACGCAGGAGCTGCTGGACGCGGTTCGCCACATCGACCGAGCGATCGCTTCGATCACAGACGATGAGGACGCGGCGACAGCGGCGGCCTACGAGGCGATTGCCGCCGAACGACGCCTCGAACGCTCCTACTATCGGGGCATGGCCGTGCTCCTCGACGTCGAGGACATGCGCCAGCGGATCTCTCGCCGTGAGCTCTACCGGCGCTGCTCACGAATCGGGGAGACCGTGGTGGAGGTCTCCGAGCGAATCGTCTACGCCGTCGTCAAGGAGACCTGAGTGGGAGAGCCGACTGCTTAGTTCCCGCAACCTCAATCGGCGCCGGCCACGGATGCTCGCCACCTGGTTTAGGGTGGAATAGGCACGTGGGACGGTCGGAGGGACGAAAGCGCGAGTTGCTGGTCTCCCGCACTTGGGTCCAGGTTGCGGGGCTCGTCTTCATCGCTGGGTTCTTCGTTCTCGTCTTCCTCGCCTACCGCACCTACCAGTCCGACCCACCGATTCCCGATCGCGTCGTCGGGCCGGGGGGCCGGGTGGTCTTCACCGGCGACGACATCCGCGCCGGCCAGAAGGTCTTCCTCGAAGACGGCCTCATGGAATACGGGTCGATTTTTGGCCACGGCGCTTATCTGGGACCGGACTTCACCGCGGATTACCTGCACCGCTCATCGCGCTCGGTCACCGATCAGCTCGGGGGCAACGGGTCGGATTCCGCGCGCCAGGAGACGATCGACCAGTTCCAGGCCAACCGCTACGACCCCGACACCGAGACGCTGCCGGTCAGCGCCCAGCAGGCGCGCGCGTTTGGACAGCTCGAGCGCCACTACGGGAACTTCTTCGCCACGCCGACCACCAAGTACGGCCTGCGACCCGAGGCGGTCAAGGATCCGGAGCAGATCCACGAGCTGACGGCGTTCTTCGCGTGGTCCTCGTGGGCCGCCTCGGCGCGACGGCCGGGCCACAACTACTCGTATACGAACAACTGGCCGCCGGAGGACCGGGTCGGCAACGAGCCGAGCGCCGACGTGATCGTCTGGTCGGTGATCTCGCTGATCGCGCTCCTCGGCGGGATTGGCATTCTCTTCGCCGCCTTCGGGCGCTGGCGAATGGGCTGGGCCGGCCGCGACCAGGCGACGCTCAGCTTCCGCGCTCCCGGAGACGTCGCGCTGACGCCGGCGCAGCGGGCCACCGCCTGGTTCTTCTTCGTCATGGCTGCGCTGTTCTTACTCCAGACGCTCGTCGGGGGCATGGCCCAGCACTACCGCGCCGACCTGGGCGGTTTCTTCGGCATCGACGTTGCGCAGGTGTTCCCCTACAACCTGGTCCGCATGTGGCACGTGCAGCTGGCGATCTTCTTCGTCGCCACCTCGTTCGTGGCCGCCGGGATCTTCCTCACGCCGATGATCGCCGGGCGCGAGCCGAAGGGGCAGAACCTGCTCTCGTTCGGGCTGCTCGGGGCGCTGGCAATCGTGGTCTTCGGCAGCCTCTTCGGAGAGCTCGCGGACATCCACAACTGGTTCCAGGGAACGCTCTTCGGCGCCCAGGGCTTCGAGTACCTGGACCTCGGGCGCTTCTGGCAGGTGCTCCTCGTGATCGGGCTCTGCCTGTGGATCGTGATCCTCTATCGCGGCTTGCGCGGCAGGCTGCAGCGAGAGCGCGTGGGGAACATGCCATGGCTCTTCTTCCTGGCCGCGCTCGCCATCCCCGCCTTCTACGCAGTCGGGCTGCTGGTCAACCCGAACGACAGCTTCACCGTCACCGACTTCTGGCGCTTCTGGGTTGTGCACCTGTGGGTGGAGGACTTCCTGGAGCTCTTCACCACGGCGATGGTCGCCTACATCTTCGTGCTGCTCGGTGTTGTTCGGGAGCGCGTGGCTCTGCTGGTGGTGCTACTCGACATCATCCTGTACTCGGTGGGTGGGGTCATCGGGACGATGCACCACCTCTACTTCTCCGGTGCCCCGGCCGAGAACATGGCGCTGGGCGCCGTCTTCTCAGCGCTCGAGGTGATGCCGCTGACGTTCCTCACGGTCGAGGCATGGAGCTTCCTGCAGCTCGGCGCCCGTCAGGAGTCGAAGTCGGCGACGCCGTTCCCGCACCGCTGGGCGGTGATGTTCCTCGTGGCCGTGGGCTTCTGGAACTTCCTCGGGGCGGGGATCTTCGGGTTCCTGATCAACCTTCCGATCGTCTCCTACTACGAGATCGGCACGGCGCTCACCGCGAACCACGGACACACCTCGATGATGGGTGTCTACGGGATGCTGGCCGTGGGGCTGGCGATGTTCTGTCTCCGCTACCTGATCCCGGCGGATCGCTGGAAGGAGCGCGCGGCCAAGATGAGCTTCTGGGGGTTGAACATCGGCCTCGCCTGGATGTCGTTCGCCACGCTCTTCCCGCTTGGCATCCGCCAGCTCTACGAATCAGTCAACGTCGGCTATTGGGATGCCCGCTCGCTCGACTACCTCTCGACGAACACGAACACCGTGATCGAGTGGCTGCGGTTGCCCGGTGACCTCTATTTCATCGTCGTCGGTGTGCTGCCGTTGCTGTATCTCACGTACCTGGGTGTCCGCTACACGGTGAAGCGGGTTGTGATCGCCGAGCCGGAGGAGATCCTGTTCACCGAGGTGACCGAGCCGAAGGAACCGGTGGGGACCGGACGGTGAGCGGTGTGGCGACAGAGAGCTTGCTCGCGGCCGGCTACGCGATCTTCTTGGCGCTGGCCGCGGTAGGGCTGGATCTGTTGGCGCGACATTCGCACCGGCGCTCGGAGCTCTACCGGACGGCGGGTTTCAGCTACCTCGAGAGCGCCGACGCCTGGGATTGCCCAGAGGGCGAGCGACTGCATCGCGTCGAGACCGACATGCACCAGCGCCTGGCGCGCTACCGCGCTCGGGCTCAGGTCTGCAACGCCTGTCCGCGCAAGCACGACTGCACCGACTCCGACACTGGGCGCGAGGTCACGCGAGCGCTCGATCCCTGGCCCCATTCGGAGGCGGGCCACTTCCATCGCGGCATCGCCGTCGCCATGGTCGGGTTCGGCGTCCTCGTGATCTGTGCCGGCGCGTTCCTGCACCACGACGCCGGGGACGTGGCTGTGCTCGGCGCCGCTCTGCTCTTCTGCGGTGCAATCGGCCTGTATCTGGTGGCAGATCTGCGTTCAGCCCCGGCGGGCTTCCCGTGGCCCGACGGGGAGCGAAGCGGCGCTACGGCGACCGCTGCCGGAAGCGAGCCATCCTCGATTCACTGAGTCGACACCGCCTCGCGTACCGACTCACACAGGGAGTGTCCCCACGCCTCAGCGCGGAGGAGCTCTCCATCGGCGAGAGGGCCCTCGGTGTCATCGACGAAGAAGCTCTGCGGATCCGCGACCACCTCGTAGCCTCGACGCCGCAGGCGCTTTGCGATCCCGCGCGCCGCGGATCCGGTCAAGAGGGGGGAGCGATCGATGCGAGTGTCAAAGGCGGCTGCGAGTCGTCCATCCCCGGATCGATCCGAGAGCCACGCGCGAAGCCCAGGCCCATCCACGGCTCCAGGCTCGAGCTCAACGTCCTGTTCCTCCTCGGCCGCCTTGCCGACGCCCTTTCTACTCAGCTCGGTGGCGAGACCGTGGATATGGGTGGGTCCCCCGACGATCAGGAAATCCGCTGTGTCTCCGAAGGCGGCGTCGCCGTGGTTCACCGAAACGACCTCGACCTCGTCGAGCCGAGCGAGGCCGGCTGCGATCGCCTCGGCTATCTGGCGGGTGTTGCCGTACATGGACTCGTATGCGACGATCGCCTTCATGACGCTCTCCCGGGTTGCTTGAAGTTCCTCGGGACACCGTAGGTCGAGCGAGGGCCGCAGACATCCGAAGCCGGCCGCAGGCTGAGTGCGGATGACTACGGACGATCATGGCCGCCCTGGGCCAGATCATTGTCGAGATGCTCCTCCTGTTATTGGCCGCGACTGGCACAACCTTGGCCACCGGCCTCGGCGCCATTCCGGTGTTCATGCTCGGCCCCCGCGTCGTCGCTCTGCGTCCGGCCCTCTGGGGCCTTGCCGGCGGCGTGATGGCGGTGGCCTCGGTGGTCGGTCTCCTCGCGCCGGCGCTCGATCAGGGATCGGCGTGGAAAGTCGCGGCTGGGTTCGTGGTCGGCGTCGCGTTCCTGCTCGTCGGGCGGCGCGCCTTGGGCTCTCGCGACATTCACGTCGGCAACCTTCGAGGGGCCAACGTACGAACCTCGGTCCTGGTGTTCGGGGTGTTGTTGGTCCACAGCCTTCCCGAGGGCTTCGCGATCGGCACCGCCTATGCATCCGACACAGCCGGGTTGGGCGCGTTCGTGATCGTCGCGATCGCTATCCAGAACATCCCGGAGGGGACCAGCGTGGCGATTCCCATGCAGGCGTCCGGCTTCTCTCACGCGCAGCAGTTCTGGGCCGCCGTCGGGACCAGCGCGCCGCAGCCAATCGGTGCGCTCGTCTCGTTTCTGGCGGTCGAGCAGGTCTCGGACCTGCTCCCGATCTCGTTCGGCTTTGCTGCCGGCGCGATGCTCTCGCTGGTCGCAATCGAGTTGGCTCCGGAGGCGCTCCACCGCGGCGCCCGAGGCCTCGGCGCCGCGGGCCTTGCGTCGGGCGCGATTCTGATGTGGGCGGTGAGCCTCCTGCTCCATGTCTGAGGCCTCAACAGCGACTAGGGTTGTCTCGATGGCTGATCACCGGCTGGATGAAGCGCGACTTCGCCGGCTGATCGAGGTCGGGCGAAGCCTCGTCTCTCAGCTCGATCTGGAGACCGTCCTCGGGCGGGTCCTGAACGCGGCCAGGGATCTGACGCGAGCGCGCTACGCAGCGCTGGGAATTCTCGATTCCGATCGCAGCCGTCTCGAGCGATTTGTCACGGTCGGCATCGACGACATCACTCGGACGCAGATAGGCCCCCTACCGGAGGGCCGCGGGGTGCTCGGCGTGCTGATCAGCGACCCCAAGCCCCTGCGCCTGACGAACGTCGGCGACCATCAGAGCTCGTACGGCTTTCCGGAGCACCATCCGCCGATGCGCTCATTCCTGGGGGTCCCGATCTTGATCGGCGGTGAGGCATTCGGGAACCTCTACCTGACGGAGAAGGAAGGAGGGGACTTCGACGACGTGGACGAGGAGTCCGTGATCATCCTTGCCGAGTGGGCGGCGATCGCGATCGCCAACGCCCGGTCGGTTGCCCGGGATCGCCTGCGCCGGACAATGGAGGCGTCGGAGCGGGAACGAAGCTTCTGGGCGCGGGAGCTCCACGATGAAACGCTTCAGGGCCTCGCTGCGCTTCGAGTGCTTCTCGGCTCGGGACTACGAGTGGGCACGATGGAGTCGATGACCCAGGCGATAAACCAGGCGACGGACGAGCTGGGTTCTGAGATCGACAAGCTTCGCGGCTTGATCACCGAGCTTCGGCCCGCTGCCCTGGACGAGCTCGGGCTGATCGCGGCGATCGAGGCACTGACGGATCGCAGCACATCCACGGCGGGACTCGAGATCAACACCGAGTTCGCGCTTCCTCAGGCATGGGGTGAAGAGCGCCTCGATCCCGAGCTGGAGAGCACCATCTACCGCCTCGTCCAGGAAGCGCTGACGAACGTCGTCAAGCACGCGCGCGCGGACCGGGTCGACCTGCAGGTGGCCGCAGCCGGAAGCACGGTGACGGTCAGCGTGCGCGACGACGGCATCGGGTTCGATCCAGCCACGACCTCCGAGGGATTCGGGCTCGTCGGCATGCGGGAGCGCCTCGACTTGATCGGCGGCCGCATCGCCATCACCTCTGGCCCAGGGCGAGGAACCGAGGTGAGGGCGGAGCTTCCAGTGCGCAGCGAGGCCGGCCGGGTCAGCTAGCCGCCGGCCTCGACCAGCCCGTGGTCGAGGGCGTAGCGGACGAGCTCCGATCGGGTCGTGAGGCCAAGCTTCTGCTGGATGTGCGCGCGGTGGGATTCCACGGTGCGCACGCTCAGGAACAGTTGCTCGGCGATCTCGGCATTGGTGAAGCCGAGCGCGATCTTGCGAAGGACCTCGGTCTCGCGCTCGCTGAGGTCATCGCCGGCGCCACCCTGCGGCTCGGCCGCCAGGCGGGCTCCCAGGGCAGGCTGTAGGTACGTGTGGCCATCAGCGGCGCTCCGGACTGCCTCGACGAGCTCGGCGTCGGCAGCCTCCTTCAGCACGTAACCGGCGACACCGGCCTGAAGTGCCCGTCGTACGAAGGCGGTCTCGGCCTGCATCGTGAGAACGACGATCCGCGTCTCCGGCGATGCCTCGTTGATCTCCGGGATCGCCTCCAGGCTCGATGGGCCGGGCATGTTGAGATCGAGGATCAGGATGGTCGGCTTGTGCCCGCGCACGTAGCGCACCGCATTCGGTGCGTCGCCGGCCTCGGCGACGACCTCGAACTCGGGCTCGGCCTCCAACAGCATCCTGAGTGCCGTGCGGACCACCGCGTGATCGTCGGCCAGGACGATCGTGATCTTCTTCTCGTTAGATGTGGATCCAGACAAGCGGGCCGCCTCAGCCGCTGCGCTCAATCGACCTCGAGGGAGCGGTGGGGGTCAAGGGCCATCGGCGCCTCGTGCCACTCGACCGGAATTGCCACCTCGACGTCGAGCGTCCGGCCCGGCGGCTCAGGATCGGCGTGCATTTCGCCGTGATAGAGCCAGGGGGCGAGGTAGCGCCCACTGATCTTGTGCGGCGGCCACCACAGAGCGTCAAGAGATGCCGCACCCTCGCCACCACCTCCGGCGATCTCAGTGCGGAGCTGGAGGGACTCCTCACCCGTCAGGAGCTTGCCGCGGAGCACTGGCCTGAAGGGCTCGACGTCGATTGCCGCGCCGAGACGGTGGGCGATGTCGGCCGCTGCCGCATCGGCCTCCTGCGTTGCGATGCCGCCCTGCTTGATCGGAAAGTTCGTGCCGTCTCCCGCGGCGTAGACGTCGTCAACGCCGACGACATGCGCGTGGGCGTCGATCGGGATGAAACCGCTCCCGTCGTTCGGCAGTCCTTCGATCGACGGTCCCGCCATCGCGGGCAGGGCAACGACGTCTGTGGCGGGGATCCGGCGTCCACCCGGCGTCAGCACGAGCTCGCTCGCGCCGTCCTGATGGGCGTGCACCGCGGTCTCGACCGCGATTCCCCGCGCGGAGAGCAGCTCCGAAACCGCGGTGCTCGCCGCTGGGCCGAACACCGCGAGGGGCGCCTCCTCGGGGGTGATCACCGTCAACTCAACGTTGGTTCCGAGCTCGAGCGCGCGCCGCTGCGCCATCAGTGCGATCTCGTAGATCGGCAAGGCCCAGGTCACCCCGCTTGGAACGACGAAGAAGACTTGCCCGCTCGAACCCCGGTCACGCAGGAGCTCATTCATTCGAAGCGGCTCGCCTCCGGCTGGAAATGTCGTAACTCCCTCGAAGGCGGGGTGAAACCGCCCGCCCGTGCAGACGATCGCGTAGTCATAGTCGAGCCTCTGGCCGTCTTCGAGGTCCAGTGCGTTCCCGGCGGTGTCGACCCGGCGCACGGCGCCCTGTATGAATCGAGCGCCGAGCTCCTCCGCGACCGGTGCAAGAGCGTGCTGCTCGGCCGGCCCCAAGTCGAATGGCTCCTCGACCAGCAGCGGCTTGTAGAGGAAGTCGGGATCGGGCGCTACGAGAGTGACCGCGGCGCGGTCCCCGGCTAGGTCGTGGAGCGCCAGCAGCGCTTCGAGCCCTGCGACGCCGCCGCCGACGATGACAACGCGCCCGCTCATGAGACTGATTCCACCAAATCGACGCGAGTCTATGAGCGAGGTCGGGCTCGTGCCATCCGCCAAAAGGCACACGTCGCCTGCGGGAAATCACGGACGGGAACGGAGATCTGTCCAGCTTACGCTGCCACGGCTCAGCCGCGTGATCCAGTGCGGGCGCGGAGCTCGTCCGCGACCGATGCCACCGTCCGGGCGACCGCGTCCGCGACGCTGGGGGTGAGGCCGGCGCCGGCGTCGAAGCGCTCGCCCTCGATCCCAAACACGATCAGGCGTGGGGGCAGGCGACCGAGGACGCGCCCGAGCTCGATCGCCGTGGCCAATCCGACGGCGTGGGTCGAATGGCGGTCCAACTCACGGGGGAGGCTCGTAGCGTTGGCATCGAGCCTGTGAACGGTTCCGGGCTGTGCGCCCGAGCAGACGGCGTCGATGACGATGACATGCTCGGTTCCTTCCCAGGCATCGAGCAGGGAAGTCGGATCGCTTTCCAGCTCGGCAACCTCGACCTCCAGGCCGGGCATTGAGCTGACCCGGCGGGCCGCCGCGAGGCCGGCGGCGTCGTCGCCGCGCCACCGGTTGCCGACGCCGATCACCTTGGAGCGGGCCGCCATGCGACAGTCCCTATTCGCGCTCCACGTCGAGCTGGAGGAAGTGGGTGGCGCACGAGATACAGGGGTCGTAGTTGCGAATCGCCTGCTCGCAGCGAAGGGAGAGCTCGCCGTCGGGCAACCCCGCGTGTTGGGCCACGAACGCGTACAGATCCTGCTCGATCGCCGCCTGGTTCTGCGAGGTCGGCGGCACGATTTTGGCGTCCTTGATCGTGCCTTCGCCGTCGATCTCGTAGCGGTGATACAGGAGGCCACGTGGAGCCTCGCTGACCCCGAAGCCGATCGCCGGTCCCGGCTCGAGCTCGACCGCGGCCCGGTCCGGTGGCTCGTATTCCGCAATCACGCGAAGCGCCTCGTCGAAGGCGTAGAGAATCTCGACGCTGCGCACGACGATGCTCTGGAACGGGTTCCTGCACGCGCCATCCAGGCCCGCATCCACCGCCGCATCGCGCGCCAGGGGCGAGAGACGGTCGAAGTTGAGCGTGAATCGCGCCAGCGGGCCCGCCAGATAGGAGCCGCGCTCCCGGATGCGGCAATGCAGGGCGTTTGAGTGGGGGACCTGCTCCTCGACGAAGGTGTCGTCGAACTCGGAGGCGGCGATGTCCATCCCGTGGTCGGAGACGATCCGGCCGTCATCGATGGGGTACTCGTCCGTCTCGGAGCGCAGGGCCACCACCTCGTGCTCGAGGTCGAGCTTTGGGAACTCGAGTCCCGCGGCCCACCGGACCGTCTCGAGCGCGTCCTCGCGGGCTCGCTCGAGCGTGTCGACGAGCCGCCCCAGCTCGGCCTTCGTCGGCACCCGGTAGAAGCCACCGGGCCGGACGTTGATCGGATGCACCTCCCGCCCTCCCACCAGCGCGATCAGCGCGTTGCCGGCCTTCTTCAACCGCAGGCCGCGCTCGACGATCTCGGGATGGTCCCTCGCCATCTCCATGGCGCTCTCGTACCCGAGGAAGTCCGGCGCGTGGAGCATGTACACGTGCAACCCATGGCTCTCGATCCACTCGCCGCAGTAGATGAGTCGCCGCAGCGCCCGGAGCTGGCCGTCGACCGTGGCTCCGCAGGCGTCCTCGAGCGCCTGGGCGGCGCTTGTCTGGTACGCGACTGGACAGATGCCGCAGATTCGAGCCGTGATGTCCGTCGCCTCCATGAACGAGCGCCCGCGCAGAAACGCCTCGAAGAAGCGGGGCGGCTCGTAGATCCGCAGTTTCACGTCGAGGACCTCGTCTCCTCGCAGTCGGACGTACATCGCGCCCTCGCCCTCGACCCGAGCCAGGTAGTCGGCCTTGATCGTCCTGGTCCGCGCCTCAGCCACGCTCGAGGGCCTCGCTCTCGCTACGGAACGGCTCCGCCGCGTTGTACATCTGGCGGTATTTGCGGACGAGGTCGGGCGTTTCCAATCCGAGGCCGCCCATCCACTCGGAGAGAGAGGCCGTGTTCGGCGTCTCCATGGGGCCGAAGCAGCCGTAACAGCCGCGGTCATAGGTCGGGCAGAGTGCGCCGCAGCCCGCGTGCGTGACCGGGCCGAGACACGGGGTGCCGTGGGCGACCATCACGCAAACGTTGCCGCGGCGCTTGCACTCGATACAGACGCTGTGAGGGGCGATCGCAGGGCGCCGGTCCGCCAGGAAGGCGCTGATCACCTCGAGCAGCTGCCGCTTGTCGATCGGGCATCCCTGAAGCTCGAAGTCGACCGGAATGTGAGCCGAGATCGGGGTCGAGGTAGCGAGCGTCGAGATGTAATCCGGAGTCGCGTAGACGACCGAAACGAACTCCTCGACGTCCGCGAAGTTTCGAAGCGCCTGGATGCCCCCCGCGGTCGCGCAGACGCCGATCGTCACCACGCGTTTCGAGAGCCGTCGGACCTCACGGATCCGCTCGGCGTCCGCCTCGGTGGTGATCGAGCCCTCGACCAGGGACAGGTCGTAGGGCCCGTCGACCGCTGCGCGCGTGGCCTCCAGGAAGTAGGCGATCTCGATCCGATCGGCGAGCGCCAGGAGCTCGTCCTCGCAATCGAGAAGGCTCAGCTGGCAGCCGTCGCAGGAGGCGAACTTCCAGACGGCGAGCCGAGGCTTTCGCTCGCCGTCCATCAGACCTCCCGCAGGGAGAAGAAGCGATCGATGTCCGAATACCGCATCACGGGCCCCTCGCGACACACATACGTGGGCCCGAAGACGCAGCGACCGCATTGGGTCAGCGCGCACTTCATGTTTCGCTCCATCGAGATGTGGATGTCACCGGCGTCAACGCCACGGTCGAGCATCGCCTGCGCCGCGAAGCGGATCATGACCTCTGGGCCACACAGCATCGCCACGGTGCGCTCGGGCTCGAGGCGAGCCTCGTCGAACAGCGTCGTCACGAGGCCCACGTGGCCGTTCCAGTCCTCACCCGCGCTGTCGACGGTGACGTGCACGTCGAGGCCGTCAGCCGCGAACCGCTCGAGCTGGTCCATGTAGAGAAGTTGATCGGGCGCTCGCCCGCCGTAGAGCAGGACTATCCGCTCGTAACGCTCGCTCTCGGCGAGCGCGCCAAGCACCGCCGGTCGAAGCGGGGCGAGCCCGATGCCGCCTGCCACGACCACGAGCTCCCGGCCCTCGGCAAGGGCAAGGGGCCACGAGCTGCCGTACGGACCTCGGACGCCCAGAACCTCCCCAGGCTGTGCAGCGCAGATCGCGGCCGATGCCGCCCCAACCGACCGCACCGTGTGCTCCAGCGGACCGGAGGCCGTGGGGTCTCCGCTGATCGAGATCGGCACCTCGCCCACGCCGAACGCGTAGAGCATGTTGAACTGTCCGGGCCCGAACCGGGGCCTCGGCGCTCCGCTCGCCGCCTCGAGCCCGAGCGTCCAGGTGTCGGCGGTGTCACGCCTCGTCTCCACGACCCGGAATGGCTCGGGAACCATGGGCCCTCGCGCCTTCTCGTCAGACATCGGGCTTGCCGTAGACATCGAGCAACTGGACCCGCGTGGTCTGAAGACGGGCGAGCATCGACGAGGCGAATCGCTTCATCAGCTCGTAGCCCAGCGTGTGGTCGGCCTCGCACTTGTTCCGCAGGCAGGCACCATCGAAGACGAGCGCCCGCACCGGCTCGGTGGCCCGCCCGTCGAAATGCCACCGGTAGGGAGGAAACAGCCAGGACCAGCCGACGATCTCCCCGGGGCCGAGCGTGGAGACGATCATCTGGCCACGGGCGGGAGCGAAGAGCTCCAGCGCGATCCTGCCGTGGCGGATCAGGTAGAAGCTGTCGGCCGGATCGCCCTCGCGGAACGGGTAGGAGCCGGCGTCGAACCCGGTCGTGGAGCCGCAGCCGGCGATCAGCTCGAGGTAGGCACCGTCCAGGCCCGCGAACGTCCCAACCTCCGCGATCAGCTCATCGATCGCGTGTGGATGTGCCATCCGCACCCCCTTCAGCGCTGCCGAGGCCGTCTGTCGCCCGGATCGCAGCTGCCTCCTCGGTGATGTCGATCGCCACCGGGCACCAGGTGATGCAGCGCCCGCATCCGACGCAGCCCGAGGTCCCAAACTGGTCGAACCACGTGGCGAGCTTGTGCGTCATCCACTGCCGGTAGCGCGAGCGCGACGACGACCGGACGCTGCCGCCGTGGACGTAGGAGAAGTCCATCGTGAAGCAGGAGTCCCACTCGCGACGGCGCTCTGCGGTCTCGCCGGTGAGGTCGGTGACGTCCTCGACCGTGGTGCAGAAGCAGGTCGGGCAGGCCATGGTGCAGTTGCCGCAGGTCAGGCAGCGCTCCGATACCTCGTCCCATCGCGGATGCTCGTAGTTGCGGTAGAGGAGCTCCTTGATGCCGTCGGTCTCGAGCTCCCTTCCCATGCTCGCCGCCGCCCGCTCGACACCGGCCGACGCCGCCTCAACCTCGCCTGCGGCCGCGTCGCGATGCGAGACCTCGGCGAGCACCTCGCCGCCTCGGTCGCTCCCCGCCTCCGCCACGAAGTAGTGGCGATCCTCTTCGATCACCTCGGTCAGCGCCACGTCGTAGCCGGACGTCGCCCGGGGGCCCGTGTTCATCGAGACGCAGAAGCAGGTGCCGCCGGCCACCGTGCAGTTGATCGCGACGATGAACGCGTTGCGGCGCCGGCGCTCGTAGACCGGATCCGGATAAGCGCCCTCGAGCATGACCTTGTCCTGTGTCGCGATTGCGTGGAGGTCGCACGACCTGGCGCCGATGAACGCGTACGCGGGAGGGTCGTCCGGCTCTTCCGTGACCTCGAAGCCGCCCGCTTCGCCGCGCCGCGCCTGCCACAGCCGGATGACCGGTGGATGCAGGAAGTGCTTCCACGATCGCGGTCCGACCGCGTATCCGAACAGCGCATCGTCATCGCGCCGCTTCAACCGGTAGGTCCCGCCATCCTGCTCGTCGGTCCACCCGGCGGGCAGATCCCGCGTTGAGGAGATCTCGTCGTAGACGATCGCACCCTGGCTCAGCGTCGGGCCGACGGTCGTATAGTCGCGCCGCCTAAGAGCCTCGAACAGCTCGTCCAGGGAGTCGCGCTCGATGACCTCCATTCCTCCCGGCGAGACTAACGCGCCTGGGCTCGGCGGGCCGCCCGGAAGCCGCGTGCGACCATTACCGAGGATGACCGAGTCCCGCGAGCGCAAGCATGTCGTGATCGTCGGGGGAGGGATAGCCGGACTGGAGGCAATGCTGGCGCTCTCGAAGCTGGCGCCGGACCTGGTCGACGTCGAGCTGCTCTCCTCCGGCGCGGAGTTCGTATACCGCCCCCTGCTCGTAGCCGAGCCGTTCGGGGTGACGGAGGCCCTCCGGCTTGACCTCGCACGGGCGGCCGAGGACGCCGGCGCCCGGCACAGTCGCGGAACGCTGGCCGCGGTCAGCCCCGAGCACAAGCTGGTGGAGACCGCGGAGGGAGAGACGCTGTCCTACGACCTCCTGCTGATCGCGATCGGCGGTGAGCCAATTGAGGCGGTGCCCGGTGGGCTGACATTTGGAGCCGATGAGGAACGAGCGGGCTTTCAGAGCGTGCTGGCCGACTTCGGCCGCAGGGGCCATGAGCGCATTGCGTTCGTCGTCCCAGCCGGCGTGAGCTGGTCGATCGCGGCCTACGAGCTGGCCCTGCTCACCGCGGCCGAGCGTGACGCCCGGCGGCTCCACGGCACCGAGATCCTGCTCGTCACCCACGAGGAGGCTCCACTCGAGGTCTTCGGCGACGATGCATCCGGGCTGGTGGCCGCGCGTCTTTCCGAGGCCGGGATCTCGCTCCGGGTGGGCGCCCGAGCCGACCGGGCTGTCGACGGCAGGCTGCGCCTGGAGTCAGGCGAGGAGCTCGAGCCGGCGGCCGTGATCGCGCTTCCGGGCCTGCGGGTTCCTCCGATGGCGGGATTGCCCCAACGGGCTGGCGGCTTCGTGCAGACGGACGTCACCATGCGCGTCGCCGGGCTCGAGTGTGTCTGGGCGGCCGGAGACGCCACCTGGTTTCCGGTGAAGCAGGGCGGCCTGGCGGCACAGCAGGCGGATGTGGCCGCAAGGGCGATCGCCGCTGCATCCGGAGCCCGCGTTGCGTCGGAGCCGTTTCAACCCGTGCTCAGAGCCGCGCTCATCACCGGGGGAGCCCCAGAGTTCCTGCGTGCGCATCTGCCCAGCCGGGGCGAAGGCGATGCGAGTGCCGCGCGGAGCCTCTGGTGGCCTCCCGTGAAGGTGGCCGGGACCTATCTCGGCCCGTACCTCGCAAGAGCGCTGGGGGATGATCCCGGGGCCGATGAGCTGACCGACCTGACGCCGTCCGGCGATCCGGAGAGCGAAGAGGCCGAGATCGAGCAGGCGCTCGGACTGGTGCTGGCCGTAGCGGATGCCGACGCGGAGGTAGGCGACTTCGAGGGGGCGCTCCGATGGCTCGCGCTCGCCGAGGAGCTCGACTTCGTCATCCCGGTCGCGTACGTCACCCGCCGTCACGAGTGGCGCCGCCATCTCGAGCCCGGGCTTGCCCCGGACGCTGCCGCCGCCCGGATCGATCCGACGTTCAAGAGCGCCGACGCCGCGCTGTCGGACCTATATAGGCGCCTCGGCTGGATGCGGCAGATCGAGCGGGATACGGGAGGTGAGATGGAGCGTCATCTGTCCGATCTGGATGCGGGCATGGAGCAACTCCGATCGCTCACGAGGCGGGCCGGCATCTACGAGGGCAGGCAGGGCAGCGGGGATCAGGACCGGCCGTAGGCCAGCGCCCCCGCGAGGCCACGGGCCGAGATCACGCCAACCGGATCGTCGCTGTCGGACTGCAAGACGATCAGATGCGTGATTCCGCGCTCCGACATGACCTCGGCCGCTTGGCGAAGCGGCTCGTGCGCTCGAATCGTCGCCAGATTCGTGGTTGCGAGCTCGCGCGCGGTCACGGAGGCGAGGTCGCCGGCCACGCGCGCCAGGTCAAGGCTCGTCACGATCCCCCACAGACCGCGCTCCGGGTCCACGTCCGCAACGACGACCGAGTGGACGTCGTAGCCGACCATCATCCGGGCCACGTCCGACGCGATGGTCTCGGGTCTGCAGGTGATCACGCCGACGCGCATCGCGTCGCGGACCTTCGCGTCCTCGAATGCCGGGCCTACGTAGCTGTGTTCCACTTCGCGAACCGTACTCATCTCGGGCCCCTAGAAGCCGCGCCGCTCGCGGTAGACGTGTGCCTCGCGCATCAGTTGCTCGTGTGCGCCCGGCGTCCTCATCGCACGGCGGAGGCGGACCATGTGGACGACGAAGGCCGCGGCGAAGACGAGCGCCAGGACCGTGAAGCCCCACAGCTCGAGGGGCGAGAAGACGCCCATGATCAAGCCATAGACGTAGAAGCCGAGATAGGCCAGGCCCAGCAACAGGGCCAAGCGGCTGAGGGTTCCGGTCACGCTCATGTTTCGAGTACCTCCTGGATTCGTCTGGACACGAGGCAAACTATGCGCTCGGCGGCGCTGCGGAATCGGGGGAAAGCACGTGACTCAGTCCGCACTAACCACGGATGCGGCGTCTTCGGCAACCTCGTGGAGATCGTCCAGGGACGCCGAGATCGCGTTCGCCAGCACCTCGAGATCGGGCATCGACTCACGGTCGGCGTTCAGGCAGAAGTACATCTGGCCGTCGTAGCTGAAGACCGCGAGGCCAACCGCGTGACTCGCCGCGAGGGGCACGATCGGCCATACCGACAGCAGCCGGGACCCGAACGCGTATCGCGGCTCCTGGGGGCCCGGGACGTTGGTGATCGTGACGTTGAACAGGCGGCTCGCGAACAGCCCGCGCGCGAGAAAGCTGTGGAGGACCGGCGGTGCGTGCCCGGCGAGGTCGATCATGGTGCTGGATCCGGTGCCCTGGGATCCGGACTTCAGGCTTTCGGCCTCCGACATCTGCCGCGTGTAGCGCCCCTCGGCCGTGGTCTCGGCCACGGCCAGGTGTACGAACAGGGAGGTGATGCGATTGCCAAGGGCCAGCCGCTCTCCGGCCACCCGAATGTTGACCGGGACCATCGCCCGCAATCCCTGCTGCGGCGGGGTCTCGCCGCGACTCTCGAGCAGGGCCCTGAGCCCGCCCGCGCTTGCCGCGAGCACCACGTCGTTCACCGTTCCGCCGAGCGCGACCTTGATCTCCTTCAGCCGGGCGAGCGGCACCGTGATGACCGCCAGCCGGCGGTCCGCTCCGATGGGGACGTTGATGCTGGACTTCGGCGCCGGGATTAGCTCGTCCTTGACGAGCAGCTCGATCAGAGCGCGTGAGCGCGAGAGCGTCTCCCGCACCCGCTGGGGGTGAAGGGTGGCGTCGACACCGCGGCCGCCGAGGCGCACTGCGGACGCAGTGGTCCCAACCGCGCCTCGCGCGAGGCGAAGCCCGGTTCCGGCGAGCCCGGTGCCGACGCGCAGCGGTAGGAGGAGGGGGGAGGAGCTCACGGACGAGTCGGGGTGAGGGCGAGCGTCGGTTCCCCGGGCTCCGTTCTCACTCGAGGCCGAGTCCGGGCTCGAGTCCAAGAGGCTGTTCGCGGCGTCGACCGAGCCCACGCCGTCGACCATGCAGTGATGGGTCTTCGATGCCAT
>Ga0075365_10000296_pt1 | contig 17289 bp, 13 predicted proteins | sample EndMetdeltDD1765_FD_71387 | JGI IMG/M metagenome (GOLD analysis project Ga0075365, IMG submission 71387) | Populus endosphere microbial communities from Tennessee, USA - Endosphere MetaG P. deltoides DD176-5 | ecosystem: Host-associated > Plants > Roots > Endosphere | place: USA: Tennessee... | reverse complement strand
GGCGTGTACATCGGCCGGATGAAGTTGCCTTCCTTGGACAGCACTTCGCGGGCGGCGCCGAAATCGATCATCACCGCCTTGTTGTCGTCGGTGATGAAGATGTTGGCGGGCTTGATGTCCAGGTGCAGCATCTTGTGCTGGTGGACGATGCGCAAGCCGCGCAGGATCTCGTCGAACAGCGACCGGATGGTCGACTCGCGGAACACCTTCTGCTTCTTCAGTTCGCGCGCGGTGATGATGAAGTCCTGCAGGGTCGCGCCCTCCAGGTAGTTCATCACCATGTAGACGGTTTCGTTCTCGCGGAAGAAGTTCAGCACGCTCACCACGGAGGCGTGCGAGATCTGGGCGAGCGAACGGCCTTCCTCGAAGAAGCTCTTGAGGCCGAGGCGATAGAGGGAGAGCTTTTCGGCCTGCACCTGCGGGAGCAACTCTCCGGGGGCGCGGCTGGCAAGGGACGACGGCAGGTATTCCTTCACCGCGACCTGCTGGCCCTCGTTGTCCACCGCCAGGTACACCACGCCAAACCCGCCAGCCGAGAGCTTGCGCACCACGCGATAGCCACCAATCACGGTATCGGGGGGAAGCGGCGCTGGTTTGACCTTTGACATAATTTAAGAATTCGGGGTCCGGCAGGCTGACCCGGTTATTCTCTGGGCAATCCCGTCACTTACAACACAGAGATAGTCTCGATGCCAGTTTACAGTATGACCGGTTACGCCAGCGCCCAGCAAAGCCCAGGGCCCGCGGCTGCCGGCAGCGAGACCAGGACCGGTCCCACAAGCCGCTTGGGGCTTGAGATCCGCTCTGTCAACAGCCGTTTTCTCGACCTCAGTTTCCGCCTCTCCGAAGACCTTCGCCAGCACGAGCCGGTGTTGCGTGAAATGCTCACTGCCAAGCTCAAACGGGGCAAGGTCGAAGTGCGCGCCGGCATCGAGACCTCCGGGTCGGACAACCTGCGCGAGCCCAATCCCAGGACCCTGCAGCGACTGAACGCCCTGCAGGACACAGTCAAGTCCTGGCTTCCCGAAGCGGCTTCCCTGAGCGTGGCCGACGTGATCAAGCTCGGTTCCAGCGAGCAGAGCAGCGAAATCGACTGGACCGACACCGTCAACTCGCTCGCCGCCAAGACGCTCAAGGAACTGCTCGCCGCGCGCGAGCGCGAAGGCGCCAGGCTGGCGACCATGCTGCTTGGCCACCTGCAGCAGCTGCGCGAGCTCGCACAGCAGGCGCTGCCGCTGGTGCCGCAGCTGGTGGAGCAGCAACGCAACCGCTTCCTGGAAAGATGGAAGGAAGCGATGGCCCTGGCCGAGGGCAGCACGCCGCCGGAAGCCGCGCAGGACCGGGCGATGACCGAGGCCACCTCGTTCGCGATCCGCATCGACGTCGCCGAGGAACTGACCCGGCTGGGCTCCCACATCGACGAGATCGAGCGCCTGATCAAGAAGGGCGGCGAGGTCGGCAAGCGCCTGGACTTCCTGATCCAGGAGCTGCACCGCGAGGCCAACACCATGGGTTCGAAGTCCGCGGCGCTGGAGCTGACCAAGATCTCGGTGGACATGAAGGTGCTGATCGAGCAGATGCGCGAGCAGGTCCAGAACATCGAATGACCCTGATTTGATGGACTACCCCGGCAATCTCTTCGTCGTCGCGGCCCCCAGCGGGGCGGGCAAATCCAGCCTGGTCAAGGCCCTGCTGGAGCTGGACTCGCTGGTCCAGCCCTCCGTCTCCCACACCACCCGGCCGCCGCGCGGCCAGGAAAAGCACGGGCGTGAGTACTTTTTCGTTCCTCCCGAGGAATTCGACACGATGGTGTTGGCAGGCGCCTTCGTCGAATGGGCCCATGTCCACGGCCAGCGTTACGGCACCTCGCGCAAGGCGATCGAGGAGCGGATCGCCCAGGGCGCGGACGTCATCCTGGAAATCGACTTCCAGGGCGCGCTGCAGATCAAGCGGGTCTTCGCCAACGCGGTGCTGATCTTCATCCTGCCCCCCAGCTGGGAGGAATTGCGCTCCCGGCTGGAAAGGCGCGGCGAGGACGCCCCGGATGTGATCGAGCTGCGGCTGAAGAATGCCGCCGTGGAAATGACGCAGGCAAGGGAATTCGACTTCGTTATAATCAATGAGTTATTTGAACGGGCCTTGTTCGACCTCAAGGCCATTGTTCACGCACAGCGTCTGAAGTTCTCGGCCCAGCGCCGCGCCCGTGCCGACACCTTCAAGGCCCTCAACATCAGCTGACAGCTCCCCGACCGGGGCCGTCGATCAACTTTGGAGCACTCATGGCCCGCATCACCGTCGAAGACTGCCTGGAAAAAATCCCGAACCGCTTCCAGCTCGTGCTGGCAGCGACCTACCGCGCCCGGATGCTGAGCCAGGGCCACGCGCCCAAGATCGAGAGCAAGAACAAACCGGGCGTGACCGCCCTGCGCGAGATTGCCGAAGGCAAGATCGGCCTGGAAATGCTCAAGAAGGTGCCGGGCTAGAGCGCAGCGCAGCAAGCGTCGCCCGGCATCCCCGCGCAGGCGGGGATCCAGAAAAAGAGCACCGCGCCGCGGTGCTTTTTCATTGGTGCTCCACGGTCGCTGGGGCTCGCGCTACATTTGAGGCATGAGTGCGGTCGTCCAATCTCCTCCCGGCAAGAAGGGCAGGCCCCCGCTGGCCATGCCCAGCCCCGCCGCGGCCAATGCGGCGGCGGCCAGTTTCGCCGCCCTGACGGCCAAGCTCGATTACCTGGACGCGGCCGACATCGAGCAGGTGCGCAAGGCGTACCGGTTCGCCGACGAAGCCCACCTGGGCCAGATGCGCTCCAGCGGCGAGCCCTACATCACCCATCCGATCGCGGTCGCGGCGCAATGCGCCGAATGGAAGCTCGATGCCCAGGCTCTGATGGCCGCGTTGCTGCATGACGCGATCGAGGACTGCGGCGTCACCAAGCCGGAGCTGATCGAGCGCTTCGGCGCGCCGGTCGCGGACCTGGTCGACGGCCTGACCAAGCTGGACAAGCTGCAGTTCAACACCCGCGAAGAGAACCAGGCGGAATCGTTTCGCAAGATGCTGCTGGCGATGGCGCGCGACGTCCGCGTGATCCTGATCAAGCTGGCCGACCGCACCCACAACATGCGCACGCTCGACGACGTGCCGCGCGAGAAGTGGAGCCGCATCTCCTCCGAGACGCTGGAGATCTACGCACCCATCGCGCACCGCCTGGGCCTGAACCAGACCTACCGCGAGCTGCAGGAACTGGCGTTCAAGCACCTGCGGCCGTGGCGCTACCAGATCCTGAGCAAGGCGGTGGCCAAGGCCCGCAGCCGCCGGCGCGACCTGATCCAGAAAGTGCAGCGTGAGGTGGAAGCGGCGTTTGCGGCCGCCGGCATGAACGTGCGGATCGCCGGCCGGGAGAAGACGCTGTTCTCCGTCTACAAGAAGATGGACGAGAAGCACCTGAGCTTCGCCCAGGTCACGGACATCTATGGTTTCCGCGTGATCGTGCCCGCCGTGATCGACTGCTACACGGCGCTTGGCCTGCTGCACCAGATCTACAAGCCGGTGCCGGGCCGCTTCAAGGACCACATCGCGATCCCCAAGGTCAACGGCTACCAGTCGCTGCACACCACGCTGGTCGGCCCCTCGGGCGTCAACGTGGAATTCCAGATGCGGACCGAAGCCATGCACGTCGTCGCCGAATCAGGCGTCGCGGCCCACTGGCTGTACAAGGCCGCCGAGCCCGATGGCGATGCCGCCGACCGCCTGGGCACGAAGTGGCTGCAGTCGCTGCTGGACATCCAGCACGAGACACGCGACGCCGCCGAGTTCTGGGACCACGTCAAGATCGACCTGTTCCCCGATGCGGTCTACGTGTTCACGCCCAAGAGCCAGATCATGGCCCTGCCGCGCGGCGCGACGGTAGTCGACTTCGCCTATGCGATCCACAGCAACATCGGCGACCGCACGGTGGCCGCGCGCATCAACGGCGTGCAGGTTCCGCTGCGCACGGAATTGAAGAACGGCGACGTGGTGGAAGTGGTCACGGCCGCGGTGTCCACGCCCAACCCGGCCTGGCTTGGCTTCGTGCGCACCGGACGCGCCCGCTCCAAGATCCGCCATCACCTCAAGACGCTGGCGCAGGTGGAATCGCAGGCGCTCGGCGAAAAGCTGCTGACGCAGGCGCTGCGCGCCGAAGGCATGGAGCGGCTGCCCGCCGACGACGAAGCGCACCAGCAGATCTGGGAAAAGCTGCTGCGCTTCACCGGCAGCCGCAGCCGCGCCGAATTGCTGACCGACATCGGCCTGGGCAAGCGCATCGCCAGCATCGTCGGCAAGCGCCTGATGACGCTGCTGGCCGAACGCGGCGAGAAGCCGGACGCGCTGCTGCTCACGCGGGAGCGCTTCACCGCGCACGAAAACGTCTCGCAGGGCGAGGTCATCCTCGATGGCAGCGAGAACGCCTCGGTGAAATTTGCCAGCTGCTGCCGGCCGGTGCCGGGCGACGCGATCGTCGGCTACCTGGGGCGCGGCGAAGGCCTGGTGGTCCACACCGAAGACTGCGGCGTGGCCAAGCGGCTGCAGCACAAGGACAGTGAGCGTTTCATCAGCGTCGAGTGGTCCGACGAACCGGTGCGGCCGTTCGAGACCGGCGTGCTGGTGACCGTGGTCAACGGCAAGGGTGTGCTGGCCCGCGTCGCCGCTGCGCTCGCCGCCGCCGAAGCGGACATCACGCACGTCGACATGGACGAAGAGGAGGCGCAGGACGCCACCGACCTGCGCTTCGTCATCGCGGTGCGCGACAAGGCCCACCTCGAAGCCGTGCTCGCCAAGCTCAAGCGCACGCCATCGGTGATGCGAGCGCAGCGCATTCGCCCCGGCAGCGGTCATTGATCACTGAAAAATCGCCGGAGCGATTTTTCAGTGGGTGATCAGTGTGAAGAGGACCGGCAAAGCCGGATCCTCCTCACAGAGGGAACCGGGCTGCGCGTTGCTGCGCCCGGTTCATCGAAAGGCCGTCCCGGCCACCTCTCTTCGTTCTTGATAGACGGTATTGGTATTCATCGTCTGGACCCCGGCTCAATGCCGGGATAACAAGCCGGTTGTCATGCCGGACTCGATCCGGCATCCATCGGCGACGGATAGGCGACCTCGATCACCTCGATCTCCTGCACGCCCAGCGGCGTCACGAGCTTCACCTCGTCGCCCTCGCGCGCTTTGAGCAGGGCGCGCGCCACCGGCGAAATCCAGCTCACCTGGCCAAGCGCGCTGTCGGCCTCGTCGATGCCCAGGATCGTCACCGTGCGCTCCTGTCCGGCTGGGTCGGCATAGGTGACGGTGGCGCCGAAGAAGACCTGGTCGCTGCCGTGGTGCAGCGAGGGGTCGGAGATCTCGGCGATCTCCAGCCGCTTGGTCAGGAAGCGGATGCGGCGGTCGATCTCGCGCAGCCGCTTCTTGCCATAGATGTAGTCGCCGTTTTCCGAGCGGTCGCCATTGCGCGCGGCCCAGTGCACGGCCTCGACGACCTTGGGGCGCTCGTCGTCCATCAGTTGCAGCAGTTCCCCGCGCAGGCGCGCAAAGCCCTGCGGGGTGATGTAGTTCTTGCCGCCCGCGGGCAGCGGCGGCAGGCCGACCTCGTCGTCCTCGTCGCCGTCGGCTTCCTTTGTAAAGGCCTTGCTCATTCGGACAGCATAGCGAGCGCGCGGCAGCAGCGGCAATCGCGGGCTTGTCCTACGCCGCCTTCAGGAGCGTCCTATTCCCCGGCCGTGCGCGGGCGTCCAGGATGTGGGCCAAATACCGGAGCAGCGCCGCATGGAACACGCCTCGTCCCCCGCCATCAACCCCACCAGCGAAGACGCCTACTGGCAGCGGGAGTTCACCAAGCAGCCGTATTACCGTCCCGAGCTGAGCTATGACGACTACGGTCCCGCATTCCGCGTCGGCTACACCGGGCCGTTGCGGCGGGAAGGCAGCTTCGACGCGCTGGAGACCGACCTGCACCAGGACTGGAAGCAGGTCAAGGGACGCTCGCGCCTGAGCTGGGACGAAGCACGCAAAGCCACCCGCGCCGCATGGGAACGCGTGGCGCGCGAGCGCCATCCCGGCTGAGCCGCGTTGCAGTTGCCGTCCTACAAATAGCTCGGCCGACCCCTGACGGCGGTTGCGCCGGCCCTGGATAACATTTTGACAATGGCACACACACTCACTCACGCAGGTCCGCAATGGCTGTAGCCGCCCAGGTCTCGACCGGCAATGCGGGCAGCGCCACCAGGAAGCCGCGCTCGGGCGCCGAAGCCGCGCGCTACAGCGTGCTGCGTCGGCTCGCGCCGGCGCTCAAGCACGACATGGTGGTCAACCTGCAGGCTGTCGCGATGATGGCGGAAGTCCTGAGCGCCCGCCTCGAGCGGGGGCTGACCAATCCCAATGAATTCCAGCGCAGCGTGTCCAAGATCAACCGGCTGGCCCGCGAGGCGGTGATGACCTGCCTGGACGTGGCGGGGTGGATCGAGCCGGGCGAGGACGAAGGCATCAGGCTGCACGCGGGCGTGGAAGAGTGCGTCGCGCTGCTGGCCGGCAATTTCAACTTCCGCGGCTATAGCATCGTCAACGAGGTTCCGGACGTCGAGTTCGACGTGTCGCGCGAAGCGCTGCGCAACCTGCTGAGCGCCTGCCTGATCACGCTCACCGATGCATCGCCGGCACCGGCCGACGTGGTGGTGATGGCCGAAGTGTCGGCCGGATTCGCCGTGCTGACGGTGCGCTGCGATCCGCATGCGAGCGATGCGGAGGCGGTGCCCTTCGCCGTCACCTATCGCGAGATCGACTGGTCGGATGTGCAGGCGCTGGCCGTCGCCGAATCGGTGGAGCTGTTCCGCACGGCCGGCCAGATCGTGATGCGCATCCCGCGTGCGGTCGCCACCACGCCGCTGCAGATCGTCCCGGTCTGAACCTGTCAGCCCGGCCTCCAGCCGGGATCCATGGACAACTACAGGCCGTCCATGAATGTCTCGAGTTCGGCGATCGCCAGCGGCTTGCAGAACAGGTAGCCCTGGTATGAAGAGCAGCCGTGCGCAGCCAGGAAGGCACGCTGCTCCTCGGTCTCCACACCTTCCGCGATCACGCCCAGCCCCAGGCTCTGCGCCAGGCCGATGATGGTCTTGGCGATGGCCGCGTCGTTGGCGTCGGTCAGCAGGTCCTTGACGAACTCGCGGTCGATCTTGAGCTGGTCCAGCGGCAGGCGCTTGAGGTAGGAAAGCGACGAATAGCCCATGCCGAAGTCGTCCAGCGACAGCGTCACGCCCATCTCCTTGAGGCTGCCCATCTTCGCCACCGTCACCTCGATGCCGTCGGCCAGCAGGCTCTCGGTCAGCTCCAGCTTGAGCTTCTGCGGCTCGATGCCGGCATGGGCGATCGCATGCATCACCTCGTCGACGAAATCGGGATGGCGGAACTGCCGAACGCTGACGTTCACGGCGATGCTCAGGTGGCGCCGCTCCGGCCGTCCGGCCCACTGCGCCAGCTGCGCGCAGGCGGACTCCAGCACCCAGCGGCCGATCGGGATGATGAGCGACGTCTCCTCGGCGATCGGGATGAAGTGGTCCGGGCCGACGCGGCCGCGCTCCGGATGGTCCCAACGCAGCAGCGCCTCGACGCCGGTCATGCTGCCATCCGGTCCGACCTGCGGCTGGTAATCGATCAGGAACTGGTTCTCGCGCCACGCCTGCCGCAGGTCTGCCGCCAGCGCCGCATTGGCGGTCACCAGGGCCTGCATCTCAGGGTCGAAGAAACAGACCGCGTTGCGGCCCGCGTTCTTGGCCTGGTACATCGCCAGGTCGGCCTGCTTGAGCAATTCACTGACGCTGCAGGGCGCCTTGCCGAACAGCGTGACGCCGATGCTGCAGGTGCTGTGGTGCAGGTAGCCGGGCAGCACGTAGGGCTCGCCCAGCGTGCTCAGGATGCGGTCGCTGACGATGCGCGCGGCAGCCGCCGGCTCCAGCGGCTTGGCGCTGGAATTCTCGATCAGGATCACGAACTCGTCGCCGCCCAGCCGCGCCACGGTGTCTCCCTTGGCGACGCAGGAGCGCAGGCGCTCGGCGACCTGCTGCAGCAGCATGTCGCCTTTCTGGTGGCCCATCGTGTCGTTCAGGATCTTGAAGTTGTCCAGGTCGATGAACATCAGCGCGCCCTCGCGCGGCCGCTCCTGGTCGGACAGCGCGAGGTGCAGGCGGTCGAGCAGGAGCTGGCGGTTCGGCAACTTGGTGAGCGGATCGTAGAAAGCCAGGTACTGGATCTTCTCCTCTGCGCTCTTGCGGTCGCTGATGTCGCGCCCCACGGCCACCCAGTGCGTGAGCTTGCGCGCCGTGTCCCACACGGGAGAGACGTCGAGGTCCACCCAGAAGGGCTCGCCATTCTTCTTGTAGTTGATCAGGTCGACCCGCACCGGCTCCCATTGCTCCAGCGCGGCGCGGATGTGGTCGAGCTCGCTGCGCTGGGTGTCGGGCCCCTGCAGCAGGCGCGGCGTGCGTCCCAGGACTTCCTCGCGCGTGTAGCCCGTGCGCCGCTCGAAGGCGTCGTTGACGAACACGATGCGGGGCCCCGGCGCGCTGAACGGACCCGCCTCGGTGATGATGACGATGTCGTTGAGCCTCGCGATGCTGCTCTCCAGCAGCCGCAGCTGTTCCTCCGATTTGTGGCGCGCGGTGACGTCGCGAAAGTGCACCGCCATCCCGCCGCCGAACGGATAGCCGCGCACTTCCAGCCAGGTGCTGACGCGGGCATCGAGTTCCTCGAATTCAATGGTCTCGTTGCGCGCGACCGCGGCGTGGAAACTCTCTTCCAGCCGGAAGCGCACGGTCTTCTGGAATGAACTCCAGATCTTCTTGCCAAGCAGGTCGTCTTCGCCGAGGCCCAGCAGGCGCGCCGCTTCCTCGTTGATGTAAGTGAACTGGCCGTCGCGGTCGACCGTGACGAAGGCTTCTCCGCTGCCCATCGCGCCGCCCATGCTGACCGTGTGGCGCAGCAGCGTGCCCTGCGGATATCCGTGCGGCGCGATCTCCTGCAGCGCGCCCTCGACGCGCACGATCCTGCCGCTGTCGTCGCGCACCGCATGCCCCAGCGTCCGCACCCAGGCGCGCCGTCCCGACAGCGTGACGATCTGCATCTCCTCGTCGAAGGCGATGCCTTCCGTTGCGCATGCCTCGAACAGCGCCTGCGCCTTCTCGCGCCATTCCGGCGCATAGAAGGTGAAGGCCCTGTCCAGCGATGGAACGAAGCCGGGCGCGGCGCCGTACAGCGAGGCCAGCTGCTCCGACCACATCAGCGTCCTGCGCTCCAGGTCGATCATCCAGACACCGACGAAGGCGGTCCGCTCGACCAGTTTCAGGAAGTCGTTGGCGTGCTGAAGCTGGGCGGAATCCATCGGCGACGTGGTCATGAGAAGGTCGATGTTAAGCGCAGCATCTGCGTTGCAGGGGCCGGTAGGCACCGTCCTACAGCCGAAAGAGTGGACGTCCGAGATTGGCCTGCGCACCCATCATTAGAGTGAGTAACGCCTTGATACCCGCGGTAACCGGGACAGGCAAGCGCGAGCAACAGGAATTACCGTGCAAGAGCTCAAAGCCTATGTCGTCGAAGACAACGCCACCATCCGCGAGAACCTGATCGGCGCGCTGGAAGAACTGACCTGCGTGCGCGTGGTGGGGAACAGCGCGACCGAAGACGAGGGCCTTCAGTGGCTGGAGCAGAACGCGCAGGACTGGGACCTGGTCGTCGTCGACCTGTTCCTGCAGCGGGGCAGCGGTATCCGCCTGGTGCAGCGCGTGCGCCGGCGCAGCGCCAGCCAGAAGATCATCGTCTTCAGCAACTATGTCAACGCCAGCGTGCGCAAGCGCTGCGCCCAGCTTGGCGTGGACGCGGTCTTCGACAAGTCCACCGAGATCGACTTCCTGGTCGACTACTGCGCGCGCCAGTGCGCGCAGGTCACGCAGGAGGCCGGCATGTAGCCGCCCCATCATCCCTTCAATCCATCACCCAGAGCGAGGCATCCCATGAACATCGCAGAAAAAGACAGAATCGCGGCCCGCGCCGAGGCCGAGGCCGAGATCGCGGCCGAGCCCAGGGGCAACCTGCAGCGCCGCTGGTCCGACGGCGCTACGCCGGCTCCGCAGGGCACTGACGCCTCCGCCGCCTGGTCGATGGCGCAGCACTGGCCGACGCTGGTGGCGACGCTGTCCGAGCAGGCAGTCGAGAGCAGCAACCTGATCCTGCGTGCGCTGGACTTCATGGTCGGCGCCGGCCGCATGCGCCGGGCCGAGGCGAAGGCGCTGAGCGACGCCCTCTACCGCATGCGCGACACCAGCCTGCGGGCCCAGCAGATCACGCGGCTGGCCAGCGGACGGATCCGGCAGGCCCGCGACCGCGTGGAACTCGCCGAATTGATCCGCGACCAGCTCGAAAGCCGGCGCGAGGAATTCGCCGCCCTCAACGCCGACGTGCAGAGCATGCTCAGCCCGGTCGACGTGCTGCTGGATCCGCCGGTCGCGGTGAGCCTGATCAACAACGTGGTCGACTGGGGCTTGAGCTTCAGCAAGCACGTCACGCTGACGCTGGAGACGCCGGTCTGGCCGGCGCCGGCGCGGTTGCTGGTGCGGGTGGCGACGCCGCCGCGCCAGGCGCAGCCCGCGCCCGGCCAGCACACCGGCACCTGGGGCACGAAGGAAAGGGGCAGGCGCCTGAACGACGGCCTGCACTGGATGCTGCTGCGCCAGATGGCGTCTTCGGCGAACCTCACGGTCAACCGCTCCGGCGCGGAAGGCGCCGCGATCCTGACGATCGAATTTCCCAAGACCTTCCTCAGCTCGGAAGGCGTCTCCAGCGTCGAACTGTTCGAGGACGACACAGGCGCCACGTCCTTGCTCAATGCGTGGGTGCTCGTGATCGCCGCAGACGACCAGCTGCGCACCCTGGCGATGGACACGCTGCGCCATGCGGGCATCGGCGTCAAGGGCGTCGCCACGCTGGCCGATGCGCGCGCCCTGGCCGTCGACGGCAAGCCCAACACGCTCGTGGTGTCCAGCGACACCATCGGCGCGGACTTCGGCGCGTTCAAGTCCGAGATGATGGGACAGGGCGGAAGCTGCCCGGTGGTGGAGATCACCGACCGGCCGCCGTCGTTCCACAACTCCGGCTTCCAGGGCTTCGAAATCGCCAAGGTCGGCCGCGAGCAGCTCAAGAAGGACCTCGGCCCGACGGTGCTGTTCGAGCTGGCGAAGGCGGTGTTCTAGCGCAGCATCCGTGCCAGCTGCCCCGCAGGCACGGGCGGACTGTAGAGGAAGCCCTGGGCCTGGTCGCAGCCCAGCTGCCTGAGCACCGCGGCCTGGCCTTCGATCTCGACGCCCTCGGCCACGACCTTGAGGTTCAGGTTGTGGGCCAGCGAGATGCAGGTGTTGACGATGCCCTTGTACGCGGGATCGGCCGTGATCTTCTTGACGAAGGCACGGTCGATCTTCACCTCGTCGATCGGCAGCGTGACGATGTAGGCCAGGGACGAATAGCCGGTGCCGAAGTCGTCGATCGCCACCGGGATGCCCAGCGCCCGCACTTCGGTCAGCACCTCGATGGCGCGCTCCATGTTGCCGATCAGGATGCTCTCCGTGACCTCGACGCCGATCGCCGATGCGTCCGCGCCGCTGGACTGCAGCGCGGCGCGCAACTCCTGGACGAAGGCATCGCTGCGCAGCTGCGCGGCCGCGACGTTGACGGCGATCCGCGGCGCGGGCAAGCCGGCGGCACGCCAGGCGATCCAGTCGGACAGGGCGCGGCGGATGATCTGGTTGCCGACCTCGCCGATCAGGCCGGTGGCTTCCAGCGCCGGCACGAATTCGACCGGCGGCACCAGGCCGCGCTGCGGGTGCATCCAGCGCACCAGCGCCTCGACTCCCGCGATCGCGCCCGTGGCCAGGTCGATCTTGGGCTGGTAGTAGTTGACGAACTGCCCCTCGCGCAGCGCCTCGCGCAGTTGCGGCTCCAGCCGGTAATGCATGCTCAGCACGTTGTCGACCGACTTGTCGAAGAACGCCGCCGGCTCGTCGCGCTCGATCGCCGTCTGCAGCGCGGCGTCGGCCGCGTTGACGACTTCGTCCAGCGAATTGCCGTCGTCCGGGAATGCGGCGAAGCCCAGGTTGATCGGGCAGACCAGGGCCAGGTTGTTGACGTTGTACGGCGCCTGCAGGACCGCGGTGAGCTGGGGCGCGGTGTCGGCGCCGAACTCGTCGCGGTCGGCGTTCGGAAAGAACAGGATGAACAGGCCGCGCTTGATGCGACCGATGAAGGCACCGCCGTCGGTGAAGGCACGCAGCCGGTCGGCGGTCTGCTTGATCAGCGCATCGGCGACGCGAAAGCCGTGCGCCGAATTGATCTGGCTCACGGTCTTGAGCCGCACGAAGGCCACGATGCCTTTCGCCGGCCGTGCTGCATCGAACTGCGCCTCGAAGTGGAACCAGTTCGGCAGGCCCGTGAGCCGGTCGGTCTGGGTGGCGATGCGCAGCTGGCGCCGCAGGTTGAGCTGGGTCGACACCGCCTTGGCCAGCTTGCTCAGGGCGTCGCGCTGGCCGTCGTTGAGCGAGCGCGGAACCGCGTCCATCACGCACAGCGTGCCGATCGCGCTGCCCTCGCGCGTCTTGAGCGGGACGCCGGCGTAGAAGCGCACCGGAGGTCCGCCGGGTCCGTGCAGCCGGGAATCGAACCACGGAATCTGATCGACGTCCGGCACCTCGAACAAGCGGTCCGGATCGAGGATGGTGTGGGCGCAGAACGCCTTCTCGCGGGGCGTCTCGGCCACCGTCACGCCGACGCGAGACTTGTACCACTGGCGGCCGGCGTCGACGAAGGTGAGCGTGCCCATCGGCGTACCGCACAGGACCGTGGCGAGTTGGACGAGGCGGTCGTAATCCTCGTCGGGCTCGGTGTCCAGGATGCCGAAGTCGCGCAGCTCCAGCAGGCGCTGCCGCTCGTCCAGCGGAATCAGGGGCGCTGTCAGTGGCATGGGCTCAGTGGGCGCGGCGGCTTTCCGACTCCATGGCCGCGTCGAAAGCGGTGTGGTCCGGATCCTGCGGCTCGGCCGGCAATGGATCCTCGACCTGCGGCAGCCGCACCTCGGTTGCGCCATGCGTCTCGCTGCGGACCGCCGTCAGGTCGATGTCGACCCCGAAGGAGGTCAACTCGGGCGCCACGTCGATGGTGTCCAGCCGGTCCAGCGACAGCTCGGTCGGTTCTTCGTGCTCCGGATCGGCCCATGGCAGGATGAAGTGGTCGTTCGGCAGGCCCCGGTCCCCGCGCAACTGCAGGCCGGCGGGCGAACCTGTCTGGTGGACCACTTCCTGGCCCAGTGCATAGAGCCAGACAAGGTCGCGGTACGCCTGCAGCGACAGAAGATCGCGCGGCGTCGCGGGTCGATTGAACAGCAGCTCCTCGATGATCTCCTGGCTGCGTTCGGACGGCCAGGCCGCTGCGATGCGCGTCACGGGCAGCAAGTACATGTCCAGCTCGCGCGGCTCGTCGCTGTATTCGCCGAAACTGGCCACGTCCATGCCGAAGGCCTTGCGGAAGCGCGACTGCAGCTCCTCGTACTCCATCCGCATGCCCGTTCCGTGGTAGATGCGCAGCAGCTCGAGGAAGGCCAGCACGGGCTGTTCACGGCTTTCCTCGAGGTACGAGGTGAGCACCGCGACGGCCTCGTCGACCTGGCCGAGCGAGGCGAAGAATTCGGACTGCTGCTGCGCGCCGTGCAGCGCATCGACCTTCAGGCCCGGCAGGTCTGCAAGGGGCGCGGCAGGCGGCTCGGGCACCGGGGCAGCGTGGGGAACCGATTCGGGGAGCCGCGGCACGTCGGGCACAGGCGTGACCACCGTCGCCGAGCGGGCGGCGGGCGCGCCCGCGACGCCAGCCGGGTCGGCGTCCAGCGGCAGGTTCGACTCGGCCCACGGATCCATTGCCGAATACCAGCTGTCGGCCATGCCGGCATCGGACGGGCGACGTGAGCGGTGCCAGATCCAGGCGGCTGCGCTGCCGGTCAGCAGCGCCAGCAGCGTCACCACCAGCAGAGTCGTGTTGTTGCGCTGCCGCGTGCTTTGCAGCGACTCGCGGGCGGTGGCAATGTCGTCGCGGTGGCGCGTCGAGAGGCTGCGCAATGCATTCACCTCGCCCTCCAGGCCGCGCAGGCGTTCGGCGGTGCGCAGCAGGTCTTCCGGCCGCGCATTCAGCGCGCGCCACAGAGAGGTGGCCGCAGCACGCCGCGCTTCGTCCTGCGTCGGCGAGGATTTCAGTTCGCTGGAGGTTCGCAGCCACGGCAGCTGTGCGCTGTTCGGATCCCACACGGCGAGCTGCAGCCGGCCGCTTGCGCGCGGGGCCGCTTCGCGCGCCACTGCATCGGTCCGCCGCGCAGGGGCCGGTCGATCGCCACGCGATACCACGCGCGCCGTCCACGCGGCTGGCACCGGCGCTTCGGCCCGGGCTTGCGTTGCGGCACCGGCGACAGCAGGCTGGACCGGGACCGGGACCGGGACCGGCACGGCCAGCGCGGGCGCGGACGCCAGCACCATCGGATCCTGCCTTGGCGCTTCGGCCAGCAGCACATAGCGCTTGGTGAAGGGCCGGGTACAGCCGGCATGGAGGACCACGGTCACGAACGGCTCGTCGACCGGAACGACCGACGAGATCCGCGCGTAGGACGTCTGGCGGCCGATCTGCGCGCCCAGGTCCACATCGACCCGCGCCGCGTCGACGGCGTTGTCGCCGTACAGGACCTGCGCAGTCACGCAGCCTGCGTTGTTGCCTGTGGAGGATTCATCGAACTGGATGGGAGCGACCAGCTCCAGCGGGCGGCCGATGACGGGAGCACCGGTCAGCGGGCCGAGCGACAAGGCAGAGGCAAGCGCGGCCCACCCGCCGAATGCGATCACGCAAATGGAACGACTCGTAAGTCTTGTATTCATGGCGCAACCGTGACTTTAGAAAGGCTGGGCCCGATCCCTGTCGGAGCCGACGTCAAGCTCATGTAGGACGGGAACTACCTCACCTTGCCTGCCCCGGCCTGGACCAGCTGGTCCACAAGCGTGGTGTTCACGTACAGCGGGCCTTCGAACAGGTAGATCGGCAAGCCCGAGTACGCCGCCAGCTGCGGCCGCAACTCGTCGATGGTGGCCGGGCGGAAGCCGCCGCCGGGCTTGGGACGGAAGGCCTCGGCGATCACCCGGACCCGGCCTTTGCCGAGGCTGCGCTCGAGCACATTGGCGTAATGCCGGGCCACGAACGCCTCGCGTGCATGGACGCCGACGCCGTCCTGGAAGAACACGCCGACGTCCTTGGGCAGCCACTGCAGCAGCCCGTCGGCCAGCTCCTGCGGGCCCACGTTGGCGCTGTCGTAGACGCTGATCCACAGCGGCCTGGGCAGCTTGTTCAGCAGCGTGGTGAGCTGGGGCGCTTCCTTCCATGTCGGATCGATCTCGACCGGGAAGTAATAGCCGACCACGTTCAGCGGGGTCGGCAGCCTGGCGAGCGCGACCGAGGTTTCGGCCAGGCCGGCGATGTCCGCGCGCGCGCCCTTCTCGTCGAAGCGGCCGGCCAGGCCCAGGATCACCTCACGGGCCCAGGGTTCGCCGGCGATGCGCTGCCAGTCAGGAATGGTGCCGCTGGGCATGGCCGTGCCCTCGCGGAAGGCGATGCCGTCGACCGCGGTCCATTGCACCAGCAGGCGGCTGGCGCCGAGCCGCTGCCAGTCGCCCTTGGGTGCGGCGTTCTCGTTGTAGACCTGCCAGACCGTGCCCTCGATCGGCGGCACCTGCACCTGTGCGCACCCGCCCAGCAATGCAAGCAGCAGCGCCGCGCCGAGAGCCTTGAACCGCATCATCAGTAGGACACCTGCGAGGTGAAGAACAGGCCCTTCACGCGCTCGTCGCCCGCCACGTGGAAGCGGTAACTCATGGAGAGGTCCACGTACGACCGCGGCGCGGCGTACTTGTCCTCGCGGAACCAGCGCCGCACGCTGATGCCCGGGCCGGCGCCGACCGAGACCTTGTCGGCCGTCTGCAGCGAGTTGTACTCCGCCGCGAGCAAGCCGTGCACGAAGGCCACCGTCTTGTGGTCTTCCGAGATCACGAAGCTCTTGCCGAATGCGACACCGCCGATGCCGTAGGTCTGCGGATTCTCGATATAGCGCCCGGCTTCGGCCGCGACCCGGGTGGTCCACCAGCTGTCCTTGTCCACCCGCAGGTCGGTGCCGACGTCCAGCGAGTAACCGATCTGGGCCAGCGTGTCGTCCGGCACGCCCTTGTTGAACACACGGCTCAGCGACAGCACCACGTTCTGCGTGCTGAACGGCTTCCACCGGATCCCCAGCGCGGTCTGCAGGCTGTCGCCGCCGGTCGCGCCGCCGGCCTGGCTGTAGAGCGTCTCGAAGCCGCGGGCGAACACTTCCACATAGCGGCCGTTCATGTAGCCGAACGGACGCCAGTAGGCCTCGGCGCCGATCTGCGTCGACTTGCTGCCGACCGGCGAGCCGGTTGCGCCGAACCCTGGGATGACCGTGCCGCCGCCCCGGTAGAACAGCGCGGCGTTCACGCCCCACTCGCGCGTGATGTCGGCAATCGCGCGCCGCGTGTCGAACAGCAGCTGCGGCTCGATCTTGAGCTTGAGCGAATCGGCGGCGTCCACAGTGCGCTTGAAGTAGTTGACCGCCTCGTCGTCCTTGCGCGCGCGCAGCGACGTATAGGCGGCATCCTGCAGCGCGGTCTCGGGCAGCTTGCCGGCAGCGTCGGCGCTGGCGAACAACGTGCGGGCCGCTTCGTCGTCGCCGACCCGCGCTGCGAGATAGGCCATGTCGATTTCGCTCGCGTCGCGCAGCCTGCCCTCGGCCTGGTACTTCGCGAACAGGCTGCGCGCCTCGGCCTTGCGCCCGAGGTCGGCCAGCGCGCCGACTTCCGCCGCCGGCGCCAGGCGGCCGGTGGCCAGCGCAGCGTTGTAGTCCTCCATGGCGCCGGCCTCGTTGCCCAGGCGCTTGCGGATCGCGCCGCGCTGCGCGAGCAGCGCGCCATCCGTGGGATCGAGCGCGAGGGCCGTCGTCGCGGCCTGCTCCGCGTCGGCAAGCCGTCCCGCACCGAGTTGCGCGTCGAGCAGCAGCAACTGGTAATTCCGGTTGCCGGGCGAGAGCGCGACGGCTTGCGCCGCCTTGTCCGCCGCTTGCGGATAGTCGCGCGCCTCCAGCGCCCGGTAGGCTTGCGCGGCAAGGTCGTAGCCCGGCTCGCGCCCGGGGAC
>Ga0075365_10000295_pt1 | contig 17326 bp, 12 predicted proteins | sample EndMetdeltDD1765_FD_71387 | JGI IMG/M metagenome (GOLD analysis project Ga0075365, IMG submission 71387) | Populus endosphere microbial communities from Tennessee, USA - Endosphere MetaG P. deltoides DD176-5 | ecosystem: Host-associated > Plants > Roots > Endosphere | place: USA: Tennessee... | reverse complement strand
TCTTCCACTCGTCTGCACCGTCGTCGCGGCTGCCGCCACGGTCGTACCGGGTCAGCCACCCGAGCGCTGTTTCCTCGACCGCCGCTGTCTCGGCCGCCCAACCGATGACGTCCATCCAGATCCGGGCCAGTGGCGAGGCGACGGGAACCGCCCCGAACGCATCGGCGGCCGCCGCTTCCACCCCGGATCCCTGCATCACGGCACCGACGAGCACGCCGCTCACCGAGCACGACTCCAACAGCTCCACGAGCTGTCCCTCGTCGTCGTCCGACGCCGCGACGAAGCCGACCCACCCAGGATCGGCTGGCCCAGCCGGTGCGAACGTGTGCCGGTCGCGGACGCTGTAGAGGTCGACGCGCACGGCCATGTCAGGCCGCCTGGGTGTTGCGGATGGTGAGCCGGCTCCAGGCGCCGATGTAGACCCGGTCGCCGTCGGCCAGCAGAACCGGGGCGCCAGGCGCGATCGGTTCGGTCGACGCATCCGGTTCGAGGCCCGACTTCACCACGAACGTGCCATTGGTCGAGCCGAGGTCGACAACCGCGTACGAATCCGGCGCGGCGCCGATGTCGCCCGACGCCGCGGACGCGACCAGCTGCGCGTGCTGGCGCGACACTGCTGTGTCGGCGTCCATCGCGATCTCGGGATGGATGCCGCGCGATTGGCTCGACCTGCCGATGTGCACGATCGCCACCGCCAAGGGGATCGTCGACGAAGACGGCTGCGGCAGGGGCTGGTCGGCCAAGGTTCCTTTCAGCTCGTACCACTTCGGATCGATCTCGACGATGACGATCCACCCGGGCGGGCCGGGCTGCGCCGGCGGCGACGATGGATCGCCGGTCGCGGCCGGCGCGGCAGTCGAGGACGATGCCGTCGAGGACGACGCGGACGTCGGCGACGCGGTCGCGGACACGACCGGAACGGTTCCCGTCGGAACGGGGTCTGGAGCCTGACCGGTGGTGAAGTCGTAGCCGCAGTCCTCGCAGAAGAGCGCGTCGGCCGTGTTCGCCGCACCGCAGTGCGGGCACGGCAACGAATCCACGCCGGCGGCGGGCGCTCCGGAGGGCGGCGTCGACAGCGGGGTGCCGGCGGGATCGGCGGACGTCGGAGGAGTAGCCGGGGCAGCGCCGAGCCGCGCCCCGCACGTGTCGCACCACTCGGGGTCGGCCGACATGTGCCCATTGGGGCAGGTCACCTGGCTCATGCTCCGCCGCCGTCGACGGGTGCAGTCCCGGGCGCGGGTGTGGGGCCCGCGCTCGGTTCGGTGCGGCGGATGCGAGTGGTCTTGGTGCTGCGCGTGTCGAGCGCCATCTCGTCGGCGCGCTCGATGTCTCGTTTCAGCCGCACCGTGCCCGCCTCGACGTCGACAACGTCGACCACCTTGGCGAGCAGCCGAGTCGTGTCCTCGTTCCCTGTGTCGTGCGCCAGCTTGGCGGCCTGGCCGAGCAAGACGGTCGCAGTGCGATCGTCGCCAGCTGCCTTGGCCGCGAGGCCCTTCTGGATCGCGTCGGCGAGGTTGGTCTGGCCGGTGTAATGGGCAACCGCAGGATCGATGCGAGTCGTGAGATCGACATCGCCCGACCACACCGCGCGGATCAGACCCTTGGCGACGACCTGATCGCCGACGACGATCTCGGCCCGCGCGGCAAGGCGCTCGTTGCCAACCGGTGCAACGGGCACACGAACGGCGATGTGGTAGTCGCGCGAGCCGTCGCTCCACGCGCCTGTGGGGTATTCGACGATCAGTGGGCTGATGCGCTCGGCGCGATCGCTGATGTCGAGGACCGTCGGGGCCACCTGGCGGACGAACAGCACCTCGCTGCCCTGTGGCGTCCAGACCCGCAGCTTGGCCTCGGCCACGCCACGGCTCATCGACTCCTTCATCATCTGCTCGAAGTCGGCCTCGAGATCTTCCGGGTCGGCAACGATGTCGACGCTGCCGAGCAGCCCGGTCGAGATCCGTCTGAGTTGTTCGACGTCCCAGTTGTCGCCGATGCCGCGGCAGTCGCACTGGAACACGCCGGTCGCGCGGGCGATCGCCTGCCCGAGCACCTCCGGCTCCTCGCCCTCCACCCGCCCGTCGGTGAGCAAGATCGCGTGCCGCTGCGTTGCGTTCGTCTGCTGGAAGAGGTCGAGCGTCGTGTTCAGCCACAGACCGATCGCCGTCGTTCCCCTGGGACGGATGTGCGAGACAGCGGTCTGCGCCGCGGCGCGCGTGTTGGCGTCCATCACCGCCAATCCGAACTGAGTCGGATACACGAGTTCGACGTCGTTGTAGCCGGCGATGACCGCGAAGGAGGTGCCGTCGACGATCTCGTCGAGCGCGACCTTGGCGGCTCGCCGGGCCGCACTGATCTTCGTCGGCGGGAGATCCATCGAGCCGCTGGTGTCGATGATGATCACTTCCGCCGCTGCACCGGCACCGGTCTGGCCGGCTGCGCCGGCGTCCGAGCATGTGACGGACGCGACCGCGTGCACATCGGTCGCCTGCGCGGACAGATACTCGTTCTGGAAGACCTGGATGGTGAAGTTCGCCACGGTGGTGATTCTCCTCTGCTCGTCGGCGGTTGGTCGGCGGTTGGTCGGCGGCTAGCCGGCGTTGGTGTCGTTCAGTCGGCCGAGAACGACCGTGATGTTGTCGTGGCCGCCTTGCTCGTTGGCCCATGCCGCCATCGATTCGGCGATCGACAGCGGCGTGGCCGATGGCCCGAGGGCCGATGCCGCGGCGAGCATCACGAGACCGAGCTCCTCCGGGCTGGAGGCGTAGTTCCACATCCCGTCGGAGCAGACGAGCAACCAGCCCGGCGCTGTGACCGACGTCGTGACGATCTCGGGATTCGGGTTGAGGCTGTCGGCACCGAGCCAGCGGGTGATCGTGTGAAACGTCGGTTGGGCCTCGGCCTCGTCGACGGTCATCCCGGAGGCGATCATCTCGGTGCCGAGCGAGTGATCGACGGACAATTGCCGCGCGTCACTATCGTCACCGAACCAGTACGCGCGCGAGTCACCGCACCAGGCGACAGCGACGAGAGTCGATGACCTGTCGTCGGCCGGCACGGCGACCGCGCCGACGAACGTGCACGACGGCGGCTCCGGTGGATCGCCGAGAGAATGGGCGATGCCAACGGCCGCCGCGTTGGCGGCGACAGCACAGACGCGCAGCTGCTCGGTCCAGTGCGCGACGGCCGCGGCCTCGCTCGGCCCGGCGTTCCCCGAGGGAGTCGGCGGGGCCGACAGGAGCACGTTCACGCCGTCGATGCACGCGGCGAGGCTGGCCCGGTCGCTCTCCGGCGCGGTCGTCACGCCGTCGCAGACCACGATCGCCATCCGGTTGTCGCTGAACTGCTCTGCGCCCCCACCGACAGCGAGGGCCATGCCGTCCTCGTTGCGGGCGTGGGAGATCCCCTTGTCGCACACGCCGGCCAGATCGGGCCGAGGTTGCTCGGTCCAGTGGTCGCGCTTGCTCGCAGCCTTCGCGCCGCAGTTGCTGCAGAACCCGTCATCGAGCACCTCGCTGCCGCAGAGCGCGCACGACGGTCGTGACTGCGTCGTCGCCGCGGCCGGGGCAGCGACGATCACGGTCGCGTCGGGCTCCTTCGACGTCGGCACGTTCGCCGCCGGTTGTGCGTCGGGCGTGGCGGCCACCGCGTCACCGCGCAGCGTGTGCCCGCACGATTCACAGAACGCGTCGTCGGACGCGATCGCTTCGCCGCAGTTCGGGCACGCGAGCTCGGTGGCCGAGTCGGTCGATGTCATCGGCTCAGACCAACGTCCTCGGGCGGATCTGATTGGCCTGGTCGACGAGCCGAACACGTTCTGCGCCGTCGACCGCCTGGCGTGCAGCCTCGCGGAAGTTGTGCTCCAGCGCGACCCGCAGATCCTTGTCGTTCGCGGCTACTCCGCCGACGTGGCGTCCGGATGCATCGCCGAGCGCACCCGTGCCGACGAGGTCGAGCGCGGCCGAGAGGATCTTGATCCGCAGATCGACGCGGGCCCGCTCGTCGAGGTTGCCGAGCTCGAGCTCGACCGTGGCCCGGTCGAGGTCTTCCAGCTCGCGGCCGGGCTCTGGTTGCTCGGCGAGCAGCACGGCCTTCGTGCGGCGGGCATCGCCATACGCACGGCTGGTGGCCGGGATGGAGTCGAGCGCGGCCAACGCTCCGGCGCGGTCGCGTGCCATTGCCGCGATCCGTGCCAGGCCGAACTGCGCCGGTGCGACGTAGGCCGCGTCGGTGATCGCGCAGGTGCGATACAGGCGCGCCGCGACTGCAGCGTCGGCTGTGTCCTCGCACGCCCGGGCAAGCGCGAGCTTCGGTGCCAGCTCTCCCGGCACCTGTCCGTACACGGCGTTGAACGCGCTCACCGCAGCCGCGGCATCGCCCCGCGACAGCGCGGCGAGGCCCATGATCCACACCCCGCGCCAATCCCACGGATCGGCTTCCAGGATCCTGCGCGCGATGGTGTCGGACTGGGCCGAGTCGCCGAGCGCGAGCGCGGCGTACGCATCGGCCAACCACACCGCCGGCGTCTGCTCGGGCGCGTCGCGGAGCGCTTCGCGGCGGGCCTGTGGGTCTTCGGCCGTGACACCGGCCAGCCAGCCCGCCATCGGATCGGCGGCATCGGCCAGCAACAGCGGCAGGTCGCTCCACGTCAAGCCGTCGCTGGAAACCGCAGGCGTGCTGAACAGCCGGGAGGGAGTCGAGCGGGTGACGCCGGTGCGGCCGCCCTGTTGCACCGCGGTGACCTCGCGCATCACGCCGAGCAGCTGCTCGCGCATCTCCTCTGCCGACTGGAAGCGGTCTTCGGGGCGCATTGCTGTGCCCTTCAGCAGGAACCGGAACAGCGAGTCGTGCTGGGCGAACAGCGGCACGCTCTCCGGTCCGGGCATGCTGTCGACGAAGTTGCTCTGGTAGCCGCGGAACTCGAACAGCAGAACGGCCAGGGCGCGAGCGACGGTGTAGATGTCGCTCGCGATCGTGCAGCCGTCGGCGGGCACCTCGGGCGCCTGGAAACCGACGGTGCCGTAAATCGGGGTGACGTCGTCGCCGATCTTGCGCACGCCGCCGAGGTCGATCAGCTTGACCGCGTCGCCGGCCTGGATGATGTTGGCCGGCTTGAAGTCGCAGTACAGCAGGTTGAGCCCGTGGAGGTAGCTGAACGCGGGGAGGACCTCGATCATGTACGCGATCGCTTGATCCGGCGGCGGGGCATCGAACTTTCCGCCGTTGGCCGCCATCCGGTCCTTCAGCAAGTTGTTCAACGACTTGCCGCCCACGTACTCCATCACGATGTAGCTCGTGCCGTCGGGCGCGGTGACGAAGTTGTAGATCTCGACGATCAGGGGATGCTCGACCTCGGCGAGGAACTGCTTCTCGGCGACAGCCGCGCGATACGCGTCCGGGTCGCCGGCGTTGAGGAGACCCTTCAGCACCACCCAGCGGTCGTTCACGTTGCGGTCGCGGGCGAGGTAGATCCACCCCATGCCGCCGTGCGCAAGGCAGCCGGCAACTTCGTATTGGCCGCCGACGAGCATGCCAGCCTTCAACTTCGGTTCGAAGTCGTACGGGGTGCGGCACTTCGGGCAGAAGCCCTTCGCCCGCCCGGGGCGGTCGGGGCGGCTGCGCCCGACAGCGGACCCGCAGACCGAGCAGTAGCGCTTGTCCTCCGGTACCTCCGGCGGGTTCATCAGGCCGCGCATTGGGTCGAGGATCGGCACGGGTGGCACCGTCGTCATGCCCGCGCCGAGCCGGGACGCGGCCGGCGCGGTCCCCAGCCGTCGGGTGGGTCGGCTGCCCGGCGCTGTCCGCGATGAGCCGAGTGGGGTCGACGTGAGCCGACTGCTCGCGTACGACATGCTGTCGAGGTTCGTGGCCGCCACGTTCGGGTCGTTCGGGTCGGCAGCGACCGAACCGCTCGCGGCGGGTGCGCCCGCGGCTGAACCGCCGGCGGCCGAGCTTGCAGGAGCGAGCCCACAGACGTCGCAATAGCCGTCGGCGATTGTGCCCGTGCATCCGGGCTGCAGGCATCGTTCGAGCGTGCTCACGTAGGGCCGTCTCCTGTCGTCGTTGCGGTCTCGCCGTTGGTGATGCCGTTGACGGCAGCGATGTAGCGCTGCACCAGATCGCGCGCTCTCGGCAGATCGCAGGGGGCCGACCACAGCTCGTCGGCTGCGGCGCGGTAGGCCGGGTCGAGATCGACGTGCTCGTCGAGACCGGCCTCACCCGCCTTGTCGTGGAAGGCCTGCACCAGCCCGCGCAGCTCGTCGCGTTCGCGCAACGGCTCGCCATACCGTCGCTGCGCTTCGTCGAGCGCGGCCTGGACCCGGTCGAGACGATGCAGGTACGTGCGGCATTGCGGCTCCACCGCCGGCCACGGCTGCTGCTCGAGCTGTTCGATCGCGAGCGGGGCTTCGACAGCGGCCACCGAGGGCACGGCCAGCTTCGGCAGCGGACGCACCTTGTCCTCGCATCGGGTGCGCAGCTCGCGCACCGCGTTCTCCTGGGCGCGCATCGAGTCGAGCCGGGAAGGAATCGCCATCCACGACGCGATCACCTGCTGCCGTTCGGCGTCGGCCGCCTCCAACGACGTGCGAACCGTCGCGATCTCGGCTGCGAGGCGCTCGAGCTCGGTGATGTCCGGAGTCGGCGAGGTGTCGTTGCCGAGTGCGTCGATCGCTCGCCTCGCCCGCTCACCGAGGGCCGTGACGTGGCGGAGCTGATCGCCGAGTCGCTGCGCCATGCGCTCGGCCACGTCGAGGTCGCCGCGGATCGTGCCGCGCAGGCGCACCGACTGCTCGATGGTCGTGGCCGTGCGAGCCAACGACGTCTCGGCGCGGCTGATCATCGCCTCGAACAACACGCACGCGTCGGACAGAGTGGCCGCTATCGGAGAACCGTCGTCGGCAATGACGGTCTGGTAGCACAGCTCGGCGACGTTCCTGTGGCCGTCCGGCGCGTCCATCGCGGCGATGCGATTTCCGATGGCCTGGTGGGCGAGGAATGCTGCGGCGACATCGGCCTGTTCAGTGGCGGACGCGTCGGGCCCCACGCTCTGCAGTTGCGCATCGAGCGCAAAGACCCTGTCGGTTGCGTCGGCCAGCCAACCGCGCAGCACGCCCACGAAGTCGTTGGCCGCGGCGCGATCGACCGCGACCCCGCGTGGCGGGAAGGCGATGCTGCTGACGGACAACGCGGCGGTGCTCAACTGGTCACTCCGGCGGCGTCCTGCCGTAGAGCGCGGGCGGCGGGTCGCCGGGGCCTCCTCCGACCCAATGCGCGTAGATCTCCGCCCAGCGCCCGTTGCTGCGGATGTCGTCGAGCACACCGTTGATGAACTCGACCAGATCGACCTGCTCCTTGTTCGCGCCAATGCCGTACGGCTCGGAGGTGAACTGGTCGCCGACGACGAGGGCGTAGGGATCCTGAGCGGCGAAGCCGACCAACACGGTGTCGTCGGCTGTGATCGCGTCGGCCTCGCCCTGCTGGAACGCGACGAGGCAGTCGGTGATGTCGACCTTGTCGATGATCTGCACGCCCTCGTACCGTGGGTTCTGCAAGGCCTCGAGGTTGGTGCTGCCGCTGGGGACGCAGACGCGGGCCTTCTCTGCGGCGAGATCATCGATGCCCTTCGCCGTCGAGCCGCGCTTGACGAGCACCTTCTGGCCGGCCGCGAAGTACTCGGTCGAGAACGCGATGCGCAGCCAGCGGTTGCAGTTGATGGTCATCGTGTGCGCGACGAGATCGACAACACCACTTTCGAGGCTCGGCAGGCGCTGCGCGTAGGTGATGATGCGGTACTCGATCGGGAGGGGATCGACATCGCCGAAGATCGCCTTCGCGACCTCCTTGAGGATGTCGATGTCGAAGCCCTCGATCTCGCCGGTGATCGGGTTGCGGGCGCCGAACTGCAGCGTGTCGCTGGAAACGCCGACGATCAGTCGCCCACGTTGCTGGATCTTCGCCATCGTCGACCCGGCCGGCATCTCGCCAGGGGGCGGCAGCGCTGCCGTCGGCTCGTACGAGGTGACCGGATCGACCTTCTTCTGCGCCTCGGTGCACTCCGGCTGCGCGGGGGTCGGCGGTGCGTCCGTGGTCGGCGTCTCGACCGCGACGGGCCCGGGCAGGGTGGCGTCGCCGGAGCATCCTGCGAACAGGGCTGCGGCGACGGCGACGGCGCCGAGGCGGCGGAACAAGCGCTGACCCTGCGGCGTGCTCATCGGTACTCCCGCAGTCGTTGGCCGTATCCGGCGATGACAAGTCCCGCGGCGACCAACGCGCCGATGACAAGCACGATGCGCGTCGTTCCCAGGCCGGACCCAGCGTCGGCGAGGTCGGCCTCCGATGCGCTCGATCGGGCCTGCACGACCTGTTCGACTCCGGAGCTGAACGAATCGAACGCGCGGGCCGACCGGTTGAGCAACTGGTCACGTGCCTGCTCCCAATCGCCCCCATCGTCGAGCGTGCGCAACTGCCCGTGCAGGGTGTCGTACTCGGCGAAGAGATCGGCGAGATCCTGATCGCCGCCGCGCCCGCCGAGGATGGTGAAGACCGTCGTCGCCGCCTGCTGGTAGTCGTTCTCGTTGGCCTGCCCGTTGCCGCGGTTGATCAGCGTCAGCGCTTCGTCGGAGCGGGCCTCGAAGCCCGCCACCCGCACCTGCGAGTTGCGGTCGGCTTGGCGCAGATCGCCGGTGACGACATCGTCGGCCGACGACATCGCGCCGCCCATCGAGAACACGCCGACGCACACGACGACGACGGTGATGAGCGCGGCGAGCGCGACCGGGACGTTGAGCAGCCGGTGCGTGCGCCGGAACAGCCACACGCTGCCCGCGACCATCGCCGCCAACACGACGATGCCGGCCAGCGGCAGCACCCAACCGATGCGGTGGGCGCTGGCGATGTTGTCGTTGACGTCGTCGCGGGCGTGTTGTTCGAGCGTCTCGATGGAGGTCAGCAGCTGGTCGCGGACGAGCGCAGACGCTTGCCGTTGGTAGGCGGCGCCGACAGGGAAACCCTGGCGGTTGTTGGCCCGCGCCTGCTCCACCAGTCCGCTGAAGGCGTTGAGCGTCGAGTTCGCCGCGGTGAGCTGATCGAGGTCGCCACCGGACAGGCCTCCCGACAGCAGGGCGAGCCCTGCCGCGGCGTCGCCCAGGCGCGCTTCGTAGCGGGCGCGCTGATCGGCGGGTTCGAGCCCGCCGACGAGGAACGTCGTGGTCGCGATCGAATCGGCCTCGATGATCGCGCTCCGAATCTCCTGCACCGAGATGAGCCGCGCTGCCGCGTCGCCGGTGCGGTCGAGGGACTGGTCGCGGCGGCTGACGGCGATCCAACCGAAGACTGCCAGGAGCACGGCGAGCAGCGCTGTTCCGGCACTGATCAGCCGAATCCGCGCGGGGGTCGACGCCCCGACAGACAACCGCCGCGTGGTGGGCCCAACGGGTGCGGGCGGCGCTGGCGGCGTGAGGCTGGGCGGCGGTGGAAGCGGTGCACTCACAGACGTCGTACTCAACCCCGACCTTTCATGATCTTCGGTCCCGACCGCTGCCGATCATAGGCGCCAAGTTCGGCGGATCGGTCGGCGACGCGCGATGCGGGGCGATCAGGCCCGCACGCCGAGCAACGCCGCGCCGATGACGTTGGCCATGGCCTGGATGAAGTGCGCATCGTCGTGACCGAAGCTGTCCGGCTTCGAGCTCTCGGCGAGCAGCACCCCACTGATTCCGTCTGGCCCGAATATCGGTGCGCCGATCGCTGAACACGCGGGTGGCTCGCCGGGCGCGGCACACGAGTCGAAGCGATGGTCGTGTTCGGTGTTGTCGACCACGACCACCTTGCGGGCCAGCACGACGTAGCCCGCGAACGAACGGCTCCCCGAGGGCACAACGAATGGTTCTGCAACGAGCGGCGACGCCGCTCGCATCTCCAATGCATCCGAGCCGCTGACGACGTCGAGCATGCTGGCGTGGTCGGCACGCAGGAGCCGACGCGTGGCCTCGACCGCCTCCCGCACGACTTCCATCGCACCCTCGCAGGGGTCGGTGGTGCGCCGAAGGGCACTGGCCCCCAGGAGCGCGAGCGTCTCGGACTGCAGCCGGCGCGATCGCCGCTCGCGATCGAGTCGCGTCCGTTCCGCGTTGTCGCGGACCGCGGCGACCATCCCGACCACGCATCCCTTCTCGTCTCGAACGGGGTCGACGATCACGAACGCGACGAACTCGGAGCCATCACGGCGAACCAGATCGATCCGGCCCGAGTAGCGCTGCCCCTTCATGACAGCAGCACGGATGTCATCGGCCCGCTGGGTCGACTGCGGCCGGATGAACAGCTCGCCGCTCTGCCCGAGGACATCCGCTGTCCGCCAACCGAACAGACGCTCGGCGGCGCCGTTGGCGTAGACGACCCGCCCGTCCGCCGTCGTCGCCATCAGCGCCTCGCTGGCCGTGTCGAGCAGCGTCGTCCGCAACGACGCCCTGAACTCCGTCTCGGTGCGCGCGGTGACGTCGTCGACGACCGCGACGGTGCCCTCGTACCTGCCGGCGGGATCGTGCATGGGCGTCGCGTTGATGGCGGCGAGGAAGGTGGAGCCATCAGCGCGGCGCAGCTCGACCGTCACGCGCACCGGGTTCCCGGCGCGGACCAGCGCTGTCTGTTTCTTGACTGCGGGCATCAGATCGTCGCTGAAGAAGCTGAACACCGGGAGGTTGACGAGCTCGTGCGTGCTGTAGCCCATCATCGCGGCCATGCGCCGGTTGACGTAGCGGGTGCGCCCGTTCTTGGTGACCCATATGCCCTGATCAGCGGATGCCAGGATCTGGCCGTAGAGCAGGTTCTCGGCCTCGCCCTCTGGGAGGGCTCCGGTTCCGGCACTGGTCACCCTGGCGATCGACGACGCGAGCGTGAGTCCCTCACCGACGAGGCGCAGGACCGCTTCGACGCGTTCGAGGTCCGATTCGGTGTAGAGGCGCTGGCCGGACGCCGACCGCGCCGGTTCGAGGAACTGGTATCGCGACTCCCACGCGCGCAGCGTGCTGACGCCGACGCCCGTGCGCCGCGCCAGCTCTCCCACACGCATCGCCATCGGCGCAGAGTACGTGCCCTCCACATGAAGTACAAGAACTTCTACATCATGCAGAGAGGTAATGCTTGATATTGCGTACCGTGTTTCCGACAGTACGAAGATGACCCGGGAGGCGGATTCATGGCAGGCGGTGGCGCGCATCCGTCGGAGTGCCACCAGCACGTGCTGAGCCGAGCGACCGCGACCGATGCCGGCATGACGTGGAAGAACGCATCGATACTGCTCATCGATGACAACCACGTCAACCTGACGCTGCTCGAACGGGTGCTCGAGATGCTCGGGGTCGACGACATCCGGGTGGTGAACGATCCGCTGCGAGCGGAGTCCGTGTTCGCCGAGCGCCGGCCCGATCTGGTGCTGCTCGACCTGCACATGCCTCATCTCGACGGGTTCGGCGTGATGGAGCGCTTCCAGGCCCAGATCGGCGGCGACGACTTCATCCCGATCATCGTCGTCACGGCCGACAGCTCGAACGAAGCGCGCGAACGCGCGCTGGCGGCCGGCGCCAAGGACTTCGTCACCAAGCCGATCAACGTCGCCGAGGTGGTGCTCCGCGTCGCCAACCTGCTGGAGTCGCGCGCGCTGTACAAGGGTCTTCGCGAGCACAACGCAGAGCTGGCCGGCGAGCTGCTGAAGCGCGATCAATCCGAGCGCATCCGCCAGCTCGGGCGAGCGGAACGAATCGCGCGCGTGGAGTCGGTGCTCGCCCGCGACGCGATCGACATCGTGTTCCAACCGATTGTCGACCTGCGCAGCGGACACATCGCGGGAGTCGAGGCGCTCAGCCGGTTCCCCGTCGAGCCACAGCGCGCGCCCGACGTCTGGTTCGACGAAGCAACGTCGGTCGGCCTCGGCGCTGCTCTCGAACTGCGTGCACTCGAACGGGCCCTGGCGCACATCGATGAGATACCGGCGACGGCGTTCATGTCGGTCAACCTCTCCCCCGAGGTCGCCAGCCAGAAGGAGGCGGTCGGCATCGTCCGTGCTGCGCCGCGCGACCGCATCGTCGTCGAGATCACCGAACACGGTCAGATCCGCGATCGAAGCGCGCTCAACGAGTCGCTCGACGCGATGCGAGATCATGGTGTTCGGGTCGCCGTCGACGACGCGGGCGCAGGCTTCGCCGGGCTGCAGCAGATCCTCGACCTCCGACCGGAGATCATCAAGCTCGACATCGCGATCACCCACGCGATCGATTCCGATCCGATCCGGCGTGCCCTGGCTTCGTGCCTGTTGACCTTCGCCACCGACATCGGCAGCCTCATCGTCGCCGAGGGCATCGAGACGAAGGATGAGCTGGTGACCCTGCAGCACCTCGGCGTCGGTCTCGGGCAGGGCTACTTCCTCGCGCTGCCCGGTTCGCACGGCGCGCTGTTCGAGCCGCTGCTGTTCGACGGCTTCGACCCTCGCTTCGACTTCGGCACCGCCGGCGCGTGAGCTACGACCGGCGCGCTGCCGGCTGACGCCGCCGCTGTGAACACGGCGAACGCGGCGAGCCCCGGCTCGCGCATGCGACCCTCCTCGATCAGCGCGTTCGCCTTGGCGATGTTGATCGCCGACCACGGGCTGTTCGGCCGGCGAGGCGAGTATCGCTGCAGGTAGTACGACTCGTCGCAGGCCTTGCGCTGACTGTCGATCCAGCCGTAGCACAGCGCGACATCAAGAGCTTGATCGATCGTGACCGACGGCCGGCCGGATCCCTTCCTGGCGATCTTCAACCAGATCTCGCTCATCTCGTGGTGCTCGGCCAGCCACGAATCCCACTCGTCGGCGTTGTCGAAGGTGATGATGTCGGTTGCGGTCATGTCGTCATCATCCATGCCAAAAGCGGTCACCTTGTGGCCACTTTGATCACCGGTCAGGCAGCCGTTGGTGGCGTTGATCATGCAGGGCGCGAACGTCGACGAGGCGGACCGCAGCGAGATGGTGCTGCTGGTCGGATTCGGGCAGCCCGTTCCGCGTGACGGACCATCTGCCAGGTGTACGTTGTGAGCGGTCGCCCCGATCGGGGCGTGGGGATGGTGGATGTGGATCGACGACCGTCGGAGGCTGATGGGTGGCCATCGGGCGGAGGCCAGCGCACTGACGACGAAGCGCACCTCGAAGGCGTGCTCGCCGCGCTCGGCGAGGGCGTCCTGGTGCAAGACGCTCAAGGCCGCGTCCGCAGCGCCAACGAGCGCACCCTCGCGATCTTGGGGTTGACGGAATACGAGGTGCTCGGCCAGAAGAGCGGCGAGCTGCGCGCGACGTTGTTCGAACCGTCGGGCGCAGAGGTCACCGCCGCACGCCGTCCCGGCTACCGCGCTCTCGCGTCGGGCGAGCCCGTCGTCGATCAACTCGTGCGTTGCGCACGCCCCGGCCTCGACGACATGTGGCTGGAGCTGAGCAGCTACCCGCTCCGCCGGCCAGGCGTCGCCGAACCGTACGGCGTGGCAACATCGATCCGCGACGTCACCGCACGCCACCTCGTCGAGGAACGCAACAGGTTCCAGGCCAGGCTGCTGGACTCCGTTGGCCAAGCGGTGATCAGCACGGACGACGACCATCGCATCACCTATTGGAACGAGGCCGCGGCGCGGATCTTCGGCTGGCAGGCAGCCGAGGTCCTCGGCCGGCCGATCGAGGACGTGATGATCGACGGCGGCCATCGTCATCTGCTCGAGGCCGCATGGACGACCCTCGATCGCACCGGCGGGTGGACGGGTGAGATCGTCGGGCAGCGCAACGACGGCTCGCGGTTCCCGCTCGACCTCACGTTCGCGGCAGTCGTCGGCGGCGTTGGCGAACAGGCCGGCACCATCTGCGTCGCGACGGACATCACCGACCGCAAGGCGCTCGAGGAGACGGTGCTCGCCGACCGGCAGAGCCTGGCCGAGGCACAGCGGATCGGCCACCTCGGCAGCTTCGAGCGCGATCTGGTCGGCGGCACGCGGCGCTGGAGCGAGGAGCTGTACCGGATGATGGGTCTCGAGCCGGGCACCGCGATCGTCGACGACCTCTACGTCTCACTCGTGCACCCGGACGATCGCGAGCGCGTCCAGTCCGTTTTCCGCGCCGCCGAGAAGGGTGGCGAGGACGGCGAGGTCGAGCACCGCATCGTTCGTCCCGATGGGAGCGTGCGCTGGGTTCATGCCCGCCATCTGGTCAGCGCCGACGGCACACGCATCCATGGCACCGTGCTCGATGTCACCGATCGCGTCCGCGCCGAGGAAGCGGAACGATCGCGGCGGGAGGCCCTCGAAGCATCGAACCTGAAGACGGCATTCGTGTCGCGCATGAGTCACGAGCTGCGCACACCGCTCAACGCGATCCTCGGCTTCGGCCAGTTGTTGGAGCTCGATGACCTGAGCGCCGATCAGCGCGACAGCGTCGAGAACATCCTTCACGCCGGCGAGCACCTGCTCGGGCTGATCGGCGAGATCCTCGACATCTCCACGATCGAACGAGGCGGGCTCCGACTGTCGCTCGAACCGGTGACGGTCGGCGACGTCGTCACCGAGGTCGCCGCGATGTTGCGCCCGCTGGCCGATCGCAGGAGCGTGCAGATCATCGTCGACCCGCGCGGCCTCGGCGTGTGCGTCTTTGCCGACCGGCAGCGTTTCAAGCAGGTGATCCTGAACCTGCTCGCCAACGCGATCAAGTACAACCGCGACGGCGGCGAGGTGCGAATCAGAGGTGAAGACCTCGACACCGGGGTCGTGCGTGTGACGTTCTGGGACACCGGCATCGGCATCGCTCAGGACGAGTTGGACCGCTTGTTCCAACCGTTCGAACGGCTGTGGGCGGGTCAATCACAGGTCGAGGGCGCGGGGCTCGGGCTCGCCCTCAGTCGGCAGCTGGCGAACGCGATGGCGGGCGAGATCGGCGTCGTCAGCCGCATCGGAGAAGGCAGCTCGTTCTGGGTCGAGCTGCCCATCACGAGCGAGGCGGTCGTGGAGCACACGATGGGCCGGTCGCCGATGCCCGACTCCGAGACGAAGGCCTCTGGCCCGAGCACGGTGCTCTACGTCGAGGACAACCCACTGAACGTGCGACTGATCGAGCGGGTCATGGCGCGTCGGCCGGACGTCACGCTGGTCGTCGCAATGGAAGGGCTGCTCGCGCTCGAGCTCGCCACGCAGCAACGGCCCGATCTGATCCTGCTCGATCTCCACCTGCCCGACATCTCCGGTGAGGAGGTACTGCGCCGGTTGCGATCCGATCCGCGCACCGCGGACACCGCTGTCGTCGTGCTGAGCGCCGACGCGGCGGCGGCCCGCCCCGCGCAGCTGCGGGCGATGGGCGCCGACGACTACTTGACGAAACCGCTCGAGATCCCGCGCCTGCTCGCGATCATCGACGACATCGAGCCCGCGCCTCGAGAGAACGGCGCGCAGCCGGCGTCGGTGGCCCTCCCCGACGCCGACGCACCCGTCGTGGACTCGGCGCCGGCCGTCGTCGGCCCGCCCGGCGCCGCAGCGATGACGACGCGCGACTTCGTCCACGACATCCACAACCTGCTCGGTGTGATCCTCAACTACTGCACGCTGCTCGGCCGCGACATCTCCGACCCCGGCTCGGAAGCCGACCTGCACGAGATCAAAGCCGCCGCCGAAGGTGCGGTGAGCCTGGTGCGGACGATGTTCCTCAGCGACCGCACAGAGTAGAGAACGGTCGCGCGACGCGCGTCACGAGGTGAGCGCGGCGACCGCGGCGACGACGTCGACGAGGCCTGTCCCCTTGTCGAACGATGTGTCGTACCCGTTCGCCTGGGTGTAGGGCGCGCCATTGGTGTACTTGTGCGTCGTCGACTTGAGCGCTGCTTCGATCTCGGCAGGCGTCGCCGTCGGATCAGCCTGGAACAACTGGGCCACGATCCCGGCGATGTGTGGGGCGGCCATCGACGTTCCGCTGATGGTGTTGAACGTGCCGATGTCGAGCGGGCCCGGCCCGTTGTTCGGGGCGAGGCCGGTCGAGCAGATCACGAGGTATGGGCGGCACGACGACTCGATGTCCTCGCCTGGTGCCGACAGGTCGGGCCACGTCGACGGGTCGTTCGCCGCGCCTCGGGACGAGAAGTCGCTGACGGTGCCGTCGCGGGTGCCGGTGTTCTGATCGAAGTACGACGCGACCGACAGGATGCCACCCGTCGGGTCCTGTGCCGGTGGGTTGGTGAGGCTCGACGTGCCATCGCCGCCGTCGTTGCCGGCGGCCCACACGGTCACGACGCCGTCAGCGGCGAGCGCGCGTTGCAGCTGCACGGTTGCCGACTGCGGATCGAAGGTGCCGCCGCCTGTCGGACCGTACGAGTTGTTCGTGACCTTGATCGGCGGACACGTCGAGGCGGGGACACCGGCGCCGCACGGTGCGTTGTGGTTCTCCAGCACCCAGTTCAGCGCGGAGTCAGCGCCGACGATCAGCAGCGTGGCACCGGTCGAGATGGAGACCAGGCTCGCCCCTGGCGCGGCGCCCTGGAGATGCGTACCGTCGGTCAACACGGTCGGCCGGCCGGCAACGATGCCGTTCACGTGGGTGCCGTGCCCGCCGACCGACAGGGTGTCGGTGTCGATGACCGTTGGCACGGGGATCACGCAGTTGGTGGCTGTCGTGCTCTCGTCGAGGCAGACGCTCTTCAGGCTGGCGACGACCGCTGTGGAGCCGTCGGCGTTCTTCAGGAACGGGTGCGTCGGGTCGACACCCGAGTCGATCACCGCGACCGAGACGCCTGATCCGTCGAGCGCCTTGCCATTGGCACCGGTCAGCGTGGCAACAGCTTCCGCGCCGCGGGTCGCGACGTTGCTCGTGTCGAGGGTGAACGAGATGGGAGTGTTGCCTTCCAGATACGTCACCCCGGGCCGCGCCGCGACGGCGAGGATCTGTGCCTTGGTACCGTTCGCGACCGCCACGCCGATGCGGTCGAACGTTGTGACGAGCCGCATTCCGGTGGCCTGGACAGCGCTCCGGGATGTGGCGATGTCGGCGCTGTGCACCATCACCGTCGTCCTCCCGCTGCCGAGCGAGGCGAGCTGACCGACGAGGAACGATTGGATTCGCGCCAGGGGCAGCAGGGGGGCCGGGCGCGCCTGCACGGCGGTACCGGAGTTGGCCAGGGAGGCGACCACGAGGCCACCCCCGGCGATGAAGGCCCAGAACTTGGACCGCGACGAAACAGGACGTCGGTGTGACAGGCCGCGCATGTTGTAATCCTCCGCATGGATCGAGTTCCGCCCGCTGTACCCAACTTAATGCCAAACGCAACATGGTCCGCGCAGAATC
>Ga0075365_10000294_pt1 | contig 17330 bp, 19 predicted proteins | sample EndMetdeltDD1765_FD_71387 | JGI IMG/M metagenome (GOLD analysis project Ga0075365, IMG submission 71387) | Populus endosphere microbial communities from Tennessee, USA - Endosphere MetaG P. deltoides DD176-5 | ecosystem: Host-associated > Plants > Roots > Endosphere | place: USA: Tennessee... | reverse complement strand
TCGGTTCGATCTCGGACCTACGGGGCCGGATGGCTGCTTCGACCTCAACCTGAGGTCGAACCGAATTTCGTTGGAAAGGCCCCGACCCCCCTTGCACGCCGCGTACGCGGGCATATAATCGCCGCCGCCGATGGCCCCTCCCGTCGACACCGCCACCGCTGTTCCCGAGCGAAGCCATGAGCAGCGACTGCGGGCCCTACGGAGAGCGAACGAGATCCGGTCGAAGCGCGCGCAGCTGAAGCGCGACCTCAAGGCGGGCAAGGCGAAGATCGAGGCGCTGCTCCTCGACCCGCCCGAGTACGTCATGTCGGCCAAGGCCTTCGACATGATCCTGGCCGTTCCCAAGTACGGCCGCGTCAAGGCGAACAAGATCCTGACCCAGTGCCGGATCTCGCCGTCGAAGACGATCGGCGGCCTCTCCGAGCGCCAGCGCGGCGAGCTCGTCGGCCAGCTCCGCAGGTAGCGCTCCCCGAGGAACGCATCTTCTCGGTGCCCTGCCTCGGGGCACAGGCTGGGTCTTGGGGGTTCTCGCAGAGGATGGGTCCTGTCCGTCCATCAGGATTGGCGCTGTGGCGAAGGTGTTCGTGATCACCGGGCCGTCGGGGGTCGGGAAGGGGACCCTGATCCGCAAGCTGCTCCGGCGGATGCCGGAGCTCGAGCTGTCCGTCTCCGCGACGACCCGCTCGCCGCGCGCGGGCGAGCTCGACGGGCGCGACTATCACTTCCTCGATCGGGAGGAGTTCGATCACCGCGCGCAGGAAGGCGACTTCCTCGAGCACGCGACCTACAGCGGTAACCGCTACGGGACGCTGCGCTCGGAGGTCGAGCGCCGGCTGGACGCCGGGGCGTCCGTCGTCCTGGAGATCGAGGTGCAGGGCGCTCGCCAGGTGCGGGCCGCGATGCCGGAGTCGATCCAGGTCTTCATCGCGCCGCCCGCGCCCGAGAGCCTGCGCGAGCGCCTCGCCAAGCGGGGCACGGACTCTGCGGAGGAGATCGACGAGCGCCTGCGGACCGCGGAGATCGAGCTCGCGGCCCAGGAGGAGTTCCCGCACGTGGTCGTCAATGACGAGGTCGACCGGGCCGCGGCGGAGCTGGAAGGGATCGTGCGCGGCGAGCTGGATGCCGCCGCCTGAACGACCGCTCACTACACTCATACATCCCAACGGCACCGGCCTCTTTCGGTGCTAAAGCACCTCACAGGCAATCACTACCGGCACCAGCCTCTTTCGGTGCTAAAGCACCTCACTGGAGTATTTGCATGATCAAGCCACGAGTCGACAAGCTTCTGGATCGGGCCGATTCACACTACGCCGCGGTGGTCGTCGCGGCCAAGCGGGCCCGACAGCTCAACAGCTACTACCGCGCCCTGGGTGAGGGCAGTTACGAGGAGTTCACGCCGCCGATGGTCGACACGCCGTCGGGCAACTACCTCACGATCTCGCTCGAGGAGTTCGCCTCGGGCAAGATCAACTACCAGTACCGGGCCTAGCAGGGCGCCAGGGTGGGTCCGCTCCGATGGCCCGCATTCTCCTCGGCGTAACCGGCGGGATCGCCGCTTACAAGGGCCTGGAGCTGGCGCGACTGGCTACCCGCGCCGGTCACGGCGTGCGCGTGCTGATGACGCCGTCTGCAACCCGCTTCGTCGGCGCGGCGTCCTTCGAGGGAATCGTCGGCGCGCCGGTCCTGGTCGACGAGTTCGAGCGTGACCCGATGCGCGGCGCCTTCCCGGGCGACCCGGTGCCCGCGCACGATCCGATTGGACACCTCGCCGTCGTCGGCAACGCCGACGCCTACCTGATCGCGCCGGCATCGGCCAACACCATCGCCAAGCTCGCCGCCGGCATCGCCGATTCGATGCTCACCACCAGCTTCCTGGCGTGTGCCGCGCCGCGCGCCATCGCGCCGGCCATGAACGACCGGATGTACGCCGACCCCGCGACCCAGGCCAACCTCGCGACCCTGCGAGAGCGTGGCATTCGGGTAATCGATCCGGAGGAGGGGGAGCTTGCCTCCCGTGGCGAACACGGGGTCGGCCGGCTGCCCGCCCCCGAGCGGCTCCTCTCCGAGGTCGAAGCGTTGGTGGGCGCCCCGAGCGGCCCCTGGGACGGCCTGCAGGTGCTCGTGAGCGCAGGTGGGACCCGCGAACCGATCGACTCGGTCCGCTTCATCGGCAACCGCTCCAGCGGTCGAATGGGATTCGCGCTCGCCCAGCAGGCGGCGCGGCGCGGCGCGGCGGTCACGGTGGTCGCGGCGAACGTGGCGCTGCCGGAGCCCGCGGGCGTTCGCAGGGTCGACGTCGAGACCACCGAGGAGCTCGCGGACGCGGTCCGCACCGAGTTCGAGGGCAGCCACGTCCTGCTGATGGCGGCGGCCGTCGCGGACTTTCGCGCGTCGCGGGTGGAGGCGGGCAAGCTCGAGCGCCAGGGCGCCGAGCCGATGGAGCTTTCGCTTGAGCGCACGGAGGACGTGCTCGCCGGCGTGGCGGCCGCGCGCAGGGGCGATCAGACCGTCGTGGGATTCGCCGCAGAGCACGGCGCCGAAGCGATCACACGCGCCCGCGAAAAGCTCGAGCGGAAGCGGCTCGACGCGATCGTGTTCAACGACGTCTCGCGGTCCGACATCGGGTTCGACTCGGAGCAGAACGAGGTCGTGATCGTCGATCGGGAGGGCGAGCACAGGGTCGAGCTGGCGCCAAAGCGTGAAGTGGCCGATGCGGTGCTCGACCGTGTTGAGGCGCTGCGAAAAAACGACGCAGCGAGGGCCAAGCAGCCCTAACGGGCGGCCCCTGGGTGCCCGTCGTTTCGTCCCTACACTTGCTCTCGTGCCTGCGCAGGCCGGCGACAACCTCTATTCGCTCTACCGCAGGGGCGTCGAGCTCCTCGAGGACGGAAGCTTCCGCGAGGCGACGGTCCCGCTCGCCGAGGCCGCCCGGCAGGCGCCCGAGAAGAGCTCGGTGCGCGAGGCCCTGGGTCGCGCCTACTTCCGTGATCGGCAGTTCGAGAAGGCCGCGACGGAATTCGAGGCCGTCGTCGAGACGCACCAGGTGAACGATTACGCGCACTTCTGCCTTGGGCGCGCCCTCAGCCTCACCGGGCACGTGGATCGCGCACGGCATCACCTGGCGCTCGCGTCGAACCTGCGCCCTGAGCGGCGCGACTACAGGATCTATCGGGAGCGGCTCGCCTCGCAGGCTTCGTGAGGGCGCTGGTCCAGCGGGTCTCACGGGCCTCGGTCGCGACGGACGCCGGTCCCCTCGCCGCCATCGGCCCGGGGCTCCTGGTGCTCCTGGGCGTTGCCCCTGACGACTCGGAGGCCATCGTCGACCGGCTCGCCGACAAGGTGCGCGCTCTCAGGGTCTTCGATGACGCCGAAGGCCGGATGAACGAGCCCCTCGGCGACCGCGAAGTGCTGTGCGTCAGCCAGTTCACCCTCTACGCGGACACGCGGAAGGGCAACCGGCCGAGCTACATGGGTGCGGCGCCGCCGGAGATCGCGGAACCGCTGTACGAGCGCTTCTGCGAGCGACTGGGCGCCAAGCGCGGTCAGTTCGGTGCCCGGATGGCGGTCGAGCTAACAAATGATGGGCCGGTGACCGTGCTGATCGAGTCCTGATGCGGCGATTCGGTTCCGAGAGCGCGACCGAGTGACCCCCGATCTGAGCGACCTCGACCGCTCCATGCGGGGCAGGGTGCTCCTGCCGGACAGACCCGGCTACGACGCCGCCAAGCTCATCTGGAACAGCCGCTTCGACCGGGTTCGCCCGGTTGCGATCGCCGAGGTCGCGGATGCCCGCGATGTGCAGACGGCCGTGAACTTCGCGCGCGATCACGGCCTTCGCCCCATCCCGCGGAGCGGTGCCCACAGCTTCGCGGGCTATTCCACCGGCGACGGCCTCGTCGTCGACACCCACCGGCTGACGGCCGTCGACGTGGATTCGGGGGCAGGACACGCCCGGTGCGGCGGGGGCAGCACCTTGCTTGCAACCTATGAGGCCCTCTGGTCCCACCGCGTGGCAGTCGTCGCCGGGACCTGCCCGACCGTGGGGGTGACCGGGCTGACCTGCGGGGGCGGCCTGGGCGTGCTGTCTCGCCAAAACGGGGCGACATGCGACGGCCTGGTCGAGGTGGAGATGGTTACCGCCGACGGAAAGCCCCTCCGTGCCAACGAGCACGAGAACGACGATCTCTACTGGGCCACCCGCGGCGGGGGCGGAGGCAACTTCGGGGTCATCACCGCGCTCACGTTTCAGACGGTCCCCGTCGACACGCCGTTCACCCACGCCCACTACGCATTTCCCTGGAAGGCCGCCGAGCAGGTTCTCGATGCCTGGCAGCACTGGCTTCCCACGTCCCCCCGCGCGACTTGGAGCGTCGTCGAGATCCTCACACAGCCTCCCGAGGAAGGCTCGTCTCCGATCGTCGAGATCGAGGTGGTGCAGGCGGGGGGCGCCGGCGCCACGCGGCGGGCCGTCGCGGACCTTCTCGGCGCCATCGGCACCGCACCGGTGGAGAGCTCGGTCCACGCCGGGCCCTTCGTCGACACTCAGTACGACTTCTACTGCAAGGGACTGCGGCCCAAGGAGTGCACGCTGGCGGGCAAGACGCCGGCGGGCAAGGTCTCGCGGGCGGCCATGTACGCGAAGTCAGACATCGCACGCGGACCGTGGCCCGCCGATGGCCTGAAGACCCTGCTGGACGGCATGCAACGCCGTCAGCGCGATCGCTTGCTCACGCCGCGGAACTCGTCCCCGACGGACACGGTGGGAAAGGTGATCATTGAGGCGGCCGACGGGGCGGTCAACTCGACCCCGGCGGATGCGACCGCCTTCGTCCACCGCGACAACCTCTTCTTGGTCCAGTACCAGGCTCGCTGGCAGCAGGGCGCCCACGGGGACGTCGCCGACGCCAACGTCGAATGGACGAACGACCTCTACGCGCGCACCACGCCCTATCGCTCGGGGTTCGCGTACCAGGACTACATCGACCCGGAGCTCGAGGGTTGGGAGCGCGCGTACTACGGCGAGAACCTCGATCGGCTCCAGCGCATCAAGGCCAAATACGACCCGAAAGACCTCTTTAGGTTCGCCCAGTCCATCCCGCTCCCGGGCGCCACTGACGCCTGAGCGACGCTTGTCCGGGCCAGAGGGCCAGGGCTATACTCAACGCACCTCTTTCGCACCCGAACCCTGTACGAGGTGGGCCCGGGCCCGCCTTTTTTTCGGCGCGGAAGCGGTGAGAGAGAGCAAATTTAAGGACAAACGGGACGAGCTTTGGACGAACTTCAAGGGCAGATCGAGCAGCGGCTGAGCGACCTCGATCCCAGGATCGAGCTGATCGCGATGGAGCAGCCGGCCGGCGAGACCCTACGCCTGTACATCGATCATCCGGACGGCGTCGACCTCGCGCTCTGCGAGCGCGTGACCGACCATCTCCGCGACCTGCTCGAGTCCTGGTCGCTCGAGGTGTCATCCCCCGGGGCCGACCGGCTGCTGACCAAGCCCGACCACTTCCGTCGGTTCATGGGAAGGCGTGTCCGAGTCCGCACCCGTGAGGCGATCGAGGGGCAGCAAAGCTTCACCGGCACCCTGACCGGGGCCGACGAGGGTGGAGTCCGGATCCAGGCCGGAGAGGGCGAGATCGAGATCCCGCACTCCGGTATCCGGCGCTCGAACCTCATTCCCGATTATTCGACCCCGCTGGAGGAGAGCAGATGAGCCGTGAGATCGTCGAGGCGATCAAGGGCCTCGAACAGGAGAAGGGCATCGACGCCGACACGCTGATGTTGGCGCTCGAGGACGCCCTCCTGTCGGCCTACAAGAAGACCCCCGGCGCGGCCAAGTACGCGCGCGTCGACCTCGATCGCGACACGGCGGACTTCCGTGTCTTCGAACTGATCCTCCCGCCCGAGCTCGAGGAGAAGCTGATGGCGCAGGCCATCGAGGAGCAGGAGCAGACGATCGACCCCGAGACGGGCGAGATGCGCGAGCCCGAGGATCCCGAGCTCGATCCAGAGATCATGGCGCCCTACGAGGACCAGATCTCGAGCCGGGACGTGACTCCGGACGACTTCGGGCGGATCGCCGCTCAGACCGCGAAGCAGGTGATCCTGCAGCGGATCCGCGAGGCCGAGCGGCACATGATGTTCGAGGAGTACCAGGACCGGGTCGGCGAGCTGATCACCGGGATCATCCAGCAGTCCGACAACCGCTACACGCTGGTCCAGCTCCGTGAGCGCGTCGAGGCGCTGCTTCCGCGCTCCGAGCAGGTCTGGAACGAGCGCTACGACCACGGCATGCGAGTCAAGGCCGTGATCACCGAGGTGAACGCCGAGGGCAAGGGTCCGGGGATCGTGGTCTCTCGCCGCAGCCCGGAGCTGATCAAGGAGCTGTTCGAGCTCGAGGTACCCGAGATCGCCGACGACCTCGTCGAGATCGTGGGGGTCGCCCGCGAGCCGGGTTACCGCTCGAAGATCGCCGTGATCTCCCACGCCGACGGAGTCGATCCGGTGGGCGCCTGCGTCGGCCCGCGCGGCTCTCGCGTCCGGATGGTCGTGTCCGAGCTGCGCGGCGAGAAGATCGACATCATTCCGTACAACGACGAGCCCGCCCGCTTCGTGGCGAAGGCCCTGTCGCCGGCCCGTGTCCGCGAGGTCCTCGTCGACGACGAGACGCAGGAGGCGACCGTGATCGTCCCCGACGACCAGCTCTCGCTGGCGATCGGGCGCGAGGGCCAGAATGCGCGCCTCGCGGCGAAGCTCACCGGCTGGAAGGTCGACATCAAGTCGGAGACCGAGTTCAGTCAGGAGGAGGACGAGCTCACCTACGAGGAGGGCGAGGAGGTCGACGGCCGGTGCGGCGCCGTCCTCTCGGCCGGCCGTCGATGCCCCAACGCGTCGCTCCAAGGCTCGCGCTACTGCGGGCTCCCGCAGCACCAGGCGCTCGCTCGCTTCGATACCAACCAGGTCACCGTGCTCAACCCGCTCTCCGACGAGGAGATCTCGGTGCTCGCCGACTCCGGCGCCGACGACGCGCAGGTTGCTCCGCTGGTCGAGCGCGCTACGGCGGCGTTCGAGCAGGAGGGTGGCGAGGAGGCTGAGGAGGAATCTCCTGAGACCTCGGAGCCCGAGGAGGCTGCCGAGGAGCGTGAGGAGGCGGAGGAGGCCCTCGAGGAGGCCAAGGAGGGCGCCGAAGCCGACGTCCAGGAGGCCGAGCAGGAGCTCGAGGAGGCCGAGGACGAGGCCGCTGAGGAGATGCAGGTCGCCGAGGAGCACGCAGCCGAGACCGACGACGCCGAGGTGCCCGAGACTGAAGAGTCCGAGGACGAAGCAGACCCGGCCGCCCCCGGACGCGAAGCGGAGGAGGCGGACGGCAGTGATGAAGACCCGGCCGCCCCCGGACGCGAAGCGGAGGAGGCGGACGGCAGTGATGAAGACCCGGACGCCCCCGGACGCGAAGCGGAGGAGGCGGACGGCAGTGGTGAACACCCGGCCGCCCCCGGACGCGAAGCGGAGGAGGCGGACGGCAGTGATTCCCCGGAGCCCGAGGAGGCGCTGCCCGAGGAGGAGGCGCTGGCCGAGGACGCCGCAACCGAGGGCGAGGAGCCCTCGCAGGAGGCCGCGACCGTGGGGGCCAACCCATCCGAGGAGCCGAAGCCCGCGGCCGAGGATTCCGAGGGGAGCCGTTCAGAGGGTGCCTAAGAAGCGCGTCCACGAGATCGCGAAGCAGCAGGGCCTCAGCAGCAAGGAGGTCCTCGCCGCCCTGAAGGCGGCCGGAATCGAGGCCAAGGTCGCACAGTCGAGCGTCGAGGAGGCGGACGCTCTGAAGGCGCTCCAGGCGACAGGCGACGGGTCGACGGCAGCCGCAGCGGCCGAGGGCGACGGAGCGAAGGCGCCCAAGGGCGACGCCGATGCCGCCACGCCAAAGGCCGATTCGAAGGACTCCTCGAGCCGCCCGGTTCGCCGCGAAGGCGGAAGCGCGCCGCCCGGTGGTGCCGGCTCCGGCCGCAAGCGCCGGCGCGTGGTGATCGACTCGCAGGCCTCGCGCCGCGATCACATGCCCCAGCAGCCGCCGCCACGCCCGCCGCGACGCCGCGGTGGTCGCCGCCGTCGCCCATTGCTCGAGGAGCCGCCGGAGAAGGCGCCCGTCGTGGAACGTGAGCCGGAGGCGACGAAGGTCGCCTCGGGGGCCACGGTGCGGGAGGTCGCCGAGAGCCTCGGGGTCGGCAGCGCCGAGGTGATCAAGAAGCTCATGGAGCTGGGGGAGATGGCGACGCTCACCCAGACGCTGCCCGAGGAGTCGGTTCTCGCGCTCGCCGACGCGCTGGGCCAGAAGGTCGAGATCACGCGGGCCGCCGAGGAGGAGGTCGAGGAGCCCGAGTACGAGGACTCCGACGAGGACCTCTCGGAGCGGCCGCCCGTGGTGACGATCATGGGTCACGTGGACCACGGAAAGACCTCGCTCCTGGACGCGATCCGCGAGACCGAGGTCGTCGCCGGCGAGGCCGGTGGGATCACCCAGCACATCGGTGCCTACCAGGTGCACCAGAACGGCAACCGGATCACCTTTCTCGACACCCCGGGCCACGAGGCATTCACGGCGATGCGGGCGCGCGGAGCCAAGGTCACGGACCTGGCGGTCATCGTGGTCGCAGCCGACGATGGCGTGATGCCGCAGACCACCGAGGCGATCGACCACGCCAAGGCCGCGGGCGTGCCGATCCTGGTCGCCGTCAACAAGATCGACCGCCCCGATGCGCAGCCCGACCGAGTCCGCAACGAGCTCGCCTCGCAGGGCCTGAATCCGGAGGAATGGGGAGGGGAGACCATCTTCGTGGACGTCTCCGCCAAGACCAAGGAAGGTCTCGACACGCTGCTCGAGATGATCGGTCTGAGGGCCGAGCTCGAGGAGCTCAAGGCCAACCCCGAGGCTCCGGCGTCCGGATACGTGATCGAATCGCACCTCGATCCCGGGCGGGGACCCGTGGCGACCGTGCTGGTGCATCGCGGAACCCTTGCCGTCGGCGACGCCGTGGTCGCGGGATCGACCTGGGGCAAGGTGCGCGCCATGCTCGATTTCACCGGCGCACGCGTCGAGGAGGCCGGGCCGGGGGATCCCGCCGAGCTCCTCGGCATGGACGAGGTCTCCGAGGCGGGCGAGCGCTTCGAGGTCGTGCCCAACGAGCGCCGCGCTCGCCAGCTCGCGCAGGAGCGGGGCCAGCGCCTGAAGGCCGAGTCGCTCGCGCGGCAGCAGGCGCGGACGATCAGCCTGGAGGAGGTCTTCACGAAGGCGACCGCCGGCGAGGTCAAGCAGCTGGGCATCGTCCTCAAGGCGGACGTGTCGGGCTCGCTGGAGGCGCTCCAGGACGAGATCGCCAAGCTCCCGCAGGAGCGGATCGCGGTCGACGTGATCCACGCCGCGCCCGGAGGAATCACGGAGTCGGACGTGATGCTCGCCGCGGCGTCCGACGCGATCGTCATCGGCTTCAACGTCCGCCCGCTCGCCGACGCCCGCCGGGCGGGCGAGCGCGAGGGGGTCGAGATCCGCACCTACTCCGTGATCTACAAGGTCACCGAGGACCTGCATGCGGCCCTCGAGGGGATGCTCGAGCCCGAGGAGGTCGAGCAGTCAATCGGCCAGGCCGAGGTCAAGGAGCTGTTCCGTGCGTCGCGTGTCGGCACGATCGCCGGCTGCCTCGTCACCGACGGCAAGGTCACCCGCATCGCGCAGGTTCGCCTGGTCCGCGAGGGGACCGTGGTCTGGACCGGACGCGTGGGCTCGCTCCGCCGCTTCAAGGACAACGTCCAGGAGGTCGACGAGGGCCTCGAGTGCGGCATCGTGCTCGAGGGCTACCAGGACGTCAAGGTCGGCGACGTCCTCGAGTTCTTCGAGACGCGCCAGGTCGAGCAAACGCTCGAGTAGGCCTGACCGCGCAACTTTCGGCCGACTCGACGGGTTTGAGGCGGTGGGGAGCGTTGGCGTGAGCGGCGGAGGCCAAAACGGCGGGACTCGCGCGGGGCGGTCGGCATCCGCGCTGGCTCTCTTGCTGTTGCCGCTCACGCCGCTCCCCGCCATCCCGGGATCCCTCGCCTGACCGAGCGACGACCAGGCTTATCCTGACCGGGTGACCACGTACCTCTGCGTCGTCGAGGTCCGGCTGCATCTCAACGACTCGCACGACCTCAAGGGCAAGCGCAAGCTCCTGCATTCGCTGAAGGCCCAGCTCCGCCAGAAGTTCGGCGCGTCGGTCGCCGAGGTCGACGGGCACGACACGTGGCAGCGGAGCACGCTGGTCTGCGCGCTCGTCGGCGATGCGGACGTCGGGAGGCGGGCGGATGACCTCGAGCGCTTCGTCGAGTCTCGCTGCCCGGACGGCTCGGCGTTCGATCGCGACCTCCTGAGCCTGGCCGACATCCGCGGGTGAGAACCACCAGGGCGCGCGACCCGGTGCGCTAGAGTCGCCGACCGATGGCCCAGCGCATGAGAAGGGTCAACGAGCTCATGCGCGAAGTGATCGGATCCGCGATTGCTAGCGAGCTTGAAGATCCTCGAATCGGATTTGTGACCGTGACCTCGGTGGACACCAGCCCGGACCTGCGCTCAGCGAAGGTCTACGTGAGCGTGCTCGGCGACGAGACCGAGCGGGAGGCGACCCTGGCCGGGTTGCGCTCCTCCCACGGCGTCCTGCAAGCGGCCATCGCCAGCGAGACCCGGGTCAAGCGCACCCCGACGCTGACCTTCCACTACGACGAGACGCCGGAACGGGGAGTTCGGATCACGAGGTTGCTCGAGGATGGGTGAGGCCCCCGCCGCGGTGGCGCAGCGCACGAACGCGACGCTGACCGACGTGGTGGAGGAGCTCCGCACCGCGGACCGGTTCCTGCTCACCACCCACGAGGGCCCCGACGGCGACGCTCTCGGCTCGCTGCTCGCGACGCACAAGCTGCTCCAGCAGCTCGGCAAGGACTCGGTGATGTTCCTGGCGGCGAAGGAGTTCCCGCTGCCGGTCGAGTACCGCTTCCTGCCGCTCGAGGAGGTCTTCCACGAGCCGCCGGTCGACCTGGTCGATCGCGTCGTCGTGTTCCTCGACTGCGGCAACATCGATCGAATGCCCGTGGACTTCCTGAGGCGCGACGAGGCACGGATCCTCAACATCGACCACCATCACGACAACACCCGGTTCGGCACGCTGAACCTGGTCGACACCCGTGCGTCGTGCACCGCGGAGATTCTCTACCGCCTCGCGCGCCTCCTGGACGCCGAGATCACACCGGAGATCGCGACGGCGCTCTACGTGGCCCTCGTGACCGACACCGGCCGGTTCATGTACGAGAACACGGGTCCGGAGGCTCACCGCATGGCGGCGGAGCTGATCGAGGCCGGGGTGGACGTCCACGACATCTACCGGCGCCTGTACGAGCGTGTGCCGCTCGAGAAGCTCCACCTCGTGGCCCGCGCCATCGACCGCATCCAGCGCCTCGACGAATGCCGCCTGGCCGTGACCTACATCTCCGCCGAGGACTACAACGAGACCGGGGCGAACGAGTCGCTGACCGAGGGCATCATCGACCACGTGCGCGCTCTGGAGGGAGCGGAGGTCGCGGGGATGATCCGGGACAAGACCGACGGCGGAGCGTTCGCCCGCAAGGTCAGCCTGCGATCCGCCACGGGCAGAGTCGACGTCTCCGCGATCGCGCAGCGGCACGGCGGTGGGGGGCACCCCCGCGCCGCGGGCTTCTCGACGGACCTCTCGTACGACGAGCTGCTCGCGATGCTCTGCACCGAGGTGAAGGCACAGCTGGGCATCTCCTAGGGGCTCGGCGTGACCGCTGACGCTCCCGAGCCCGGCGTCCTGCTCGTTGACAAGCGGGCCGGCATGACCTCACACGACGTCGTCGCCCGCGTGCGACGCGAGCGCGGGCAGAAGACTGGCCATGCGGGAACGCTCGACCCCTTCGCCACCGGCCTCCTCGTCGTGCTCCTCGGGCGAGAAGCGACCCGCTGCCAGGCGCGGTTCATGGCCCTGCGCAAGACCTATCGGGTCGTCGCGCGCTTCGGCGCCGTCTCCACCACCGGTGACCCGGAGGGGGAGATCACGGAGACCGGTGTCCTGCCGGGTGACGACCTGGAGCTGCCGACGGGTGAGCTCCGCCAGCGCCCGCCCGCCTATTCGGCGGTCAAGGTGGGCGGCGTCCGCGCGTATGTGCGCGCGCGCCGCGGCGAGGAGGTGGAGGTCCCCGAGCGCCAGGTCACCGTCCACCGGTTCGACCAGGTCTGGCGCGCCGGCGACCGTGCGGAGTTCGAGATCGAGTGCTCGTCGGGGACCTACGTCCGCAGCCTGATCGCGGACCTCGGCGACGCGTACTGCGAGAGCCTCCGGCGCACCGCGATCGGCCCGTTCAGCGTCGAGGAGGACGGTACGTTCCTGTCGCTCGACGACGCGCTAAAGCGCCTCGAGGACGGCGCGTGAAAGGCTTTCAAGATGAGCATCAAGGTCACCTCGCTGCCAGACGCGGAGCGTCGCCCGCGACACGTGGCCATCGGCACCTTCGACGGCGTCCACGTGGGGCACCGGCAGGTGATCGACCGCGCTGACACGGTCCTCACGTTCGAGCCGCATCCCGTGAGCGTGATCCACCCCGACGCGACGCCGAAGCTGATCATGCCGTTCGAGATCAAGCGCGACGTGATCGAGGGTCTGCGCGTGGAGGAGCTCGTGGTGATCCCGTTCGATCGCGAGTTCTCCCAGATTCCGGCGGAGGAGTTCTGCGGGCGGATCCTGGTCGAGACGCTGGGAGCCGAGAAGGTGTCGGTGGGCGAGAACTTCCGCTTCGGGGCCAAGGCCAAGGGCGACCCGGAGATGCTCGCGTCGCGCCCCGAGTTCGAGGAGCGCGTGGTGCCGCTGGTCGAGCTCGACGGGGAGATCGTCTCCTCGAGTCGCATCCGGTCGCTGATCGCCGCGGGCGAGATCGACGTCGCCAACCGGTGCCTTGCGGCGCCGTTCCTGCTGGAGGGGCTGGTGGTCGAGGGCGACGGCCGCGGTCGCACGCTCGGCTTCCCGACGGCCAACATCGTGCCCGACGACGGGTTCGTCGTCCCCGGCCACGGTGTCTACGCGGCGTTCGCCGACGGTTATCCGGCCGCCGTGAACGTGGGGATCAGGCCGACGTTCGAGACGGGGCGAGGCCTGCTGATCGAGGCCTACCTGATCGATTTCGAAGGCGACCTCTACGGCAAGACCCTGCGCATCGCGTTCATCGCCAGACTGCGCGGCGAGCGGCGGTTTCCAAGCGTCGAGGACCTCATCGCGCAGATGCATCGCGACGTGGCTGAGGCCAAAGACCTCTGTGCTAGCTTCACCATCCCTGACAGCAACGACACGAGCCAGTTTCGGGCCTAAGGCCCCTCACCGGAAGAATTGATGAGCCTGACGAAGGAGAAAAAGCAGGAGCTGATCGGCCAGTACGGGCGCGAGGACGGCGACACCGGCTCGGCCGAGGTACAGGTCGCCCTGCTCACCGAGCGCATCAACCACCTCACCGAGCACCTGCGCACCCACGCCAAGGACCATCACTCGCGCCGCGGGCTGCTGATGATGGTCGGCAAGCGCCGGCGACTCCTCGGCTATCTCGAGCGTGCGGACCTCGACCGGTACCGCAAGGTCGTCTCGGACCTGGGCCTGCGCCGTTGATCTCCCCAGGCGAGAAGGCCCCCGACTTCTCGCTGCCGAACCACAAGGGGGAGCAGGTCTCGCTATCGGACTTTCGCGGGCGCCGGGTCATGCTTGCCTTCTACCCGAGCGACTTCAGTCCGGTGTGCTCCGACCAGCTCTCGATCTATCAGGAGGTCAAGCCGGACCTCGACGAGGCCGGCCTGGAGGTGGTGGGTATCAGCATCGACCACTCCTGGGCACACAACGCCTTTCGCAAGCACCTGAACCTGGACTTCACGCTGCTCGCCGACTTCCACCCGAAAGGCGAGGTTGCCGATGGCTATGGCGCCTACCTGGCCGACTACGGCACGAGCAACCGGTCGCTCGTGCTGGTTGATCCCGAGGGCGTGGTGAGCTGGGTCTACGAGGCGCCGACGCCGCTCGAGATCCCTGGCGCGAACCTGCTGTTCGACGCACTCGAAGCCACTGACAAGGCCTGAGCTCACCAGCGCAGGCGTTCCTCCGGTCGGGCCGGACGAACACGTGCGCGGGGCCGGGACGGAGTTGATCCTCTACCTGGATCTCGGCTGCCCGCACTGCGCCGCAACCTGGGCACAGGTCTCGAGCCGGCCGCTGCGCCTGGTCTTCCGCCACTTCCCGGTCGCCAGCAAGCATCCACGCGCGCCGGCCCTCCATGCCGCGGCCGAGGCGGTGGCCCTACAGGGGTCGGAGGAAGCGTTCTGGGCGCTCGTCGACTCGATCTACCGGGACCAGGGGAGGATTGACGACCCGCATCTGTGGGAGCGCGTGGAGGCGCTTGGCCTGGAGGTGGAGCGCTTCGATCGCGACCGCCGCTCGACAGCGGTCGCCAACCGTGTGCGCCGCGATTTCCAGGGAGGGATCCGGGCCGGCGTGGCCGGCACACCGGCGGCGTTCGTGGACGGTGCGCCGGTGGCCGGCGATCTCGCCTCGGAGCCTGCCTTGTAACATCGCTTCCCAACGAGAACGACAAGTTCTGAGCTATTGGGCCGCCATCCGGGCGGCCGAAGGGAAAAAATTTCATGAGCATGTTTGACGTGAGCCGCGTCTCGGTGGAGGTAGGCGGCGAGGAGATCTCCTTCGAGACGGGCAAGCTCGCCCGCCAGGCGGGCGGAGCCGTTGTCGCGCGCTCCGGGGACACGATGGTGCTTGGCACCGCGACCGTGGGCAACCTGCGCGACGTGGACTTTCTGCCGCTGACCGTCGATGTCGAGGAGCGGCACTACGCAGCCGGGAAGATCCCCGGCTCGTTCTTCAGGCGCGAGGGCCGCTCGGGCGAGAAGGCGACGCTGACCGCGCGGATGATCGACAGGCCGGTCCGGCCCCTGTTCCCCAAGGGCTGGCACTTCGAGACCCAGATCGTCTGCCAGCCCCTCTCGGTCGAGTTCGACCACCCCTACGACATCCTGGCGATGAACGCGGCCTCGGCCGCGCTCGCCGTTTCGCCGATCCCGGTCGACACGTATGTCGGCGCCGTCCGGATCGGGAAGCTCGAAGGCGACTTCGTGGTCAACCCGGCCGAGGAGACGTACGAGGACCTGGAGATGGACCTCGTGGTCTCGGGCTCGCCCGACGCCATCCTGATGGTCGAGTGCGGCTCCGACGGGGTGAGCGAGGCCGAGGTGCTCGACGCCCTCGACATCGCGCACGAGGAGATCAAGAAGATCTGCGCGTCGCTCGAGGAGCTCCGCTCCGCGGCCGGCAAGGAGAAGATCGAGATCGAGGAGCCCAAGGTCGATCCCGAGCTGCTGGAGCAGATCAAGAGCTCGCACGGCGCGAAGCTCGACGAGGCCACCCAGATCCCCGAGAAGCTTGCGCGCCAGGACGCCGCGAAGGCGGTCGAGGAGGAGGTCATCGCGCAGTACGCCGGCGCCGAGGACGTCACCGACGTTGACGTCGATCGGCTGGCCGAGGTCGCGCGCGCCTTCGACAGCCTGGAGAAGGACATCATCCGGCGCCGGATCGCCGTCGATAAGAAGCGGCCCGACGGCCGCGCCGAGGACGAGATCCGGCCGATCGAGTGCGAGGTCGATGTCGCCCCGCGCGTGCACGGCTCGGCGCTCTTTACCCGCGGCGAGACGCAGATCCTCTCCAGCGTGGCGCTCGGCACGACCCGGATGGACATGCGGGTCGACAACCTCGGGCTGGTCGAGTCGAAGACCTTCTGGCACCACTACAACTTCCCGCCGTTCTCGGTGGGTGAGGCGGGCTTCATGCGCGGCCCCAAGCGCCGCGACATCGGTCACGGAGCGCTCGCCGAGCGCGCGCTCGCGCCGACCGTCCCGAGCCAGGAGGACTTCCCGTACGTGATCCGGGCGGTCTCCGACACGCTCGAGTCAAACGGGTCCTCGTCGATGGGCTCCGTCTGCGCCTCGTCCATGGCTCTGATGGCGGCCGGCGTGCCGGTCTCCGCCCCAGTTGCCGGCGTGGCGATGGGGCTGATCAAGGAGGGCGACGACCACGTCGTCCTCACCGACATCGCGGGTGTGGAGGACCACCTCGGCGACATGGACTTCAAGGTCGCCGGGACCGAGGACGGGATCACCGCCCTGCAGATGGACATCAAGATCTCGGGCGTCACGTTCGAGATCCTGCGCGACGCCCTCGAGCAGGCCCGTCAGGGAAGGCTCTTCATCCTCGACAAGATGAAGGAGGCCATTCCGGGTCCGCGCGAGCAGCTGTCGGAGTTCGCTCCCCGCATCGAACAGATCAAGATTGACACCGACAAGATCGGCGCGGTCATCGGCAAGGGCGGCGAGACGATCCGCGGGCTGTCGGAGGAGTTCGAGGCCGACATCAACGTGGAGGACGACGGCACCATTCAGGTGTACGCGCCGAACGGCGCGTTGGTCGACGCTGCCATCGCCGCCATCGAGGCGATGACCAAGGAGGCCGAGGTCGGCGACCAGTACAAGGGCAAGGTCGTCAAGACGACCGCCTTCGGCGCGTTCGTCGAGCTCACCAAGGGCACCGACGGGCTGCTCCACATCTCGAACGTCAAGCCCGGCGAGCGGGTCGAGTCCGTCGACGACGTCCTGAGCCAGGGCGAGGAGCTGGACGTGACCGTGGTCGAGGTGGACCGCGAGCGCGGCCGCATCGGCCTGCGCCTCTCCGACGATCCAGCCGTGGAGGGCAAGTCCCCCGACGAGCTCGCGAACGTCGGCTCGGGCGATCGCGGACCCCGTGGTGGGGGCCGTGATGGTGGCGGGCGCCGTGAACGCTTGGACGGCGGCCGCGACCGCGGTCGAAGCGGCAGCGGGCGCCGGCGCAATTGAGCCAGGCATCGGGCAGTGTCGGCGCCCCGGGTGAGCTGCCCGAGGGCGTCCGCCTGACCGATCCCGCGGACGGCATCCGCGTCGTCACCGAGGAGGTCCCGGGGGTTCGTTCCGTGGCCCTCGGGCTCTGGGTGCGCACCGGCTCCCGCGACGAGTCGCCCAAGGAGGCCGGTGTCTCGCACTTCCTCGAGCATCTGCTGTTCAAGGGCACCGAGCGGCATTCCGCGATCGAGATCTCCGAGCTCTTCGACGGCATGGGGGCGGCCACCAACGCCGCGACGAGCAAGGAGTCGACGCACCTGCACGCGCGCCTCCTCGACGAGCACACCGACGAGGCGTTCCGGCTGCTCGCGGAGATGCTGACCGCGCC
>Ga0075365_10000292_pt1 | contig 17383 bp, 14 predicted proteins | sample EndMetdeltDD1765_FD_71387 | JGI IMG/M metagenome (GOLD analysis project Ga0075365, IMG submission 71387) | Populus endosphere microbial communities from Tennessee, USA - Endosphere MetaG P. deltoides DD176-5 | ecosystem: Host-associated > Plants > Roots > Endosphere | place: USA: Tennessee... | reverse complement strand
GTGCACCAGGTAGAGCGAGTAGGAAATGTCGCCGATGTACGTGCTCACGGGATTCCGCAAGAACGCTTGTTTCTCAGGTTCGCCTCCGATGCCCGCCGCGATGACTAGTGCGGCGCCGGTGACGGGCAGCAGCGCCCACGGTGCGGGGAAGCCGGGCGCACCGTCGGTCAGCAGATACAGAGTTGCGGCGATGCACGCCAGACCGGCCCAAGACAGCCAGGGCTTCACTGCGGCCGGTATCCGGGCGAGGGCGCCGGCTGAGATGGCCAGCAGCGCTCCGACACCGAGTTCCCATACGCGTGCAAATGTGTTGAAGTACGCAGAGACCGGCGAGGTGGCGGTTTCGAAGAGCGCCCACGCCAGGGATGCGATGACGATCGCTCCCATTACAGCCCCCGCGATCACCATGCGGCGGGCATGCGGCCATGACTTGCGAACCACGAGCACGCTGATCAGGAAGATGACCGCCGGCCATACGAAGTAGAACTGCTCCTCGATGGACAGTGACCAATAGTGCTGGATCGGCGAGACAGTTTCGCTCGCCGCACGGAAGTAGTCAGTGCCGATAGCCTCGAAGTGCCAATTGGATAGGAACACGAACGCGTACAGGGCGTCTACGCCGACCTGGTGTACCCGGAACGGCTGGAAGACGACCGTCGCCGCCAGATAGGTGAGGATCAGGACAACGGTTGCGGCGGGCACAATGCGCCGCACGCGATTCCAGTAGAACGACGTGAACGACACCGTGCCAGTCGTTTCCGCCATCCGCAGCAGGTTCCCGGTGATCAAGAAACCAGAAATCACGAAGAACACGTCGACGCCGATGAATCCACCGGTCGGCCACCCAGTCAAGTGGTTGGCGAACACCGTGAGGACTGCGACCATTCGCAATCCTTGAATGTCGAGACGCTGGTGCCGTCCTGCGGATCGCCGCTGGCGTCGGCGGGAAGACCCGCGGTACTGCTGGAGCAGCATCGGCACTTTCATCCCCCCACTGGGATTGGTAACTCACACTGTTGTCTCAGTGCTCGGCCCCCCGGCCGGTCTCGCGACAAGAGCTGGCATCGTCTTTGCTCGGCTCGCCCCGGATTGTATGTCGCCCGTGCGCCTTCCCACCATCGGTATGGGAAAGGTGGAGGCCGCGCGATGTACCGAGTGCGGACGATCGTGGCAATTCGCCTCCGGCGCTCCCGAAGTCGACGCCTTGCTCGTAGCTGGTCGACCGCCTCTTCGTGCGTTGAGTGTTCACATGAGGGTGTCTGCAGATATCCTGCAGTCTGGGAGGGGGCCCAAATTGTCGAGCATTGCTGCCACGTCTTACTCAGAGTCCCCAGATGAATCGGGCCGAGGCTGGCGTCGATTGCAGGAATCCGAAAACCACTGGTGGAGTCTAGATTGACAAAGATTTACATTGCCGGCTGCGGAGGCATGTTGGGGGAAGCGTTCCATCAACAGTTTTCCGACGCGGATCTCAGGTGTACCGACATCGATGTCAACGACACGTGGCTGTCTTATCTGGATTTCAGAGACCGAGACGCCTACCGGAAAGATGTGGAGCAATTCGAGCCAGAAGCGCTATTCCACTTGGGCGCACACACAGGTTTGGAATTCTGCGAACTCAACGTGGAGGACGCGTATGCGACCAACACGCTTGCAGTCGAGAACGCCGTCTATATCGCCAATGAGCTTGATATCCCACTCTTGTACATCAGCACCGCTGGCATTTTTGACGGGGCGAAGGAAGTCTACGACGACTGGGACCTGCCCAACCCTCTCGGTCACTATGCACGGTCGAAATACGCGGGGGAACGTACGGTGGTCGAAAACGCTCGCCGTTTTCTGGTGTGCCGTGCGGGCTGGATGATGGGCGGCGGCCCGGCCAAGGACAAAAAGTTTGTACAGAAGATCATGTCGCAGCTCAAAGACGGCAAGACCGAACTCAATGTCGTGAACGACAAACTGGGAACCCCGACGTACACCCACGACTTCGCGGCGAACGTCAAACTCCTTTTCCAGAGGGAGTATTGGGGCCTCTACAACATGGTCTGCGAGGGCCTCACGAGCAGGCTCGAGGTAGCGCACGAGATGGTCCGACTGTTGGGGCTCACCGAACACGTGAAAATCAACGAGGTCGACTCGACCTTTTTCGCGCAGGAGTACTTCGCAGCTAGACCCGATTCCGAGCGGCTCATCAATCGCAAACTTCAGCTCCGTGGCGCGAATATGATGCGGGACTGGCGAAGTGGTCTGGAAGATTATCTCCGGGACTACTACCACAATTACTTGTAAATGCGATGGAAGTGTTGCTCGCATACGTCAGACAGGGCCCGAAGGCTGCCGATCTGCACCGCTTCGGTTCGGTAGGGGAAGGTCAGCAGTGAGATGACGAGAAAGCTACGTATCGCGGCTTTTGGATTTCGTAGTTATCCGCCACAAGATGGAAGCGCCGGCGCCGACAAGTTCGCCAAAGAACTTCTGCCGAGACTTGCAAACCGCGGTCACGAGGTCATAGCTTATAACCGCATTTACCCGGATAAGAACCCAGAAAGCGCACCCCAGATTTTGGATGGCGTCAGGGTCCTGTCTTTTCGCACCATTCCCTACAAGGGTTTTGATACCTTGCTCCACTCCGCCAAGGTCACCTTGGACATCATCCGTAACAATCGTGCCGATGTCGTCCACATCCAAAATGGCGGGAACAGTATTTTCGGCGCCGTCCTCAGATTGTTCGGAAAGAAGACGTTTCTCAGCCAAGACGGTTTGGACTGGCAACGTGACAAGTGGCCTTGGTACGCGAAGTTGTTTCTTTTCCTGTCCTCGTATCTGACCGCGCATGTGCACTCGGAAGTGATCTTTGACAACATCTTTGCGCGCGAAGCCTTCGCGAATCGGTTCAAGAAAGACTATGAATTCATCCCGTTCGGTGCCGACGTCATTGCACCTGACAGCGTCGATGGTACGGCTGTGCTCACCCGTCTGGGGCTCACGCCCGGAGAGTACTTCCTTTTCATTGGGAGGTTTATCCCAGATAAGGGATTGCACTGGCTGATACCGGCTTTCGAATCGGTGCGGACGGAGAAAAAGCTTGTGCTCATCGGGGGATCGCCCAATCCGTCGAACTATGAGGACGCCATCAAGAGCACTACGGACCCAAGAATCGTGTTTCCGGGCTTTCTGTACGGATCAGATGTGCACTCGTTGATGCGCAACGCGTTTGCCTACGTCCAACCTTCGGCGATCGAGGGGCTATCACCCGTGATCCTCGAGGCTGCTTACCTCGGCGCACCAATAATCTGCTCTGACATCCCGCAGAACCGGTACGCGATGAGCGAGCACGCAGTCTACTTTCAGACGGGCGACATCCCGGACTTGGCGGCGAAGCTGCAGGACGCTCTCTCCGACCCGGCAAGCCTCGGCGATCGGGCAATCGAAGGGTCGCGCTATGTCGCTGAACGTTTCAGTTGGGACGCGGTGGTTGCGCAGCATGAGGCTCTCTTTTGTCGGTAGTGAGGCTGCGAGAACCCCGATTTGGTCGTTCGCTGAGTGCCTCGTTTACGCGTCTGAGACGATTCAGTGTGAGGTGAGTTTCACGGTGAGCACGTTCCGGGATGGATTCGGAGACCGATCTTGAATTGCGTTCTCGCACAACACCTCGCCCGCCGCGGGTGGCGACGGCGTACACCCGCTGCTGATCGAAAGATCCTTTCTTGAGAATCCTTCTCGTCAACAAGTACTGGCGCAGGGTGGGAGGGGTGGAGGAGTACTGCTTTCTCCTCAAAGACGTGCTGGAGCAATTGGGTCACGAGGTCATCCCGTTCGCGCAGCTGGAGGATGACACACTCGACGCTCCTTCGAAGCGCTATTTCGTGCCCGAGGTCGATCCCACCGCTCCGGGTTTTCGGAGTCGGTTTCGTTCGTCGCGCCGCGCGGTTTTCGGTGACGAGACAGTTCGAGCGATCCGAAGACTGTTGGCCACAGAGAAGATCGATGCCGCACACGTCGTCCATGCGTATCACCAGCTCGGCCCGATGTTCATGCGTGAGCTCGGTCGGCGCGGGATCCCAACGCTGCTTTCGGTTCACGACTACAAGTTGTCGTGCCCTAGCTATCGCCTGCTGAACGACTCCACGCACCAGATATGCACCATCTGCCTCGATGAGCCTCGGCGGCGCATCACCGCACCCGCCGAGACCCGTTGCTGGCGTGGGTCGCGGGCGGGCGGGCTGGTGCTTGGTGCTGAGGCGGCTGCGGTGAATGTGATGAAGCCGTATCAGGTGGCAGCGCGCGTGCTGGTCAGCAACGAACTGATGCGGCAGAGTGCTCTCGCCGGCGGCATCGAAGCGGATCGCATCAAGATCGTCCCGAACTTCTGGCCGAGTCCGGACACCGCTCCCGAGAGGTCAGTCAGTCCACATGTGTTGTTCGTGGGCCGCTTGGTCGTCGAGAAGGGCATCGACGTTCTGATCCGAGCTGCGGCACAATCCGGCGTACCTGTACGCATCGTCGGAACCGGTCCGTTGGAGGGTGAACTGCGCGAGCTGTCTCAAACTCTCTCCGCTCCAGTCGAATTCATTGGACAGGTCTGGGGCAACGGGGTGGAGACTGAGATGCTCGCGGCGGCGGCGCTCGTCGTCCCCTCGATCTGGCACGAGGTGTCGCCCCTCGTCATCTACCAGGCGATGACTCTTGGCGTGCCGGTGATCGGATCGAGAGTAGGTGGCATTCCCGATCTTCTCGGTGAGGATCGCGGCGTGATGGTCGCCCCAGGGAATGTCGAAGCCCTAGCCGCGGAACTTCGACGGATGGGTAGGGAGCGCGAAGCGTTCGATGCCATGGCTCGCCGGGCCAGGGACTATTCGCACCGAGAACTGAGCCGCGCCAAGTTCGTCGACAGAATTTCTGACGCCTACCGAGAAGCTGGTGCAGCCCTATGAAGGTATTGGTTGTGGGTGCCGGGCTGCTGGGCACCGGCATCGCCGGCCGGTTCGTTCAACATGGTGACTCAGTAATGGTCCTTGCCCCACATCCGAACTCGCTTCTGCATGACGACATTGTTTTCACGCACGGGCGAGCTGAGCTGGGCTTCCATCTTGGCGAACTGCTCGAGGGAGTTGACGTCGTGGTCGACGCGGCCTCTTCGCATGTCCCGGCGACAGTGCAACAGTCGCCGGCGGCAGCGATGGCAGCTTCGGTCGGCATCTCAAGTTGGCTCGCAGAGCAGGCGGTAATCGCCGGCGTCGGTTGCTTCATCCACCTTTCGTCCGGCGGCACGGTCTACGGCGAAGGGCTGGAGCCCCACGTTGAAGACGAGCGACCTGATCCCATCTCTTCGTATGGCGCGATGAAGGTGGCGTCCGAGTACGCGGTCGCCGCGATCGCACGGGGGACACCCACGCGAACGGTGAACCTGCGCATCGCAAACGCCTACGGCCCCGGCCAGAACCTTTCTCGTCCGCAGGGCATCATCGGGGTGGCGTGGCGCAACCATCTCAACGGTGTGCCGACGACTCTGTACAGCGCCAAGACCACAGTCCGCGATTTTGTATTCGTCGATGACATAGGCGATCTCTGCATCGCAGTTGCTCGATCTGACTTTCGCGGCGCTATGAACGCGGGTTCAGGACGTGGCATCAGCTTGGCAGAGGTGTTGGCCGCAATGTCGGAAGTCACGGGAGAGGAGCTCGTGCTGGTGCACGAGGGTCCGCGAGGGTTCGATGTCCCGCGCTCCATTCTCGACATCGGACTGGCGCGCACACTGGGATGGGAGCCGGAGGTGTCGCTTCGCGTAGGGCTCGAGCGCACGTGGGCGTGGATCAGCGGCACCTCGCGCTGACCCGTATGCCTGCAGTTAGCACTCGCGGGGTCAGGACTCGTCAGGGGCCATCGATTTAGCGGTATCGCGACTGCTTTCGTGTTGATTTCGGCTCGCGACGTCGTGGCGCGCAGTGGCCTCAGAAGAACGCGGCGCTGTCTTGCCATCGCCGTCTCCATAGCCGTAGTAGCTATAACTGTAGGTTCCTCCGCGCGAGGGCGTGATGGTGAATACCGTCCCGAGCAGCGGCGCGCCGACACTTCTGAGATTGCCAACCGCATGTGCGAGTTGATCCCGCTTGGTCTCCCCGTAGCGGGCCATGATCAGCACGCCGTCGGCGCCCGCCGCCAGAATCGCGGCGTCGGTGACCGCGAGCAGCGGAGATGAATCGATCACGACATAGTCGAAATGGGCGCGCAATTCATCAAGCACCTTCTTGGCTGCCAACGATCCGAGGAGTTCGCTCGGGTTTGGCGGAACAGCGCCGGAGGTCAGCACAGTAACTCCCGGAAAGGCACTGGTTTGCAAGGCGTCGCTGAGTGAGGCGCGCCCAGCCAGCACGGTACTGAAGCCGACGGAACCGACCAGGCCAAGGTGCTTGTCCAGGCGCGGGCGTCGCAGATCGCCGTCGACCAGCGCGACAGTATTTGCGCCTTCCGCCAAAGCCAACGCGATGTTGATGGCGGTCGTTGTCTTGCCTTCGCTCGGCAGCGAACTGGTGACGACGATGACGCGCGGCGGATTGTCGACCTTGAGGAACTGCAAGTTGGTGCGGAGCTTACGGAAAGCTTCGGCAAACGACGAGTTGTCGTTGTCGAGAGACTTCGCCGGATAGTTTCGGCGCTCCTTGTCCATCGGAATGCTGCCGACGACTGCGACGCCGGTGATCTCTTCAAGATTCTGGCGATCCTTGACGGTGTTGTCGAGCAGGTCGCGCAGGAATGCAAGGCCGATTCCCAGTACCAAGCCGAGCACGAGGCCAACGGCAAGGTTGCGCATCGGGTTCGGTGATACGGGCTTCTCGGGGATCGATGCCCGTTGCTCGACGATGACGCGAGCGTCGGGCCTCGCACCGTCCTCCGGTGTCTCCAATTCGCGGACCATCACAACGAATTCGTCGGACAGCGCATCAGCGATGTCGCGGGCTCGCACGGGCGATTCGTCGACGACGTCGACATCAATCAGCACGGTATCGGGCTTCGCGCTTGCCTTGATGTTCTCTTGTAGATCATCTGCGCTCATATCGAGGCCGAGTTTGTCGATGGTGCGGCGAGCCAGGGTCTCGCCCATGAGCAACTCGGTGTACGAGACCACCCGCTCCTGAGAGTAGCGATTGCCCTGGTATATCTCGGTGGCCGATGTACCGGACGTGGTGGAGACGAACAGTCTCGTCGAGGCTTCGTACTTGGGCGTCGCCAGTAGGTTGACTGCTACAGCTCCCAATACGGCCACGCCGACCGTGACGCAGATGATGATCCACCGCGTCCGCAGCATTTTCAGAAAATCTTGGATAGTCACAACCCGCCCCTAATCGCTGATTGGCCCCACTCGCCTGCGTCGCCACGTTCTGTTGCGATCCGCGAAAGGAGTAGGGACAACTTCATGGCTGTTCGTTTACGGCTTTTCACGGGCACTCGGGCACCGACGCTACGGGCGTGACGTTATCGATCAAGGGCTGGACCGGGATACGCGGCGCGCCGGGTGTGGTCGGCTCCTCCAGAAGAAACTTAACTTCAAGTGTCTGGCCGGGTTCGATGTCCAGCTGTACCTCGTAGACCGGATGTCCACGGTCGGTGCCGGGGAACACAACCGCCTTTTCGCCATTGACGACCGCGCTCGTCAGTTCCGCATTGTTCGTCGCGATCAGGGCGACTGATGCCTTGTTCGTACCGGCGGACACCGGAAGCGGATAGTCGGGCCGGACGCCACCTGAACCCGCGACGTAGTCCGGCAGCCCACTGGCGGGAGCGGTGTTGGTCAATTTCACGGTGACGGTCGATTTCCTGGTCTCGCCGTCGCATCCGTCGGCGGCGTACTCGATGCTTCGCTTCAGGTAGTAGTCGAGCTTGTTGCCACCGAGGTTGTTGACGATGACCTCGGCGTATGGCGCGTTGTCGGTCGGCACGGTATGCGCGAGCGGCGTCTGCTCGAGAAGCTCTTGATCGGCTGGCGATGAACTCCATACCGCGATACGGCCTTCGCTGACCGCCTGACCCAGGGCGTCGAGCAGCTGGCGTGGCGACTGCACCTGTCCCGTCATCTTCTTGACGACCGCACTGGCGATGTCCTGAAGGTATGCCTTGCGCGCCGGCTGGTCGGTCGGAAAGCGTTTGTACACCGTCGATTCCGTCAGCTCAACGACATTCTCTTTCGTGATTTCCTCGCCATCCGGCATTCTGACCGGTCCGACCGCTCCGAGAATATAGCTGAGGGCTATCGGGTCGATGGCGATAACACCGTCGACATTCATACCGGACTGCTGTTCCCACATCGACTTCCAGATCTGGGCGGCGAAGGGAAAGTGCGGGCTGAGGTTGCTGTTGCGGTAGTCCGTATATGGGTTGGTGAACCCGTACTGCTTGTCGTACTCGGGTCCGAGATCGATGGGGGTAAAGCGCTTGTCCAGTTCCGTGTTCGGCCCGAGAGTGTCTACAGACGGCTTGCCGTTGTCGAAGCGGAGGACACCGAATCCGCCCAGCAGACCGCCGGTACCGCGGGCCTCAGCATTGGTTTGAAAAGCCATGAAGTAGGTGCGAGGACCGTCGGCTCCCATCATCGAAGGCGCCAGGCGCGCAGCCAGATCCGTATTCTCCAGCAGTCCGGTGATGTCGGTTGTCTGCGACTGGAGCTGTGTCCGTGCGTCCTGGAGCGCGGAGAAATATGTTGGCTCAGAGATTGCCGCAGCCTGGTCACCAAGGTGGGTCGCCGCCGCGGATATCTCCGCCAGCTTGGGCGCCGCGTCGGCGAGAAGTTCCACGTCAACGCGACCGTCTTGCAGTAGGCGGTCGGGCGAAAGCGCCTGTGCCACATCGGCCGATGGCTGCATGACATCAGCTACGAGACCCAGCACGACGTCGGATATCTCTTGACCGGTAACGAAAGGGCTTCCCAGCCACGGGATGATCGCGGCGGTGCTCCATGGTAGCGAATGCGTCGAATCATGCGCTTGCTGCGCGTAGGTCTTCGCCTTTTCGACCCACTGTCGGGTCTCTTCGGTGTCTCCCTTGAGCAGCGACTGCCGAGCCTCTTGGGCTGCACCGCGCGCTTGCTCGAGGCTCGACTTCGCTTGGGACGCTTCGAAAGCCAGCCAGCCGCAGAATGCTACGACTACTAGCAGCAGGACACCGGCTATGAGCGCCGTCCGCCGGTTGAGGAGGGACTTCAGTCGGCTGCGTTGAAAATCGTCGTCGTCGTGCGAATTGCCGTCGTCGTCATTACCGTCCGACTCGCGTCTGAACGGATTTTTCGAAAATATTTGCACCAGAGGGTATCCCGTACTCGGCTTGGTCCGTCCTGCGGCCATAGGGTAACAAAGGCGTTACCTCAGAACATCAGAACGATCAGCCGAGTACGGGATGACGTCGTCAGAGCAGTGATCAGCAGCGGCGGCTGCGTGAGATCACCAGGCTGCCGTACGGGCCTTGCTTCGCGCTGTAGCCCAAGCTGCAGACTGTGATGCTCCCGAGGAACCATCCGAGGAACGGGATCGTGATGATCACCTGTCCTGGAGGCGCACTGCCCTCGGGGCCAACGCAGATGAAGCCCAGGGGGCCGCACCCGAAGTTGCCCAGCGTCTGCGGTGCATTGATGTCGAGCTTGTTGCCGATGCCCGGCGTCGTCGACGGCGCACTAGGCGTCGCGAGCGTCACCACCGGTGCGGCAGGCGCAGGAGCAGACGTTTCTGCCTGCGCAGCCGGCATTGGTAGCAGCGTCGTCGCTGCGGCAACCGCTGCAGCAGCGGTTACGACGCGAAATTTGGTAGCAAAAGTAGCCATTGATCCCCCAGCCTCCCGAATGAGCTCTTCCCTCCCGAAAAAGCTGTAGCAAGCATCACATAACCGCGTCCTTGCTGTCAACGGAAACTTGTTAACTCCTGGTGACCTGGGAGACGCGGGCTTGCTGGGAATTGCCCGGGCCGTAAGAAATTTGTTGACCTGCCCCAACTGCGGCTCAGCTCAGCGCGGGGACCCGAGGTGACACCGGTCATTCGAGGGGCTTGCCGAAATTCGCTGGCAAGTTTGCGTCGGCGATCAGCTATCGCCCATGAACCGGCCGAGATCGACCTGGGAGCCAGCGATAGACGCGCGCCAGGTCATCTCAGAACCCGCGAGCAAGGTGACTCGCCGCTCGAACGTCGTCGAACCTCACTATCCATTGCGCGGCCGGCCAGTGCCGGGAACTCGGTTGAGCGCTCGAGAACCTCCGCTGTCCACCCTCAGACCCACTGCTGCGCAGCAAGTTACGGACATTCGGGCTGCTGGACGCGCACAGGCCCACCCAGACTCAGCGCCGCGGCACATCGATCTCAGCGAGCAGCGCCCGATGGTCTGTTCGCGCGATATCGGCGTTGGTCAGCGAAGTGGCGGTCGCGTTTCGCGTCAGCACGTGATCGATCCCGATCAGCGGTGGAAACCGGCGATTGCTGGGATAGGTGAGAACGCGGCCGGCGCCTGCCTGCTCCGCGGCGGCGCGAAATCCGCCGTTTCCAAAGGCCCGCCGGAAGGGCCGCATGTCGATGGTGGAGTTGAAATCGCCGCCGATGATGACGGCACCCGCACCGGCCTCTGCGGAAAGCTGTGCGAGCGTGCGAGGGAACACCGCTATCTGGGCTCGCCAGTTCTCGATGGGCTGTGGCCACGGTGCGGTGAAGTGTGCGGAGACCACTCTCACGTCCTCCGCCGCTCCTTCGACCCGAACGCGCATGCCGAACAGCGAAGTCCTGATGCCACCGACCTTCTCATCAGCCGTCGTCGGAAACCGGCTGTACACACCGACTCCCGCGGCTCCGACGCGCGGATCAAGCGCTTGGAACGGGAAGGCAGCGTCGATGCCGTTGGCCGACAATGCCTCCTTCGCCTCGAGCGTGAATTCCTGCAACATGATGACGTCGGCGCGCTGCTTGGCGATGTAGACGATCTGGCGCGGGTCGGCTCTGCCGAATCTCATGTTGAGCGTCATCACCCGCACGCTGACAGAGTCCGGGTCCGGTTTCGCTGCAACGTAATAGGGCAGTTGCGACACGACCACCACCGCACACAGCAACGCGGAAAACGTTGCGAGGAACCATCTGCGTGCCCACAGCAGGGCGATCAACGCAACGGGCGCGGTGGGCAGGAGGTACGGCGAGATGATCACCGCGTACAACGCCAGATGATTCGGGATGGGTAAGTAGCGGGCAAGCGTGGCGGCGGTTGCGGTCACCAGAAGCGTTACGCCCGCGGCGGTGGTGACGATCCTTCGCGTGGAACTAGGTCGCCGCCCCCGGATCATCGGCCCATTATCAGTGGACTAGGGGTGACACTGCCGGATTCGCGTGCCGATGTCGTCGGACAGCCGCTGATGCGGCGCCCCGGCGCGCATGCACGTCTTCGACACGACGTCTCGTGACTGGGCGCCGAAAACGCCATAGAGCACCTCGTCCGTCGGCACGGACAACGTGAGGAGAAGCTTCACAGGAGTGCCCTCGGCGGTGACCGTCGCGGCGGCGGCATCGAGCCGCGCGACGATGTCATCGACGGCCTGCTCGGTCAGTTCAGGCAGGTACCACTCGGCGAGGTAGCGCCGAAGATCGCCTACCGCTCCCATAGGGAAACGGTAGCGACGAGTTTCGCGTAGGGAATCGGGTGTTTCCCTAGTGCTTTCAGACTCGCTGCCCGCCGCATTCGACGAGTCGTCGACGCAGGAACTGTCGCGCGGGATCCGAGCCCGCCTGGTCCACCGCTTCGAGGTACCACCGCTGCGCCTCGACGTATCGGCCCGCGCGGCGGTGCAGATCGGCGCGGATCGAGGCGACAGTGTTCGAGCGCGCCATTCTCGGGTCGGCGGCCACGTCGTCGATGGCCGCGAGGCCCGCGTCGAAGCCGTCGCGGAATCCGAGCGCCAGCGCGCGATTCGCCCTGGCGACGGGGGAGTGCGTGATCGCGATCAGTCGGTCATATGCGAGACAGATCCCGTCCCAGTCCGTGTCCTCCCAGCGCGAGGCCGTCGCGTGCAGCGCCGCGATCACCGCCTGTGGCAGATAGGGACCCGTCGCGCCGGCGGCGTTGCGCAGGCGGTCGAGCCCGCGAGTGATTCGGCCACGGTCCCATCGATCGCGGTCCTGTTCGTCAAGGGGGACAAGCGCACCGTCGGCGTCAACGCGGGTGTGCCGTCGCGAGTCGTGCAGCAGCATGAGCGCGGCCAGCGCCTGACCGTCACGCTCATCGGGCATCAACGAACACACCTCGCCCGCGAGGCGGATCGCTTCGTCGCACAATTCGTCGCGGATCGCCGACGGTCCGGCCGTCGACCAGTAGCCCTCAGTGAAGACGGAATAGATACAGGCGAGTACGTGTGGTGTGCGCTGCGGCAACAGCTCGGGCGGGGGCACCCGCAGCGGTATGTTCGCATGCCGAACCTTGTTCTTGGCCCGTGTGATTCGCTGACCGACCGCGGGCTCGGACTGCAATAGAGCCCTGGCGATCTCGGAGACCGTGAGCCCGGAGATCAGCCGCAGTGTGAGCGCAAGTTGGGACTGTGGATCCAGTGCCGGATGCGCGCAGGTGAACATCATCCGCAGTTCGTCATCGCGAATCCGGTGCGGCACGCCCTGGCGGTCGGTGCGGGCGGTTATGTCGTCATACACCGCAGCGAGTTCCTTTCCGGGCCTTACAGATTCGCGACGTAGCCGATCCAGCGCACGGTTGCGTGCGACCGTGACGATCCATGCGGCGGGATTTTCGGGTATGCCGTCGCGGGGCCAGGCCCGCAGCGCTTCGGCGAAAGCCTCCTGGACGGCGTCTTCGGCAATGGTGAGATCGCCGGACCATCGCGCCAGCGCCGCGACGGCCGAACCCCATTCGCGCCGAAAGACGCCGTCCAGGTTGGTCATTCGACTTCTGCTACAGGCCAGAGACGCCCATGAGCTGGCGCAGCTCGATGGTCGTGGCCGGGATCATCGACGCGACCTTGATGGCCTCATCCCGGTCGGCGACATTGAGAATGTGGTAGCCGTTGGCCACCTCGGCACCTTCGATGTACGGCCCGTCCGTCAGCACCACCTTGCCGTCGCGGACCCGCACCGTCGTCGCCGTCGACGGTAGGTGCAGCGGCGCGCCTCCGTTGGCGCGATCTCCCACCGCTGCGGCGAACGCCCCGTGTTGTGCGGCGATTTCGTTCCACTCCGGGGTGCCCGGCGCAAGCACGGAGTCGACGGGCTCGAGCAATAGGGCGATCCAGTTGTTGTCCAGCGGTTGGCTCGGCGGCATGTACTCCACCATTGGCCACACTTCGACCGCACCGTTTTGGCAGGCGGGAATCGCGGCCGCGATGGTCAACGCGTCGTCGAGGTTCTCGGCTTCGAATACGTAGTAGCCGCCGGCCACTTCCGCCGCCTCGGCGAACGGTCCGTCGGTGACGACGGGCGCGTCAGGGCCACCGGTGATCCGGGCCCCCGTCGCCGACGGAACGAGCGCGTCCCCGGCTCGGATCGAGGTGCCGTAATTGGCGTGGAAGTTCTCGTACGCCGACATGATCTCGGCCTGGGTCGAGGCGTCCGGCTCTTCCGTCGTCTCGGGGCCGAGCAGCAGGGCGAAGTAGTACATGGCGTCACCTTCCGGTTACGAGCAGAACCCTGTGTCCCACTCTCTACCTGGTCGACGAGCGGCGCCAGCCAAATCCGACAGCCAAGGCAAACCTTCTCTGGGCAAATTTGTGACCACCTCAAGGCAAATTCTCGATTCGCTTGATCGATCTTGGTGCGGTATGTGATCGTTGACGGATGCGTAAGGCCGGTCGAGTCCTTGTCTTGTCCCTCCTTAGCCTGCTGAGCACTGCGTTCTTAGGTGCGGTGACCGCCGTCCTGGCCGCGGTGGCGTTGGCCGCCACAGCCTTGATCGTGCCGGGTACCGGGACGCCCGACGCAAACGGCGTGGCCGATTACCGCGAACACTTCGTCGATCGCTACTCCACCCCTTTCTACAAGGACAACACGAATCCGAACCTGCCGTTCTGCACGTCGACAAATGACTGCACGCTGCAAAGCATCAAGTACCCGGCCTCGTTCTCGCCCCTGTTCTTCTTCTCCGGCTGGTGCGAGCCGGGTCGCTGCCAGACGTGGAACACCTCGGTCCGGTTCGGCGCCAACAACCTCTACGACGACGTCGTCAACCTGAACGACCCCGACGGCGCGCTCCTGATGGGCTACTCGCAGGGCGGTGCCGTCGTCTCCAACGCTCTTCGCCGGCTCGCCAGCGACCCCGCGCTGCTGGACAAGATCAAGGGCGTCGTTCTGATCGGCAACGCATACAACCCCGACGGTGGCCTCTTCACCCGGCTGGGCTTCCTGCCGACGATCCCGATCCTCGACATCACCTTCGGCCCGGCGACACCCGTCCACCTCGCCGAGCAGATCGGCCCGATGACATTCATCGGTTTCGAGTACGACCCGGTGATGTACGCCCCGCTGTACTGGGGCAACCCGTTCGCGTTGATCAACGCGGCCGCTGCGTTCGACAACGTGCACGGCTACTACTTGACGCCCGACGGAAACGGGCCGACCGATCCCATCGCCTACGGCTACACCGACGCTGAGTTGAAGGCCATTCTCGACGGTCCCTGCCCAGGGCCGAACTGCCGGGTCGACGAGTACGGCAACCAATACTGGATGATCCCAGCCAAGGGCCTGCCCATCGTGAACGCCGTCATGGGCCTCATGCCGGCGCCGCTGCAGCCGTTCGCACAGGTCGTCGCCGACCTCGTGTCGCCGGCGCTCAAGGTGTTGATCGACCTCGGCTACGACTGGAGCGGCGATCCTGCGGACACCAGGTTCCTGTCGATCCTGCCCTTCAACCCGTTCCAGAACTGGATTCAGGTCGGGATCAACCTGGCCAGCGCCGTCGTCGAAGGCATTCAGAACGCGTTTGCCCGCATTCAGACGATGGTCGCGCCCACCCTTGCGGGCGGCCTGTCTCCGTTGAACGCACGCGTGGCCGAGGAGCCCAGCGTGGTTCAGGACGTCCCGACTGGCCCGGAAACCGACGTTGTGGATGAGAATACGGCTGTCGACGCGACGTCGAACACGACTCCACCGGCGACCGAGCCTGACGATGAGGAGGCTGGCGCCGATCCGGTTGGTGAGCTCGTCGACACCGCAAAGGCGAAGTGGGAAGAAGCCAAGGCCGAGCGGGAAGCGGCGCGCGAAGAGGCCAAGGCCGAGCGCGAAGCCAAGCGGGAGGCCGCCAAGGCGGAGCGGGACGCGGCTGTCCAGGCCGTCAAGGACAAGTGGGAGGCTGCGAAGGCCACGCGCGAAGGTAAAGGCGATGACGCCGGCACCGACGTGGAGGCAGACTCGACAGACTCTCCCGATTCCGGTCAGGACGCTGCCTGACCCCAGATACGAGGGATCGTAAAAGCCCCCAATTTCGCAGGAAATTGGGGGCTTTTACGGTGCTCTTGCCGGTGACTAGGCGGCTGCCGCGCCCGGCTTCAGGTAGGTCACGAAGCTGACGTCGATCGACTCGTCGATGAAGTAGTACTGCGCGCCCAGGAGATACCGCATGTACCGGTGGTAGTTCTCCTCGTCGGTCGCGGCGATGGCCGCATCCTTGTCGCGCTCCAACCGGTCGGCCCAGATGCCGAGAGTCTTGATGTAGTGGTTGCGCAGCGACTTCGGCTCGGGCACCACGAAGCCCGCCTTCTCGCCGTGCTCGACCATCATCTGCGTGGTCGGCAGCCGTCCACCCGGGAAGATCTCGGTGATGATGAACTTGATGAACCGGGCCAACTCGAACGTCAGCTTCTTGCCACGCTCGGCCAAGTCGTACGGGTGGTAGCCGACGCTGCTCTGAATGGTCATCCGGCCGTCATCCGGCAGGATGTCGAAGCAGGTCTTGAAGAAGTCGTCGTAGCGCTCGAAGCCGAAGTGCTCGAAGGCCTCGATCGACACGATCCGGTCGACGGGGGAGTGGAACTGCTCCCAGCCTTCCAGCCGCACATCGAAGGTTCGCTCGCTGTTGAGGTTGCCTAGCAGCTGATCGCAGTAGGCCTTCTGGTTCTTCGACAGCGTCAGGCCGATGACGTTGACGTCGTACTTCTCCATCGCGCGCTGCAGCGTGAGGCCCCAGCCACAGCCGACCTCGAGAAGGGTCATACCCGGCTTGAGGTCCAGCGCGTCGAGGTGCTGGTCGACGTTGGCGATCTGGGCCTCGGACAGCGTCACGTGGGGGCTGGTGAAGAAGGCGCAGCTGTACTTGCGGGTCGGGTCCTGGAACACACCGAAGAAATCGTCCGACAAGTCGTAGTGGTGCTGGATGTCCTCGAAGTGAGGAGTCATATCCTTCGTGCCGGTGGAGTTGTCAGACATGATTCGCTAGTGCGCCTTCCTGGTGACGGTACGGATTCGCCACATGGTGATCTGGTCGTACACCCTAGCGTTTGGCGCGGGTCCAGCCCTAATTCGACGCCTACTTGGCGAGCGTGAATTGGTTGACGTCGATATAGCCCATCCGAAAGCCCCTGGCGCAGCCCGTTAGGTAGTGCATATAACGGTCGTAGACTTCTTCGGATTGAACGTCGATCGCCTCGTCCCGATGCGCTTCGAGCGCCGCGGACCAGGTGTCCAGCGTGCGTGCGTAGTGCAACTGCAGGGACTGGCGTCTGGTCAGCGTGAAACCGGCCGGGCCCGCGTGCTCGGCGACCTTCTCGATCGACGGCAGTCGCCCGCCGGGAAAGATCTCGGTGAGAATGAATTTAACGAACCGCGCGACCTCGAAGGTCAACGGAATCTTGCGATCGGCCATCTGCGGCAGCGTCAACGCGGTGATCGTGTGCAGCAGCATGACGCCGTCGTCGGGCAGCGCCCGGTACGCCATCGCGAAGAAGTCGTCATAGCGGTCGAAACCGAAGTGTTCGAATGCTCCGATACTGACGATCCGGTCCACGGGCTCGTCGAACTGCTCCCAGCCCCGCAGCATCACCCGCTTGTTGCGTGGACTGTCCGACTTCGCGAAAACCTTTTCGACATGGGCCTTTTGGTTCTCGCTCAAGGTCAGCCCGATGACATTGACGTCGTACCGCTCGATCGCGCGCATCATGGTCGAGCCCCAACCGCAACCGACGTCCAGCAGCGTCATGCCGGGCTGCAGACCCAACTTGCCAAGCGCGAGGTCGATTTTCGCGAGTTGCGCTTCCTCCAGCGTCATATCGTCGCGCTCGAAATAGGCGCAGCTGTATGTCTGGGTGGGATCCAGCCAGAGCCGGAAAAACTCGTCAGATAGGTCGTAGTGCGCCTGGACGTCGTCGAAGTGCGGTTCCAACTTGCGGGCAAGAGCCATCGGTTCGGTGCCTTTCTGGGGCGAATCAGCAGCTCCGCCG
>Ga0075365_10000291_pt1 | contig 17391 bp, 16 predicted proteins | sample EndMetdeltDD1765_FD_71387 | JGI IMG/M metagenome (GOLD analysis project Ga0075365, IMG submission 71387) | Populus endosphere microbial communities from Tennessee, USA - Endosphere MetaG P. deltoides DD176-5 | ecosystem: Host-associated > Plants > Roots > Endosphere | place: USA: Tennessee... | reverse complement strand
TGCGCAGGTCGCGCAAGCCCTTGGCAGTGGTCTTGTAGGGATTACAGAGGCCGTTTTGCGTTGCGACAGACACCTCGCCACGTACGACAGGCGCCAGCCCGTTCACGGCACGCAGCAAGGTCGATTTGCCGGAGCCCGAAAGGCCCATGAGGACGAGGATCTCGCCTTCCTGTACGGAGAGCGAGGCATCCGCCACGCCGAGAACGAGACCGGTCGCGGCGCCGATCTCGTCGCGATTCTTGCCCTGATCGGCCAAGGCGAGGGCGTTTTCCGGCTTGTCGCCGAAGACGATGCTGACGTTGTCGAAGCGGACCGCGGTCATACGCCTTCTCCTTCACCTGTCGCACGGAACATGCGGTCGAGAATAATCGCGAGGATGACGATACAGAGACCCGCCTGGAAGCCCATCGAGACATTGACCGTATTGAGCGCGCGCACCACCGGTTTTCCGAGACCATCGGCGCCGACAAGCGCCGCGATAACCACCATCGAGAGGGAAAGCATGATGGTCTGCGTGAGGCCGGCCATGATCTGAGGCATGGCGAAGGGGAGCTCGACCTTACGCAGCACCTGCATCGGCGTCGCGCCGAAAGACTCCGCTGCTTCCACGAGGGACGGCGGCGTCGAGATGATGCCGAGACGCGTCAGGCGGATCGGGGCGGGGATCGCGAAGATTACGGTCGCGATCAGACCCGGAACCATGCCGAGACCGAAGAGGATGAGCGCGGGGATGAGATAGACGAAGGTCGGGATCGTCTGCATCAGATCGAGAACCGGCCGCATGATGGAAAACACCCAGGCGCGCCGCGCACCGGCGATACCGAGTGGAATGCCGACCGCCATGCTGACAAATGTCGATGCCAGGACGAGCGCCAGCGTTTCCGTCGTTTCCTTCCAATAGCCCTGGTTCATGATCAGCAACAAGCCGAGCAGGGTGAAAACCGCGACGCCGATCGAGCGGCGTAGCCAATAAGCGATCCCAACGATCGCAGCCAGTACGATCAAAGGATGCGGAGCCTGCAGAATGAAAAGCAACGCATTGATAACGTGCGACAAAACGAAAGCAAGCTGGTTGAAAAACCACTCACCGCTCGACGTCAGCCAGTCGACGGTCGATTTGGCGAAAGGGCCAATAGGAATTTTGTAGTCGGTGATCCAGTTCAAGGAGCGCGCCTATCCGAAAGAGCAAAGATCGAGATGAAACAAAAAGGGGCGGCGAGGGCCGCCCCCTTCATCAGTTTCAAAGGCCGAGGCCCGACTTCACGGCGGTAAGGGCGTCCTTGCCGTCCTTGGTCGTAACGCCTGCGAGCCACGGATCGACTGCGTTCGGATTTGCCTTCAGCCACTCGGTCGCGGCGACCTGCGGATCCTCACCATCGTTGAGGATCTTGCCCATGATCTGGTTTTCCATTTCCAGATTGAACTTCAGGTTCGAGACGAACTTGCCGACGTTGGGGCATTCGGTGGTGTAGCCGGCGCGGGTGTTGGTGTAGACCGTCGCGCCGCCGAAATTTGGACCGAAGGTGCTGTCACCGCCCGTCAGGTAAGTCATCTTGAAGTTCTCGTTCATGGGGTGGGGTGCCCAACCCAGGAATACGACCGGCTTGCCTTCCTTCTCGGCGCGGGCGACCTGTGCCAGCATGCCTTGTTCGGAGGACTCGACGAGCTCAAGGCCGCCCATTCCCATCTCGTTCTTTTCGATCAGGGTCATCACGAGGCGGTTGCCGTCGTTGCCGGGCTCGATCCCGAAGATCTTGCCGTCGAGTTCGTCCTTGTGCTTGCCGATATCGCTGAAATCCTTGATGCCGAGTTCAGCGCCCTTGGCATTGGTCGCGAGCGTGTATTTGGCGCCCTCGAGGTTGACGCCGAGGGAAACGACCGTCTTCTCATCGAGGTAGGGCTGGACATCCTTCGCCTGAGCCGGCATCCAGTTGCCGAGGAACACGTCAATGTCCTTGTTCTTCAGCGACTGATAGGTGACCGGAACCGAAAGAACCTTGATATCAGGCTCGTAGCCGAGGTTCTTCAGAATGACTGCGGCCGTGGCGGTGGTTGCGGTGATATCAGTCCAGCCAACGTCGGAAAGACGGACGGCGGAGCAGCTATCGGGGTCTGCGGCAAATGCTGCTGTTGCGACAGAGAGAGCGGCAACTGCGGTGGCGGTGGTCAGTTTGAATGCGCTTGTCGTTTTCATTTTTAGACTCCCAGTCTTGCGTTCCCAAGCCAATCACCAATAACCGAGTTTGACAAGCGATCTGAGCGCGTTTGCGCCGCATTGCAGTACCCGATTGCGACGTGGGGCATTTTTCGCGGAGTGCCGGGTTTTCAAGGCTTTTGGCGGTTTTTGGCCGCGATTTTCCTGTGATTATCAAAATGAGGGACTTTTCTTCGCAGTTTCGAGCTTCCAAGAAGCGAAAGACGGAGAAAACGATGGCAAAACTCTATTTCAACTACTCGACCATGAACGCCGGCAAGTCGACGATGCTGCTGCAAGCCTCCTATAATTACGAGGAGCGCGGCATGCGTGTCGTTTTGCTGATCGCGGCCTTCGATGAGCGCGCCGGAAAAGGGATTATCGGCTCTAGGATCGGGCTGCAGGCGAGCGCCGTGGCCTTCGAACCGGAAGCAGACTTGCAGGCCTTGATTGGCGAACTCAGCAAGGAGGGGGAGCCAATCGCTTGCGTCTTCGTCGACGAAGCTCACTTCATGACGCGCGAGCATGTCTGGCAGCTTGCCCGGATCGTCGACCGGATGAACATTCCGGTCATGGTCTATGGTCTCAGGACCGACTTCCAGGGGAAGCTGTTTCCTGCGTCTGAGGAGCTTCTCGCGATCGCAGACGAGATGCGTGAAGTGCGGACCATCTGCCATTGCGGACGCAAGGCGACGATGGTGGTGCGCCTCGACGCAGAAGGAAAGGTGCTGCGCGAAGGCGCGCAGATCGATGTCGGGGGCAACGAAAAGTACGTATCGCTTTGCCGGCGGCATTGGGATGATGCCATGAACGGGCAATGGCTCGCCGAGGCGGTGTGAGTGTTCCTCAAATCGATTCCGGTTTGTCGGCTTATGCGCTAGGTTCGCGGTAACCGATTCATGGAGGCGTTCCGGTGCGCAAGCCTTTCTCCTTCGACACGCAGCTGGAAGCCGCGCGAGCGCTCGTGGAACAGCTGCGTCTTGAAGCCAGGGTCTGCGTCGATTTCGTCAGCGAGTTTGCGCGCCAAGGGGCCGCCGTCGATGATGAGCGCTTCCTTGTCGAGAACGGGCGCTTCCAGGCGTTTGTCACAAACGGCGCGAGCCTGACCAATCTGCTGGCGGAACTCGTATCCGTCCTCGACACGCTGACGGTCAAGGTTTCAGCGGATCTCGACAGTTTCCGCGGCCTGACGACAGGCGAGAAATTCATCGGTCGCTTTTCGCGTCAGCGGATGTGGCGTCGCCATAGCGCGCGGGTGCGCGCCGCCCCGGTTGTGGAGCGGCTGCGCGACCTGCTGGTGAAGTCGAACGAAACCGCTGCTGTCATTGTGAGCTACCGCACGATTGTGATCGACTTTCACAAGTTGGGGGAGCATGGGTTGATCGGCATCGTCGAGCAGCGCCGTCGGCTTGTCGACAAGATCGATATCGCGCGCCTGCGCATTCGGGAATTGAATGCCAAGGCGCTGACGAAGCAGGGCAGGATCGGTCTTTATGGAAGCAAGGCCGAATGGGAACGTATGGAACAGGAGCGGCGCGCCCTGAAGAGCGAAGCCGACCGCGTTGCCGAGGAAGAACGCGGAATGCGCGAGGATAGCCAGCGCCGCGAACGCTTCATCAATCTCTTCCAGGTTTTCGTCGATGCGCTGAATAGCCAGGTGGGCCGGTGCAACGCCCTCACGCGCAAGATGGTGATCGACACCGAAGAGCGGCTTTTGATCTATCAGGCACAGGTGGACACGGACATTCCCGGGTCGAAGGTCCAGATTTCGGCGGAACTCTTTCCCGCCATTGCCGGTCCGATTGAACTGTTTGAGCGCAATATGCTGGTGCCGCAGGAACTGGAGCATCGCAAGCGGACCGCCGACGCCGTCTTCGCGAGTAAGTTCGAGACCTTCCAGCGGGAGCCGGAGGAGGGCTGCGGAGGGCCGATCATCGATACGACGAAAATCTCCAAGCGCCTTCGCTTCCGCCTCCTGCGCCCCTAGCTCCTGAAGAAACAATAATATCAGCACGATATTGTCCTTCCCGGAGCGAGCGCATATGTCAGTGCGCAGACACTGTCTGCCCATCACGGCAAGGAGAAGAGGATGCTCGACCGGATCGCCGGTTTTTTCAGGCTGATCGGCCGGACCATCGCACGCTGGGCGCGGATCTTCTTCGCCTGGGCTTTCTGGCCATTTATCGCCGCCCGTGGCTGGTACGTTCAGCGGACCTGGATGGTCCGGTTGCCGATCCTTGGTTTTATCGGGCTGCTTACCGTTCTTTATTGCTATTTCATCTGGCAGACGCAGGTCTGGTCCGGCTTCAACCCGTCCTTCGTGAATGAGTACAGGCTTTCCGAACGCAAGGTGCCGGCTGGGCAGGAACTGCCGGCAACAGACGACGCGGCGGCGACGAAGACCTGCCAGCGCTCGGCCATCGTCGATGTCGCGGCCGATCTGACGGACTTCAACGTCAATCAGAATGCGTGGATCTCCTCCATGCTCCTCTATCGTCTCGGCTTCTTCGGCATCGACTGGGATCACACGCCGTTCCTCGACAACAAGGCGTCGTTCCAGCGTGGCGTGAACCAGGCGGTTCGTCGCACCTCGGTCGAACTCGTCGATACGCTTGGCCGCGTACGGGGCACGTCGGGGATCAACAACGATCTGCAAAAGGCACGCGGCAATCTGCAGTTCGATGAGTACAGCTGGTATTTCGGACTCGATCCGTTCGGGCCGAAGACGCCGACACCAAGCTATTATCGTTCCGCTCTCGAAAGCCTGCGCAAATTCAATGCCGACTTGGCCGCTTGCAATGCGATCTTCGATGGACGCGCGGATAACCTGATCCAGTTCATCGACCGCATCGCCAACGATCTCGGCAGCACCTCGGATGTGCTTGCGGACCGCTCGCAGAACCATCATCGCGGCTGGTTCGATACGCGCGCCGACGACCGCTTCTGGTTCGCCTATGGGCAGCTCTATGCCTACTACGCGATCCTTGCCGCCGCGCAGTCCGACTTTTCCCAGGTCGTCGCGGAACGCAATCTGGGCGCCATATTCGGCGCAACGATGAGGCAGTTCCAAGCCGCCTTGCAGATCCAGCCCGCAATCATTTCCAATGGTCGGGAAGACGGTTGGATCATGCCGAGCCATCTGGCGACGATGGGCTTCTACATTCTCCGCGTCCGGTCGAATCTCGTCGAGATTCGCTCCGTGCTCGATCGCTGAGCGTCTTGCTCAGTTGATCAGCTTCATCCGGATCGCCTTGGCGACAAGTTGCGTTCGATTTACGCAGTCGAGCTTCTTGATGGCGCTCGTCATGTAGGCATTCACGGTGTGATCCGACAACGAAAGGATCTGGCCGATCTCGATCGACGTTTTTCCCTGTGCCGTCCAGCGGACGACCTCCCGTTCGCGGGCAGAAAGGGGCGTGTGCTCCGTAACCTTCGATTGCTTCGTGCGGTTATAGGCGTCGAGCAGATGGAGGGTCACCATCGTGAGTTCGTTGAGCTCGGTTTGTCCGAGCACCGGGCGATCACCGGCCAGCCAGAACAGGATTCGCTCACCGTCGCGTGTATATGCGGGGACAGCAACGCCCGTCGGTATGCCGAAGTCATGCAGAAGTTTACTCAACTCATGCGGGAAAATGTCGGCAGAGGAGTTGTCGGAAAGGCTCCACGAGCGCGGCAGGGCCGAGTCGCCCATTCCGGTCGACAGCATGGGAAAACGCATGATGCGGGCGCGGTCGAATTGGCTGTAGTATGTGGACGGAAGCGACGTTTCAATGAGGAGGGCTTTGAGAAGAACGCTTTCAGGAGCGGGAGCAAGCATCAACGTGACATGCCGGAAGCCATAGGCGCGCGCTACTCTGACGAGAATTTGCGCGAATTCGGCCTTGGTATTGACAGTTGAAATCTCTGTGGCCAGAGACAGCTGCCTTTCCGAGGTAGTCATGTAAGACATTAATGCGTCCCTGCTTACCTTCATTTCAGCGCCATAGAATATGCAAACTGATATATTTGCTAGTGCGAAACGGCGGGGTCTGCAGCGATTAATTTCAAATGTATTACTTTAACCACAGGATCGTCCTATGGTTGCGCCATCCCCTATTCAAAACGCAACCCAAGGAGACGGAAGTGGCTTTCCGCGCAAGCGCTCCAGGAAAATATGCAGGGTTCGTCGGGGGGGCGCCAGCGCCTGCGAATCACGTCACGATCAGATCTTGTCCGTCGCCTTCGCCTTTTTCCGCTAGCTGCTCGAGGAAGCCTGGCATGACCGCAAAGAGGACGGATGCCAGGATGCGCTCGACAATGAGTTCGAGTGATTTCATGTCTTGTCGTGCCACGTCTAGAATCAATGTCTGACTGATAGCGGCTTGGATAAGCGCTGGGCAACCAGCGCACTATTCACAGTCGCGGCATATTTCGCTATCCCGTTGAAACAAAGGTGGCGCCGATCGAGCGCACAGGCCAGTGGGGAAACGGGATGGCAGCCTACAAATCCGACATCGAGATTGCGCGCGCGGCGGAGAAAAAACCGATCTTCGAGATCGGTGCAAAGCTCGGCATTCCGGCCGAGCAACTGGCGCCATACGGGCATGACAAGGCCAAGCTCAGCGCGCAATTCATTGCGGCACAGGCCGAGAAGCCTGATGGCAGGTTGATCCTCGTCACGGCAATCAATCCGACACCCGCAGGCGAGGGCAAGACGACGACGACCGTCGGCCTCGGCGATGGGTTGAACCGGATCGGCAAGAAGGCGATCGTCTGCATCCGTGAGGCTTCGCTCGGACCATGCTTCGGGGTCAAGGGCGGCGCTGCCGGTGGCGGCTATGCGCAAGTCATTCCGATGGAAGACATCAACCTGCATTTCACCGGCGATTTCCATGCGATCACCTCGGCCCACAATCTGCTCGCGGCGATGATCGACAATCACATCTATTGGGGCAACGAGCAGGATATCGATCTCAGGCGCGTCACGTGGCGGCGCGTGATGGACATGAACGACAGGGCGCTGCGCGAGATGGTCTCCTCGCTTGGTGGGGTCGCCAACGGCTTTCCCAGGCAGAACGGCTTCGACATCACGGTGGCCTCCGAGGTGATGGCCATTCTTTGCCTCGCCACGGACCTCAAGGATCTGGAGGAGCGCCTCGGCAACATCATCGTCGGCTACCGGCGCGACAAGACGGCCGTCTATGCCCGCGACCTGAAGGCCGATGGGGCCATGGCCGTTCTCCTGAAGGATGCCTTGCAGCCGAACCTTGTCCAGACGCTGGAAAACAATCCGGCCTTCGTGCATGGCGGCCCGTTCGCCAATATCGCGCATGGCTGCAACTCGGTGATCGCCACGAAGACGGCGCTGAAGCTCGGCGACTATGTCGTGACGGAAGCGGGTTTCGGCGCCGATCTCGGGGCCGAAAAATTCTTCGACATCAAATGCCGAAAGGCGGGACTGAAACCGGATGCCGCCGTTATTGTCGCGACGGTGCGCGCACTCAAGATGAATGGCGGCGTGACGAAGAACGATCTCGGAACGGAGAATGTCGCCGCGCTGAAGAAGGGCTGCTCCAACCTCGGCCGCCATGTCGCCAACGTTCGCAAGTTCGGCGTTCCCGTCGTCGTCGCCATCAATCATTTTGTCTCGGATACGGATGCGGAAATCGCAGCCGTGAAAGAGTATGTCTCGCGCCTCGGGGCGGAGGCGATCCTCTGCAGGCACTGGGCCGAGGGGTCTGCCGGCATCGAGGAACTCGCCTACAAGGTGGTCGAGCTTGCGGAATCGGGACAGTCGAGATTCGAGCCGCTCTATCCCGACGATGTCTCCCTGTTCGAGAAGATCGAGATCGTGGCCTCGAAGATTTACCACGCAGGCGAGGTGACCGCTGACAAGGCGGTGAGGGACCAGTTGCTTGCCTGGGAGGAGCAGGGCTACGGGCACCTGCCGGTCTGCATGGCGAAGACGCAATACTCCTTTTCGACCGATCCGAACCTGCGCGGCGCGCCGGAAGGACATATCGTGCCGGTCCGCGAAGTCCGCCTCTCGGCAGGCGCTGGCTTCGTGGTGGCCATCACCGGCGAGATCATGACCATGCCTGGTTTGCCAAGATCGCCCTCGGCGGAGCGGATTTACCTCAATGATCAGGGCTATATCGAGGGCTTGTTCTGATCGGGCGTTGAGAAACCGATTGAAAGGGCTCGGATCTTGATTCAGCGTTGGTGTCTAGGCCTCTGGCTTTTTGGCATTTGCCAGGCAGGAGCTTGCTGTCGCTGCCGCTCAAGTGCTAAATCCAAGGCGTCGAAAAAGGCAGGGTCGGATATGGTAAGCACGGCCCCTTCCGCAAGGAAGCTCTGATCCGCACCACTATTCCAGTGCATGTGAGAACCCGCGACGAGAAACGGCGCATCCCGCGCCGCTCTCGGCGGATTCAATGCGCGTTATACGTCGTTCCGCCGGGCAACCCGAAGGAATGAACAATGCGAATGAACCATATTGATATTCACGTGCCCGATGTCGCTGCCACTGCCGCATTTCTCGTCCGGCATTTCGGCCTGTATCTGCGGGAGATGCGAGGTGCGAGCGGCCTTGCGATCCTTGACGACGATGCCGGCCTTGAAATCGTGGTCAGCCACCCGATCGAAAAGTTCGGTAGCGGCGATCAGCAGGCGCTGGACCTCGTCACCTATCACCTCGGCTTCATCCAGACCGAGCGAAGCAACGTTGACCGGCTATATAGCGCGTTGAAGGAAAGCGACGCCGAAATCGTCGGTGAGCCGCGCGAGATGCGCGGTGGATATCTCTTTTATTGCATGGCGCCGGGGCGCGTGCTGATCGAGGTCGGATGGCGTGCGGGATGACCCGCCGCTAGTGACAGTAGCGATATCCTCCGTTCCGCTCCAACACGTCGAGGTGGAAGTGCGTTTCGTGGGCTGCGTCACTTTCGGGGTCCAGCACCGTCATGAAGTAGAGGCAGCCGGCGGCGCTGATCGTCCGCTGGAAGGCTCCGATCAGCGTTGAATCCTCCCTGCGCGGCTGAACGGCGATGTCCTTGCCTTTTTCGAAACTGAAGCTTGCAATGTCGATCGCATTGCCGCGCGCGTGCTCGGAAACCTTGCCGGTTTCCGCGCCGTTGCGCAGGCGGCAGATATAGGACGATGCCTGATTGACGGCGACGATGCGGCCCTGATCCATCGCGGCGGCGCTTGCCGCCGGGATGACGCTTTCCTTCATCCAGCGGGCCAGGGCGAGGGCGACAGGACAGCGAAACACCGCCTCAGGCTGCAATTTGATTCCCGGCAAAGCCTCGGAAACCTTGATCGGTTTGTCGATTCCGCAGCCGTTGCCGTCATCGATACGCGGGATGTCCTTGAAGACAACGCCGAGGACCTGAAGCTCCCGCTCACATTGCGAATGCTCGGCGTCGCTCTCTGCGGCAATCGTCAGATGCTGCTCTTCCAGCGTCTGCTGCGACGGAAGTTTCGGTCCCTGCTTTTCCGGTACGCCAGAAGAGTTTGGAGGACCCTGCTTGATCGGCGGCGCTTCGGTTTTGCCTCTCTCGGGTTTCGGTTCAGGTATCGGGGGAAGTTGCGGGGCGGGCGCAGCCGTATTGGATTCACCTGGACGGGCCGCCGGGAAAGGGCCCGTGTCCGGCAGGCGTGCGCTGGTCAAAAGCCCAATGCAGCTCAGTGCCGCTAAAATTACGATGATATTCTTCACGCATCCACCCGTTGTATGTTGAACCGGGGAGGAGAACGTGCGGATGCGGTTTTCGTTGCAATTTCGCAACGTTGATCTCTATGGTGAAAATATGATTTATTAAATCAAGATAACCGTCTCTCGATATATTGACAATTAAACTCATGTTTTTTATGCGGCAAAAAGAAGGCGAAAAACTTCGCCAGAAAGCCTAGCCAGCCCATCGAAAACGCAGCCGCGTCACGACCAGCCAGCCCGGTGGATATTTTTCTCAAGGGGTTGATTTCATGATCGTCCGGCACTCGCGCTCGGTTCTACTCGCCTGCACGGCACTTGCTTTTGTTTTGCCTTCCGCCATTGCTTTTGCGCAAAGCGCGCCTTCGTCTGCCCAGACGGCCGAAGAGCAGCAGGCCAAGAGCGAGGGCGATACCTTCCTCTCGCCAATCATCGTGAAGGGTAGCCGGCAGGCGGCCAACGATCCCTACACCAAGCCGGGTCCTTCAAGCACGGTCACGGCGGACCAGATCAACCTCCAGGCGGGGCAGGGTACGGATGATCTGCTGCGCAGCGTTCCGGGAACGTCGACGGCCAACAATCCCCAGAACCCCGGCGTAGCCGTAAACATTCGCGGCTTCGAGGGCTCCGGCCGCGTCAACATGTCGATCGACGGCGTTCGCCAGAATTTCCGCTTCACCGGTCATGAGGCGCAAGGATTTACCTACGTGGATCCGGCTTTCCTGGCAGGCATCGACGTGACCCGCGGCGCAGTCACCGGTATCGGGGGCGGTGCGCTGGCCGGGACAGTCAATTTCCGTACCTACGAGATCGATGATCTGATCCAGGGCGACAAGAACTACGGTGGCATCGTCTCTGCGACGGTCGGAACCAACGAACTTGGTTGGTCCGAGTCGGCCATCGGCGCCTATCGGTTCAACGATGTCTTTGCCGTCCTCGGCGGTATCAGCAAGAGCGATCCGGGCAACTACGAGAACGGCGACGGCGTTACCGTGCCTTTCACCGAGCAGGATCTGCTTTCCGGCATGCTGAAGGGTGAGATCACGCCGAACGCGGAAAACACGATCAAACTCGGCGGCATCACCTACGACAACGACTTCTTCGCCAATTCCTATTTCCAGAACGTGAAGAACAAGACGTTTGCCGCGAGCTACGCCTATACGCCCGGCGACAACGAGCTGATCGATTTCAAGACGAACTTTTATTACAACCGCCTTGAGATGAAATATGACACGAACGCCACGGGCGGCGGTGCGGCCGCCGGTCGCCGGATTACCGATACCGGGATTGGCTTCGACGTCTCCAACACTTCCAGGTTTAACCTCGGCGACGTTGCTGTCGTCACCAACTATGGTGTCGAGTACTTCCACGACGATTACGATGTGGTCAACAGCCGGACACAGCCCTCGGGTGGCGTCAACGGCGACGGCAAGAGCGGCATCCTTGGTGTCTTCGACACGACGACATTCACCTACGGCATGGCGGACCTGACGCTTGGCCTGCGCTATGATCATTTCGATATTGACGGTTCGGGGTCGGTTGTCGCAGGCAACCCGCTCGGTATGCCGGCCGGCGCATATACCGTCGACAAGTCCGATGGACGCCTGAACCCCAGCGTCACCTTTGCGCTCAATCCGACTGATTGGTTCCAGCCGTACGTGACATACGCAGAAACCCAGCGGGCGCCGACCATCAACGAAACTTTTGCTGGCGGATCGCATCCAGGCGCTACCGGCCAGAACTTCTTCCCCAATCCCTTCCTCGAGCCGGAAACCTCCAAGGGCTGGGAAATCGGCGCCAACGTCAAGTTCGATGGCATACTCGATGCGGGCGACAGCTTCCGCCTCAAGGCCAACTATTTCAACGACCGTATCGACAACTATATCACGGGTGCGTTTGCAGGGGGCGGCAGGCAGACCTTCTTCATCAACAATCCCGGTACGTCGAAAGTCGACGGCATCGAAATCCAGGCCGCGTATGACGCGGGCTTCGTCTTCGGGGAGCTTGCCTATACCCATACCAATACGGACCTGCCTGCGCAGATCAATGGCTTCGGTGTGCAGAGCTACCTGCCTGAAAACATCTTCAGCGCCACTCTCGGCGGCCGCTTCCTTGAAGATCAGAGATTGACCGTCGGTACGCGCCTGTTCGCTGCCGGACAGGCCGACATCGGGCAAATCAACGCAACGAATGCCGGACGCCCGCGGTTCATGAGCGGCTATGGCGTCGTCGATCTCTTTGCGAATTACCAGTGGGAAAACGGCCTGGAGCTGACGGCGAGCGTGACAAACGTCTTCGACAAGGCCTACACGCCGGCTTCCAGCACGATCCAGACCACGACGATCGACACCGGTCGCGGTCGTACCTTCATGGTTACAGCGAAAGCCAGGTTCTGAACCGACGGCATACTGATGCGTAGGGCGGCCATTGCGCCGCCCTTCTTCATTCGCCGGATTCGGCTCTTGCACTTGGTCCGATCTCACGCTAACAATTTCGCCCATGAACACGTCCTTGAACATTGCAGTTTGGTGGTGGGCTCGCTGAGGCGGCCTCGACCAATCGTGTCCAAAGACGACGAGTGAGCCGCCCGGAAAACGCCAGGCGGCTTTTTTGCTTTTTAAGGCTGCCTGTCATCCGGGCCCGACAACGGAGTGGAACAATGGTAACGATCCTTCGGGATGACGGAGCGGAAATCTACGAGACGAAGGGCGGCATAACCGTTACCCGGCAGCGCCGGGCGATCCCCTATGCCGATGCAGTCTCGTCCTATGTCGACAAGCTCGACGAGCGCCGTGGCGCCGTCTTCTCGTCGAACTACGAATATCCGGGCCGCTATACCCGCTGGGACACCGCCGTCGTCGACCCGCCGCTCGGCATTTCTTGCCATGGCCGCGAGGTCTGGATCGAGGCCTACAATGAGCGCGGCGAGGTGATCCTCTCCTTTATCACGGAGCGCCTCAAGACGATCTCAGATCTCGTGCTCGGTGCTTCGACGGCGCGGCGCCTCGACCTGACCGTGAAGACGCCCGAGCGCGCCTTCACCGAAGAAGAACGTTCGAAGATCCCGACCGTCTTCACCGTGTTGCGCGCCATCACCGATCTCTTCTATTCGCAGGCGGATGCCAACCTCGGCTTCTATGGCGCCTTCGGCTACGACCTTGCTTTCCAGTTCGATGCGATCAATCTGAAGCTGACGCGTCCGAGCGACCAGCGCGACATGGTGCTCTACCTGCCGGACGAAATCCTCGTCGTCGACAACTACTCGGCCAAGGCCTGGATCGACCGCTACGACTTCGAAAAGGGCGGGCTTTCGACCGAGGGCGAGGCCGGCGACATTCCGGCTGAACCGTTCCAGCGCACCGACGCCATTCCGCCGAAGAGTGACCATCGCCCCGGCGAGTATGCCAACCTCGTCGTCAAGGCCAAGGAAAGCTTCCGCAAGGGCGATCTCTTCGAAGTGGTGCCCGGCCAAAAGTTCATGGAGCGCTGCGACAGCAAGCCTTCCGACATTTCCAAGCGGCTGAAGGCGATCAATCCGTCGCCCTACTCTTTCTTCATCAATCTCGGCAACCAGGAATATCTGGTCGGCGCCTCGCCTGAAATGTTCGTGCGTGTGTCCGGCCGCCGCATCGAGACCTGCCCGATATCAGGCACGATCAAGCGCGGCGACGATCCGATCGCCGACAGCGAACAGATCCTGAAGCTGTTGAACTCCAAGAAAGACGAGTCGGAGCTTACCATGTGCTCGGACGTCGACCGCAACGACAAGAGCCGTGTCTGCGAGCCGGGTTCGGTGAAGGTCATCGGCCGCCGTCAGATCGAGATGTATTCGCGTCTGATCCACACCGTCGACCACATCGAGGGCCGGCTGCGCGACGACATGGATGCCTTTGACGGCTTTCTGTCTCACGCCTGGGCCGTGACGGTCACCGGCGCACCGAAGCTGTGGGCGATGCGCTTCATCGAAAGCCATGAGAAGAGCCCGCGCGCCTGGTACGGCGGCGCTATCGGCATGGTCGGCTTCAACGGCGACATGAACACCGGCCTGACGCTGCGCACCGTGCGCATCAAGGACGGGATTGCCGAAGTCAGGGCAGGGGCGACCTTGCTCAACGATTCCGATCCGCACGAAGAAGAAGCCGAAACCGAACTGAAGGCCTCCGCCATGCTTTCCGCCATCCGCGATGCCAAGACCGGTAATTCCGGCAAGATCCAGCGCGACGTCGCAAGCGTCGGCAAGGGTGTCAGCATCCTGTTGATCGATCATGAGGACAGCTTCGTTCACACGCTCGCCAACTATTTCCGCCAGACGGGGGCGACGGTTTCGACCGTGCGCACGCCGGTGCCGGAGGAAATCTTCGACCGTTTGAATCCCGACCTCGTCGTGCTGTCGCCTGGCCCCGGAACCCCCAAGGATTTCGACTGCAAGGCGACGATCAAGAAGGCGCGGGCGCGCAATCTGCCAATCTTCGGCGTCTGCCTCGGCCTGCAGGCGCTTGCCGAAGCCTATGGTGGGGAACTGCGCCATCTGGCCCTGCCGATGCACGGCAAGCCATCGCGCATCCGCGTGCTGGAGCCGGGCATCGTCTTCTCCGGCCTGTCGAAGGAGGTGACGGTCGGCCGCTACCACTCGATCTTCGCCGATCCTTCGACGCTGCCGCGCGAGTTCATCATCACGGCGGAAAGCGAAGACGGCACGATCATGGGCATCGAACATGAGAAGGAGCCGATCGCCGCGGTGCAGTTCCACCCCGAATCGATCATGACGCTCGGCGGCGATGCCGGCATGCGGATGATCGAGAATGTGGTGGCGCATCTGGCGCGCAAGGTGAAGACCAAAGCTGCCTGAGCGCAATTCCACCTCTCCCTTCCTGCTTTGCGGGAAGGGAAAGGCGGGTCAGCGGCGTTCACATCAGAGTTCGGTTGACTTCTTCCCGTAAATCAGAACATTTCAGGAACGATCAATCGGAGCCCGTCGCCGTGGCCAATGCTGAAAAGTTCATCATTCTCCCTTATCGTAAGAACCGCGGCAATCTCGTGCCCGGTGAAATGCGCCAGGCATCGAACTCCGTCAGCGCGGAAAAGATCGCTTCGGCGATGGCGCAGCGTTTCGTCGGCGTGGCGGCCTATGCCGTAATCGTCGATGAAGAAACCGGCGACATGTCGTCGCCGCGGTTGCTCGCGCGATATGGCGAGATTGCCGATCTCAACGCCGCCTGAGGCGCGGTTTTCAGCATGGAGACATCACTCTACCTGCCGGTCAAAGCTTTCCTGGAGGCGGCCGGTTATGTCGTCAAGGGCGAGGTCGGCGGATGCGATCTCGTGGGGTTGAGCGATGGCGAGCCGCCGGTCGTGGTGGTCTGCGAACTCAAACTCTCCTTCAACCTCGAACTGCTTCTGCAGGCGGTCGACCGGGCGGCGATGAGCGATGAGGTCTGGATCGCGGCCCGCGTTTCCGCCAAGGGGCGCGGGCGAGAGGCCGACAGACGCTACCGCGACCTCTGCCGGCGCCTCGGCATCGGCATGCTCGGCGTTTCCGATGGCGGCGAGGTCAGCGTCATCGTCAGCTCCGTCTCGCCGATGCCGCGCACCAATCCGAAGCGGCGCTCGCGCCTCGTCAAGGAGCATCAGCGCCGCCGCGGTGATCCGGCCGTCGGCGGCGGCTCGCGGGCGCCGATCATGACCGCCTATCGCCAGCAGGCGCTGTTGTGCGCCGCCGCACTCGAGCGGGGATTGGCGCGGCCGCGGGATATGAAGGCGCTTACGCCCAAGGCCGGCCCGATCCTGCGCGACAACGTCTACGGATGGTTCGAGCGCATGGAAAAAGGCGTTTATGCCCTGACGCCTGCAGGGCAGGCCGCTCTTCTACGCTGGCCGCAGCCTGTATTTTCCGACCCGCCACCTTGAAAGCTGCGCTGTAGGGAGCATCGGCGGGATCGCTCAGTATGCCGCTTTCCGACCGGAGACGGCAACGCCTGTGAACGACTTGTCATTCCCCTTTGACAAATCCGCCGTCATCGCCCATATCACCCTTAACTGAACCGCCTGCGCGACATTCGCGTGGGCGGTTTTGCGTTTCAACGGCTTGAATTCTGCAATTCATTCGCAACCGCAGGGGAACGATATGAGTGACAATGGCGATCTTACGGTTCGGAAGCTGGCGATGTGGGGGATTCCGCTGTCGCTCGGTGTCATGGGCCTGAAGATGGTGGCTTGGTGGGTGACCGGATCGGTGGCGCTGCTGTCCGACGGGCTCGAATCCTCGGTCAACGTCGTTGCCGCCTTCGTCGCCTTCTTCGTCATCCGCTATGCGCAGAAGCCTGCCGATCACGACCATCCCTTCGGCCATCACAAGGCGGAATATCTGTCTGCCGTCACCGAAGGCGTGCTGATCGTCGTCGCTGCCCTGCTGATCGTCACCGAGGCGATCGGTTATCTCGCCGAGCCGCGCATGCTGGATGCACCCGTCCTCGGCCTTGCGATCAATTTCGCGGCCGGCGTCATCAACGCGATCTGGGCGCGGTTGCTGATCCGCACTGGGCGCAGGCATCGCTCGGCGGCACTGATGGCGGACGGTCAGCATATCATGTCCGATGTGGTGACCTCCATCGGCGTGCTCGTCGGCCTGCTGCTGGCGCTGGCGACAGGTTATGCGATCTTCGACCCGGTGCTTGCCATCCTCGTTGCCGTCAACATCTTGTATCAGGGCTGGAAGGTGATCTCGCAATCGATCGGCGGGCTGATGGACCAGGCGGTCGAGCCACAGGAAGAGGAGGCGATCAAGCAGGCGATCGCCACCCATGCGGCGGGCTCCATCGGCGTGCATGACCTGAAGACGAGGCGGGCGGGCACCGTCACCTTCATCGATTTTCACATGGTGGTGCCCGGCGGGATGTCCGTGCGACAGGCGCATGATATATGCGATCGCCTTGAGGATGCCATCAGGGCAGTGCACGAGGGCGCCACTATCGCAATTCACGTGGAGCCCGAGGGCGAAAAGGCTCACGGCATCCGCGTCAAAGTCGTCAAGGAGGCATGATGCCGAGTACCGATGTTTCCAGCCTGTCGATGCTGGGTCAGCAAACCGAAACCCCGCAATCGCCGGAGGAGGCGGTGCTTGAAAAAGTGCCGTCCAACCATGCCGGTACCGACTACGTTGTCCGCTTCACCGCGCCGGAATTCACCTCGCTCTGCCCGATGACCGGGCAGCCGGATTTCGCCCATATCGTCATCGACTACATTCCGGGCGAATGGCTGGTGGAATCGAAATCGCTGAAGCTCTTCCTGCATTCCTTCCGCAATCACGGCGCTTTCCACGAGGATTGTTCGATCTACATCGCCAAGCGCATCCTCGAGCTGCTCGATCCCCGGTGGCTGAGGATAGGCGCCTATTGGTATCCGCGCGGAGGCATTCCGATCGACGTCTTCTGGCAGACGGGCAGGCCGCCGGAAGGCGTGTGGCTGCCGGAGCAGGGTGTTGCCACCTATCGCGGGCGTGGGTGAG
>Ga0075365_10000290_pt1 | contig 17397 bp, 13 predicted proteins | sample EndMetdeltDD1765_FD_71387 | JGI IMG/M metagenome (GOLD analysis project Ga0075365, IMG submission 71387) | Populus endosphere microbial communities from Tennessee, USA - Endosphere MetaG P. deltoides DD176-5 | ecosystem: Host-associated > Plants > Roots > Endosphere | place: USA: Tennessee... | reverse complement strand
GACCCCGTCGACGTCGGTGTTGTCGGCGCGCCACCCGGTGGGCACGCGCACGAGCGTGTTGGCCGAACCCACCAGCTCGGCCCGCGCGGTGCGCTCATCGGCGAACTGTAGGGCGGCGAACTTGCCGGGCATCGTCACCGACACCCCGATCCACTCGGGCCCGAAACCGCCTACCAAAGCGGGCAACTGCTCGGCGGTGCACTCGATGCGTTCGTAGGTCCAGTCGTCCAGACCTAATGCGCGATACGCGGCCAGATGGAGCTGCGGTGATCGGGAGTGCGCAATAGGTGACCCGAGCACCGCGGCCTTACGCGGCCCGCGCGTGTTCACCGGTTGGAGTCGAGGACACCGTTGCGCATCGCGAGTTCGATGTTCGCCAGATGCTGCTCGTAGTCCCGCGTGAAGAGGGTGGTGCCCTGCATGTCGATGGTCACGAAGTAGAGCCAGTCCCCCGGCTCGGGCTTTTCGGCCGCCGCGAGTGCGGGCTGACCCGGCGAGCAGATGGGCGTCGCTGGGAGTCCTGGCCGCACATAGGTGTTCCACGGCGTGTGCTGGCCGCGGTCACCGTCCGTCGTCGCGACCTCGATCCTGTCCAGTGGGTAGTTCACCGTCGAGTCGAACTCCAGCGTCCGATTCTCGGCCAGCCGGTTGTAGATGACCCGCGCGACCTTGGCGAAGTCCTCCGGCGTGGCTTCGCGCTGCACCAGCGAGCCGACCGTGAGGATCTGGTACGGCGACATGTTCATCGTCTTCGCGGTGTCGAGGATGCCGCCTGCCTCGTACTGGGCCGCGCTCGCGCCGACCAACGTCGCCAGGATCTCCTGCGGCGGCGCGGACGGATCGATGTTCCACGAGCCGGGGGCGATCAGCCCTTCGAGCCGGCGGTGGTCGGTACCCATCGCGTTCACCGGACCGACGGCCCATTCGGGCACTGCCAGAGCCGACGGCGCGGCGGTGCTCGCCGACTCCTTCAGCGCGTCGGTGGCGACGCAGTTGCGTTCACCGTCGAGGTCGACGCATGTCGCCTTCGAGATCAGGCTGAGGATGCCGTCGGTGACGGCATTGGTCTTGACGTCCTGGACGTCGTCGAGCTGACGCCCCTCCGGAATCACCAGCTTACCGACTCGATTGCCCGGATCAGCAAGTCGCTCAACGGCGTTGGCTGCCGGGATCTCGGTGCGCACCTTGTAGAAGCCAGGCTGGATCGATGAGATCGCGGCATTGCCCTGGGCCGCCTCGACGAAGGTGACGGAGTCGGCCACCACGTTCTGGTCCTGCAGGGTCTTGCCGATTGCCGTCGTGGAATCCCCGTCGTGAACCTGGATCACGACATCGTTGACGCCGTCGCCGGTGAAGTCACCGCCGTTGCCGAACATGTTGTGCCACAGCTTGGAGCCGAGAAACACCACCCCAACGACGACCACAATCAGGATGCCGAGAGCCAATCCGCTGGCCAGCCGGCGCTTACGCCGCCCGCGCGCTTCCCGCAACCGGTCCGCCCGGGTCCTGGTACGCCGTGGCGGGCCGACCGCCATGGGTTCCACCCGTTCCCGGCGCCAGTCGGGCTCGACGCGTTCGCGGCCCCAATCGTCAGACATCCCCGACCTCGTCTCTGAAGTCACTGTTCGCGGCGACGGCCGCGCGCCGTTGGTCCAGCCAGTTCTGCAAGATGCCGACCGCGGCCGCCTGGTCGATCATCGATCGCTGGCCTTTGGCGCGAACCCCGGCCTCTCGCAACGACCGCTGCGCAGCCACCGTAGTCAGTCTCTCGTCGGCCAGGCGCACCGGCACAGGTGCGATGCGTACCGCCAATTGATCGGCGAGACCGATCGCGTCGTGGGCGGCCGAACCCGACCGGTCGGCCAGCGTGCGCGGCAACCCGACCACGGCTTCGACTGCGGCGAACTCGTCGACCAGCGTCGCCAGCCGGCGCACATGCTTGTCCGAGCCCTTGCGGCGGTCGCGCATCACCGTCTCGACCGGTGTCGCCAGAATCCCGTCCGGATCGCTGACCGCCACCCCGATGCGGACACTGCCGGCGTCGATGCCGAGCCGGCGGCCGGGGCCGGGATCCGGTGGCTGCAGCGTGGGGCCCGGCCGGTCGGGTTGACGGTCGTCAGGTTCGTTCGGCACGCGTCAGCTCCGGCCCAGTTCGGCGCGCAACGCGGCCAACGCCGCGTCGATCCCCGCCGCACCTTTACCGGAGCCCTGTGCCAGATCGGCCTTGCCGCCCCCGCGACCGTTCACCGGCGCGCCCAACTGCTTCACGAGATCGTTGGCGCTCAGCCCGAGGTCCTGTGCCGCCGGGTTCACCGCGACCACGTACGGAACGGAGTCGCCGTCCCCTTCGGCGATCAACGCGACGACAGCGGGTTCGCCACCGAGCTTGCCCTTGATGTCGCCGACGAGTGTTCGCAGATCACCCGCCGACATGCCGCCGGCCATCCGCTGCGCCACGAGGTGGACCTTACCGACCTGTTCGGCGCCTGCGGCGGCATTCGCTGCCGCGGCGCGCGCGTTTGCCAGCCGCACCTTGTCGAGTTCCTTTTCGGCGGACCGTAACCGTTCGACGAGGTTGGCCACCCGGGCCGGAACCTCCTCGGACGGCACTTTCAGCGACGACGCCAGCCCGGCCATCAGCGCACGTTCCTTCGCCAGATGGCGGAACGAGTCCAGACCGACGTAGGCCTCGACGCGGCGCACGCCGGAGCCGACCGACGATTCGCCGAGGATCGTCACGGGTCCGATCTGCGCGGACCGCTGCACGTGTGTGCCACCGCAGAGTTCCAGCGAGAACGGACCGCCGATCTCGACCACGCGGACCTCGTCGGGGTAGGACTCGCCGAACATCGCCATGGCGCCCATCGCCTTGGCTTTCTCCAGCTGCTCGTTGAAGGTGTGCACCTCGAAGTCGGCCTGCACGGCCTCGTTCGTGACTTCCTCGACCTGGGCGCGCTGCGCGTCGCTCAATGCACCCTGGTAGTTGAAGTCGAACCGCAGGTAACCGGGTCGGTTCAGCGATCCGGCCTGAACGGCGTTGGGGCCCAACACCTGCCGCAGTGCGGCGTGCACCATATGAGTTCCGGAATGACCCTGCGTCGCGCCGTGGCGCCACTTCGGGTCGACCGCGGCCACCACCGTGTCGCCCTCGACGAACTCGCCGGACTCGACGTTGACGCGATGTGCCCACAGTGTTTTGGCGATCTTCTGCACGTCGGTCACCGCGGCCTTCGCCGCAGCGGATGCGCCCGCACCGGTGATGGTGCCCTCGTCGGCGATCTGTCCGCCGGACTCCGCATAGAAGGGGCTGCGATCGAGCACCAGCTCGACGCGGTCGGCGTCCTGCGAGCCGTGACCGATGACGGGTACCCGCTTGCCGTCGACGAAGATGCCGAGAATCCGTGCCTCGGTGGTCAGTTCGTCGAAACCGGTGAACTCCGTGGGTCCGGCGTCGACGAGGTCGCGGTACGCCGAGAGATCGGAGTGCGCCTGCTTGCGAGCGGCCGCGTCGGCCTTGGCCCGCTGGCGCTGCTCGGCCATCAAGCCGCGGAAGCCCTCTTCGTCCACCGACAGTCCGGCCTCGGCCGCCATCTCGAGCGTCAACTCCAGCGGGAAGCCGTAGGTGTCGTGCAGCGTGAACGCATCGGATCCGGACAGCGTGGACTTCCCGGCCGCGCGCGTCCCCGCGGCCGCATCGTCGAACAGCCGCGAGCCCGCCGCGAGCGTCCGGTTGAACGCCGTTTCCTCCGCGACCGCGATGCGTTGGATGCGGTCGAAGTCGGCGACGAGTTCCGGGTACGACGGGCCCATCGCGTCGCGCACCGTCGTCATCAAGTCGGCGACGATCGGCTGTTCGACGCCCAGCAGCTTCGCGGCCCGGATGATCCGGCGCAGCAACCGGCGCAGGACGTAGCCGCGGCCTTCGTTGCCTGGGCTGATCCCGTCGCCGATGATGATCGCCGCGGTACGGCTGTGATCTGCGATGATGCGGTAGCGAACATCGTCTTCGTGGTTGCCCTGCCCGTACCCACGCGGGGCGACGGCGGCGACCAGATCGATCACCGGACGGAGCAGATCGGTCTCGTAGACGTTGTCGACGCCCTGCAGCAGGCAGGCCACGCGCTCGACGCCCATGCCGGTGTCGATGTTCTTCCGCGGCAGCGGGCCGAGAATTTCGAAGTTCTCCTTGGACGTGCCCTCGCCTCGTTCGTTCTGCATGAACACGAGATTCCAGATTTCGATGTAGCGGTCCTCGTTGGCCGCGGGCCCGCCCTCGATGCCGTACTCGGGTCCGCGGTCGTAGTAGATCTCCGACGACGGACCACACGGTCCGGGAATGCCCATCGACCAGTAGTTGTCGGCCATGCCGCGACGCTGGATGCGCTCCAGCGGCATACCCGCGACTTCCTGCCACAGCCCGATCGCCTCGTCGTCGTCGAGATAGACCGTCGCCCAGATCTTTTCGGGGTCCATCCCGTACCCACCCTGCTCGACGGGGTTCGTCAGCAAGGTCCAGGCGAACTCGATGGCGCCCTTCTTGAAGTAATCGCCGAAGCTGAAGTTGCCCGCCATCTGGAAGAAGGTGTTGTGACGGGTCGTGATGCCGACCTCGTCGATGTCGGGGGTGCGGATGCACTTCTGCACGCTCACCGCGCGATTCCACGGCGGTGTGCGCTGCCCGAGGAAGTAGGGCACGAACTGCACCATGCCGGCATTGACGAACAGCAAGTTGGGATCGTCGAGGATCACCGAGGCACTCGGGACCTCGGTGTGGCCCGCCTTCACGAAGTGATCGAGGAAACGCTTCCTGATCTCGTGTGTCTGCACGTTCTTACTGTTCCTTAGTCTATGGGTGGCCGTAGGGGTGGCTTCCGCAACTACCTGCGACTATTCGACCGCACTACAGTACCGGGCGCGGTTATGGCACCTGAAACGACAACGAACCGGCCCCGCGTCGAGTGCCAGTCAAGCGCCGATGAAGCTGAGCCGCACCTTGCGCTGCGGGTTGTCGCTGTTCAGGTCGACCAACACAATGCTCTGCCAGGTGCCGAGCAGCGGCTTTCCACCCTGCACTGGCACCGTCACCGACGGTGACACCAGCGCAGGCAGCACATGGTCGGCCCCGTGCCCCGGCGCACCGTGCGCATGGCGGTAGCGGTCGTCTCGCGGCAGCAGACGTTCGAGCGTGTCCAGAAGGTCGTCATCGGACCCGGCACCGGTCTCGATGATCGCGACGCCGGCGGTCGCATGCGGGACGAACACATTGCACAGTCCGTCCTGGTGCTCGGCACAGAACGACCGGACCTCGTCGGTGAGGTCGACGATGCGGCGCCGCGCGGTGTCGATATGGAGTACGTCGGTGTCCACGCCATCGAGCCTACGAGCGTCCGAGTTGATTGACGCGAGCGTTTATTACCCCGGGGGCCGGGGTATCGCTGATTCACCCGGGTGATCAACGAACGGCCCTACCCCAGACAACGGAGGCATCGTGACCATCACCAGCGTCATCACCGCAATTCTCATCGGCATCGTCGTCGGCGTTCTCGGCCGCCTGGTAGTTCCCGGCAAGCAGCCGATCGGCATGCTGCTGACCATCCTCGTGGGCATCGTGTCCGCGTTCATCGGCACAGCGCTCGCCAAGGCGCTGGGGATTCCGGTCGTCACCAATGGCGTGGACTGGATGGAGCTACTCGTGCAGGTCATCGTCGCCGCATTGGGCGTCGCACTCGTGGCATCCTTGACGGGTCGTCGTCGCACCGGCCTGATGGGCCGCCGGCGCTCGGGCTTGATGCGCTGACCGCGTACCACCCGAATAGCGATCCCGGCTGGACCCCTGCAGCCGGGATCGCTCTCTGGGGGTCTGTCCTTTACGAATCCCCCGAGGAAAACGCCGGCACCGTGATTCCGACGGCGGCGTTCTCCTCGGGTGTTCCCAGCTGATAGCCGTACCGGGCGGCGGTCGCGACGAAGTTCGCCACCTCGCGAGGCGTCGGAGGCGGGTCGCCCGCCGGGCGGCCGACCTCCCGGAAGAACTCCCCCATTCGGGCCGTCGTAATGATCAGATCGACGGCAGGTCGGTCGGAAAGGTTGCGGTGCGCGTGCGGCCGTGCGCCGGGAACGCGGATGTAATCGCCGGCATGCGCCTCGTACCACTGCAGTCCCCCGTCTCGCTCGATGAGCACCTCATGGCCCCCGGACAGCATCAGGAAGTCCTCGAAGTCGTCATGGCGGTGCAGGGGAACGGTCACGCCGGGCGGGATCACCGCGCGCATCACACAGATGTTGTTGGTCTCGTCATCGGTCATCGTCAGGAATTCGACCTGTGGCCCGAACACATCCAATGTCGGTAGCCCTGTCCCGTCGGCGATTCCCGTGAGGATGTCGCCGAACTGCTTCGATGGCGTCACGCTTCTCCCTTTCGTTGCGCTGATCTGCCATGGCGCTGTGCACGTCCCGGGCGTCACGCGCCACCTTCTGGAACGCCCCCGGAGACTGAAGTCCGACAACCAGCTGGTCGTCGATCAGCCATGAGGGCGTCCGGTCGACACCGTGCATTCGTGCGGCCGCCTCAGCCTCCCCCACGGCCGCATCGGCACTGCCGTCGCCCAACGCGGCCCACACCGCGCGGAGGTCGACGTAAGCCAGCGCCAGATGGCGGTTGACCACCGCCGGATCACCGATGTCCTCACCGAGCACGAAATGCGCATGGAACAATCTCGCGGTGACCTTGTGATGGGCACTGGGTTGATGGCGACGCACCCACTCGGCCGCCGCGAGCGCGCATCTGCTGTTCGGAATCTTCACCGGCCAGTGCAACTCGAGACCGGCCGATCGTGCCTGCTGCTCGACCATCGTGTAGGCCGCACCCCGACGCGGTCCGGCGGGCACCCCGCCCGGAGGAATGCCGGGTTCTGCCTGGAACGGCAGAACCACCACATCCAGACCAGCCCTAGACAGGATCGCGTTGCGGTGCTGACCGACATAGCTGAAGGGGCACAGGAAGTCATACCAGTGCAGCACCGCGCGCGGCATGGTCATCAGATGTTCACGGCGTGAGGTTGGGCGCGGTCGAGATTCGAGATCGCCTGTGCGACACCGGCACCGTAGGCCGGGTCGGCCTTTGCGCAATGACCGACCCAGCGTTGCTGAATCTCGGCGGGAACACCGCTCATCGCCCTGGCGGTGTTGTCGAACAGCCGCTGCTGCGCGTCTGGGGTCATCAGTCGGAACAGGTTTCCCGGTTGCGTGTAGTAGTCGTCGTCATCGGCACGGAAGTTCCAGTTGTCAGCGGAGGTGTCGCCCAGCGGTTCCGGCGGCGCCTGGTACGACGACTGCTCTTGCCATTCGCCATAGCTGTTGGGTTCGTAGTTCAATGTGCTGCCGTAGTTGCCGTCCACGCGCATCGCACCGTCGCGGTGATAGGCGTGCACGGGGCAGCGGGCGGCGTTGACCGGGATCTGGTGATGGTTGATGCCCAGCCGATAGTTCTGGGCGTCGTTGTAGGAGAAGAGTCGGCCCTGCAGCATCTTGTCCGGTGAGAAGCCGATGCCCGGCACGATCCTCGCGGGTGAGAACGCGGCCTGCTCCACTTCGGCGAAGTAGTTGTCCGGGTTGCGATTCAGTTCCCACACGCCGACCTCGATCAACGGGTAGTCCGCGTGCGGCCAGACTTTGGTGAGGTCGAACGGGTGGTAGGGCACCGTCGCCGCGTCGGCCTCGGGCATGATCTGGACGCACAGCTTCCACCGCGGGAACTCGCCGCGCTCGATCGCTTCGTACAAATCTCGCTGATTGCTTTCGCGGTCCTTGCCGATCACCGCCTCCGCTTCGGCATCGGTCAGGAACTCGATGTCCTGCTGGCACACATGGTGGAACTTCACCCAGTGTCGCGCCCCGTCGGAATTGATGAAACTGTAGGTGTGCGAACCGAATCCGTGCATGTTCCGGAATGACTTCGGGATGCCACGGTCGCCCATCGTGATCGTGACCTGGTGCAGGGACTCCGGCAGCAGACTCCACCAGTCCCAATTGTTACGGGGGCTGTTGAGGTTGGTGCGGGGGTCGCGCTTGACGACGTGGTTGAGGTCGGTGAACTTCAGCGGGTCGCGGATGAAGAACGTCGGGGTGTTGTTACCGACCAGATCCCAGTTGCCTTCCTCGGTGTAGAACTTCACGGCGAAACCTCTGATGTCGCGCGTCGCCTCGGCGGCGCCGCGTTCACCGGCCACGGTGGAGAACCTGACGAACATCTCGGTCTGCTTGCCGACCTCCGCGAACAGCTTCGCGCGGCTGTATCGGGTGATGTCGTTGGTGACGGTGAAAGTGCCGTAGGCGCCGGAACCCTTGGCGTGCATGCGCCGTTCCGGAATGACCTCGCGGTCGAAGTGCGCGAGCTTCTCGAGGAACCACACGTCCTGCAGCAGCATCGGGCCGCGCGGTCCGGCGGTCACGACGTTGTTGTTGTCGACGACGGGTGCGCCGGCGATTGTGGTGAGCCTGCCGTCCGGCGCTCTGTGGTGGCCGTTTCCGTTGTGCTTCATGTGTATCTCCTGTCGCGGACAGCCGAAAGGTGGCTGCTCTCCAAACAACCACCCGTGCGATGTCCACTGCGCCCGTGGAACCCCCGGGTCTCTCCCACCGGGGGATCCCACGGGTGCTCTGTCCACCTTGGCACTGCCACTGTCGAATGATGACGTCAACGAGGTTGGTGGTGGCCATCACCGGAGCGACAGGCGCCGCTCTGGGCATCCGTCTGCTGGAAGTTCTCTGTGAACTCGACGTCGAGACGCACCTGATTCTCAGCGACTGGGGCCGGGCGACAACGACGATCGAGACCGAGCACACCATCGAGCAGATCCGGGCACTGGCGTCGCACACCTATAGCCCCCGCGACATGGCCGCCGCCATCTCCAGTGGCTCGTTTCGCACCGACGGAATGGTCGTCTGCCCCTGCAGCATGAAGACTCTGAGCGCGATCCGCATCGGCTACAGCGACAACCTCATCACTCGCGCCGCCGACGTGACGATCAAGGAGCACCGTCGACTCGTCCTGGTCACCCGGGAAGCGCCGCTGAGCGAGATCCACCTGGACAACATGCTTCACCTCGCGCGGGCAGGTGTCGTGATCTTTCCGCCGACGATGGCCTACTACGCCCAACCCGCCTCGATCGACGACCTGACAACTCATGTCGTCGGTCGCATCGTCGACCAGCTCGGCATCGAACACTCGCTGATCAACCGCTGGAAGGACCGCAGCGTCGGCGACTGTGAAAGCCAAGAGGCCCTGAGTATTTGAGGAGAGTGACCATGAGTACGAACTCCGGTCCCGATCTACGCAGTTGGGTCGCCACACTGCAGTCAGCCGACCAGTTGTGTCGCGTCGCGGTCCCGGTCGACTGGGACGAGGAGATCGGCGCGATCACCCGTGCCAACCTGTCACTCGGCGGGCCCGGGCTGCTCTTCGAGAACATCCTCGGCCATGAGAAGACCCGGTGCACGAAGTTCTTGACGTCGGCGATCGGCAATCGGCGCCAGATCCAGCTGATGCTGGGTCTGCCTGAGGGCACCGGGGATTCGGCCATCGTGCGTCACCTCAAGGCCGCCTTCCGCAATCCCGTTCCGCCGCGGGTGGTCGAGAGTGGACCGGTCACGCAGAACATCGTCGAGGGTGATGACATCGACCTGTTCCAATTCCCGGCTCCCAAATGGCACGCCAACGACGGCGGCCGGTACATCGACACCTTCTGCGGCGTGGTCACCGAGGACAAGGTGACCGGTCGCGACAACGTCGGCCTGTATCGCGGTCAGATCGTCGACCGCGACAAGATCGCCAAACTCATGGTGCCCAGCCAGGGCTGGGGCGGCCATTTCGAGGAGTACAAACCCGATCCGATGCCGGTCGCCATCGTCTACGGATGGCACGACGTACTGCCCTTCTGCGCCGGCAGCCCATTCGCGAGGGACGTGTGTGAGTGGGACATGATGGGCGCGCTGCTGGGGCAGCCGGTTGACCTGATCGCCTGCGAGACTGTGCCTTTGCACGTACCGGCGACCGCGGAGATCGTCGTCGAGGGCTACCTGGATCCGGACCCCGCCACCTTCGCCCTCGAAGGCCCCTTCGCCGAGTATCCAGGGTTCCTGGGCAGCGCCGCCCCCGCGCCGGTGGTACGGGTCACCCGCATCACCCACCGCGACGACCCGGTGCTGCGCGGAACCCTGGAGGGGATCCGGCCGGGATTCTTCAACGAAGACAGCATCACGAACTTCGCGCGGTCGGCGATCACCTGGAACATGCTCGAAGACCTCGGCATCAACGGCATCACCGCCGTATGGATGACCGAGGTGAGCAATGGCCAGGACACCGTCGTGCAGATCCACAAGGCATACCGTGGCCACGCCCAGCAGGTGGCCGCAGCGCTGTGGGGCACCGGCGGCTCGGTGTGGTTTCACAAGAACGTCATCGTGGTCGAGGAGGACATCGACATCCACGACCCCGTCGCGCTGGATTGGGCGATGACATATCGGGTGAACGCCGGTCTCGGCGATATCGCCTTCTACGGCCCGACGATGGGTTCACCTCTTGACCCGTCCACTCCGCCGGAGAAGAACGACGCCGCCAAGTACGGCGCGGGCGAATGGACGAGAGTCTTGTTCGATGCCACGCGCAGTTGGGAATTCGAGCCCAGACCGGAGTGGGGTGGCCGGCACTTTCCGCCGATCGACAAGGTCGATCCCGCTCTGGAAGCGCGTATCGCGGCCCGCTGGGAGGAGTATGGGATCGGTATTCCGTACTTGGACGACGAGCGGCGCGAACTCTTGACGATGGAACAACTGAGCCGTCGCCTGAAGGACGTGTGACCGATGGCGGGCATCGATGTCAGCGTCGCGTTACCTCCCTCGTCCGGCTCAACCGAACTCATAACCGCGGCAGAAGAACTGGGCTACCGCCGGGCGTATCTCTTCGACACCCCGTTCGAAGGCGACGACATCTGGCTGGGTCTGCACCGCGCCGCCGAGGTGACGACGACGATCGAATTGGGTCCGGGGGTGCTGATTCCGACACAGCGTCACCCTCTGGTCAATGCCGCGCTGACGGTCTCGCTGCACCACATCGCACCCGGTCGGGTCGTGGCCGGGTTCGGCACCGGCTTTTCCAGTCGCGCTGCCGTCGGCCAGCCACCGATCCGATGGTCCTACGTCGAGCACTACGTTCGCGCCTACTGCGACCTGCTGGCCGGAGGGGCCGCCGAATGGGAGGGCGAACCGATTGCGCTGATGCTCCCCGCGGCTCAGACGGACGTCCTGCCGCTACGAATACCGTTGCTGATAGCCGCAATCGGACCCCGGGGTTTCGATGTCGCCCGTCGCGTCGGGGCCGACGGCGTGATCTCCATGTTCAAAGCCCTACCCAATCAGCGGGACTACGCGCGCGCCGTGGTGGCCGTCATGGGAACCGTCGTCGACGAGTCCGAAGACCCGACGGGCGAACGGGTCCGGCGGGCGGTCGGCGCGCCCTGGGCCGCGGCGACGTATCACCTCGTCTACACCAGCCAGGGCCCGGAAGCCGTACGCCAGATGCCCGGCGGGTGCGCCTGGCTCGACGTGATCGAGAAGTTCCCGCGCCGCGAGCGTCATCTGCACGCCCATCGGGGCCACATGGTGGAGATGAACGAAGCGGACATGGCGGCTTGGCATGCGGGAGGTCACGTCTCCGTTCCGTCGGTCACACTGACGGGATCCGCCGCGGCGGTCGGCAAAGCCGTGGCCGAGATGGCCAACGACGGTGCGACGGAGATCATGTACGAACCTTCGGGTCCCGACATCGCCCGCGAGCTCTCGGCGTTCATGTCCGCGGCGCGTGGTTAGAAATCAGTACGGCGCTGCGCCACGCCGGCGAGCGCTACGCGCAGCCGTTGCCGTCCGCGGTGCAGCCGGGACATGACAGTTCCCACGGAACTGCCCATGATTTCGGCGATGGCCTTGTACGACAGTCCCTCGACATCGGCGTAGTAGACGGCGATCCGCTGCGCTTCGGGCAGGCTCATCAGCGCTTCGGTTATCTCACGGTTGGGCAGCTTCTCCAGCACCGCGACTTCTGCCGATCGCAGCACAGCGGAGGCGCCAAGCGCATCAGCGGAGGGCACCCGATCTTCGTACTTCTCGATCGATACCTCGACGGGACGGCGACTCTTCTTGCGGTACTGGTTGATCCACGTATTGTGCATGATCCGGAACAGCCACGCCTTGAGGTTGGTGCCGTCGCGGAAGCCGTAGAAGCCGCGGTACGCATGCAGCATGGTCTCCTGCAGCAGGTCCTCGGCGTCCGGCATGTTTCCCGTGAGTCGCATTGCCCCGCCGAACAACGGATCGAGCAGCGGCACGACGTCGCGCTCGAACCGTTGGGACAGCCTCGTCGACTCCGCGCCAACCGGATCCAAGCATTGAACCTTCATGTTTCGAGTCAACCACCAGGACCGATGTCACGCGCCCGCGAAAACCCCCGGTGTGCAGAACCCGGGGGTCCACCAGTCGATTGAAACCCCCTGGCGGATCAGGGAATCGGGAGCCCGGTATTGCGCAACTCCTTGCGCGACGAAACGCCGAGCTTGGCGAAAATCTTCCCCATATGCCACTCGACTGTCCGTGGGCTGATGAAGAGCTGTGCCGCGATCTCGGAGTTGGTGTGGCCTTCCCGCGCCAGGCGGGCGATGTAACCCTCCTGCGTCGTCAGTTCGACCGACGGCACACCCTGTCTCTTGCGGACGGTCTCGCCGGTCGCCTCCAGTTCGCGGTTGGCCCGCTCGGCGAATCCGTCGGCACCCATCTCGGCGAACATCTCGACCGCCGTGCGTAATTGCGCCCTGGCATCCACACGGCGATTCTGACGGCGAAGCCACTCGCCGTAGACCAGATGCGTACGCGCTAGGAGCACCACCGCTGGGCTGCGGGCCAGATGCTCGATGGCGCTGGAATATTCGGCTTCGGCGGCCGGCCCGTCAATGATCAGTGCCCGCGACCGTGCCGCCAGTCCCAGCGCCGTCTCCGTTCCGCTCGCGTCGGCACGCTCGACGAGTCGGCGCGTCGCGTCGCCGGCGGTCGTCAGGTCGCCGCACCGCGCAGCGGACTCGACCAGTTCGACCAACGCGTAGCCGTTGATGGCCACGTCGTCGTACTGCGTCGCCTGCTCGGCGGCGCTCAGCGCTTCGCCGTATTGGCCGAGTCCGTTGTACAGAATCGACGTTTCGTACAGTCCCGCAGCGACCGAGAAGCCCTGCCCGTGTTCGGTGGCGCTGTCGCGGGTCTCCTGCACGATCTCGAGACATCGCCGGTCCTGTCCGCGATATGCGGCCAGCAGGGGATCCGCGGTTCGCACGGAGGGCCCGTCGATCGCGGTGACGATCACCTCCCCCTCGGCCAGGTGATCGGCCGCCTCGGAAAGGCGACCCGCGAAGACGTCCGCGACGGCACGATTGGCGAGCGCGGAGGGTAGCGAAGCCAAAACTCCTGCGCCCCTGAACAGTTCGACTTGCCGCCGAGACAGCTCGTCGAGCGCCTCGTGGTCGAACAGGTCGAACGCGATGCGGATCGCGGCGTCGTATGAATACGCCTCGGCCGTACCGGCCGCGTCCTGCTTGCGGAATTCGTCCAGCGCCCGCGACATCAACGGCGCGCCCGCGACGTAGCCGTCGATGGTTCTGGCGACCAGACCGTCGAGCATCAGGTCGATGACGCGTTCGCCGTGTTCGCTCGGGGGAGCTTGGCGGGCCTCCACGGCAACAGCCATGCTGCAGGTACCCGGTATGGCCAGCCGCCCCGCGATGATCGATGCGGTGAGCGCCTTGAACAACGTCTCTCTGGCGAGATCGGGGTCGAGGTCGGTCAAGCGCTTCGCGGTCGTCATCAATAGCGACGTAGCCTCGCTACTGCGACGAGCTGCCGCCGCAGATTCGGCGAGCAGGAGATCAATTCTGGCAGAAAGGAACTCGTCATCTGTGGTGTGCTGGGCGGCCGTGAGCAGTTTGGACGCCGCCTCGGGGGCGCCTGCATCGAGCTTCTCACGGGCGGCCGCGAGCGCTCGCTGTGCCCGACGCAGAGGGTCGGGAGTCAGATCGGTCGCGAAGGCGAGGAAGGCCGCGGCGGCGGCGACACCGCTGCGTGCGCGGGCATGCTCGGCGGCGTTCTCGAGTTCGGCGGCGATGGTCTCGTCGGGCGCGCTCACGGTGTGCGCGAGGTGCCATGCGCGGTGTTCATCTGCGGCGGGACCATTGATGACTTCGGCCAGCGCCGCGTGCGTTCGCCTGCGTTCCGCAGGCGTTGCGCCACGGTAGACGGCCGACCGGATCAGCGGATGACGGAACCGGACCCGTCCGTTGACCGCCACGAGACCGGCCGTTTCCGCCGCCTCGAGAGCATCGGCTGCAACACCGAGGAGCTGCGCGGCCGCAACCAGCCACGTGCGCTCGCCAAGTGGATCCGCCGCCGCGATGAGCAATAGCGTCTTGGTCTCGGGCGGCAACTGCGAAAGGTGTTGTGTGAAGCCGCGTTCGATCCTGGACGCCAGTTGTGTCGCGTCGGCGATCCCGAACCCGCCCGCCAGCTCCGCGGGTGTCAGCACGCGGTGCAACTCGGTGAGCGCCAGTGGGTTGCCACCCGCTTCGGCGACGATGTTCTCGCGCATCTGCTCGTTGAGGTGGCCGGGAACCGTCGCCGCGAGCAGGCTGCGCGCGTCGTGGTCGGACAGCCCGCCCAGCGTGACTTCGGGCAGACCCACGAGCAGGCCGTCCGGCCGCGGCTTGCAGGCCGCGAAGAGGAGCACCACGGGATCGGCGAGCAGTCGGCGCGCGACGAAGGCGAGGGCCTGCATCGATGCGGCGTCGACCCACTGCGCATCGTCGACGACAACCACCGTCGGGCGTTCCCGGGAGGCTTCGGACAGCAGGGTCAGCACGGCTAGGCCGACGATGAGCCGGTCGGGCGTGTCTCCGTCGGCAAGTCCGAGGGCAATCTGCAGTGCGCGCTGCTGTGGCGGCGGCAAGCGATCGATGCGGCCGAGCAACGCGCTACACAGTTGATGCAGTCCGGCGTAGGCCAACTCCATCTCCGACTCGCTGCCGGTGATTCGAATCGTGCGGAATCCGGATGCGCGCGCGAGGACGTATTGCAGCAGAGATGTCTTGCCGATTCCCGCTACGCCGCGGATCACCATGACGCCGCTGCGACCCTCGCGTGCGCCGGCCAGCAGGTCGGCGAGGACCTGCTGTTCGCGTTGCCGCCCGAGTAGGCGGCGAGGGCCGTCTCCGTTCACGACTACGCCTATCCGGTATCCGCGAGCGCGGCGCGCAGACCCCGCCGCGACGTGATGTTCAGCTTGCCGAAGATCTTAGTGAGGTGCCATTCCACCGTCCGCGAACTGATGAAAAGTTGCTCGGCGATCTCGGCGTTGGTGTGGCCGCTGCGCGCCAGTCGGGCGATGGTCAGTTCCTGTCGACTCAATCGGTCCGGCGGGCCGCCGTCCTGGGTGACGACCGCCTCCCCTAGCTGCGAAAGCTCCCGCCTGCACCGGCTCGCCAGGGCGTCTGCGCGGGCCGCTGTGAAGATCGCGTGCGCTCGACGCAGTTGCGCGGCCGCCTCGTCGCGGTTGTGCTCGCGGCACAGCCACTCGCCGTACAGCAGGTGGACGCGGCCGAGCAGCACCTCGACACCGCTGGGCCGAAGGTGTTCGATCGCCGTGCGATACAGGTCGTTGGCCTCGTCGCCCCTCGCCAGCAGCGCGCGCGACCTGGCGGCCATCCCGATCGCCAGGTCGGTACCCGATGCGGTGGTGCGTTCGAGCAACTGCTCCAACGCTTCCTGGGCGGCACGCTTGTCGCCTGACAATGCGCCCGCCTCGACCCGCTCGAGCAACGCGTAGCCATACATTCCGAGATCGTCGTGTTGCACCGCCCATTCGGTGGCCCCCAGCGCGAAGCGATACTCGCCAAACGTGTTGTGCAACACAGCTGCCGCATAATTGATGAGCGGAATGACGCGGCCTTCGCCGCGCTCTTTCGCACTGCGCAGACTCACCCGAACCAGGTCGAGTGTCCGTTCCCGTTGTCCGCGGAATGCCGCGAGGACCGGTTCGATGTACCCCGGTGCCGGCACGCCGATCGCCGCGCTGACCGCTTGCGCCTCCTCGATGAATCCCTCGGCCTCGGCCAACCGTCCGGCATGCACGGATACGCCGGAGCGGTGAGCCAACGCAACGGGCAGCAGCGTGAGAATGCCACCACGGCGCAGTGTTTCGACCTGCCGCTGGGCCAGCATCGCCCATGCCTCCTGGTCCCACAGGTCGAGTGCGACACGGCCGGCGAGGCCGTACCACTGGGCGTCGGCACGGTTGGCCAGCGCATCGGTACAGAACTCGCTCAGCGCGCGCTTCAGCGTTGGCGTCGCCGCACAATGGCCGGCCGTGAATCGCTGCGCGAGGCCGTCAAGCAGTAGATCGATGGCGCGCGGCGTCCCCGCCGCAGGCGGCGCCGCGGCGCATGCGGTGGCGACGGCGCCCGGCTGCGCGGCACTCGTGTCGGATAGGCGGCCACCGAAAATCGCGGTCATCATCGCCTTGAGATACGTCGACCGCGACAGGTCGGGGTCGATCGGCGCGAGTCGCTCGGCGCAGGCAAGCAGGTGCAGAGGCGCATCTCCCCCGCGACGGGTGGCGAACGCGATCTCGGCACACAGCGATTCATACTGTGCGCGTTCGAGGTTGGTTGTGACACCGTCGGCCTGCTTCAGCAGCGCCAGCGCGGCGTCGGGGGCGCCCGCGTCGAGAGTGTCCTTGGCTGCGGCCAGCGCACGGCGGCCGCGTTCTGCCCGATCCGGCGACAGTTCCACCGCTTCGGCGAGGAAGGCCGCCGCCGCCGCCACGCCCCCACGTCGTCTGGCCTGTTCCGCGGACCGCTCGAGGTCTCGCGCCACCGATTCGTCGGGTTCGGCCGCCGCATGAGCGCGATGCCACGAGCGTTGCGCTCCCGCGGTGACTTGAGCCAGAGCGGCGTGTACCCGGCGACGCTCGGCCACCGAGGCGTTTTGATAGACGGCGGAGCGGACAAGCGGATGGCGGAACGTCACACGTCCGTCGACACGGATCAGACCAGCGATCTCCCCGGCATCTGCCGCCGTCGGATCTACCCCGAGAAGGGTTGCGGCCGACCATATCCCGGTGGAGTCACCCGCAGGTTCGGACGCCGCGATCAGCAGCAGTGTCCTGGTGGCCTCCGGCAGTTCGGGCACCAGGTTCGCGTAGACGGATTCAACACGCTGGGCCGGGACGCGGGCATTGAGCAGACCGAGTCCGCCCGCCAGCTCTGCCGGTGCCATTGACCGGTGAAGTTCCATCAGCGCCAACGGATTTCC
>Ga0075365_10000289_pt1 | contig 17410 bp, 14 predicted proteins | sample EndMetdeltDD1765_FD_71387 | JGI IMG/M metagenome (GOLD analysis project Ga0075365, IMG submission 71387) | Populus endosphere microbial communities from Tennessee, USA - Endosphere MetaG P. deltoides DD176-5 | ecosystem: Host-associated > Plants > Roots > Endosphere | place: USA: Tennessee... | reverse complement strand
CTTGTGAAAGGCCACGCGGGGTTTTTTCGCGCGTCCTTGCACTCAGTCATCCTCCCGGGTGATGTCTGCTTGGAGCCGGATTGATCCGGCAACTGATCCTACAACGTTCCTCCATGTCGTAGTTCGGCTATTTGAGGCGTGCCGACACTCCCCTTACAATGTGCGCCATCTCCAGGGCAGGTAAGAGTGCGGTCTTCAGGAATGGAAAGTCGCGCGCTATTGCGCCTTCTCGCCAAAGCTGCGATTTGACGGCTGTCAGTTTTTTCGCAAGATCCGGGGCGCCCGATTGCTTCAGCACATGGACGCTTTCCGGACGGCCAAAATCGACGGAGCGGGCCCCGACACCCAGTGCCATCATATCGAAGGCCCGAGGATTGGTAATCGCTTGCTTAAGCCGCCCCCAGGCAAGGTCGGCATCCGACATGATCTCGGCGCCATTTCCGACCCGATCAATGTATTGCAGGACGCCCGCAAGCAGCAGATTTCCATCTGCAGGATCAAGCTCACCATAAGCGATCTTGCCGGCATTGCTGTAGACCGTTCCATCGCCAGATTCACTCAAATGCCGAACGGAGGGAATTGCAGGTTCAAACAGGCTCTCGATAATCTGCCAGTAGCGCAGGATGACCGTCTCGATCCTTAGCGGGTTATAGAGGTCTTCCTCGACGACCAATCCCGTTACCTGTGGGAAGTGATCGTCGCTAAGGCCCTTGTAGTTGCACCTTGCAAACTGGATCGTTTCGAATGTCCGTTCAGGCAGCCCGGCAGCAACAAGACGCTGCGTGCTCCCGTAAAGACCAGTGTCACAGAGAATGATACGCGAGACATCACCGGCAATCTGCTCCAGATGGCGCTCGAACAGCTCGTTCTGTCTCGCAATGTCGTCGAGCACCACACGGCCTTCAGGGGTGTCGATCATCGCAAAGAAGTGGCTTGGGTCGAAGGGAAGTTGCCAAGGACCGGAAAGTTCATACGTGCAGCCGCCAAGTGCATTGGCGACATCGGCAAAGGTGTTCTTCTTAAACTCCCGGCCAAGTTCATCGAGGACGGCGGGGCTTTGCTGCATGAGTGCTGCGCGCGCCGCCACCAGGCGCGAGATGAGGATGTTTTCGCGACGGATTTCAAGCGGAAGGTTAAGCTTAGCAACCAGCTTTTCGAAGGCTTCCCTGATGCCGATACCGCCGCGTGCGCAAAACAGCAACGCGGCATTTTTCTGCGTTTCCGCTTCCCTGGCATAGAGCCATATATAAAGGCAAAACTGCGCAACAATTGGCCCGAACACTTCCCGCCCGAAGGCTGCGCGATCAGCCAGGTCAGGCATTCGGCCCGATGGTCTCATGACCCCCTTGCGAACGCCGCGCATGGCTTCGGCCCGGGCACCGTCGGCGCGTGTGGCAAACCGCCTCAGGCGCCCCTTGGGAAGATGCAGGGCATGGATGCCCATGGTTCTCGGCACGGCGCAGTCGGCAAGAAAATCATCACCAAGATGCAGCAAGCGTGACGCTGCAACGCCTTCCTCTTCGAGAACGCGTGAAAACAGCCTGCCAAATCGCTTGCTCTCTCCGATGTCGGCGCTCGAATAGACGTTATCGATCAGACCCGGACCGTGAAAGTAGTTGATCAATTCCACGAGTTGGCGTCGCGGCAGTGCCGTATCGGAAACGGCGACGATGCGAATGCCGGTCTGGCGATGCAGGCGCAATACCTTGGCGAGCTTTTCGTTTGCGCACAGCGAAATCTTTTCAATCGCCATCTCGAGTGAGATGCGCTGCTCGATCAGCCGTTCGGGCAGGCCAAGCATGGCGAGTTGGCGCTGGATGATGTCGACGAGCCGGACTTCGCCAGCACCGCCGCCGACGTTGAGCGCGCGATAGGCAAACCGCTCAGCCAGTTGCCGGGTTCGAAACAGATGCTCCGCACTGATGAAAGTTCCCTCGTCCCGCAGCAAGCGAGCAAAGCGCTGCTCGGCCTGCATTACGCGCGATCTTTGCGATCGCGGCTGGCGCAACAGCAAGGTGTCGAACACGTCTGTTGAGATTAGGTCTATGCCGTCCAATGGACCGTGAAGGAGATGGGCGAGGCTTTGCCGCAGCACTGGATAACCCTTTGCCGTCGATCAGCCCTGCCTGTCTTTCGACAGTGTTGTTACAGTGAATGCACTGCAGCAAGGCTGTTTCCCTGAATTCGCAACCGCAAAAATTCTGCCGCATTATTTGATGTACATCAAGTGCAAAATTATATTTTATTTTGCGGTGCAGAAGCGTTGCAAAAACTACTCACGTGCTTATTGTTCTGCCGACGTTGTGCTTGAGATGTCGACTCTTTTTTAATTGCGTTATACTGTCTCGTTCTACTGGGAGGACAGTTCGGGGGCGACCAATGGATGACGTAAGCCATCATTCCTCACGCATGTCCGCAGTGCAGCAATTTGATGTTATCGTGCTTGGCGCCGGCATTTCGGGCCTCGTCGCGGCGTCGATCTTTTCGGCGGAGGGGAACCGTGTCGTCGTCGTTGACGAATACGATCACGTCGGCGGAAACCACATGGACTGGTCTTCGACCGAAGGCTACACGTTCGACGTCGGCAGTTTGATCTTTCAGGACGATTCCCCTTTGCTTCGGCACTTCCCGGAGCTTCTTGAACATTATGTGCCGATCAAACCGTCCTGGGGGAGGCTAAACCCGCAGGGAAAGATCACCGTCTATCCGATTTCGATACGCGATGACATTCTCGGGGCGGGTCCAATTGGAGTGATCCGGATTTTCGCCTCGGTCCTTTACGCGCGCATATTCTGTCGCCGGATGGCGAATGCGAGAGACTTTGCGCGTTACTGGATCGGCGCCTATCTCCTGCACCGGTCGGGGCTTGGAACCTACATGCGGCGCTTCTACGGTATCAATGCAGAAGAGATCGATCTTGATCTCGCGCGCAAGCGCATGCTCTGGATCGCCGAATATGCTTCGCTCATCAATCTTTTGCGCCGCTTGCTGAAGCGCAAGGGAGCGACCGGGCCGAAAAACCGCCAGATGGCACGTCCGCGGGAAGGCTTTGGTGCGCTTTATGGCGCAGCCGTGTCGAGGCTCGAAAGCTGTGGCGTTGTCTTCAAGCTGTCGGCTGAAATGCGTCAGCTTCACAAGACAGTTTGCGGTTACGAGCTGTTGCTCGACGGTGAGAGCCTTGGCGGGAACAGGATTGTTTCCACGGTGCCGATTAACGTTGCCGAACGGATATGCGGCAACGGACAGACCTCCGCATTGAAGACCATCACGCTTATAACTTTGTACTTCAGCTTTGCTGGCGAGCGCGGGTTTCCCCAGGCAATCATTTATAACTTCTCGCACGAGGGCTCGTGGAAGCGCTTGACCGTTTACTCGGACTTTTACGGGCGCGTTGCCGAGCGCGAGTATTTTGCAGTCGAGGTCATTGCCGGCACGGTCACGTCGACCGAACAGGCAGAAGCTGATTTCCGCCATCACGCCTGCGCAAATGGGTTGTTTCGTGGCGATCTCAAGCTTGAGGGCAGCCACGTCCTGACAAACGCCTATCCAATCTACAGCAAGGGAGCTGCACAAAATGCAGCACAGGCGATCGCGCGATTAAAGAGCTTTGGAATAGAATCGATCGGGCGGCAGGGCGGCTTCAATTATCAGCCGACCGCCCGGGTTTCCACCATCGATGTGGAGACCGCGATCGCGACGCCTTGAATACCACGCATGGCTTGCCGTCGAATGCACCCGAAAGGCGGTAGGCATCGGCACCAGATGACGAGAGGTCGACGATGCGAGTTCTGCATATCCTCAATCATACCCGGCGCTTGAACGGGCATGTGCACGCAGCGGTGGATCTCGCCTGCGCGCAGATTAAACTAGGACATCAGGTCTATCTCGCAAGTGAAGGAGGAGATTTCGACACCCTCTTGAAGGCGAAGGGCATCGAAACGCTCTTTATCGGTCACCAGCGGAAGATCCCGAGCCTCTTAAGGGCGCTGTCTCGCCTGAGTTCCTATATCAAGAAGTACGACATCGACATCGTTCACGCGCACATGATGACAAGCGCGGTGATTGCCTTCCCGGTCTGCAAGTTACGACGCGTCCCACTCATTACGACAGTTCACAACGAGTTCGAAAAGAGCGCAACGCTGATGGGGTTGGGAACACGCGTAATCGCGGTCAGCGATGTGGTCGGCGCCTCGATGCGCCGTCGTGGCGTTCCCCAGTCGAAATTGAAGGTGGTGTTGAATGGCACGATCGGATCAAGCCGATCGGAAGGGCGCAGTGAAGAGCCAAAGCCGCTTCGCTCACCAAGTATCCTGTTTGTCGGTGGTCTTCATCCACGCAAAGGTCTCCCGGACCTTTTTGACGCGTTTGAAACCGTACACAGGTCCTTTCCGACAGCCCATCTCTACATTGTCGGCGATGGCCCGTTTCGCGAGGAATACAAGGCCAGGGCCGCAGCATTGGAAAGCGCGTCGCAGATCACATTCGTCGGATCGACAAGGGATCCATACCCCTACATGCTAGGGGCAGACATCTTCGTCCTTCCTTCCCATGCCGACCCAGCACCGCTCGTCTTATCTGAGGCGCGCGAAGCAGGTTGCGCGGTCATTGGTTCGTCTGTCGACGGAATTCCCCAGCTGCTTGAGGACGGGGAGGCCGGGCTTCTTGTGCCGCCCCGGGATCCGGCAGCTCTCGCCAGGATGCTTGGCCACCTGCTGGAAGCACCGGAACGGATTGCCGACTGGCGACAGAAAAGTCAGTTTCGCATCGAACACCTGACGATCGAACGCGTCGCCCGGGAGACGCTCGAGGTCTATTACTCGGCGATGCCGCGCGGCAAGGCAGTTACCTTGGCGACGTGACGCCTCACCTTATCGCTAAACGGAAAAGGTCTGTTTCAGGCGCGCCCGCATCTGGCTAGACCGCGACGGATCAATCCGGATGGCCGCCAACTGCTGCGCCATGCCATTTGGAAGCACAAAGAGCGCAACGGCAAAAAGGCAAAGCGCAAATCGCTTCTTGCCGGTGTTTTCGCGCATCAAGGCCCCGATGTAAGCTGCGATCTGGCCAACACCTGGCCGCTTGCCGTCAACGACGAGGCTCATCGTATTCAGTTCCATGACGTAGGCGTAGTCACTGCGGACTTCGACCGTATCGGTTGAAGCGCAGCGTGCCTGGACGAGTTCTGCAAGATGATAAAGACGTCCCATGAACCGATCGACGTAGCCTTTCATCCGTTTTGACGTCAGTACGGAAAAGGACGACTGGTTGGCGTTATGGATCCTATATTTGCCAAGCGTCTTCGGAATCGAGATGACCTTGCCGACGAAGGGAGCAAGTAGATAAGACACACCGTCGATGCCGCGCTCATAGGTCATTTCCCCAAGGCCTTCGTAGACGTCACGCCTGTAGATGTTTCCAGAGGTCGGCGGCGTGTTGTAGTAGCCTCTTTCACGTATCGATCGGATCAGTGGTTCGGAATCGTCTGAAGGCTGGAGAGTGGGAAATGCATTGCCGATCGGCTTGCCATCCTTGTCGATTGGCAGAAGCATGAACTGTATCTTGGAAACGTCCGGCCGAAGATAAGGAGCAATTTCGGCTAACGTGCCTTCACCAAGAACGTCGTCGGCATCAAGGAAGTAGACGAAGTCACCATGCGACAATGACAGACCGTTTAGTGATGTCTTCAATTGCCCGCGATTTTCTGTCCGCACGGCAGTGATTTGATCCCCGAATTCCTGGATCCTGTCCCAGGAGCGGTCCGTCGATCCGTCATCGACCACTATTATTTCGAGATTGTCATAGTCTTGCGAAAGAACACTTCTGATACATTCAGAAATGTACATTTCGTAATTGTAGCAAGTGATTATGATGCTGAGAAGCGGCTGGACTTTTAACATCTTGCAAACCTTCTCTACTCAGATTATGTTGCAAAGCAGCATACCAAGTGCAGTGCAAGACGTCCATAGAAATAACCTTGTGGACGTTGCAGCATAGATGGCCGAAACGGCCGTGCCTCTACGCGTCCCGAAGTATTTCGGGGCGAGCCAAGTAGTAGTTCCATCGGTATTTTCCGTGGCATCCTGGGTATCACCTACAGTGATTTTGTCGGGGGCTTCGCTAGATCCGCTCGCCCTATACTGATCGCATTCGATGCGATTTGCAGATGATTGAATGCTTGTCTTTTTTGGCGTCCGGTGCGCGCGTGCCGGCACATCGAGCTCTGTTGCCTTTTGGTCCGGAGGACGAATGGAAATGCAAGTCGGCCTGCCATTTCGCGATCAATCCCGACGTCGCATGAAGATCCTCTACATCCAGCCGGGAACAAGTGCGTTTGCCGGAATAGAGCGGGTCGTTGATGCGGTCTGCACGATGCTCGCCGATCGATTTTCCGACGATTTCGAGGTCGACGTGCTCTACACCTCGGTTCACAAGAATCGGCCGACGGAGGCCCGTGGTTACAACGTCATCGATTGCCTAGCTCGCGGGCGCCTGGACTTGATGCGGATTTTCCGAAGCGTGATCAAGTCAAAGGACTACAATCTGGTCGTCGTCCCGCAAATTGAGCCGACAGTCATCTGCATGGCGGCCTGTATCGGATTGAACCGTCGATTTGCCGTTCATTTGCACGGAAATCCAAAGCGCGAGCGCAGCCATTTCAAGGCGAAGGTCCTCTTCTTCCTGATGCGCATCTATTTCCTCTCAAGGGTGTCTTATGTTTTCGGAACTTCGCCGAGACAGCTCGACTCCTTCAAGGAGATGTTCAACAGCAAGGTACCGCAGGTCTGGGTCCCCAACCCTGTGCGGGCTTTTGATCTGTCCGAAACGCCGTCTTGCGACGCATCGTCTGGAACCGTCACATTTGTCAATGTCGGTCGCTTTGCCTTTCAAAAGGGGCAGGATATCCTGCTTCAGGCGTTTTCCGAACTCGTCAAGATCCGACCGAATGTCAGGCTGAGGATCGTCGGATATGGCATCGGCGAGGCGAACCTGCGCGCCGAAATATCGAGACTTGGGCTCGATGCTTCCGTCAGTATCGAACATTACCCGATCAACCCGCAGCCGGCCCTTGCCACCAGCGACGTATACGTCTCGACCTCGCGGTGGGAAGGGTGGTCGCTTGCGATCTGCGAAGCCTTGCGGTTTGGTTTGCCGGTCATTTCGACCGACTGTGAATTCGGACCGAGCGATATCCTCGTTGATCCCCGGCTTGGGCGCCTTGTCCCGGTGAGCGGTGGACGGGCTCTCGTCGATGCGATGGCATATTACTGTGACAACCTTTCGCTCGAGCAGTCACACTCTGATTTTCGAAAGACCTTTATCGACAGGTACAGCCCTGAGCGCGTGGTGGAAATCCATGCCGAGGCCCTGCGGACCGCCGCAAGTGAGCTCGCATAAGGTCAATCGTCGGCAAGGAGAACGTGCATGCTGCCTTCTTTATCACGGCGCGGCTTTCTACACGCATCTACTGCCTTCCTGGCCCTCCAGTGCCAGAGTGCCTCTGCCACGGCGCCCGCTTTTGACGATCCGACCGTCGGACGAAAGGTCGTTTTTGAAGACACCTTCAATTTTCTCGATTGGTCAGTCTGGGATGCCGGTCCGAAGGCGACGACAGACGGCACCGGCTTTTATGGTCGATCGGCATTCGCCACCAGGCACGGCGAGGAGGGTTTCAATCCATATTCCATCGTCGACGACTCGGCGGCAGAAGATGGCAAGGCGCTGCAGATATCCGCGAAATATATCGGGCGTCCGATGAACGTTCGCAAATATTACGGAAACACGCTGCCCGAATTTCAGTGGATTTCCGGAAATCTTCAGGCAGCGAGAAAGGATGGTGTCGTCCTCAAGGGATGGCGCAAGGGCTATTTCGAGACGCGCATGCTCTTTCCGCGTCATCCGTTGACCTGGCCGGCATTCTGGATGCTGAACGGCCGAAGCATCTTGGAACCGAGGACCAGCATTGAGCTCGACATAGTGGAGCACAAGGGTTGGGAGCCCACCGTCTACGGGACCTACCTTCATGAATGGGGAGGGCCAGACGAGGGTGGGCGAAGCACCGGCGTTGAAACGCCTGTCGACATGACGACAGGGTATTGCCGCTACGGCATGCTCGTCGATGACACGCGATGTGTTCCATACTTCAATCGAAAGCCCGTCATCGACAGGAAGACGGGAAAACCCGCTGATTGGCCAATCACGCGTTCCGCACGACTGGACGAGGAATTCGACGTGTTCTGGCCGCTCTTAACGCTTGCATTGAGGACCGACGTCCGATTTCCGCAGCCTTTGCAGGACGCGGACAGGATCACTCATATGCGCGTCGATTATTTCAGGGTCTACGCGTAAGGGCAGCTTAAGCGTTCGCCTGAAGACGCAGACTGGTCATGTCATTTGCGATGGGTGTGTTCAAAGCCAGCGAGCTTAAAACCCGGAAATGTGAGGTCGTATGCGTATTGTGATGATTGGCTCGGGCTATGTCGGCCTTGTTTCCGGTGCCTGCCTCGCCGATTTCGGCCATCATGTCACCTGTGTCGACAAGTCCGCAGCAAAGATTGATGCCCTGGAAGCCGGCAAGGTTCCGATTTTCGAACCCGGTCTCGATAATATCATCGAACATAACCGCAACGCCGGTCGCCTGGATTTTTCGAAAGAGCTGGCGACATCGGTTGCGAACGCGGACGTCGTCTTCATCGCCGTCGGCACGCCGTCGCGCCGTGGCGATGGTCACGCCGACCTTAGCTATGTGTATGCGGCCGCCCGCGAGATTGCGGCTGCGGTGTCCGGATTTACCGTCGTCGTCACCAAGTCGACGGTTCCTGTCGGCACCGGCGATGAGATCGAGCGCATCTTCCGCGAGGAATTCCCGCAGAAGGACATCTGCGTGGTGTCGAATCCGGAATTCCTGCGCGAGGGTGCCGCAATCACCGACTTCAAGCGCCCCGACCGCATCGTCATCGGCACCGAGGAGCCGCGCGCCGTCGAGATCATGCGCGAAGTCTATCGCCCGCTCTATCTCAACGAGGCACCGCTTTACTTCTGCGAACGCCGCACCTCCGAGCTGATCAAATACGCCGCCAATGCCTTCCTGGCCATGAAGATCACTTTCATCAATGAGATCGCCGATCTCTGCGAGCAGATCGGCGCCGACGTGCAGAAGGTCGCCAAGGGCATCGGCATGGACAAGCGCATCGGCGATAAATTCCTGCATGCAGGCCCCGGATATGGCGGCTCGTGCTTCCCCAAGGACACGCTGGCGCTGGTCAAGACCGCGCAGGATTATGACAGCCCGGTTCGCCTCATCGAAACCACTGTCGCGATCAACGACAACCGCAAGCGTGCCATGGGCCGCAAGGTCATCGCCGCTTGCGACGGCAATGTTCGCGGCAAGAAGATCGCCATCCTCGGCCTGACCTTCAAGCCGAACACCGACGACATGCGCGACGCGCCGTCGATTACCATCATCCAGGCCTTGCTGGACGGCGGCGCTAACGTTCACGCCTATGATCCGGAAGGCATGGAGATGGCAAAAGAGGTCATCGGCCCGATCACCTACGGCACTGACCCCTACGAGATTGCCGAAGGCGCGGATGCCATCGTCATCGTCACGGAATGGGACGAGTTCCGGGCGCTCGACCTCAAGCGGATGAAATCGCTGGTGAAGACCCCGACGATTGTTGATCTGCGCAACATCTATCCTGTCGCCGAAGTCACCAAGCACGGCTTTAGCTATTTCGCCATCGGAAAGAAGAACGAGAAGAAGTAGAGATGCGCTATTTCATCACCGGCACTGCGGGCTTTATCGGCTTTCATCTTGCCCGCCGCTTGCTGCAGGATGGCCACGAGGTCGTCGGTTTCGACGGCATGACGCATTACTACAACATCAAGCTCAAGCACATGCGCAACGCGGCGCTGGCGCAGTTTCCGGCCTTCCGCCCGGTGACGGCCATGCTGGAAGATCGCAAGGCCCTGGAAGAGGCCGTGGCGAGCGCAACGCCCGATGTGATGGTGCATCTCGCAGCGCAAGCCGGCGTACGCTACAGCCTCGAAAACCCGAGGGCCTATCTGACATCGAACCTGGAAGGCTCTTGGAACATCCTCGAGATCGCCAAGGATGTCGGGGTCAACCATCTCATGCTGGCTTCAACCTCATCGATCTATGGTGCCAACCCGTCCATTCCGTTCCGCGAGACAGACCGGGCGGACGAGCCGCTGACCTTTTACGCGGCGACGAAGAAATCGATGGAACTGATGGCGCACAGCTATGCCCATCTCCACAAGGTCCCGACGACCGCCTTCCGGTTCTTCACCGTCTACGGCCCCTGGGGACGTCCCGATATGGCGCTCTTCAAGTTCGTCAAGAACATGCTGGAGGACCAGCCGATCGAGATCTACGGCGAAGGCCGGATGAGCCGCGACTTCACCTATATCGATGACCTCGTGGAGGCGGTCGTCCGGCTATCGTCGGTGGCTCCGTCGGAAGCCAACCGCGTGGCCGACGAACGTGTCGAGACGCTTTCGCGTCAGGCTCCGTTCCGCATCGTCAACATCGGGGGCGGTCAGCCCGAAAACCTGATGACCTTCGTCGAAACCGTCGAAAAGGCACTTGGCCAATCGGCGAAACGCAAGATGCTGCCAATGCAAAAGGGTGACGTGCCGCGCACCTTCGCCAGCCCCGATTTGCTGGTGGCTCTGACCGGCTACAAGCCGGAGACGACACTGGATGTCGGCGTGAAGGCTTTTGTCGACTGGTATCTGGAAGCACGTAGCGAACTCGATCGCGAAGTGGAGGTCGTCCGATGAACTATCGCGCAGAGATTGACGGGTTAAGAGCAATCGCCGTTGTTCCGGTTCTCTTCTTTCATGCCGCGATCTATCCCTTTAGCGGGGGGTATGTCGGTGTTGACATCTTCTTCGTGATCAGCGGATACCTCATCACCGGTATTTTGCTGAAGGAGATCGAGCAAGGCAGCCTTTCGGTCGTCGGCTTCTATAATCGTCGTATTCGACGCATTTATCCGGCAGTTTTTGTCACTATCATCGTCTCGGCGATCGCCGCTGCGTTTGTCCTTTACGCTGACGACCTTAAGGACTTCGGACAAAGTGTCATTGCAACGCTCACCTTCATGTCGAACGTCTTGTTCTGGCATGAGACCAATTACTTTGCGCCAAATGCAGAATTCAAGCCGCTGCTGCACACCTGGTCGCTCGCAGTGGAAGAGCAGTTCTACGTCCTCTTTCCTCTGCTTCTGGCTGTCCTTGCCAAGCGGGGCCGACGAAACCAGTTTGCAGTCATCGCCTTTTTGACCGCCGCAAGCTTTGCGGCAGCCGAGATTGCTTCCTTGCGATTTCCAGCAAGCGCTTTCTTCCTTCTGCCCTTTCGAGCATGGGAACTGTCAGCAGGTGCGCTCCTTGCGCTTTATGAGACAGGACGCGCGCGCCCGGCCGGACGTGTCGCGTCGACAGGCGCGGCCGTTGGTCTTCTGCTGATTGCTTATGCCATCGTTAGTCTCGATCTCGAGACTCCATTTCCGGGGCGATGGGCATTGCTTCCAGTTTGCGGGGCCGTTCTGGTCATTCGTTTCGCACAGCCCTCAAATTTGATCGGCAGGGTCCTCGGCTCGCCGGTTGCGGTCGCGGTCGGCCTGATCAGCTACAGTCTCTATCTGGTCCACCAGCCCATATTTGCCCTGTACAGATATGCCCGCGTCGTTGAGCCATCTCGCCTCGAGATGGTGGGACTGATCGCGCTGAGCTTTGTGTTGGCAGCGATTTCCTGGAAGCTTGTCGAGCAACCATTCCGAAGGGCCCGCTATCGGTCACGCACGGTCTTTGCTTCAGCCGCATGTGGCAGTCTTATTCTGATATCACTTGGCGCAGTGGCGCACCTGAACGCAGGCTTCCCCTCGTGGACGCTTGCACGGCTTTCGCCTCAGCAGGCGGTCGTCTATCGAAATCTGCTGGAGGAACGCGGTCGCATCGATAAGGTCGCCGACAGCAACAAGTTCACTGAATGCGTGTTTCGCACGGGTAAGCTTAACGAGATCTTCCGTCGCCAATTTGCCGATTGTGCCGAAGAGCATGGCACCGCAATCATAATTGTCGGTGATTCGCATGCCGGTAACCTGTTCGACGCGATCGCGCCGCTTTCAGGTCGGCCGTTTGTCATAGGGATAAACAAGGGCTTTTGCCGAGCGGTCGAATCCAATCCCCAATGCTTCTATGGTGAATTGTTGGACTTCGTCACAACGAACGCTGACTCGATAGATAGAGTCATTTACATGCAGGCAGGTTTTTATCTTCTCGATGCCCCGGACGGAGCCATCGGCAGTCGGGACATGTTCCAACGCTACACCGACCGACCGTTCCCCGTCAGCCAATCTCGTATCGACCTGACGCTGACTTATCTCGGCAAGCTTGCGAGTCACGTGAATGTCGTTTGGTCAGGTCCGTGGATAGATCCGCACGTCACACATAACCAGCTTGTTGCAAACGGCTGCGACGGCTCGACTGGTCTGCCCAATTCCTTTGTGGTCCCGTCCTATACGCGCCTTGACCAAACAGTCCGCGAGTTGGCCCGCGAAAGGCAAATATCCTACGTGTCGACGATCAACGCGCTGAATTTCAACGCGCGACTGGATCTTGTCGACTGCCAGAATGTCTACTTCATCGATGCCGACCACTGGAGCGTCGCAGGCGAACAGAGGTTTGGGCCGAAGGTCCTGGGGGCACTGAACATGACGATGTGAAGGGGCTGCTGCCGGGCAGGGCTCCTTGATCAAAGGCAAGCAATCGGCCGTGTGATCCATCAGGGGGATTTGTTATGACAACGAATACACCGCGATATCATGCCCTCGACGGTGCACGCGGCGTTGCCGCCTTTGTGGTAGTGCTGTGCCACGGCCTATCGAGGGCATATCGCCACTATGACCTGTCGCCTCTGCAATTGAACGCGTTGAAGGCTTTCCTTACGCTCGGTCACCTAAGCGTCATCTTCTTTTTTGTTCTCAGTGGGTTTGCTCTCGCCATTCGCTACACCCTGGGGAAGAACAATTCATACTGGCGGTTTCAGCTGGGGCGGCTGGTGCGTCTCGTGCCGTGCGTGGCAGCCGTCGTCGCGACCGCAACCGTGCTTCGCGTGGTGACGCCGGACCTGCCCGTCGAGATGCTCTCTGGCGCGTTTGTCGACTTATGGAAGCTTCCGATCAACGTCGAACTGTTGGCGCGACACATCTTGCTAATCGGCGTCAGTCGAACGGACACGGACCTGGATCCTCCATTGTGGAGCCTCGTATACGAAATGCGGGCCGGGCTCTTCATCCCCTTGTTCATGTATTCGCTCAAGCGATATTCGCTTCACAGCAATATCATCCTGATTTTTCTCCTCTACGCTTTTTCGTCGATCTCACTGTCCCTGTTCGGGCTACCAAACCCAGTTTTCTATGGGGAGACGCCGCTTGGTTCGCTACTGGCGACACTCCACTATCTGGGGTCGTTTCTTTTCGGGTGCGTGATCTGCCATTGCCTGCATCAAAGCGAAGGGAGTTGGTCGGTAAACGGAGCTCGGCGCTTCACACTGTTCATTGTGTTAGCTCTCCTTGCGTTCTGGCTTGGAGGCATTCTTACCCATAGCGACCTCCTCCTAAGTCTGGCGGCGGGTTGCGCGATCTACTGCATTTTGCGCATCGAGCCGTTGAAGCAAGGGCTAGAGTTGGCACCGATCCAGTTTCTGGGAAAAATATCCTATTCACTGTATCTCGTTCACATGCCTGTTTCGCTGGCGGTATTGCGACTGGCGGGGGGCGAAATAGGCGACGGCTACTTCCTTATCATTGCCCCGACGCTCAGTCTCATTGCCGCAACGATCTTGTTCGTGATCGTCGAACGTCCGTCGATAGCTCTTTCGAGAATAGTCGGGCGACAAAGCACGACCTTAAGGCCAGGCGGCCAAAGCGGGCATGACGAGGAACGTCCAGCCGGGACGAAAAAAGCGTCGGTTGGAGAGCCTGAAGACCTGCAAGTTCAATCCCTGCGATGATGAAGGAGAAAATTGATGAATATCAATGACCTAGACTGCCACAAGAGTGTTGATGAAATGGCGCTGTTTGCTGCTTCGATCCTGAGCTCGGCCACGTCTTCATCGGTTGAAATCTCCAGTGCAAGGAGTGTTCTGGTCGAAGTTAAGCGCGCATCGTACCGCCTTGCCACCGACGAGGACGTCAAAGCCCAATATCAGCGACTTGCGCTGGCATGTGCTGCTCGTGGCCAGACGTCAGGGCGCTGAAAACAGCGAAGTGCTCTTCGCCCGGACATCAGATCGTGCTCGTGAAAACTCAAATTCATTAGGTGGCAGATGGGAAAGTTAGATAGGAACGCCATTACGATCCTCATCGTGGACGACGAATTGTCGGTGCGGATGGCACTGCGCGCGGAACTTGAGGATGCCGCGATGACTGTGATCGAAGCGCGTAATGCCACCGAGGCGCTGCGGGAGCTCGAAGCAAATATGAACATCGAAGCCGTATTGAGCGATATTCGAATGCCCGGGGGATTTGATGGGGTCGCTCTTGCAAGACTGGTGGAACGTCGATGGCCGTTTGTGAGAATTCTGCTAACGTCGGGAGAGCGTGCGGTTTCTGATAGGGATTTGCCTTCAGGCACGCGCTATATCGCCAAACCGTACGAAAGCCGACAAGTGGTGGCAACCATTCGCGGGATGGTGCGAGGTTACGCCTGATCACGATCCAACACCGATGATACGAGCACTGACAATCTCGATCAGCTTTTGATTGGAGCACCACTTCTAGAAACTGACTAAATCATCGATAACCAGCTGAAACATGCATCGTTTCATATTTTTTTTGTTTTAGTGGTTTCGAATACTCATTGTATCGGAGTTGTCCTCCTGTTAGCCACCTCCTCCCTGGCCCGCCTTTCGAGCGGGCCATTTTTTATCGTCGCTTACGTCACCGGCCTTGAAGAGTGTCGGACCTTAAGCCCGCGGTTAGCTTTACAGCCGGTGGAACGACATTGCACACTTTGAGATCCCGTGATGAAGGCGCAGGAACGCCGGCCTCAAACCGCCGGCGCTAAGCTACAATCCCATTGCCTCTTCGCGTCAACGCCTGAGGCGTGCCTTTAACCTGCTATCGGCGTGGGGATCGAAATAGTGGTAGAGAGCCGTTGCGCGCACGGTGTCGGGATCGCATGGTTCGTTTGCGTGGATGCTTCGGTAGCCCCAGAACAGATAGAGATTTCCTGGAACCATTTTGATCCTCGTGAATGACGCGGGATCGTTCAGGGCTCGGGTTCTCAATGACTTTTGCCGGATCTTGTCCACCATTATTTTGTCGACAAGATTTCCCGCATAGGTTCCCCGGACGGGTCTGGTATTCGGCACGAGGAGGAGATCGCCGGCCCGACCGGTCGTGGGGATAACAATGGGAATCAATGCCGTGACGAGGTAGGAATCATAGTGAAAGTTGAGAGAATGCTGCATCATTCCCTTGCCGGTCAGGCATCTCAGCAACTGATAGAATTCGACAGCAGGAGCCGGTTTGTTGCGGCTCGCTACATAAAGCCGCGAAAAGATCGACTGGAACCGCGTGGATTGTGCCAGTTCATCAAGTCCGGATCCCTTTACGGCTTCGCTGCCTCTAAAGACCACATATTCGTTCTGGGAACTGCGCACGGACGATGCGACAAACGCCTGCATCGTCATCAAACTGGCAGGTGTTAGGAAATCCGGTACGCAGCAATACCCATCCCGTTCCATAGCGGAGAAAAGCGATTGCAGCCGGTCGTCGGAGATTTCGGGTGTGGTTGCATCAAGCGCACTTACGGTATCCATGGCGGACCTCGAAGCGTTTGAACCTCCCGACTAAACAATAGGAGTCGTATCCAGGGTTGTCTACACGAAAGATCGAAGCAACGAGGCGTCACACGGTATTGAGCTGACATCGGAGGTGTTCGGCGGCCCTGCGCCTCCGCCGGGCCATCGCAACTCACAGGCACGGGTTACAGGACGGCAAGTGTATTCTCCAGGCAAGTGACATCTCCCACAACATAGGGTGGCGGAGTAACCGCTATAGCAGGCGACATCGCGCCAGCAAGTAAGACGAGTACCCTGCCAAACGTCACGTGATACACGGGTCACTCAGTGCGATCGTTTCATGTCCATGTCCGGCTGCTGTCGGGGCGCGACATGCCGGTGCCGCTCATAGCTTGGATTGCGAACTGCTTGGAACGGATCGAAGCTTGAGTTTCTGCGGCTGTTACGCATCTGATTACCGGACGTGAGGGATTGAGTGCCGATGTGATGAACTGGTGAACGATAAAGAACGCAAGATCACGTATCAGCGAACGCAACGAATGATGTAGCGCGCTTAAAACTCTATGTTTGACTAACGTTCATCGTTCTAGGCACAAACCCGACCGCGAATCCAAATAACCTGCCAATCTTTTCCAAAGTCTCAAGCGTGGGGTTTGCCGTACCTGCTTCTATTTCCGCAATCTGGCGCCTGGTGAGCGCTAGTGTCTTGGCAAATTCCTCCTGCGTCATACCAAAGCCTTTGCGGATCTCTGCTACAGCGCCAGGCAGCCTTAGATCGCCGTTTCGAGCACGCTGCGCCAGGTCGCGTCGGTTTTGCAGGATTTCTTTCTGGTCGGCTTTTTCCAGCGGGGCATTAGCGGTCTCCATTCTGCGTCAGGTTAGTGACGCCAAAACGCCCTCGGCAATTTCCGCGCAGCGCCCCATGCCTCGCTCTATGATCTCGCGTGGGGCGCTCATATCCTCCGCAATCTGGGGAGCCTGACGCAGGCGTTCCGCAAATGCGGAAAGCTTACCTGCAAGACTTTTTTGCATATCGGGTTCAGGAAAGAGCTCGCCGCAAATCTGCTTCCAATCGGGGAAATGATCGCGGCCGGCATCCCGCATCATACTCCACCGCGTGGAACGGACAATTCCTTCCTTGGCGAGCCGCATCGGGGCGAAGTCGAAGAGTGGAGATAGGCGAATTGTGCCATCTTGATGTTTGCTTAGAGCCGAGTTTCGGCCGTGATTGTCGGGATTGCCAAGTGCCAGGTTTGCGATGTCGCGTTTCAGGTATTCGACGATGTCCGCGAAGGGATCAGCCGAAAATTGCCGCAAGATATCGATATAAGCTTCATGCGTGCCGACATGCCCGAAATCAGCAACGCCGATCGCAGAGACCAGGCTTTCTTGCCCAAGACGTATTGCTTCGCCGCGTTCTCCCTTCTTTCTGTCGAAGCGGGGGATGATGAGCACGCCTTCAGCATAGATTGATGGTTCGCTGACGTTCAGCCCGATATCATGAGCTATGCGAGAGTAGAGGGCTTCACCTTCGAGAATGAGGCGATCCACGGGCTCGGTGCTGCGAACCAGCTTGACGAT